>RRZU012514772.1_pt1 | contig 33358 bp, 34 predicted proteins | sample 2165561 | NCBI WGS metagenome assembly RRZU01 (sample SAMN10456909, study PRJNA506462) | wastewater metagenome | isolation source: wastewater sludge | place: USA: Moscow, Idaho | reverse complement strand
TCGCTGACTGTGCGCACTTTAATATGTGGGTTTAAGCCACGTAAACGCGCTTGCGCCGACTCAACCTTCAAAGCCCCTAGAGCCGCACTATCATGGACAACTTGCCGCTGCAGATTGGATAAATCCAACACATCAAAATCAGCTAAATAGATCTCGCCGACCCCAGCAGCAGCCAGATACAGGGCTACCGGAGAGCCCAGCCCACCGAGACCGACAATTAATATTTTACTGTTTTTCAAGCGCAATTGACCGGCGATATCCACTTGCTTTAAGAGGATTTGGCGACTGTAGCGCAGTAATTCTTCATCATTTAGCATGATATATGACGACCTAAGACAAGGATGGCAAACGCCCTAAACTGATTCGTTCGTGTCCGCCTAAATCACGTTGACTACTGACCTCGGTAAAGCCGGACAAGTGCAATAACTCACGCACCGCCGCAGCCTGATCAAAACCATGCTCCAGCAGGAGCCAGCCATTGGCGGTCAAATACTCAGGTGCCTGAGCGATAATTAAGCGTATATCATCCAAACCATCCGCGCCGGACACCAGCGCACTTAGAGGCTCAAAGCGCACATCACCTTGCTGCAAATGCGGATCATTGGCGGCAATATATGGCGGGTTACTGAGAATTAAATCATAGCGCTGATGCGCTACAGCGCTAAACCAATCACTGCGCAAGAACCTGACATTACTTAAACCCAGTTGCTGTTGGTTATCTTGTGCCAGCGCCACCGCAGCTTCAATTCGATCAACACCAGTGACTTGCCAACACTGTCGCTCGCTGGCTACAGCCAAGGCTAATGCACCACTGCCTGTGCCTAAATCTAAAATATTGAGCGCCGCACTGGCATCCGCTAATTGTAAAACGGCCTCTACCAGCAATTCTGTATCGGCTCGCGGAATCAGGGTATGCGCCGCCACTGCCAAATCAAGGGTCCAAAAACCCTGCCGACCTAACAAATAAGCTACCGGCTCACCACGCTTACGGCGCTCTAAAAGCGCTGCAAAACTATTGAGCTGCGCTGTGGTGAGCGTTTTTTCAGGCCAGGTGTAAAGATAACTGCGCGGTTTATCCAGCACAAAAGCCAACAGCAACTCAGCATCCAGCTGCGCCGTTGGCGAATCAATGTGTTCAGCTTGGGCTAATAACTGCTCAATGCGCATCATGCAAATTAATCACCCAGTGCCGCAAGTTGGTCAGCCTGATACTCCAGCAACAGTGGATCAATAATCTGCTCTAGCGCACCACCCAGCACATCGGCCAGCGAATACAGGGTTAAATTAATCCGATGATCGGTGACACGCCCCTGGGAAAAGTTATAGGTACGGATCCGCTCAGAGCGGTCACCGCTACCTACCAAGGAGCGCCGTGTATCAGAAATTTCTTGCGCGGCAGCACTGCTTTGTTGGTCTTCTAATCGCGCAGCCAACCAACCCATAGCGCGCGCACGGTTTTTATGTTGGGAGCGCTCTTCCTGGCACTCAACCACAATGCCGCTGGGCAAGTGAGTAATACGCACCGCTGAATCCGTTTTGTTCACGTGCTGCCCACCGGCTCCAGAGGCACGGTAGGTATCCACACGCAAATCAGCCGGATTAATTTCAATGGCATCTTGCTCATCAGGTTCAGGTAAAACCACCACGGTACAAGCAGAGGTGTGCACCCGCCCTTGCGACTCGGTTTCTGGGACTCGTTGCACTCGGTGCGCACCAGATTCAAACTTTAATTTACCGTAGACATTGTTGCCTTCAACACGGGCAATCACTTCCTTATAACCGCCATGCTCACCCGCATGCTCAGAAAGTATTTCCACACGCCAGCCTTGGCGCTCGGCATAACGCAAATACATCCGCAGTAAGTCGCCAGAAAATATCGCTGCCTCATCGCCGCCGGTACCCGCACGCACTTCCAGAAACACGTTACGCCCGTCATTGGGATCTTTAGGCAACATCAGGCGCTGCAAATCAGCCTCAATAGTCTCTAAAGACTCGCGGCACTCCGCCACTTCCTCTGCTGCCATCTCACGCACATCAGGATCACTGTCTTTGAGTAAGGCTTGCGCCTCTTCAAGGTCGCTGCGAGTTTTGCGCCAAGCTTGGAACTGCTGCACCACAGGCTCGACCTCGGCATACTCTTTGGAGTAGTCGCGGTACTTGTTTTGATCATTGATCACCTGCGCATCACCTAATAACGCTGTAAGTTCTTCAAAGCGTTCTTGCAGGCGGTCTAAACGATTGACTAACGATGCTTTCATTAATTCGAGTCACCTGTTGTTAAACCAAATAGTTCTTGAGCAACTGCCAAAGCTTCACAGCGGCCATCAGCTGACAAACGTTTTATTTGCACGCTGGGTGTGTGCAATAACTTATTGGTTAAGCCCCGCGCCAACTGCATCAGCGCATCTTCTGGCGAGGTACCATTAGCCAAGGCACGCTGCACTCGCGCCAACTCTTCATCACGCAAGCGCTCGCCTTGCTGGCGATAGGCACGCAACACATCCACCGCTTCCAGCTCACGCAAGCGCTGCATAAAGTCAGAAGTACCCTGCACCACTAACTCTTCCGCAGCTTGGGCTGCACCTTGACGGCTTTTTAAGTTATCCGTTACCACCTCATGCAGATCATCAACGCTGTACAAGTAGACATCATCCAGATCGCCCACTTGCGGCTCAATATCCCGCGGCACAGCAATATCCACCATAAAAATGGGCTTGTGCTTACGCAGTTTCAAGGCTCGCTCCACTGCACCTTTACCTAGAATAGGCAGCTGGCTGGCAGTGGAACTGATGACGATATCGCTCTGTACCAGAGCATCAGGAATATCCGAAAGTAAAATAGCTTGCGCACCGAACTCATTGGCCAACTGCGTTGCACGCTCTAAGGTGCGGTTAGCCACCACAATCTTCTTTACGCCCTGTTCATGTAAATGACGGGCCACTAAGGTGATGGTTTCACCTGCCCCCACTAACAAGGCCTGACTTTCGCTCAGGTCAGTAAAAATTTGCCGCGCCAAACTGACCGCAGCATAGGCCACCGATACCGGGTTTTCACCGATAGCGGTATCGGTACGCACAGTTTTCGCCGTACTAAAGGTGGCCTGAAACAAGCGTCCGAGTAAAGGCCCTAAAGTTCCGGCCTCACGGGCAACGGCATAAGTTGACTTGATTTGCCCTAAAATTTGCGGCTCGCCCAGCACCAACGAGTCAAGCCCACAGGCCACACGCATCATGTGCTGAATTGCTTGATCGTCTTTGTGCACGTAAGCACAAGCCTGCAGATCTGCCACCGGCACATCATGGTATTGTGCAAGCCAGTTCAGTACCGCCTCGGGCTGCACATCCTCCATTTCCAGATAGAGCTCGCTACGATTACAGGTGGACAGTATGGCTGCTTCGCGACTGCCCACGACTCGACATAGCTGACGCAACGCATCAACTAATTGCTCTGGGCTAAAGGCCACGCGTTCGCGGACCGCCACAGATGCCGTTTTATGATTAATTCCAAGTGCAATAAAAGCCATGCATAGTCGCTAAAGGGGATTTAAAGCGGGCAATTGTCCTACTTCAAAGCCTTCAGAACAACCTCCCCTAAGAAAACACCACACATATGTGTAAAAAAAGCATATATTTTAGACTATCACATGAGAAATCGGTAATAGCATAAGCTCAAGTCGCTATTTGTGACTGAGAGTGTCGCGCGCGCGATCGCTGCTTGTGTCATGATGCAACTATTCTAACTTGTCTTGCCTTGTACTTATGAATAAATATTTTAGCCTCCTCGCAATCAGCATTATAGTTTCGGGCTGCCAAGCTTTGGCACCGGACACTCAATTCCCTATAGACGATACAGTTGCACCTGACTCGACACAAACCCACGCGCCCGTCAACGATACAGCCAACTTCTCACCAGAGACGCTGGTGAGCTTATTAACAGCTGAAATTGCTGGGCAACGCGACCGTTTTGATATTGCTTCGGACAATTATAGCCAGCAGGCACAACTTACCGCCGACCCCGGTGTTGCTGAGCGTGCGTTTCGCATTGCCGAGTACCTGGGTGAAGAGCAGCGCGCACTTGATAGCGCCATACTCTGGGCCAATGCTGCCCCCAACGACTTAGAAGCACAGCGCTCGGCTGCCATTCAGTTGGCTCAAGCTGAACGCTACGATGAAGCCATGCAGTATATGGAAAAAGTCTTACTGCAAAACGGTGATACTCAGTTCGACTTTTTGGCATTATCTGCCGCCCAGTCAGACCCAAAAACCAGAGCAGCCTTACTGCAAAGCTTTGACCGTCTATTAGTCAAGCGGCCCAACAATCCACAACTGGTATTTAGCAAAGCCATACTTCTGCACCAAGACGACCGCAGCCAAGAAGCCTTGCAGCTGCTAGAGCGCTTACCCAAGAAGCACGCCACAGTAACCACTATATTGCTGCGTGCCCGCTTACTCAGCCAACTCAATCGCGGCGCAGAAGCATTACCGGTATTAAGTGATGCACTCAAGCAATATCCCAATGAAAACCGCTTACGCATCACCTATGCCCGCCAATTGATTGAGCTTGATCGTCTCGAAGAAGCACGCGCTGAGTTTCTAGAGTTGCTGCAACAATCCCCCAGTGATGATGATTTACGCTTCTCCCTAGCCCTTATCAATATGGATCTTGGCGCTTGGCTTGAGGCTCAAGTTTACTTAGAAGAGTTAATTATTCGCGGTAGTCACAGTGATGCTGCGCACTACAACCTCGGCCAAGTATTAGAAAAACTGCAGGAAACTGAGCAAGCCCTCAACGCTTACAACTCAGTACAATCAGGTGCTAACTACCTCGCCGCCCAACAGCGCGTGATTGCCTTGCTCTTGAGCAATGAGCAACTCAGCGAAGCCACTACCCACTTTGAGTTGCAGCGTATGGTTCAGGCGGATTTAGCAATTCAACTGTACCTTATTGAAACTGAAGGCCTAGCCAACTACGACCACACAGAAACAGCTTGGCTACGGATCAATCAAGGCCTCAAACAGTACCCTGCCGAGCCAAGCCTGCTTTACACGCGCGCGATGATTGCGGATAAACGCAATGATTTAACTCAGCTTGAAGATGACTTACGCCAAATCATTGATAACGATCCCAATAATGCCATGGCCCTGAATGCCTTAGGCTATACCTTGGCAGACCGCACTGAGCGCCTAGAGGAAGCACGGCAACTGATTGAGCAAGCACACCAGCTAGAGCCCAACGACGCAGCCATTACCGATAGTTTAGGCTGGGTGTACTTTCGCCTTGGTGATCTAGACAGTGCTGAACGTCTCCTGCGCGAAGCCTATAACGGCTTACCTGATGCAGAAATAGCAGCCCACTTAGGCGAGGTCCTCTGGTTCCAAGGCAAGCGCACAGAAGCCCGGCGCATTTGGAACCAAGCCCTTAAAAACCAACCTAATGACGCGACACTGCTAGACACCATGCAGCGACTTACCCAATAAGGACCACTCAACTGATGCGTTTATCCAGTTTACTTTTATTCTGCATGCTCTTGATCCTCGGTGGCTGCAGTCATTTCAGCACACAAGAGCAACTCAGCGGCAGCGGCCAAACCGACACTTGGCAATCGCATAAACAACGCATTGCGCCTCTTGATGCTTGGCAAATCAGTGGCAAGCTTGGGATTCGTAGCGAACAAGAGTCTGGTAGCGCCGTCATTTTCTGGCTGCAACGCCAAGACTACTTCGACATCCGCTTATCCGGCCCTCTCGGCCAAGGCTCCACCCGCTTAACCGGTCGCCAAGGCGCTGTGAGCTTAGACATTGCTAATCGCGGCACTTTTCACGCTGCATCCGCTGAAGAACTCATGCAACAACAACTGGGCTGGAGTTTGCCAGTAGAAAACTTACTGTGGTGGGTGCGCGGCCTGCCAGCACCTAACAGCAAAAGCCAACTGCAACTGGACAGCAACAGCCTTCTTGCGCAACTGGAGCAGGATCAGTGGCTGGTTGAATACCTCAGCTATCGCATAGAAAACGATTTACAACTGCCAGAGCGCATCAAGCTCAGTGGCGCCGGCCTCACTATCACCCTCGTCATTAAAGAATGGCAAGCACGGCAACTGGGCCAGTAACCACATGAACACAAAAACTTTAAAAGCGCCCCCACAGCAGTCTGTAGAGCTCAGTTTACCGGCACCTGCCAAATTAAACTTAATGCTGCACATCGTCGGCCGCCGTGCAGATGGCTACCATTCACTAGAAACCTTATTCCAGTTTTTGGACTACGCTGATACCTTGCACTTTAACAGCCGCGACGATGGCCAAATTATTTTGCATACACCCATCGATGGCGTAGCGCACGATGACAATTTAATTGTACGCGCCGCCCGCCTCCTGCAAAAAAACAGCAAAAGCAACTTGGGCGCAGATATTTGGCTGGATAAAAAACTCCCGGTTGGTGGTGGTATCGGCGGCGGCAGCTCCAACGCAGCAACCACATTACTGGGCCTTAATCACCTCTGGCGCACTGAACTCTCTTTGCCAGTCTTGGCAGAGCTAGGCTTGAGCCTCGGCGCGGATGTCCCAGTATTTGTCATGGGCCGCGCCGCATTCGCCCAAGGCGTCGGTGAAAAATTACAGCCAGTAGACTTGCCAGAACCTTGGTATTTAGTCGCTGTGCCGCCGGTATCTATTAGCACTGAAAAAGTATTTTCAGATAAAGGCTTGACACGTGATACCGAGCCGACTAATATACGCACCGTTCTCAAGCAAGGCGGTCACAACGATTGCCAAGCGGTAGTTGAGAGGTGTTACCCAGAAGTGCGTAACGCTTTGATCTTGCTAAACAAATATGTTGAAGCTCGATTAACTGGAACTGGAAGTTGTATATTTGGGGGCTTCCCAAACGAACAACAAGCTGCTAAAGTAGCCAACCAGATTTCAGAGAAACTACCAAGCTTTGTAGCACAAGGCGCTAACATCTCAATGTTGCACCGAGCACTACAAAACTTATCTGAACGCTGATTGTTCTACATTGTTAAAATGTAAAACTCTACAGGGGCGTCGCCAAGCGGTAAGGCAGCAGGTTTTGATCCTGCCATGCGTTGGTTCGAATCCAGCCGCCCCTGCCACATTACGAAACCTTCGTGGTTTCGCGTTGATCGCGAGACACGAAGGTTTTTTTCGTCAGGTCCACCCTCAGTAAAAAACAGGTACTGCGCGTGTCGAAGATGATGATCTTTACGGGGAACGCAAACCCCGACCTCGCTCGTCGTGTAGCAGCTCAATTGTATATTCCATTGGGCGATGCTTCGATTGGCAAATTCTCTGACGGTGAAGTCAGTGCGGAAATCAACGAGAACGTACGCGGTAAGGATGTTTTTTTAATCCAACCTACTTGCGCGCCAACCAATGATAACCTCATGGAACTCATTGTTATGATTGATGCGTTTCGCCGCTCTTCAGCGTCACGTATCACCGCCGTGATTCCTTACTTTGGTTACGCTCGACAAGACCGTCGTCCACGCTCAGCCCGTGTTGCTATCAGTGCTAAAGTTGTTGCTGATATGCTTTCCGGCGTTGGTGTTGACCGCGTACTGACTGTTGACTTACATGCCGACCAAATTCAAGGCTTCTTTGATATCCCAGTCGACAACATCTACGGTTCCCCAGTGCTAGTGGATGATATCCATGCCCAGCGCTTCGAAAACCTAATGATTGTATCTCCGGATATTGGTGGTGTTGTACGTGCTCGTGCTGTCGCTAAAGCGCTAGGTGTTGACCTTGCAATTATTGACAAGCGTCGCCCCAAAGCCAACCAATCAGAAGTAATGCACATTATCGGTGATGTTGATGGCCGCACCTGCATTCTGGTGGATGACATGGTTGATACAGCCGGCACTTTGTGCACAGCTGCTAAAGCTTTAAAAGAGCGTGGCGCTTCAAAAGTACTAGCGTATTGCACACACCCTATTTTCTCTGGCCGTGCTCTCGAAAACATTGAGAACTCATTGCTGGATGAAATTGTTATTACCAATACTATTCCGCTGTCTGCTGCAGCTCAGGCTTGCACGCGCATCCGTCAACTCGACATTGCGCCTGTAGTTGCTGAAGCTGTACGCCGGATCAGTAATGAAGAATCGATTAGCGCGATGTTCCGTTGAACAGCGAGCAATCAACAACCGCCTAACTAAACTTAGGCTTTCACAACCCCGCTCGTCACTGGTCGCAAGTTGGCGGGCGTTGTTGTTTTTTTGGAGAGATACACATGAGCGAATTTACTCTTAATGCACAAGCGCGTAGCGACTTGGGGAAAGGTGCGAGCCGCCGCCTACGTCGTAACGCGGATCTAGTTCCTGCCGTTATTTACGGTGGTGACAGTGAACCTACTTCAATCAGCCTACAAAACCGTGAAGTAACTAAACTGTTACTTAACGACGCAGCATTCAGTAGTATTTTAGTGCTGAACGTTGACGGTAAAAAAGAAAATGTTCTGATCAAAGACTTGCAGCGTCACCCAGCTAAAGGCTTTGCGATGCACGCAGACTTTATCCGCATTGTTGCTGGCCAAAAACTGACCACCATTATCCCAGTTGTTCTTCTCAACGAAGAAAACTGTGTTGGTGTCAAAATGGGTGGTGGTGATATCTTCCGTCTCGCCACTGAGATCGAAGTAACTTGCTTACCGCAAGACCTACCTGAGTCCATCGAAGTTGACATGCTCGAAGTTGACTTGAACGAAACTGTTCACTTGGCTGACATCAAAGCACCTAAAGGCGTTGAGTTCACCGCTCTTGAACAGGACAACAACATTGCAGTTGCGACTGTAAGCCCTGCACGTGTTGAAGAAGTAATCGACGAAGAACAAGATCAGCCTGCAGAAGCAGCAGCTAAAGGTGAAAGTGAAGAAGAGAAGTAATCTCTTCAGCGCTTAACCTGTAAGACAAGGAGCTCCCGTAGTGAATGCTGTTCAACTGATCGTCGGCCTAGGTAATCCAGGCCCAGAATACGACCAGACCCGGCATAACGCGGGAGCTTTTTTTGTGGAACGTCTTGCCGCACAGCATGGCGTCAACCTCAGCTTTGATAAAAAGTATTTCGGCCTGACCGGTAAACTCAATTATCAAGGCCGCGATGTGCGCTTACTAATCCCAACCACCTATATGAATCGTAGCGGTCAAGCTGTAGCTGCGCTAGCAAACTTCTTCAGAATCAAGCCTGAAGAGATTCTAGTCGCCCATGATGAGTTGGATATGCCGCCTGGCGTATGCAAACTCAAGCTTGGCGGCGGACACGGTGGACATAATGGACTACGGGATATCATTGCCAGCCTCGCTAATCAAAAAAACTTCTATCGCTTGCGCATAGGCATCGGTCACCCAGGCCATAGCAGCCAAGTGTCTAACTACGTCCTCGGCCGTGCACCGCGCAACGAGCAAGAACTCACACTCACCAGTATCGAATTCGCCCTTGGCGTACTGCCTGATCTTCTTGACGGTAATTTTTCCCGCGCAATGCAGCAGTTACACAGCCAAAAGGCTTGACTCTTTTTTTTCCCGAGGGACTCATCATGGGATTTAACTGCGGTATCGTAGGTTTGCCCAACGTAGGCAAGTCAACCCTATTTAATGCTTTAACCAAATCAGGCATTGCTGCCGAAAACTTTCCGTTCTGTACGATCGAGCCAAACACAGGCATCGTTGCTGTACCTGATCCGCGCTTAGTGCCGTTAGCTGAGATAGTGCAACCAGAGCGTGTTCTGCCCACCACCATGGAGTTTGTCGACATCGCCGGCTTAGTTGAAGGCGCTTCTAAAGGTGAAGGTTTAGGTAACAAGTTCTTAGCCAATATCCGCGAGACCGATGCTATTGCTCACGTTGTACGCTGCTTTGAGGACGATAATGTCATTCACGTATCCAACTCAGTTGACCCTAAGCGTGATATTGAAATCATCGATCTAGAACTGATTTTTGCCGACCTAGAAAGCTGTGAAAAACAATTACAGCGCGTAGCGCGTAACGCCAAAGGCGGCGACAAAGAAGCAGTGGCGCAAAAAGCCTTGCTCGAACAACTTATCCCCCACTTCACTGAAGGCAAGCCCGCACGCTCGCTACTAAAAAGCTGGAGTGACGATGAGAAGCAAATTATCCGTGGCTTTCATTTATTGACCACCAAACCTGTAATGTACATTGCTAACGTTGCTGAAGACGGCTTTGAAGACAACCCTTTCCTCGATATCGTCCGCGCTATCGCCGAGGAAGAAGGCGCACCAGTCGTGCCTGTGTGCAACAAAATCGAAGCGGAAATTGCTGAGCTGGATGACGGCGAAGAAAAAGACATGTTCCTTGAGGCCCTCGGCCTTGAAGAGCCCGGCCTTAACCGTGTAATTCGTGCTGGCTACGAGCTACTCGAACTGCAAACCTACTTTACTGCAGGGGTTAAGGAAGTACGTGCCTGGACAGTTAAAGTGGGGGCCACTGCGCCTCGCGCCGCTGCAGCCATCCATACGGACTTTGAAAAAGGCTTTATCCGCGCCGAAGTCATCGGCTACGACGATTTTATCCAGTACAAAGGTGAAGCAGGCGCTAAAGAAGCCGGTAAGTGGCGTCTTGAAGGCAAAGAATACATCGTTAAAGACGGCGATGTGATGCACTTTAGATTCAACGTCTAACCCCGCCTCACCCCCTTGTATCGGCACGCTACAGTTAACCCGCTGCCGGCCGATACAAGTCTTAACGCACCTGTCGCAGTCTTGATCAGAAACAATGCTCTAAATCACTCAGATTTGTATAGTGAGCGCAATAACTTCAGCACATTCTGTTCAAGCATGACTTGCACACTATTGCTGCGTGCTCACGACTAAAATGTCTGAACCGCGAGTTTTCAGACACCTATATGAAGGCGCAATTCGATGAAAAACATCAAGGTATCAGTCAAACTCGCCATTAGTATTGGCGCTATTTTGCTACTGATTATAATTTTAGCGGCAAATGGTCTCTACAATATCAATCACATTCTTATGCGTGGTGACAACACCCTGCAGCTGACTCAGATTGACCTTGCCAGTAAAGATTTGTTAATCGCCAGCAGCCGTTATAATGCATCTGCTGATGAAAAATATATCCAACAAACACAAGCACTGATTGCTGATATTCAAAAAACCATAACCAACGTCAGACCTAAGCTCACCGAACAGCATGGTATTGAAGCCATTAACCAAATCGCAACCAATGTCGAAAACTACAGCAAAGCCTTTGCTGATAATGTCCAAGCGCAGCAAAAGCAAGCAAGTAACCTCGATAGCGCAGTGAGCAGTGGCTTGCAAACAATCGCCTTGCTAAATGAATTGAATGAGCTGGTTAACGGCAGCGCGCAACAACCGATCCTGCATGAAGATTTCTACGACACTGTGACCGGGCGCCTTGCTGCAGACTTAGCGCAAGCGCGTTACATACTCGCCTATACAGCGCGGGTTTTCTTAATGGAAGAAAGTGCACAGAGCCTGCAACGCTTGGAAGATCGCTTTACCGAACTACAAGCAATCAGCCAACAGTTACGCCCTAGACTGCATGGCCAAGCAGCAAGCTTGCTCGCAGATTCATCTGTAGCATTAGAGAGCTACATGAGTGTTCTACGCCAAACATACGAACTAGACCAAGCGCAATTAGCTGCTGCAGCAGTAGTGGATAATGTTTATGCGAATATGCGCAGAAATATTGATCAAATTTTAGAGATTCAAACAGTATTCCGTGCCAAAGTGGCCAGCAGTGCAAAATTCACCTCAATAACTCTGACATTAATCGCTATCGTGCTGGGCTCGTTAATTGGCATATTGATCGTCAGACAAATAACCCGCCCGCTGAATCAAGCCATCAGCATTGCTCAGGCCATCGGTAACAGTGATATGACCGGTACTAGCGTCGAGCAACGTAAAGATGAGTTTGGCACCTTACTCAAAGCCCTTAATCAGACTCGTAATAACCTCAGTGGCGCGCTGGGCGAAGTCAACGGTATCACCACACAGCTTGCTGCTGCTGCCGAAGAGCTATCGGTGGTGACCAACCAAACCAGTGCCGGCGTACATAACCAGCGCATCGAAACTGAGCAAGTGGCGACGGCGATGAATGAAATGTCAGCCACAGTGCATGAGGTTGCACAAAACGCAGAAGAAGCGGCAACAGCTGCGCAGAAAGCGGACCACCAAGCGAAAACTGGTAACCAAGCTCTGCAAGTTGTTTTATCTGATATCAATACGCTCTCGCAAGATATGCACACCAGTGCTGAAGCCATCCAGCGCCTCAATCAAGACAGCACCAGCATCGGTACTGTTCTAACTGTAATTAATAGCATTGCTGAGCAAACCAACTTGCTCGCGCTCAATGCTGCCATTGAAGCGGCTCGTGCTGGCGAAGCCGGTCGAGGTTTTGCCGTGGTTGCTGACGAAGTACGCAACTTAGCGCATCGTACTCAGCAGTCGATTGCACAAATTGAAGAGCTGATTGCCAACTTGCAACAGGGCTCGCAAAATGCAGTTGCGACAATGGATAGCAGTCGCACCCTAGCAAGTTTAACCCTAGAGCACGCTCAGGAAGCAGGTGAAGAGTTAACAGCAATTACCCGCACTGTGTCTGAGATTCAAGCGATGAACATACAGATTGCTACCGCCGCAGAAGAGCAAAGCGCCGTAGCAGAAGAAATTAACGTAAACGTGGACAACGTCAATAATATTGCTGACCAATCAGCTGCTGCAGTTGAAGAAACATCGGCTTCTGCTGCTGAGCTGGCACGACTGAGTCAATCATTACAAAGCTTGGTTGCGCGCTTTAAAATCTAAGTTCTTCGCCAAGCGGATAAAAACCTTCGTTTCACCTACCCCGCGATCTAAACGCTGATGCCAATCATAGGCTAGGCGTTTAGATGGCCTTTACTTCTTCTAGTATGAGGTGTAGCCAAGCAAGTCTCACTCTGGCTTATTCACATCATGGCTGTAGCTGGTCTCAGTTTTACCATGCGCGGCAGGCTTACCATCAGGGCCTATATTGGCAAACAGCATGCGCTCAATGGTCGGTATATTTTTATGAGTGATTTTGTTACGCACCACACAGCGTAAAGTGATCGATGCTCGACCAAAGGCCGTCGCTTCAATACCCAACTCAATAATATCGCCTTGTTGCGCTGAGCTAACGAAATTAACTTCTGAAATGCGCTTGGTCACGACCTTCTGATTACACAGCTGCACAATGGCATAAATCGCCGCCTCTTCATCAACCCAGCGCAGCAGACTGCCACCAAACAGCGTGCCATTAGGGTTTAAATCTTCTGGTTTTATCCATTTCCGAGTGTGAAAATTCATCCGAACCTCTGCTGATTAAAAACATTAGCACCAAAGCTGTTTTGACTAGCCTTGCTCACGCAGCAATACCAATAGGCACCTACACTTAGTCTGCAGGGTCGACATGATTACGTTGATAAACCTCAGCACCCATTGCTTGAATCTGCCCTTCAATTAAGGCCTCGAAAGGGCGCAAGAGCGGGCTGAAGTCAACGCTAGGCTCAAGTGCCGTCAGGGCATGGGTGACTGCTTCAACAGTTGCCAGTGCATTTTCATCAGGCGCTTTGCGCAAGCGATAACGGCTGCTTAATCCAGCTGGTAAGGTCACGCGCGGTAAAGCCGCCAATAATGGATTACAGTGCAAAATCTTACGCGCTTTACGCCAAGTACCATCCGGTACAACTAAGAGCAGTGGTAATTGCTCTCCTTGATACGCTTGCAGCTCTTGCGCGGCCTCGCCCGGAAACAGTACGCAAGGACGATAGCCTGGCAGCTGTAAGTACTGCTCAAGCTCAACCACTGTTTCAGCAATAATTAACTGCGCATTGTGCAAGCCCATAGCAGCAAATCGAGCAGTATTGAGCGCATGCTTAGCCTCATCAGGATGCTGCAACAACAGGACTCGCGTGCGACTCGGCAAGCTTGGGATTAAACTACACAAGCAGTGCTGCAGAGGTCGCGTACATTCTGCGCAGCGCCGCCGCGCTTTACTTTGTTCAGATGCCATAACGCTCTCTTTCACATCGGGCCACTATCATAATCACCTCATCAGCACTTACACTCATCTACACCACCCACTGTAGCTAGTCTAACTCAGCTCAATAGCGCTGTAACTCGTAGCCCATACGCAGCAATCATCTGCGGCATGGCTGGCTGAAAACCTCATCAACGCTCGTACTAAACACACCACTACCACCTTAACCCCACCGCCTTAACCCCGTACACTAAGTCTTAACGCTTTCACATCGGATAAACCCGTGGACAACATTATTTACGAAGCTTTAGGTATTGGCTTACTGCTAGGAACTCTCTTGGGCTTAACGGGTGCTGGCGGCTCATTAGTCGCCCTGCCTTTATTGCTCAGCCTGCACCTGCCCTTGCGCGACGCTGTAGGCGTTAGTTTAGGCGCTGTAGGTTTGTCTGCACTGATTGGCGCGGTCGGCCGCTGGCGGGCCGGGGATGTGCATCTTTTGCCTGTGCTACTGCTTACTGTCAGCGGCTTACCCGGCAGCTGGGTTGGCCAACAACTGGGCCAATTAATCAGTGAGTTTTGGTTGGTACTGGGCTTTTGCGTACTGGTTTTATGGTCAGCTTGGCGCATGTGGGGCAACGCGAGCTTGCCTGAGCTGCCGGAAAGAAAACCGCTCAATCGTGGCATGCTAATATTTATTGGTTTTTGGGTCGGCATACTATCGGGCTTAATGGGCGTTGGTGGCGGCTTCTTAATTGTGCCGGCTTTATTGTGGTTCAGCCCGCTGTCCATGCTCGCTGCAACCGCAACATCCATGGCGGTTATTGCTCTGGTGTCTGGTGCAGGGTTCTTAATGTATTTGGACTCAGCGCAACCCCCTATGCAATTGCTAGCGGGTATCGCTGCCGGTGGAGCTTGTGGTGTACTCATCGGTAATAAGTTAGCTACGCGCCTGGGCGGCCCCATTTTGCAGCGTATCTTTGCCATAATGCTGCTGTCGGTAAGTTTATCTTTAGCAGCACAAAAACTCTTTCAGTTTTCTCTATAACGCTCTCTCAGGCAAGCCTGCATTACTACAAGCGCAGACTGCTGTCGCGCTCCCACACGCAGCGCACCTGCAAGTCTTCAGAGCTTGGCTGATGGCTGTCATGCTCTGACTCCCAACGAAAGGTATGAGTGCCGTTGGTTTCTGTTTCTAAATGCACCACAGCGCTGGCCCAATACATTTGTTTTAACAGCTTTTCAAAGTGCTGCACCCAAACTGCCCATTCGTATTCAATGGAGCGATAACTGCCACCAAAATGAATCACTTGCGATTGCGGCAGCACGCTCGCAAAAGTACTGCAGCCAAACAAATCACGGTGGAACAACTCCCAACCATCGGCCTCAGGCAACGCTTGCAGCGCCGCTAGATTTGTGAGGCTGCGCTGTTGCTGCTCTTCGACATCAGTTACCGACCAATCCCGAATACAACCATACACAATGGATTCCGACTCCACAGACACTTCTCCAGCCTTAAATTCTCAGGCAGCGTTCTACCATGCTACACCAATAAACACCAACCTAACGCTACACATCGCGACCTTTGTAGCGTCTTTGTGTAGTAGCGCACAGCATACGGCGCTCGCGCATTCCTGCTAAACTGCCTGCACTCAGTTGATGACATGGGATCTGCTTGTGCACGTATTTAGCGCTAGGCCAGTACGCTTTTTATTACGCGCCTGTTTATTATTGGTGCTGTTATTGATTGCTGCAGTTTTCACACTGCCTTATACGCTGCCTTGGTTACTACAAAAACAAGGTATCGACTTGCACTGGCAGAACCCGCAGTGGCACTACAATGGTTTTAGCGCCGCACAGGTCAACATAAATCTAGATCACAGCGCTACAGAAACGCAGCAGCTGCAGCTGGATAATTTCAGCATCACGTTCGCTTGGCATTCTTTCCCCATTCGCCACCTCACCGCCTCGCGCTTGCAAGCGCACTGGCCGATAACCAGTAATGCGACAAATGATGATGACACCGAGCTGGCTTTACCTAAGAGCATTTTAAAGTGGCTTCCACAGCATATTGACTTGCCCAGTATAGATGCAAATTTAGCTGGTTTAGGTGTGCTGCAAGGCTCTCTTAATCTGCAAGCCAGCGCTCAAGGTAAGCTGTGGCAACCCAGTTTTATTGATACTCAATTAACCTTAAGCAACCTGCAAGGCAATTGGTTGCGCAGTATCCCTCTCGAGTTAAAACCGACCCAACTCAGCGCACAAATCACCACGCACCCTGATCATCAAGACACCCCTGATGGCCAACAGTTATTACACTTTAATTTATACAGTACAGGCCCTGCACGCTTACAACTAAATGGCTTGCTAGATCTGCAACAAACACCAGAATGGCAAGGCAGCCTAAGTAACGCCCAGCTTTTTATTGAGCTTGCCGCCCTGCAGCACCCAGCTCTCAGCGCTCAAGATTTGCAAGCGCGTCTTTATTTTAGCGGCCATGCGGATACCCAAAACTTTTCTTTAAAGCTCCATGAGCACTCAAGCTTAGAATCTCAAAACCTGGAAATCATTGACAGTATCAATGCAGAAAAAGTTGCCCTGCAATTAGCTGGATTGCACATCCAAGGCGCTAACGCTGCTGTTGCTGAGCTGGAAGTGTCCAGCCCGATTCACATGCACATTGCTAAGCTCAGTGCTGCACAACTGCATAGCCAAGATTGGGACTTGCACGGCACTCTCAGCGGCCCACTCGCCCAACTCGATCTCAACAGCAGCCTAGTGGGCCAGCATGGACTCAAGCTACACAATCACATCTTTTTGCGCGATGGCAGTGTTACCGGCAGCCTCAGCCTAGATAATATTTCGTTTACAGCAGGCAACCCTTTGCAGCAAACATTCACCGACTGGCCACAAGCTGCTTCAATTCAGAGTGGTTTGCTACGCAGCACAGTGGATTTCAATTTCCCTCCTCAAGCAGCGTACCAGCTAGCCATCAACTTACATGCTAGCGAGCTGAGCGCTAAATTCGACAACAATACGTTAGACAATCTGAGCTTGGATTTAAGCGCGCAATTAGCAGCGCAGCAAAGTCCTAACTGGCCAACCACGCTCACCGCAGCGCAGCTCAATATACACGCAGCAACTGTAACCACCCCAGACCTGCGTGCAGAGAAACTCCAAGCACAAACCTCATTCAGTGGCAGTGGCAATACCGAGTCACTGACCCTTCACTTTGCGCCACACTCCAATGTGCAAGCCCAGAAAATACAGCTGCCTAATATTGCCAGCGCAACCAAGGCAACCCTACAGCTCACTGGCCTCAAACTCCAAAGTGACCGAAAAAATGACTACGCACCCAAAATACACAGCCCACTGACTGCACATATCACCAATCTCAACGCAGAACAGCTACACAGCCAGAACTGGGATTTCACCGGCACACTCAACGGTCAGCTGCCGCTGCTAGAGCTCAGTGGTGACCTCAAGAGCCAACACGGCCTCACCCTCTCAAGTCACATACGCCTACTCAAAAACGTAGTACAAGGCAACGCCACGCTGCATGAGGTGTATTTTAAAGCGGGCAACCCGCTGCAAAAAACCTTTAGCGACTGGCCTGAATTAGTGACCTTTGATAGCGGCCGCCTGCGCAGCGAGATTGCCTTCACCCTTCCCGACAGCGCTGCACTTAAGGTTACGGCTAAAGGCAGCGCCAGCGGTTTAAATGGCATTATTAATCGTAGCGAATTAAAAAATCTTGGCTTTGACTTTAACGCTCAACTCAACGGCTCAACACTCACTCTCAGCGTGCCGCACTTAACCATCACAGAGCTGGACCCTGGCGTTCCAGTCAGCGCAATAGAGTTAAAGCAAACACACTACCGCACCGACTTAGGCGCACCACTGCAAGGCACAGCCGAGTGGGAAAGTATCGCAGCGCAGGTATTTAACGGTCGCGTCTGGCTGGACGCACAACAACTTGATTTAAGTCGTAAGCAAAAGTTGCTGTTACAGCTCCGAGGTTTAGAATTACAAGAGCTGTTTAGAATCTACCCCACAGAAGGTTTAGCCGGTAATGGCATCATTGACGGTCAGCTGCCGTTATTTATCGAACATGACAGTATCTATATAGAGGCAGGCCAATTACAGGCCCGCGAGCCAGGGGTTTTACAGTTTCAATCAGAGAAGATCGAAGCCCTCGGACGCAGTAATCCAGCCATGCGCATCGTTGCTGATGCTTTAGATGATTTTCATTTTAATCTATTAAGTAGTGGGGTAAGTTATGATCAGTCCGGTAAACTACTGCTTAATCTACACCTCGAAGGGCAAAACCCCGACGTTAAAAAAGGACGCCCCATTAACTTAAATATTAATCTTGAAGAAGATATCCCCGCATTACTTGCCAGTATCCAGCTTAGCGGCCAAGTCAGCGAAATAATTCAAAAACGAGTTCGAGAGCGTCTCGAAAACCGTTAATACAGGAGGTTCTTATGCGTACAAACCTTTTTTTAAGTGTTTTTGTACTAGCCCTATTAAGTAGCGCCTGCACCCCTACGGTGCAAATTGCAGCACCTAGCGAGCCCATCAATATCAACTTAAATGTCAAAATTGAACATGAAATCCTTATCAAGGTTGATAAAGCCCTCGATAACATTCTCGACGAATCCAGCGGTTTATTCTAAGGAGCACAGCATGACTCTTCGTAAATATTTAATGCCTTTCCTACTGGTGGGCAGCCTTATGAGTACAACCGTCTTAGCCATGGATTTGAACACGGCAATGAGCAATCTTAGCCAAGCCAAAGCCTCCGGCTTGCTCGGTGAACAGCCCAACGGTTACTTAGGCATTGTCATTATACAAGGTGACGCAGAGCAGATTGCCCGTCTTATCAACGAAGCTCGCCGCGCTGAATACCAACGCTTAGCAAAAGCTAATAATCTCCAACTCAGTGATGTAGAAACCATGGCCGGAAAAAAAGCTCTCGAGAAAACCCCTGCTGGTCACTATATTTACCTGAATGGCAAATGGCTGAAAAAGTAATTAAAAATATAATTAACCCTCATTTTCACTGAAAACCTTTCAGATTTCAGTTACTTAGGGTATAGTCTCTTTCGTTTTCAGCTTCCAAGTGAAAACATCGTCGGGGCGTAGCGCAGCCCGGTAGCGCACTTGCATGGGGTGCAAGGGGTCGAGTGTTCGAATCACTCCGTCCCGACCATATAAAACAAATAAGCCGTTGATTTCATTGAAGATTTCAGCGGCTTTTTTGTGTCTGGCTATTAGGTGTCGATAAAGTGTCGAAACTGGCCAGCGGGTTAAGCGGTCAGGTGCTAGGTTCGGATTAAGCATACGCACCAGCTCTGACTAATCAGGCAGAGAACGCTCCTTTCCAGACTTAGCACCCTCGAAAACAACTTTCCCATCATGTAAGTTTTCAGGCTGTAATTGTAGCGCGGCGCGATATTTGTCGCTGATTTACGCGATATTTGTCTTTAGATAATCTTTCCATCAGTGACAAAGGTCTTGCAAATTGCCTGCAGGCAACCGTCTTACTTGGTGTTAGCTGCTACAGTGTAAAGGTAGGAAGCCCTGCTAACCTTCGATGATGAAGCTGTAGGGAAAAATCTATTTAGCACCCTCCCTGTCAGACTCATGACAGCTAGCCGACACTGCGCTTTTTCTGGGCTATCGTAAATAGTTTCAAGGCTCATTAATTTAAGTTCTATCAGTTTGGCTTTAGCTTGTTTCAGGGCTTCAGCTGCAGTATTTGGATCAGACATTGATTTTTCTCCGTTACATAAATATTGGTTTACAGAGTTAAGATATCGTCACGACGCGCCGGCGGTGTCAATTCAGGAGAAATATTTATGGGCTCAAGCAGTGACAGTGTAATCCATCACTACTGGAAATCTTGTCTTAACTCTCATGGAGCACTTGGCTGAATCGATACATTGGTATTGCTTCTGTTTGCGTGTAACCCGCAAATGCGTATTCCAAAACCCTATAGCGCCTAGGCGGCTCGCCTATCAGGTTTATCTGAGGGAGACCCTCTTCACTCTTATCGTACCGAGATGTAATCTCGATTAGCTCCTGGACTTGCTCTTGCTGGTAGTCTAGCTCCATTGTTCCTAAGTAGTCTTCGTGCCCTAGGATGTGAATTTTCATATGTTGCTCCTGTATTAGTGAGCAATCATTGTGTCTAGACTTATCTATCTAACGCAAACCCTACAGGGGGAACTAAGGCACTATAGGATTGGTATGCATCATCTTATGCTGCCATTTCTGCCAGCTTTCTAGCCCGTCACGTACTGCCCACAGCTCTATAATCACTTCACCCTCATAGGTTGTTGCCAGTGTTACTGTGTTGGCTGTGATGCCTGTCTGTGTGGTTAAAACACTGTTATTACTGGCGCGTAATAGTCGAGCGGTGTAAGTGGTGCCAGGCTCAGGGCCGACGCTTGTCATGTTGTGATCAATGAGTTGGTCAGCTTGGAGTAAACGGTCGCGGTGCGCCCAGACCAAGGTAATGTCTCCCTCGATGGCAGTTGGCGCAATGCTATTGTTGATCCGAATACGACCAGGTGGATAAGGGCGTGCTTGTCGTTGGCGCATTTGCAATGTCAAAACAGGTGCTAAGTTAGGGTTGAGTTGCTCTTCATTGGTTTGTGTTATAAGTCGTGTTTGCACTGTTGTGCTAGGCGCATACTCTGCGTTGCTTTCAGCAGTGCTGTCATCAATAAACCAAAGCACACTGCCTGTTGCATGGTGTGTGGGCAGCGTATCTACACAACCACGGCCTACGGTCAGCTGTTGATTGCTTATATCAATACCATCAACCCGTAGGATCTCACTTCCCAATAAAACAGCATCCCCGACATCAAGCTCATTGAACTGCTCATCCCAAGCATCAATTTGTAATACCGTGGTGGTGCTGTCGATGGCGATTAGCAATGTTGCGGTATTAGTAAAGCTGCTGGTCTCATGCTCTTGCCACGCGCTACTGCCAATACGTGTTTGCAATTGATAGTCGCGGTGCATGGTGTTTGGCAGCTGTGCAGCAACCGCTAGGTAGCACGCTGATGACGGCGTGATATCTAAATTAGCGGGGTCAGTTGTCATAGCCAGATCACGCCAACTGCGCTCAAATACAACAGCAGTGGTAACAGGCTTAGCTTCACGATCGGGTGGCGTCCATAGTGGTGGTTGTGGCGTACTCATGCTCGTACTTGGCATACCAAACACATCTTGCACCGCTGTAATTGTTAATTCACCTTTATCCAGCGTGCCATCTTCAATGCGCCCAGCGCGCAGTACTAAATTGTTAATACCACGGCGCTTTGAGCGTATGCGAAACGGGGTATCTGGCTCTAGTTGCCATCCGCGCCGATCCAGTTTTAGCTTGAATCGCTTCAGGCCACTGCTGCGCATGGCCAACTCGCGCACGGCAATACGACCGGCCAAATCAGCAGTAGGTAAACCGCTGTAATCTAATGTAGCGCTGATAATCTGCCCATCGGCTTGAATGGCTGCCAAGTTGCGCTCACGCGCGTTACGGCTCTCGCCGCCACTTAACGGATCGACCCACGTGACAACAACCTCGTTTATAGCTCCTGAGCTGGCGACGTTTTCGTCTTCTTCTATGCTGAGCAGACCTGTATCCTCATCAAACAATGGTAAGGACTCTGGGTCGTAGTCATTGCGCAAGAGCTTCAGGTACAGCAACCCATCAAATCGACTTTGATAAAAGCTACCGCCGATATGATCAATCACTCTGCGAATAAAATCAGATACTGACTCTTGGCGTGACCAGCGGATGCATAAGCCAAACCCCTCGTTATACAAGGTGTCAGCGGCTGCTTTGAAACTGGCATCATGGATGCGACTACTAGCAATACCGCCACCCCAATTTGGGTCCGTTAGGCATTGGTAAATAATGTGAGCGGGGTTCATGGCATGAATTGCGCCGTCACGCAGTTGGATATTGGCCTTAGCGGCGTACCACGCAGAGCCGCCTGACCAGCCCTTTAGAATACGTCTTACCCGCAGCTTCCACGGTTTTATATAGGGATTCATAGCAGACACTTGGCCGTCAAAAAACAACGTAGCTACTCCACGAAACGACGGCACATCGCCTTTCAACATAGAAACTAAGCGGCTCGGGGGTGTTTGATCAGGCTCACCAAACAGCGTCCATAACGTACCATCAATCCCGCCTTCGGCCTTATCACCACCAAACAGCCCTGACTTTCGTATGCTCACGCTGGTTGAACTTTTAACGCTACCTTTAAAAACATGTTTACTATCAGCAGTGATTTCTACCAGCTCATCAATGGGGCCACGACCGATGCCCATATGGATACCCATATAGTATTTGTAGCCGATGGTGACTTTTTTCTTACCGCCCATTATTTTCTACCTGCTGCGCATGCTCAACCAACTGAATGGCCAATGCATCATTAGTCTTAAGCAGAACACTGCTGCACACACCACCATCACGGACAACCTGCTGCCAATCAATGCCGTAGCGTTGACACAACTGTCGTGCGCCCCGATGACAGTAGCCAGCGCGGCTACTGAGCCCGGATATGCTATGTAAATGCTCAAATGTGATAAAAAGGTCAGCCATCATTTACCACTCTTGGTTTTCACTTTAGATGTGCGTAAGTTGCCGTAACTGAGTACCTGCCAGCCGCTGATCCAGCAATCCCCAAAAAATACGGCTTGCTCAGTGCCTTCCTCAACCACCGGCATGTCAAAATCACCAATGGATGCAGGCTTGGGCGATTTGGGCTTGGGCCGCATCGCGTAGCTGATCACCATGGAAACAACTAAAATGGCTATTTGTACCCACATGGCAGCGTTATACCTCTTAGAAAATATTTTGACCGTACGGTGATTGCCCTGCTAAATGGGGAAAGCCGCCGTAGTTGGGTAAATTAGTAAAGCGCTTACATGTTGTAACTGTCTGGTCACAGCCGGGATAAACCCTGATTTGCGCGCCCGGCACTAAGCCTGCAGTGCCACTGAGAAGTATCAGTTTTGAGCCTATATGCTGCTGAATACCGCGCCGTTCAACATCACCACCAGGCAAGATCCACTCAATAAAACCACTGGTATAATAGCCATCCGGTTGTGCCTGAAAGACACCGCTGTACACCGCCGCACCATCCATACTTTGTATGGTGGCTGAGCTGCGATACGCGTTGTAGTCAACACCACATGCTGTGGAATACAGTGCATGCGGGCAACTGCGCTCCCACCCCAATCGCAAACCTGTCATTTCCATGCGCTCAGATAGTGCTGAGCATGTGAGCGTGCATTTTTCCAATAGAAATTGGACACCCCGCACTTCGCCGCTGTACACAACGACGTAATCATCAATGCCGTAATGCAGCGCGTAAATGGTGACGGTAACGATGCTGCTAGGGGCAACCTGCCGATACAACTGAGCTACGGACAAGTCTGCAGGTGCAGTGATTTTTAATGCATCGGCGATGGCTTGGCCGGTCTGCTTTACACCGGAATCACTGATACCGCCGACTAGCGACTTATACACTTGAGTGTTATGAGTGATATCACGATCTGAGCTGTTATAAGCCCAGCGTGATGTGCCACGCCGAAACTCGTAAAGCCTTACTGGCTTACCGTCACTAATGGATGTTTCAGCATTATGAAATGTCATCGTCGCGTACACCCTTAAAAATCAACTGACTGCGGGCAACACCCTCGCTATCAGTGACATGCTCAAGGGTTACCGTGTCGCTATCTAATCGCATTAGTGCCAGCCACGACACTTGAGCGACTTCACTGGGTTGAATCTGCACGTTAAGTGGCTCGTTAATCGCCAGTCGCTCTTCTTCGGTGTTTAACTCTTCACTACCGACAATTCGACGATAAAAAACCTGCCCGCTGTGCAGCTCAATACGGATGTCTTTGCGTCCTGTCCGACCATTCGCAAAACGGGTGTAGCCGACGTTTGCCACTGTTATCGCTGCAGCTCCGGCTGACACTGTTTGAGTGATCGTTAAATCATCTGCCCACGTTGGCACCCATAGGGCTTTTTGACGGCCGTTTAACGCATAAGTTAACGCTCGAAACAGATAGCGTTGCTCACGGCCATACATCACATTGCGCCATGACTGCACCGGCACTGATGCGGCGCCAATGTCCATAACCAAAGGATGACTCATACCGTTATCAAGAGTCTTTTGCAGCCTTTCATAACTGGCGGTTAAATCGTCTGATTCTTCTGGCCGTTGTTCAAAAACAGAATAGCCTCGATATGTTTTAGCAGGCATCTGCCCAGCAATATCGTTACTTTCAACAACACGAAAACGCACCCCAAATTCTTGCAAGTTATCGGTTTTACGGATCAGTGAAGGGGCTTCCACCAGCTGTGCTGTGCGTGCGGGATATAAGCGTGATAACTCTGGCCAATGCTGTTGAGTGGCTCGTTTAAGTTGTAAGCCGTTAGGCAGCACAGCCAGCACTTCAACAACTTCAGTATTTAATGCCGACTCTCCGCGCAACAGTGCTAAGCCGTTGGATCGAAAATCCAGATACTGGGTGTCGCAGCTAATGAATAAGCTGTCAGCGGGTACCGCGACTTTGAGTAACTGGATCTCGTGCCAAATCGGCAATGACCAGATACGAGCACCCCAGCCAAACAATGCTAAGTCCAGCAGTTGGCGCTCACGGCCATCAGCAAAGTTAGATGCCTCAAATTCACGTCGCGGGGCTAAACGTAGAGCGCGCCGCTGTTCAATTAATGATTCACTTTGCAGAATATCGGTAGCCCAAGTCAGTGATTCATTAATCGAGTCAGTCCAGTTCGGTACAAACGACCAGGCAATAATTCGATTAGCAGTAACACGCACAGCAGGCTGCTCAGAACCAAAATCAAAGACTACGCGGGTATCAAGTACTGGCTGGCCGTCGGGTGTGACCTGCAGCTGATACTCACGCTCCTGCAGTGCTTCATAGTGCAGCGGCGGGTTTGGTTGCCCACCGACAATCAGCCCTTCATCCGAGCCTGTGATAGCGTTGAGGGTTTTAGGTGTGAAGTGAGCATTCCAGACAAACAGCGGGATTGTTTGTGTGGAAACGACATTACCTAAATCAACGGACTTGGGAGTTACGTGAATGCGCCGGTAGAAATCATCAAAATAGCTTTTGACTGTTTGTCCTGAACGGATACATGCTCCACGTTGCACGTCACGCTTATGCTTTGGCGACGTGCCGCCATTATGTGAATGTGCAATAGAGTGGCAACTGGGCCGCCAAGTATTCGAACTGTCTGTGCCGATGTCAGCGAGCCATGGTGAGCGCACGGTGAGCAGAGTGTTACATTGAGCTGGGTAACCCGAGCGGATGCGAGCCATGACTACGGACCATCATATCGAATAGCGAAAGCTATAGTGCCCGAGTGGTCTTCAAATGCTCCAGCATCCCGCTTCTCGGTGTTCCTACGATAGGCAGGATATATCTTCCATCGGTCAGGCCCTAACGTAATTATTGATCCATCGGGGAGGTAATCATTTCTCAAGATACGATAATGGCTGAGCTCTCCGATTAAACTAATCTTCCTTTCCGGCCTCCCCTGGAATATCTGGCAAGGCAGGAGGACTGCCTCCCCATTCCATGTATTAGGCTGCAGCCCGAGTAAGGGTTGTAGAGTAAGTGCGCTACTAAGCCCTTTATTATCATAATTCGTCATGGCAACTCGTGGATCTGACCATCCTATTTCCCCTGTTGAACTAATTGCTCCATGCATAAGTGAGGGTTGTCCGCTTTCCATCGATGAACTATAGGTTACTGTACTAGAGAAAAAAGGGATGGTTAAAGTGTAAATCGCGCCGGCTGAGTAGTTTCCGACCACAACGCTTCCATAGGGGAAGAGCGCCATATCATTAGGATAGATCTGTCTACTCGCGGGTGCCATATGGAATCCGTGCACCCAGTTTCCAGAACCATTATTTCCCTCTGCTGGAGACTGTCCAAACGCTAACGTTTGAACAAAACTCCCGTACCTTAAAATTACGTATACTTCAAGGGGATTATCTAGTATGTGCATGTTGTATGTAATCGGCCAGCTCCATGGAGACGCTGCACCATCTTTATAACTACGTACAGGTCCAACAGCTGGAGTAGCTGGGGCAGTATCCGTGGGAGAGTTTCCCACTAGAGCGGTTAACTTGCTAGGGGGTGTCAGGCCATCCCCCACCACGGTAAACTTCATGTAAAGCCCATTTTTTACTAAGAACTCTAATTCTGTACTCCAACCCTCATTGCTCAATGCTTCTTCAATGGCGGCCTTTAGACCCTGCAGCGAATTCACTGTGCCAACAATATATGCCATTACACCATCCTCATCGAAAAGTAGTCGTTAAACGAAGTGCGGCCAACATCTTGCAGGCAAACCCAAGGTTCGCCGCCACTGTCGATAACAGCCTGCACGAGCTGGTGATTTGACCAAGTTGGGTTATCTAAAACAGGAGAACCGCCGTGCTGCACCACACTCTCAACTGTGTTGTTAAAGTTCGAGACATAACGGATACCGTCTAACTGCCCCCATAGATCAGCTGCTGTATAAAGCTGAATGCCTAACATTGGATACTCATCACCTGTATCACGAAGTTGGGAAGTTGCACCGCCAACGTATGCGTTAGACCAAGGCCAAGTGAGCGCGTTAACCCATGCACCTGCTGTATTACGGATGCGCAGGTTCACACGATTACCTTTCCAGCCCATCGTGTGCGCGGTTTCAGAGTAACGAATAGCTGCAGCACCGTTTAACATGCCGCATACATAGCCTGGGTATCGGTATTGATTTGGCAGCGCATAAGGCAGGAATAAACCTGCACCACCGCTTTCGTACACGACAGGGCTACCCACTCCCAGAGCGATATTTATCGCGTGACCATCAACCTGAATCCAGTAATTGATATTTTGGTTGTGGGCTGGGATTCCGCTTTCCATCATGCCAGGCTGACTAGCCCATAAGGCACCGGGCTCATGCCCGATAAACATTGCAGAGGTTAAGTTGTAGTAGTCAGCCGCTACGTTTTCGTAAGTGCGAAAACCGATAAAGATTTCTTTGTCTTCGCTTACTCCGAAGCCTTTTAGGTATAACTCATGGCTTCCGACTGCAGGAGTACGATAATCAATCACCTGCCAGCGTTGCCCAACTGGCAAGCTGCTTGCTTTTGTAGTGACCGTAAAGCTATCCCCGATGGCAAACGGAGTATCTCCAGTAATAATTGTGAAGCCAATAGAGTCGTTAAGATAAGGCTCACCTAATGTAGCGCTGGGCTGACTACCGCTAACCGTACCCACGACAGAGAACTTATTCGCTCCGGTGAAGGTAACAATAAAGACCTCGTTTTGAGTGACTTGTGTTGTGTGCGTGATGGTCATAATGCCTGTGCCAACCCCAGCAAACGGGTAAGAAACGACACGGCCACAACCTGTAGCGCACATCATGATTTTGCGCAGCATTTCCTTATGCGCTATACCGCAAACGCCACGCTGATCTGCACTACCAATATCAAAAGCCATTAATTTACTCCTAGAATTTGGCGAAACTTAGCGGGGTCATTCGACAGCATCACAACCATCGCCTCTGTACCCGCTGGAGTATTTAACGCATCTGCAATGCGCTCGGGTGAGTCGAAAAGGTTCAGCGCTATCTTGTTATTCAGCGTGGTGCTCATGTTCTTCGCTGGTTCCTGAATGTTTGAAATGCCCAATGCCGGGGCTGGGAATGCAGGGGCTGGGATGCCTGCTAATCCACCGGTTGAGTGGCCTACGCGTTTTGCCCAGTCGTTGAGTGCAGCCATTCCGCGTCGGTTAAAGTCGTGTAAAAACGGCAGTGCACCAGGTTGCTTTACAACAGCTGCGCGTGAGACGAATTCGTAATCTGATAGCCAAGCAGGGATTGAGTCGGACGTGCCGGTGCCAGGACCACGAATGTGACCACCAGTAGCTGCCGCAACCGTGGCAACTTTAGCTGCTGAACTCAATGCATTACCGCCCGAACTGGCAGCTGATGCCGATGCGATAGCTGCGGCCATTGCTTGGGCAGCAGCGGCACCCGCTGTAGTAATACTGCTTGCCATAGTTGTGCCAGCCCCCGCCCCAGCGGTGGTCATACTGGTTGCCATTGCTGTACCTGCGCCGGCTCCAGCAGTGGTGATACTGGTGCCCATAGCTGCGGCACCGGCGGTTGATGCTGAGGTGATCGCCGCTGCAGTTGCTGCACCACCAGCAGCCTCAGCTCCGGCATTGGCCGCTTCTCCAGCACCACCACCAAACATGCCGCCCAAGCTGCCAACCATGCTCATCAAGCCAGACGTTGCTTGCTCAGCTAATTGCTGGCTAGCAATCTGCACCATCGAATCGACCACGGACTGCAGTAGTGCATTAATCGCATCACGCAAATCCATGGTGCCTTTGGCCAGTCCCGATAAAGACTCCGCAATACCGTTTTGCAAACCATCGCGCAGAGCGTTTTGCAGTTCGTTTGTCGTGGTGCGCAGTTGTAGCATTTGCGTTTCAAGTGTCTCAAGCACAATGCGTGCTTGCTCTCCCATAGCACCAGGCATTGCCGCCATAGCACGTAGCTGTGGCAGCTGTTGCTCAAGTAAATGAGCAGTTTGTCGGTGCAGCTCCACCAGCTGTTTACGACCCTCAATCTGCGTAATCAGGCCAGAGTTAACCTGCGCCTCAATGCTTTGCTCACGGCGCTGTTGAGTGTTTAGCGCCTTGTCGATCTCAGTCTGCATCGCAGATAGCTGCACACGCAACGCATCAAGGGGGATCAGCTGCTGCACCAGCTCCAAACCCACATCGTTACCGGTTTTCAGCATGTCACGCTGGATCTCAGCAAAGCGATTGGCGCTTTCTAGCAGTGCTGCCTCAGTCTCACGGCCAGAGGCTTGCAGCAATTGCACCTGTAAATCGGTGGCGGCTTTAGCGTTGGCGGCTGATTGCTTTTGTTGCTCACTGGCTGCGATCGTTGCCTGTGCCGCTTGAGCGCGTTCTAGCAATGTACCAGTCAGCTTCTTCTCGGACAGTTCGTACTCGCGCAGCTGCGCCGACGTCATATCAAGCGTGGCGGCTTGTTTTTCGAGTTGTTTGATGTAACTTTCGGTTGCCTTGGCTTCTTGGTCGGAGCTGCTGCGTGGATTTTTACTGCTTTTCTTGCGTGCAGCTTCTAGTTTGTCGCGCTCTTTAGCTATCTCGATCAGTTGATCCAACTGCTCTTTGGGTAGGTCATGGAGATCTGGGTTGTCACGTATATCACGCATCAGACGGCCAATATTCGATGCATCTTTCATATCTTCCAGCTGGCGACTCATACGCTTTAGGTAGGCATCTCCTTCGGCACTGCCTGCACGCAGTGATGCGCTAAGGTTGTCGACTCCTGCAGCAGCTTCATTACTGGAGTTTGCTAGCTCAAGCTGTCTAGCGCTTAGCTCGGAAGCATGACGGCCGCTTTTAACCAGCTCTGCAATCATATCCAGAAGCTTTGAGCGCATCTCATCGGACATACCAGCAGTATTACGAATAGCTAATGCCACAGTATCCCAGTCCACGGCCACACCACGTACCGCATCACCTGACGCTTTGCGTATCAGCTCCAACGTATCTTTAACGTCACCTGTGGCTTTACTAAATAATCCAAAAGCACCGACGATTTCATCGTTTACAGTGTTAGCCAGCGTGCGGCCCAGGTTTGTAGTGGTTTCTTCGGTCTCTTTAATCTCGCGATTGAGTTTATCGAGCTCACTGGCTTGCTCTACTTTTGTCAGCTCCTGAAAGCGTTTTACGGCACTCGATAGCGGCTCATTTAGATCATTAAGCGAGCTGCGCACTTCAACAGCAGAGTCCCTAAACAGTAAAAACGAAGCCGCGGCTGAGGCCGCTAACATGGCCAAACCTACAGGGCCGCCTAGTAATGCTGTTATGCCACTGGCGGCGCGTTGAGCAGCTGCCAAGCGCACTTGAGCCGCGGCATGCGCATCAACAGCAACTTTGGCTTGTACATGGGTCATGGTTAAACCCGCTTGTGCACGCGCAGCGTTAGCAGTTGTTAGCGTGCTAGCTACTTGAGCTTGGGCCAGTTGCAGCTCAGAGGCAGTTTGAGCGCGGGTTGCTAAGGTGCTGGTGATTGCAGCCTTTGTTGCCAGTCCTAAATTCACCACATAACGAGCGGTAGCCGCTGATAAGCCTACCAATGCCACATTGGCTACGATGTCTAGGTTGTCAGCTAATAACGCAATGCTGTCACCAATCAATGCGGTGGCTGCAGTGCTACGGTTGGCCTCACCCAAATAAACGGATAAAGCGTTTTGCAAATGCACAAACGCATCCGCCACAGTGGTATACATACCGTCAGCTGCAGCTTTGTTCTCTTCAAGCGAGTGGCGTAAACCCTCAGTTAATAACTCAGCGGAGAGCTTGCCTTCATAGCCCATCTTGCTGATTTCTTGCGTGGTCATGCCCGAAACAGCAGCAATATCCTCAAGAATAGTCGGCACAGCTAACAGTAACGTTGCCCAATGGTCCGTTAAAACCGATCCACGGTTAACGGCACGGGTTAACGCATTCAGGGCACTGCCTGCTTTGTCTGTGGATGTAGCGTTACGCACAAACGAGTAAGAAAGGCTGTCCACAATATCCAGCGACTCAGACGCGCTATAGCCCATATCGCGCAGACCGATAGAGCTTTGGATGTAGACTTCTTGTGCTTCGGACAGCGCCCGATAGGTGTTGTTGGCGGTATCCAGTAAGCGACGCTGGACCATTTCGTACTCAGCGGTGCTACTGGTGGCCAATTCAATACGGTCGGCCATGGTGACGTAATCGTCAGCAATGTTAACCGCACTGCGCAAAGCTGCAAGGCTCACAAACCCCGCCACCATGTGCTTAAGCTGAGTAGTGGCGCGGCCTAATGCCTCTTCAGTTTGGGTACTACTCTGGGCCAACTCTTGTAGCTGTTGGCCGGCCCGTCCAGACCTATCACCAGCGCTTTCTAACTCAGCACTAAAGGCCTTGGTTTGGTCGATAGCTTGTTGCATATCAGCCTGAATACGCAGTGCCAGTTTGAGTTGAGAGTTAGCCATAATTAATCACTTAAACTCTTTAAGGCTTGCTGGGCCTGTTTGCCACCGGCAAAGCCTAGGTTAGTCGCCAGCAAGTCACGGGCTTGCTGGCGGTTCTCTGCGACGATTGTTTCTTGGTAGTACAGCATCAGCTGTCTTGCGGTGTAGTCTCTAAGTTCGCTTCTTGCGTGTCCGTACTGGATGAGCGCTGCAAAGATACGTCCCCAGCCAGCGCCGCCTTGACTAGATTGGGACGCATCAGGCGGCGCACGAAAAAACCACGGTTCACTGTCCACCACGTCATCAGTAGCGCTTCGCCTTCATCACCGCTCAACGCCTCAATCCACATCACGTCCCGTTCAATACTGGCCGCAACTAATTGCTTTAGGTTTGACCAGTGATTAATAAGGACATCCAGTAATGTATTAATGGCTCCTGGACTCGCTTCATACACGTTTGCGGCTTGTGACAATTCATCCGCCAAAGCGGCCAGCTCAGCGTTAAACTGAATTTGCTGAGCAAAGCGCAGCTCACGCACCGTGATCTCTTGCCCCCCAATGCGCAGTTGCACATCAGGGAAAAGCACAGCTAAATCATCGTCTTTATCGCTCATGTCTTAGCCCACCTGAATCAAGCGACCAAACTGACCTAATGCACCCAGCGCTGGCTTGGAGCTATCCAGCAGCACGCCAAAGGTCACTGGCATACCGGCCACATCATTACCATCGGTAATCAAAGATAGATCGCTCAGCAACGAAGGAGCACACTTATAGAACTCAGCAATGACCGGCGCGCCGTTTTCTGCAAGGTTGATACCTTCGTAGCGCAATGCCACACTTGGGCGCTTGGTGGTATTAAGAAATGCAACCTGTTTAGACGCGACATGCTTATAAGCCACGTTAAGCGGCTGTTGAATCGCTACTGGTAAGCTGTTAAAAACAATAGTTCCGTAGGCGGGATCAACCGTGTAATGCTCTTCCTCCACCACAACCGGTACGCTGGTGCTGTCGGTGATGACCACTTCTGAAACACCTGGATGAGACAAGACAACTTCATCACCTACGGTAATTTCAGGTAACGCTTCTGCAGTGACGGTACCTTCTGGGGTTTGCGTCTGGGTACCGTCGGTAAACAACGCAAGGTTGTCGGTGTCGATACTGTGCAGCACTGCTTCGACTGAGGCTTCAGCGGAATAACCAAACTCACGCACCTTGGCTTTTTTGCCTGAGTAACTTTCGCGGTGAGAGATAGTTTCTTCGCTCATTCCTACTTTTAGGGATGAAACATCACCCACCCAGACATAAGGCTGCAAGGTGCCATCAGGCTTAATAATGGCTAGCTTAACTTTGCCCTGACCATAAAAATACGTTTCTTGTTTAGACATTTTTAGTCTCCTGTGCAGCACTCTGCGGAGTGCTTTTAGCGGCAGGTTTCTTTTCAATCACACCAGCGCGCAGTAAAAATGTTGCATCGGCTTCATGTACGGTTAGCTCGGCACCGGCTGGGTAGTCCTTACCTGCATGAGTGTGGGGCTTAACCAGCTTTACGTTTAGGGTTGCCATGTTTTTATCCTCGGATAAACAAAGTTGGCCTGGAACACCAACGGGTAGTAAAAGACCCCATCGTCATACGAGACAGGAGCTTGCTGTGCCGCACGTGATAGAGGTTTAACGCCAGCATCAGGCGTCCAGCCGGTACAGGCTTTCAGCAGTTCACCGAGCAACGGGCCAGCGACACGGCGAGCACCGTAGCCATCGCCAGTGCTGTCGCCATAGCTCACGCATAAAACCACTGCCCAGTTTTGCGTAACGGTTTGAATCGCTCGTGAACCACCTTGGTGCGCGGCACCTTGAGCAATCACATCACCGAGGTACACCACGAATACTGCTGGTGTACCGATTGATGCTTGATCAATACTGGCAAGATCAGCAATGCCTTCTACAATCGCCAAACCTGCTACTTGCTCTTGAATGCGTGCCACCAGCAAGTCTTCAAGAAATAAGTAATCGTCCATTACCAGTTGCCCCCGAAGTCGTTACGACCTGCGCTGATTTGCACTGTATTGGCAATCTGTACGGGATTACCCGTTACATCGAGGCCAATACTTAACGTGCCTTTAGCAATGCCACTCAGCATTCGGCGGCTGTGCTCAGCAGCGCGTAATGCTGGATGGGTGTCACTAAGATTGTTATGCAAGTTGGCATAGGCCAGTGAACCGGCAATGCGCTTGAGTACGCGCGGCACGCTAGGCAGCGGT
>RRZU011381843.1_pt1 | contig 33391 bp, 30 predicted proteins | sample 2165561 | NCBI WGS metagenome assembly RRZU01 (sample SAMN10456909, study PRJNA506462) | wastewater metagenome | isolation source: wastewater sludge | place: USA: Moscow, Idaho | reverse complement strand
TCAAGATGATCGAGCTCCTGACGTTCACCGTCATCATCGTGATGCTGCTGCTGGTCTACCGCTCCCTCGTCACCGTGCTGCTGGTGCTGCTGATGGTGGTGTTGGAACTGTCGGCGGCGCGCGGCATCGTGGCGTTCCTCGGCTTCCACAACATCATCGGGCTGTCGACGTTCGCCACCAACCTGCTGGTGACGCTGGCGATCGCGGCGTCCACGGACTACGCCATCTTCCTGATCGGCCGATACCAGGAGGCCCGCAGCCGCGGGATGGACCGCGAGACCGCGTACTACGACATGTTCCACGGCACCGCGCACGTGATCCTGGGCTCGGGCCTGACCATCGCAGGCGCCACCCTGTGCCTGCACTTCACCCGGCTGCCCTACTTCCAGTCACTGGGCATCCCGCTGGCCGTCGGCATGGTGACGGTGGTGATCGCGGCCCTGACCATGGGCCCGGCGATGGTCTCGATCGCCAGCCGATTCCGCAGGACGCTGGAACCCAAGCGCGCCATGCGAATTCGCGGCTGGCGCAAGGTGGGCACCGCTGTCGTGCGCTGGCCGGTGCCCATCCTTGCCGCCACCATCGCACTGTCGCTGATCGGCTTGCTGACCCTGCCGGGTTATCAGACGAACTTCAACGACCGGAACTATCTGCCCAAGGATCTGCCCGCCCAAGAGGGCTATTCGGCCGCGGAGCGGCACTTCTCGGTGGCCCGGATGAACCCCGAACTGCTGATGATCGAGTCGGACCACGATCTGCGGAACTCGGCGGACTTCCTGGTGATCAACAAGATCACCAAGGCGATCATGGCCATCCCCGGAATCTCCCGCGTCCAGTCGATCACCCGCCCCGAGGGAACGACCATGGAGCACAGCACGATTCCCTTCATGCTGGGCATGAGCGGCACCACCCAGACGATGAACCGCAAGTACATGATGGACCGAATGGCCGATATGCAGGTCCAGGTCGCCGCCATGCAGAAGAACATCGACACCATGCAGCAGATGATCACGCTCATGGAGCAGATGAACGCGGTCATGCGCTCGATGGTGGCCCGGACCCACAACATGGCCGACGACATCGCCGAACTGCGGGACCACATCTCCGATTTCGACGACTTCCTGCGGCCCATGCGCAACTACTTCTACTGGGAACCGCACTGCGTGAACATCCCGGCGTGCCAGGCGATCCGGTCGACCTTCGACAGCCTCGACGGCATCGACACCATGACCGACGCCTTCCAGAGTGTGCTGCCGGACATGGACCGGATGAACGAACTGCTGCCGCAGATGCTGGCCCTGATGCCGTCGAACATCGAGACCATGAAGGTCATGAAGTCGATGATGCTGACGATGTATCAGACCCAGAAGGGTCTGCAGGATCAGATGGCCGCACTGTCGGAGAACCAGAGCGCCATGGGCGACGCGTTCGACACGGCCCGCAACGACGACAGCTTCTACCTGCCTCCGGAGATCTTCGACAACGACGAGTTCAAGCGCGGCATGAAGAACTTCATCTCCCCCGACGGCCACGCGGTGCGGTTCATCATCAGCCACGCGGGCGATCCGATGTCCGTCGAGGGCATCGACCGGATCGATCAGATCCGACTGGCCGCCAAGGAAGCCATCAAGGGCACCCCGCTGGAGGGATCGAAGATCCAACTCACGGGCACCGCAGCAACGTTCAAGGACATGCAGGAAGGCAACAGCTGGGATCTGATGATCGCCGCGATCGCCGCGCTGGCGCTCATCTTCGTGATCATGCTGATCATCACGCGCGCCATCGTCGCGGCCGCGGTGATCGTCGGCACCGTGGTGCTGTCCCTGGGCGCGTCCTTCGGTCTGTCGATCCTGTTCTGGCAGCACATCATGGGCATCGATCTGCATTTCATGGTGATGGCGATGACGGTCATCATCCTGTTGGCGGTCGGCGCCGACTACAACCTGCTGCTGGTGGCTCGGTTCAAGGAGGAGATCTACGCCGGGCTCAACACCGGCATCATCCGGGCCATGGGCGGCACCGGATCGGTGGTCACCTCGGCGGGGCTGGTATTCGCGTTCACGATGATGTCCATGGCGGTCAGTCAGCTGACCGTCATCGCGCAGGTCGGTTCCACCATCGGGCTGGGTCTGCTATTCGACACCCTGGTGGTGCGCTCCTTCATGACGCCGGCCATCGCCGCGCTGCTGGGCCGATGGTTCTGGTGGCCGCAGGTGGTCCGCTCACGGCCGGCCCGCACACCTTCGCAGCCCAAGCTCCAGGACGCCTGACGGTACCGGGCGTCGGCGCCGGGAAGTCGTTATGCTGGCGCCTTCCGATGCCGAACCAGGCAGCCGACCCAGGAGCTCCGAGTGGCCACATGACGTCCGCCGCCGCGGTGGACCAGTGACGCAGGCGTTCGTGGTGCTGCTGGCACTGTTGGCGGCCCTGTGCGCGGCCGTCGGCATCGTCGTGCGCCAGCTGGCCACCCGGCACGTGCCCGCCGAGGACGGCATGAGCGCATCGATGTTCCGATCGTTGTTGCACAACCCGATGTGGTGGGCCGGGACCGGGACCGCGGTCCTGGGCTATGTGTTCCAGGCCCTGGCGCTGTCGTTCGGGTCGCTGCTGCTGGTGCAGCCGCTGCTGGTGGCGTGCCTGTTGTTCGCACTGCCCATCAGTGCCCGGGTGGCGCGGACGCGGGTCACCCGCGCGGAGTGGGGCTGGGCGGTGCTGCTGACGGTCGGCCTGGGTGTCTTCGTGCTGGTCGGCAAGCCTAGGGAGGGTCGGCTGGAACCCACCACCGCGTCGTGGATCGTCGTCGCGGCGGTGTGCGTGCCGCTGATCGCCGGTTGCATCGCCGGTGCCGTCCGCGCCCGCGGTGACCGCCGCGCAATCCTGCTGGCCGTGGCGGTCGGGGTGATGTTCGGGATGGTCGCCCTGTTCACCAAGGTCTGCACGCACCGGTTCGAGACGGGCGGACCCGCCGCGCTGCTGTCCACTCCCGCGCCGTATCTGCTGGTCCTGGTGTCGGTGGTGGCTACCGTGTTGCAGCAGTCGGCGTTCCACGCCGGCGCGCTGCAGACCTCGGTACCGACCATGCTGGTTCTCGAGCCGATCGTCGCGGTGCTGCTCGGCATCCTGGTGCTCGGCGAGGAGCTGACTGTGCACGGCCCGGCCATCCTGGCCCTGCCGGTGGCCGTCGCCGCGATGGTGGCCGGCGCCGTGGCGCTGGCCCGCGACAGCGCCGCCCTGGACGAGATGATCGCCAACGAGCGCGCCGGGTCAGAAACTGCCCAGTAGATCGTTCGCCGGCGCGTCCCAGTGGTCGAGGTTGATCACCTCGTTGGCCACCACCAGAACTGGCGGTGAGCGCTCAGATGCCGGTCCACGTCGAATCGATCATCCCGGCCACGTCGATCACCTGGGCCTCCTTGGACTCCGGCGCGTCGATCTGGGCGGCGACGTGTGCGGCGGTGAAGCGGCGGATCTCACCGTCGACACCACCGATGATCCGCAGGATCTCACCGCGGATCGACTTCGTCGACACGTGCACGCTGATGTTCGTCGGCCGCGGCTTGGCCACCTCGAGCACCAGTGCCAGCGGCTCGGCGGCCCGCGCCGTGGCCCGCAGCGCCACCTCGCCGTCGACGTTGAACCGCTGTTTGTCCAGCCGCAGGTCCACCAAAAGGTCGATCTCCAGCGGAATGCGGATGTCGAAGGTGATGGTGTCGCCGAGCTGACGGATCGCCTTGGGCTCCCCGATGGTGACCTTGGCGGTCACCTTGGCGATCCGGCCCGGCCCCTGGCCCATCGGGCCCAGCTCGAACTGGTCGCCGGCGATGGCGGCGAAGGCCGCCGCGACACGCTCCTCGGTGACCGCGACCTCGAAGAACCTGCGGCCCCACTGCTCGTAGGTGATGTAGTCGTGGGCGTCGGCCAGTTCCTGGTGCCCGGTGGGATCGCGCTTGTCCATAGTCCATTCACCGTCTCACGTCCGCCGCGTTCAACCGGGCAATACGCGCCGAGAATGGCAGGATCGCAGCGTGCTGCTGTCCCTGGTCGCATTGAGCCTGGCGATCGCCGGCTGGGCGCTGGTCGCCAACGGCTTCGAACGGCGGCGCCTGACCGTCCCCATCGTCTTCGTCGGCGCGGGCGTCCTGGTCGGGTTGTCGACGCACGACGCGCTGGCCACCGCGCTCAACGCCCGGGCCACCGAGCACGCCGCCGAATTGATCCTGTCGATTTTGCTGTTCGTCGACGCCACCGATGTCCGCGGCGGCCTGTTCGGCCGCAATCCGCGCGCGGCGGCCCGGATGCTGCTGGTCGCCCTGCCGCTGAGCATGTGTTTCGCTGTGCTGCTGGGCGCGTGGCTGTTGCCCGGGATGTCGCTGGCGGTGCTGCTGCTGATCGCCTGCGTCGTGGTGCCGACCGATTTCGCGCCGGCAGCCGCCATCCTGCGGGACTCGCGCATCCCCGAACCGGTGCGCAACCTGCTCCGCGTCGAAGCGGGCTACAACGACGGCATCGTCTCGCCCGTCTTTTTGTTCGCCCTGGCCCTGGCCCGGTCGCAGGCCGGTTCGGACGACGGCGCCGGCGCCCCGTGGTCGGCGCCCTGGCTGGCGTTGCGGCATGCGCTACCCGACGCGGTGGTCGCCGTGGTGGTCGGCGCCGCACTGGGGGCGACCCTGGCGACGCTGAGCAATCTGGCCCGGCGCCGCGGAATGATGACCGCACAGTCCATGCGGGTGCTGCTGGTGGTCGCTCCCGTCCTGAGCCACGGTGTGAGCATCGGTCTGCACGGCAACGGCTTCGTCGCCGCGTTCGTGTGCGGTATTGCCTTCCGCTATCTGCATGCCACCGGCGACGTGGAACGCGACCTCGAGCTGCTCGACGACATCGGCTTCCTGCTGACCCTGGCAATGTGGTTCGTCTTCGGCAGCGCGTCGGTGCTGGCGCTGGCCGACGGGGTGCCCTGGCGCACGCTGCTGTTCTGCGTGCTGGCGCTGACCGCGGTACGGGTGGCGCCGGTGGTGCTGGCGCTGACGGGGTCGGGCTTCGATCTGCGCGACCGGGCGATGGTCGGCTGGCTGGGACCCCGCGGCACCCCGTCGGTCGTGTTCGGCCTGCTGTCGTACAACGTGCTGGACGCCGGTCATGAAACCCGGGTCCTGCTGGTGACGACGGTGGTGGTGCTCGGCAGCGTGCTGTTGCACGGAATCGGTTACCCCGCTTCGGTGCAAGCCTGCTACCGGACCGCGTCGGCGCAGTAGGGTCAGCCGATGGGTCACGATCACGAGCGCGAACTGCCCCCCGGGATGATCGAACAACTCGAGATCGCCTACTCCGGGATGGTGTCCTTCGGCCAGCGGCCGTTCCTGACCGAAGCCGCCCAGCTGGATTCGTGGAAGCCCGACGTGGCGGTCGTCGGGGCGCCGTTCGATGTCGGCACCACCAACCGGCCGGGTGCGCGGTTCGGCCCGCGCGCCATCCGCGCCACGGCCTACGAGCCCGGCACCTATCACATGGATCTGGGCCTGGAGATCTTCGACTGGCTCGAGGTGGTCGACTTCGGCGACGCGTACTGCCCGCACGGCCAGACCGACGTGTCGCACGCCAACATCCGCGAGCGGGTGCACACCATCGCCTCGCGCGGCATCGTGCCGCTGATCCTGGGCGGCGATCATTCGATCACCTGGCCGGCGGCCACCGCGGTCGCCGACGTGCATGGCTACGGCAACGTCGGCATCGTCCACTTCGACGCCCACGCCGACACCGCCGACATCATCGAGGGCAACCTGGCCAGCCACGGCACCCCGATGCGCCGGCTGATCGAGTCGGGCGCGGTGCCCGGAACGCATTTCGTACAGGTCGGCCTGCGCGGGTACTGGCCCCCGCAGGACACCTTCGAGTGGATGCAGGAGCAGGGCATGGTGTGGCACACCATGCAGGAGATCTGGGAGCGCGGTTTCAAGGCGGTCATGCGCACCGCGGTCGACGAAGCGCTGGCCAAGGCCGACAAGCTGTATGTGTCGGTCGACATCGACGTGCTGGATCCGGCCCATGCGCCCGGCACCGGCACCCCCGAACCGGGCGGGATCACCAGCGCCGATCTGCTGCGGATGGTGCGCCAGCTGTGCCATGAGCACGACGTGGCCGGTGTCGACATCGTCGAGGTGGCCCCCGCCTACGACCACGCCGAGCTGACCGTCAACGCCGCGCACCGGGTGGCGTTCGAGGCGCTGGCCGGGATGGCGGCCCGGCGCCGTGACGCGGCCGGGGCCAAACCCGGACCACCCTCTCCCCTGGCCACCTGACCGGTTCTGCCACGATCCACGCTATACTGGACAGATGTCCAGATCTGTGGAGACGGTTGCGGCCGCGCCGCGGCGGCCGGACCGGCGGCCCGCCCAGACGATCCGCAAGCTGCTCGACGCCGGCGCCGCCGAACTGAGGGTCGCGTCCTTCTCCGCGATCACCATGCGCTCGGTGGCCGCGCGCGCCGGGGTGTCCCCCGCGAGCGCATACACCTACTTCCCCTCGAAGAACGCGCTGGTCGCGAAACTGTACCTGGAGACGCTGAAAACCGTTGCGCCGCAATCATTCAGCACCGACAACCCGCGAGCCCGGGTGAAGGCGGCGCTGCGCGGGATGCTGCTGGCCACCGCCGAGGAACCCGAACTTGCCGCCGCGTGTGCCACCGCCATGCTCGCCGACGAATCGGCGGTGGAGGCCGTACGCACGGAATTCGTCGGGGAGGTCGCCCGTCGGCTGCGCAGCGCGCTCGGTCGAGGTCTGCGCCCATCGGTCCAGCACACCCTCGGGCTGACCTTCGCCGGTGCGCTCATGAGCGCGAGATTCCTCACCTACGAACAGATTTCGAAACAACTGGATGACTCCGTCGATCTGATCCTCGGCGCCTCCATCTCCTGACCCGGCACTTCTATCGAAAGTTGGTACATCCAAATGGATTTCGGACTCGTGCTGTTCACCAGTGATCGCGGGATCACCCCGGCCGCGGCGGCCAAACTGGCCGATGACCACGGTTTTGCCACCTTCTACGTCCCCGAACACACCCACATCCCCACCCGCCGCGACGCCGCCCACCCCACCACCGGCGACGACACCCTGCCCGACGACCGCTACATGCGCACCCTGGACCCCTGGGTCGCCCTGGGCACCGCCTGCGCGGTCACCACCCGCGTGCGGCTGTCCACCGCCGTGGCCATCCCCGTCGAACACGACCCCATCACCCTGGCCAAATCCATCGCCACCCTCGATCACCTCTCCGGCGGACGGGTCACCCTCGGCGTCGGCTACGGCTGGAACACCGACGAACTGGCCGACCACAACGTGCCCCCGGCCCGACGACGCACCATGCTGCGCGAATACCTCGAAGCCATGAACACCTTGTGGACCCAGGAAGAAGCCGAATACCACGGCGAATTCGTCGACTTCGGCCCGTCGTGGGCCTGGCCCAAACCCATCCAGTCCCACATCCCGGTGCTCGTCGGCGCCGCCGGCACCGAGAAGAACTTCAGGTGGATCGCCCGATCGGCCGACGGCTGGATCACCACCCCCCGCGACTTCGTCATCGACGACTCCGTCAAACTCCTGCACGACACCTGGGCGGGCGCCGACCGCGACGGCACCCCCACCATCGTCGCCCTGGACTTCAAACCCGACCCCGACAAACTGGCCCACTGGAAAAGCCTCGGCGTCACCGAAGTCCTCTTCGGCCTGCCCGACAAATCCCCCGCCGACATCGCCGGCTACGTCGAACGCCTCGCCACCAAACTCATCGCCCTGCAGCTGTAACCTTCTCCACGAGCGTGCGTGTCGGTACACCGACACGCCGCCACCAGCGGACTTTTGCGCACGCTCGCCGGGTTGAGGCCGAGCGACCGACCACTTCTAATTCTAGACTGTTGTCCAGTATTGCCGGAGGAAGAACCGTCATGGCCTACGGGATCACGCAGAACTGCTGCAAGGACGCACCATCACGCGGTGATCGATGCCTGCGGCCGAGCTGGCCCGGACCGATATCGCCCAGCATGCGCTGGATGCGTTGGCGCACAGCAATATTCGCGATGTCGCGATCGTGGCGCCCCGCTGGGTGACCTCGAATTCGATCAGGCTGCCGGGATCGTGCCCAACGCGGACGGCCGGGTGCTCGACGCGGCGAATCGGCCGGTCCCCGGCGTCTACGTAACCGGCTGGATCAAGCGCGGGCCCCGCGGGGTCATCGGCACCAACCGGACCTGCGCCGAGGAGACGGTGGACCACCTGTTCGACGACTTCGACGCAGGGGTGCTCGGCGGAGACGCCGCGAACACCGGCGACCGCGACCAGTTGCGGGCACTGCTCGCCGACCGCGGGCCGGCACCCGCCGAGTGGTCGGGCTGGCGCGGCATCGATGCGGCCGAGCGCGACCGCGGCGCCGGCTCGGAAAGCCCCCGGGTGAAGTTCGTCGCTATCGACGAGACGCTTTCCGCCGCAAGGAAATAACGCGCCAGCCGCCGTACAGGGCCAGCGCGACCGCGAAGTTCACGAAGTACGCGATGTCGGCGCCGTGCCAGGCCCGGGCCACCGGGCCCTGGATCAGCGAGGTGTTCATGAACGGTACGGCCGCGCCGTACGCGAGGACGAACGCCACGACGGCGGCGACGCCATCCGGCCCGGCGGTCGGCTCGGTCGCCGGGTTGAAGCTGACGCGCCCGCCGGCGCGCATCCGCCAGTCCACGACCACGATCGCGACGAACGCCGGGATCCAATAGCCCACCAGCAGCAACACATCGGTGAACCGAGTGATCCGGGTGCCGGCGTCACCGGCATGCAGCCACATGATCAACACGAACGCCAACACCGTGACCACCACCGCGGACACCGGCCGGCGCACCCGCACGCCGAGGGTCTGCAGCGCCAGCGATCCGCTGTAGTCGTTCATCGCGCTGGATCCGGCCGAGGCCAACGCAATGGCCAGCAGCGCCACCGCGCCCAGCACGCCTCCGCCCATCACCGTGTGCACGCCCTCGGCGGTCTGGTCGGACAGTAGGTCCGCTCCGGCGATCCCGATGCCCTGGACGAACACGTAGGCCGAGACGATCCCGGCGAAGCTGAACGCAAACACCCGCAGCGACGAGGACTGTGCGGGCAGGTATCGGCTGAAGTCGGCGGCGTAGCTGGCCCACGAGATCGCCAGGCTCAGCGCAATGGTGACCTCGAGGACGAACGCGCCGGCCAGATCGGCGCCGTGCGCGGCCGGCGCGGTGATCACGTCGTGCCCACTGACGAGCTTGACGGCGAACACCAAGAATGTCGCGAGCAACACCACGGTCAGGACCGCCTGGACCCGATGGATCAACTCGTAGCCGAAGAAACCGACCGCGCCCTGCACCACCAGCACGATCAGCACGGCGGCCGGGAACGGAATGTCGAGCAACCGCGCCAGGGCTTCGCCACCGAACAGGCCCACCAGACCGTCCCAGGCCACCGAGGACACCCACTGCAGGGCCGCCGGCAACACCACCGTCGGCCCGAATGCCATGCGCGCGTTGGGTAATTGAGCGGTTCCGGTGCGCGGGCCCCAGGTGCACAGGTAGGCCACCGCCAGCGATCCGATGACGGTGCCGATGGCCATCGCGAGCAGGCCCAGCCAGAAGCCGAGCCCCAGAGTGATCGCCAGTGTGCCGGTGAACACGCCGGTCATGGTGACCTGCGGCGCGAACCACACCGTGAACATCCGACCGGGACGGCCGTACCGTTCGGTCTCGGGGATCGGTGCGATGCCGTGGGTCTCCACCGACAGGTCGCCCGCGGCGGTCGGCCGGTGGCCGGTGAACACCGCTGCGGTCAACGGACGTTCGGTGCGGGGATCCATGCCGACCATTCGACCACGGCGGCGGCCCGACATACTCATCACCATGCCCGCCACCGAAACCCGGTCGTCGACCGGCGTGCTGGTGGCCGCCCTGAGCCTGGCCGCACTCACCGTCGCGCTTCTGCAGACCGCGGTGGTCCCGGTGCTCGGGGTCATCGCACACCAGCTCGGGGTGTCCTCGGTGGCGGTCAGCTGGGCGGTGACGGCCAACCTGCTGGCCGCCGCGGCGGCCACCCCGCTGATCGGGCGACTGGCAGATCTGTACAGCAAGAAGCGTGTGCTGGTCGCAGTCCTGCTGGTGGTGGCGCTGGGTTCGCTGCTGGCGGCGCTGACGACGTCGCTGCCGTGGTTGATCGTGGCTCGGGTGCTGCAGGGGGTGTCGTTCTCGCTGTACCCGATCTGCGTGGCGATCCTTCGCGACGAACTGCCCGAGGAGCGCGTCGTCGGCGCCCTGGCGGTGCTGTCCGGCACGCTCGGTTTCGGCGGCGGTACCGGCCTGGTGGTGACGGGTCTGCTGATGTCGGGCTCGGCCGGATATCACCGGGTGTTCTGGTTGAGTCTGGGCTTCACCGTCCTGGTGCTCGCCGTCGTGGTGCGTTTTGTTCCGGCCCGACCCCGGGCGGGAACCGGAACCATCGACTGGCTCGGCGCGCTCGGTCTGGCGGCTGGGTTGACGGCCCTGCTGCTGGCCATCACCCAGGGCAACGCGTGGGGCTGGGCCGCGCCGGGCACGCTCGGCTGCGCCGCGCTGGGCGCCGGGACGCTGGGCTGCTGGTGGATCTGGGAGCGCGGCCGCGCCCATCCACTGGTGTCCACCGGGATGCTGGCGCGGCGAGCGATGCTGCTGACCAACCTGGCGACGGTTTTCGTCGGCATGGGGCTGTACTTCGGGTTCCTCGGCCTGACCCAGTTCGTCCAGCTGCCGCGTTCGATTGCCGGATACGGCTTTTCGTCGTCGGTGCTGCACGCCAGCGTGGTGTTCCTGCTACCGGGGGCGCTGACCGGGTTCGTCACCGCGACCGCCAGCGGTCGGTTCATCGACCGGTTCGGCGCGCGCCCGGTGCTGATGACCGGTGCCGCCGCCGGGGTGGTCGGTTTCACCGCGCTGGCGCTGTGGCATTCGGCGCCGTGGCAGGTGATCGTCGCGGGTCTGGCCACCAACGCCTACATCAGCCTGGCCTACGGGGCGCTGCCGGCGTTGGTCGTCGGTGAGGCCGGGCCGGGTGAGACCGGCGTGGCCACCGGGGTCAACGCGATCGCGCGGACAGTGGGCAGTTCGGTGGCCGCGGCCGTCGTCGCGGTGCTGCTCGGGCACGCCGGACCCGCCGGGGTGCCGTCGGAATCCGCGTTCGTCGGGATCTTCGCCGCCGGGGCGGTGACCGCCGGGCTCGCGACGCTGCTGATCGCCCTGACCGGGCGGGTTCCGCGGGCCGAGTCACCCGATGTCCCACCGCAAGCCAAGCTCGATTCTCGGGCGATGAACCATGAGTGGGGCTAGCGCCGGCCGCCCTCATTCCCACCAACCACCCGCGAGCGGCCGTGTTTGTACGTGACACGCCGGGTCCGCATGTACGAACACGGACGCTCGCGAGCGGGTTCACTGCAGCCGCATTCCCCCGAATCGGGTTGTGGCGAAATCGATCTGGGCCGTGGGGTTGGCCACGGCGGTGACCATTCCGGACCCGAACGGGCCCTGCCGGTCGAACAGTGTCGCGGTGCCCACGGCGACGCCGTCGGCGGTCCAGTGCGAGTCGGCCAGCGTTCCGATCCAATCGTCGAGCGGCAGTCGCGCCAGCCCGACGGTGAGATCACCGTTGATGTAACCGATTCCGCGGGTGCCCACATTGGTCACCAGGCTGGTCGACTCGGCGATCATCACGGCACGCACGAACGGGGTGTTCGACTCCCCCGCGACCACGTCGATCGGCCGGTCCAGGAAGCGGGTGCGCTCGGCGTTCTGATGCTCGACGATCGTCCGGGTCCAGCCCCGCCCCTCGCTGGCCACGTAGGGTCCGGTGAACTCATCGGGGCCGGGCAGCGGGTCGTCTGGGTAGCCGAATTCCGTTGTGCAGCGCCATTCTTCGCCCGGCGGCGGCGCCGAGCGTCGGTAGCAGACCATGGTCGCGTGTGCGACGGTGAGGCCGGCCTGCAGGACGTCGCACTCGGCGTTGCGCACCCGGTGGCCGTCACGTACGAGCCGGGTGGCGACCGTGGTGGTGACCCCGCGGGCCGCGCGGAATAGGTCGACGGTCAGGCGGGCCGGCTGGAAGTCGGGCGAACCGTGGTCCAGTTCGAGGGCGCGCGCCGCCAGGCCGACGACGGCCGGGCCGTTGAGATGATCCTCACCCCAGTGGCTGTGCGCGTATGCGGTGGGCTGGAATCCGCCGTCGATCGCGGTGAAATGTGCGGGGCGTTCGGTCATTCGGGCATGGTGTCACGCCGTGGCCGCGGCGGGCACCGGGGGTTGCTCGACCCGGGCGCCCGATCGGGCGGCGCCGACACCGGCCACCACCACTAGGGCGATACCCAGGATCGCCGACGGCCCGGGCACCTGCGCCAGCACGATCAGACCCAGGATCATCGCGAAGGCGGGTTCCAGGCTCATCAGCGTCCCGAACGCCGCGGTGGTCAGCCGGCGCAGCGCGAGCAGTTCGAGGATGAACGGCACCACCGGCAACAGGATGGCCAGACCGATGCCGATCACGATCAGCTCGGGCGTCAGCCTGGTGACGATGGACGGCCCGACCACCGCCGTGGCGACCAGACCCGCCACCGGCATCGACACCGCCAGGCCGGCAATGCCCTCGACGCCGTCGCCGACGCGCTGGGTCAACAGGATGTAGGCGCCCCAGCAGACCGCCGCGGCCAGGGCGAACAGGATTCCGGTCGGGTTGACGCTGCCGCTCCACGGCTCGGTCAGCAGCACCACGCCGACGGCGGCCAGCGCGGGCCAGATCAGCCGGTTCCGCCCGCTGCCCGCCGCGACGGCCACAGCCAGGGGACCGAGGAACTCCAGGGCGCTGGCCGTGCCCAGCGGGATGTGCGACACGGCCATCATGAACAGGATGGTGATTCCCGCGGTCACCGCGCCCAGCAGCACGCACGCGGCGAAGGTGCGGGCGGTGAAGTCCGACCGCCGGGGCCGGGCGATCAGCAGCAGGATGATGCCCGCGAACGCCAGCCGCAGCCACGCCGTGCCCACGGCGCCGATCCGGTCGATCAGCAGGACGGCCATGGCCAGACCCAGCTGGACACACGCCATCGAGGCGATGGCCATCAGGGAGCCGGTCCGGGCGGGGTTGTGCGGCATGCCTGCCATTCAAGACCCTCGGACCGTTCATGTCCACGTGATTATATTGGACATACCGTTCATTAATTATGAATAATTGAGCCTGTGGACTTCCGCCGACTCCAACTGCTGCTGGCGTTATCCCGGCTGGGTTCGATGCGGGCGGTAGCCGATACCCATCACCTGACCACCTCGACGGTGTCCCAGCAGCTGGCCGCACTGGCCCGGGACACCGGCGTCGCGTTGATCGAACCGGACGGCCGGCGGGTGCGTCTCACCCCGGCGGGCCGCCGGCTGGCCGAACACGCGGTCGAGATCCTGGCCGGCGTCGACGCCGCGCTGCACGATCTGGACCCGGGGGCCGAGCCGCGCGGGACGGTGCGCGTCGGCGGCTTCGCCACCGGCATCCGCGTCTCGTTGCTGCCCGTGCTGGCCCATCTCGGCCGGAGCCACCCCGGCATCGAGGTGATCATCAGTGAATTCGAGCCGGTGGAGGCGTTCCGGCTGCTCGCCGACGACAACCTGGACCTCGCGCTGACCTATGACTACAACCTGGCTCCGGCCGGCCTCGACAGCGTCCTGGAATCCGTCGCGCTGTGGTCGGCCAGCTGGGGCCTCGGCGTCCCGGAACCGGCACCCGCGGTCTTCGAGGCCGCCGACTACGCCGACGTGCCGTGGATCGTCAATTCCCGCAACAGCGCTGACGAGGTCGCCGTCCGGACGCTGGCGTCGCTGGCCGGCTTCACCCCCTACATTGCCCACCAGATCGACAGCCTCGAACTGGTCGAGGATCTGATCCTGCACGGGTACGGCGTCGGTCTGCTGCCGCTACATCGGCACGCTCGCCGCGGTGTCACCGTCCTGCCGCTCCCCGATCCCGGCGCCGTGATGACCGCCTACGCGGTCACCCGGCGGGGCCGAACGGGCTGGCCTCCCCTGCGGCTGATCCTGGACGCCCTGCAACCCGAAGGGTCCACGCCGCCGCGACTGGAACACTGGCCCAGTGCGGTCAGCCGGCCATGACCCCGGAACACGCCTGCCGGGCGGGCCTCGTTGGCCTTGCCCTTCGCCCCTTCGGGTACACCGGAAATGCCCTCGGCAAAACCATTCTTGTCAGTCATGTTCACCTCCTCCCGCTCATGCGATAGGTGGCGGTGCGCCGTTGGCTCAACGCGACCTGCTTGCCGCCCTCGCATTCCCGGGCCGCACCGGCGACAAACCTGAGCGGCTGTGTCGTGGGCCACAGGGTCGGGTCAGAGACCCATGTCCTTGGCGATGATCATCTTCATGACCTCGCTGGTGCCGCCGTAGATCCGGGTCACCCGGTTGTCGGCATACAGCCGCGCGATCGGGTACTCGTTGATGTAGCCGTAGCCGCCGTGCAGCTGCAGGCACCGGTCGATGACCCGGGCGGCCACCTCGGTGCAGAACAGCTTGGCCTTGGCGGCATCGGCGGGGGTCAGCTCGCCCAGATCGTCGGCGTCCATCGCCCGGTCCACGACGGCCTCGGCCGCGTCGACGTCGGCCTGGCACGCCGCGAGTTCGAACTTCGTGTTCTGGAATCCGGCCACCGGCTGCCCGAAAACCGTTCGCTGCTTGGTGTATTCGCTGGCCAGCTGCACGGCGGCCTTGGCCTGGGAGTACGCGCCGACGGCGATGCTGAGCCGCTCCCGGGGCAGGTTCTGGCCCAGGTAGGAGAAGCCGCGATTCTCCTCGCCGAGCAGGTCCTCGACCGGGACCTTGACGTCGGTGAAGTTGAGTTCGGCGGTGTCGGAGGTCCGCAGGCCCAGCTTGTCCAGTTTGCGGCCCACCGAGTAGCCGGGTGACGCGGTGTCCACCACCAGCAGGGAGATCCCGTAGCGGCGGTCGTCCTCGCGCGGGGGCGCGGTGCGTGCGCAGACGATCATCCGGTCGGCGTGCACGCCGCCGGTGATGAAGGTCTTGGAACCGTTCAGCACGTAGTGCGTACCGTCCTCGGAAAGCTTTGCAGTGGTGCGCATTCCGGCCAGATCGGATCCGGTGCCCGGTTCGGTCATCGCGATGGCGAACATGATGTCACCCGACATGAAGCCGGGGAACCAGCGCTGCTTCTGCTCCTCGGTGGCCAGCGCCTTGAGGTAGGGCAGGCACAGTGCGACGTGCACGCCGGAACCGCCGAAGGACACCGACGCCCGAGACAGTTCCTCGGACAGCACCGCTTGGAACTTGTAGGAGTCGACGCCCGAGCCGCCGTACTCGGTGGGCACTTCGATCTCGAAGATGCCCAGCTTGCCCAGCTTCTGGTAGAAGTCGCGGGGCACGATGCCGGCCTCGAACCATTCGTCGTAGTAGGGCACGACCTCGGTCTCGATGAAGTCGCGGATCATGGCGCGGAAGTCTTCGTGATCCTGGTTGTAAACGGTTCTACGCATGGCCAATCCTTAGCAAACGGTGTTAGCTTTCTTCTGATCAGGATAAGCTAACGTCGTTAGCTGGCGCAACCCCGCAGGGAGGAGGGCACATGGGCAGGCCGCGGACACCGTTGCTCAGTCGCGACCGTATCCGCGACACCGCGCTGACGCTGATCGACCGGGACGGCCTGACCGGCTTGTCGATGCGCAAACTCGCGGCCGAGCTGGGCGTACAGGCCGCCTCGCTCTACAAGCACTACCCCACCAAGGACCAGGTGCTCGACGCCATCGTCTACCGGGTGATCTCCGGGGTGGATACCTCCGCATTCGAACGCGGCGACGACTGGCCGTCAGCGCTGGCCGCGTGGGCCCGGTCCTATCGCACCGCCCTTGCCGCGCACCCCAATCTGGTGCCCTACGTCGCCGAGGGCCCCGGTCACCGGGACGAAGGTATGCGGATGGCCAACGCCGTGCACGGCGGGCTGGTCGGCGCGGGCTGGCCGCCCCGGGAGGCCACCCTGATCGGCGCCGCCACCCGCCACCTGGTGATGGGATCCTCGGTCGGCTCGTTCGCCCGCGGTTTCGTCGACGACGTGCAGGTGTACCGCGACCGCTACCCGCACCTCCAGCGGGCGCACCTGCTGCGCGCCAAGGCCGACGAGATCGACACCGCCAGTTTCGAATTGGCGCTCTCGGCGTTCATCGACGGTCTGCGTTCGCGCTACGCCGCGCTGCGGTGACCGTTACCCGCCGAGTTCCGGCAGCGTCCCCGCGCTGACCACCGATTGCAACTCGGTGTATTCGGCCAGCCCCTCCTCGGCGAACTCACGGCCGACACCGGACTTCTTGAACCCGCCGAACGGGCTGGAGATGTCGAGCATGTACATGTTGATGCCGTACGTGCCGGTGCGGATCCGGCCGGAGAGCTCCAGTCCGTGTCCGACGTCCTTGGTCCACACCGAACCGGCCAGGCCGTAGTCGCTGTCGTTGGCGATCGCCACGGCCTCGTCCTCGTCGGTGTACGGGATGACGGTGAGCACCGGGCCGAAAATCTCCTCCCGGGCAATCGTCATGTCGTTGTGGGCGCCGGCGAACAGCGTGGGCCGCACGTACCAGCCGCGGTCCCGGGGCGAATCGTCGCCGCCGAGAATGAGTTTCGCGCCCTGCGCGACCCCGGAGCGGATGTACTCCTGGACCCGCTGCTGCTGGCGCCGCGACACCAGCGGACCGATATCAGTGGCCGGATCGGCCGGATCCCCGATCACCAGTTCGGACATCATGGCCGCCAGCGCGTCGACGAACTGGTCGTGGCGACCGCGGCTCACCAGAATGCGGGTCTGCGCCACGCAGGCCTGACCGTTGTTCATCAGGCTGGCCATCTTCAGGCCGGCAACGGTCTTGCCGAGGTCCGCGTCGTCGAGCACGATGGCCGCCGACTTGCCGCCGAGTTCCAGGCTGTACCGCTTGAGTTCGGCGCCGCACAGCTCCGCGATGCGCCGGCCGGTGGCCGAGTTGCCGGTGAACGCGATCTTGTCCACGCCCGGATGCCGGACCAGTGCCTCACCGACATCGGCGCCCCCGGGCAGCACCGACACCACGCCCTCGGGAATCCCGACGCCGGTCAGCATCTCGGCGACCCACAGTGAATCCAGCGGGGTCTCCGGGGCGGGTTTGATCACCACCGTGCAGCCGGCAATCAGTGCCGGAATCAGCTTGGGCATCAACAGGTTCTGCGGCACGTTCCAGGGGATGATGATGCCGACAACGCCGACGGGCTGGCGGCGCAGGTGCACCTCACCCAGGAGTCCGCGCCGGCGTTCCTGCCACCGGAACGACTCGGCGTCGGCCATCGTCAGACGCATCATGGTCGCCGCGCCGGCGGCCTGGCCGAGCCGGCTGAAACTGGCCGGTGAACCCATCTGCGCGGTGATCAGGTCGGCCATCTCGTCGAGGTGGCTGTCGTACACGTCGGCGAGCCGGCGGACGGCGTCGAGTCGCTCGGCCACCGGTAGCCGCGGCCAGGGCCCGGTGTCGAGCGCTGCCCGGGCGGCCCGCACCGCGGCATCGACGTCGGCCGGATCGGCGGCCGCGGCATGGGCGATGGGCTGTTCGGTGTGCGGGGAAACCACGTCGATGCGGGCGCTGCCCGAGGGATCGCGCCACTGCCCGCCGACCAGGATCTGATCGTAGGAACGGACGGCCGGAGGTGACGGCAACGTCGGCATGTGCAACACCTTTCCCGATCGTCGGTGCACCCGAGCATAATCGGGTGCGGTCATTACGGTAAGACATACCGTAGGAATCGCATCGCATGTATCATCTGAGCGTGGCGGGATCCGGTGCGACCAAGCGAGCTGCGTCCGGCGCGAAGGCGAAACGCCGTCCCCGCGGCTCCCTCGACATCGAGGACATCATCACCGGCGCTTTCGAACTGGCCGACGAGGTCTCCATCGCGGGCCTGAGCATGCCGGTGCTCGCCCGGCATCTCGACGTCCCGGTCACCAGCATCTACTGGCACTTCCGCAAGAAGGAGCAACTGCTCGACGCAATGGCCGAGCGGGCCGCCCGGCAGTATCACTTCAACACGCCGTTCGTCGACGACACCACCTGGCAGGATGCCCTGCGCAACCACTTCCGCAAGATGCGCGCTGTGTTCCGGGACAACCCCTTGCTCTGCGAGTTGATCCTGATGCGCACCGGAGAGATCGGTCCGGAGGCCACCAAGGGCGCGGTCGACAACCTCGAGTCGGCCATCAGCACCATGACGGACGCCGGGTTCACCCCCGACGATGCCCTGACCGTCTACATCGCCCTGTCCGCACACAGCCGCGGCACCGCGATGATCGAACACCTCAATGCCAGCCAGCGCGAGGCCCGGGGCCGCCAGCTCACCGGTGTCACGTCCGCCGATCATCCCCTACTGCACGAGCTCGAGTACCAGGGCCACTCGATCGACGGTCTGGAGTTCGAGTTCACCCTCGACGCCATCATCGCCAGGGCCGAAGCCGCTCTCGCGCAGTCGAAGAGCGCAGCGCGGGCCCGCCACGCGAAGTAGTACGGGTCACCAGCGGGCCTCGTTGCGCTTGCCGTCGGTGCTGACCGTCACCGCCTGCCCCACCAATTCCCGGTCCTCGGCGTCGGCCAGCAGATCGGCGTCGTGCACCCGGGCCACCGCGCGGCCCCCCGGCGTATCGAGCACCACCAGTCCGCGCTCGGCGGAGCCGTCCCGGCCGTGGGCGACGGTGTAGGCGGCCACCGTGGCCGGCCCGGAATAGTCGGTGAGCACCGGGAGCCGCGCCTGTCCGGCCTCGACCTCGGGCTGCAGGTTATCCGGCTGTTCCGCAGCATCTTCCGATGGCTCCGCGGACCAGACGGCGAACACGTGCTTCTCCATGTGCATGCCGACGCCGGTGATCAGCGCCCGCCCGGATGTCCCGGCGAACCGCTCGTGGGCCGCGGCGATGGAGTGCGTCACGTATCCGCTGGCCGGCCCGCCGGCGTACGGCAGCCCGCCCGTCAACGTCAGTCCGCGTGGGTCGTCGAGGGCCAGTCCCAGTGCGTCGCAGGCGAATCGGACGGACGACGGGAAACACGAGTACAGGTCGAACGCATCGATCTGGCCGAGGTCGACCCCCGCTCGCTGCAGGGCGTGCCGAGCCGCCACCCTCATCGCCATCGACCTGGACATGTCGGCCCGCTCGGTGACCGTCGCCGGATCCGCGGCATAGCCCCAGCCGGACAGGTAGAGCCGGCGGTCCTCCCCCACCCCCAGCGCGTCGGCCTTCGCGCGGGTGGCCACCAGCAGCGCCGCGGACATGTCGACATCCATTACTGCCACTTCGTGTTTTGTGTAGGGCCAGCCGACGTAGCGGTTCGCCGCGGTCGGGGTCCCGACCGTCGCGGCGTCGAGCACCTCCGGCCGCCAGGCGTGCGGGTTCGCCGCGGCGATCGGGGTCATCCCGGCCATCACGGCCGCGGCCTCGGCCGCGTCGTCGGCAAGCGTCGCGCCGCGGCGCGCGCGGCGGGCGGTGTCCCACAGCGGGAACGTCTCCCAGGCCTGCACCACCTCGTGGTTGAGTTCGCTGGGGTGCGGCGGTTCCCACGGGAACGGGGTGGGCTGCCAGTGACTCCACGGCAGCCGCTCCCCGCGCTTCTTGGCCGCGCGCGTGGTGGCCAGCGCCTCGGCACTGCAGATCAGCGCCAGGTCCAGCTCACCGCGCCGCATCGCCTCGGCGGTCTGGTTCACCAGCACCTGCGGGGTGGTGCCGCCGATGCCGGAATACAGCCGGTGGCGCGGATCGGCACCCAGCGCGGTGGCCAGCCGGCCGACCGGGTCGTCGTAGGGCCAGGTCTGGCAGTACACCACCTGCAGCGAATCGATCTCCACCAGAAGGCTTTCCGAGCCGGCCTGCGCGGCCGCCGCGCGGGCCCGCTGCTCCCAGCTGACCAACGGTTCGGGGGCCTGCGCATCCCGGACGGTGTGCTGATCCGCGCCGATGGCGCAGAGCTGGTGCGGGTCGCTCACCGTCCGCTCCAACGCGGTTCCCGCTTCTCGGCGAAGGCGCGCGGGCCCTCCTTGGCGTCCTCGGTGGCGAACACCTCCCGGGAGATGGTGGCCTCGTTGCGGTAGGCCGCACGCAGGTCGAGTTTCAGGCCCTCGAGCACGCTGCGCTTGGTGGCCTGGATCGCCAGCGGCGCATTCCTGACGATGCGGGCCGCGTACTCGAAAGCCTTGTCCAGCAGTTGTTCTTCGGGTACCACCGCGTTCAGCAGACCCATTTCGAACGCCCGGTCCGCGTCGATGATGTCGGCGCACAACAGGAATTCCATCGCCTGGGCGAACGGGATCTGGCGCGGCAGCCGGACCGTCGTCCCGCCGCCGGCGAACAGCCCCCGCGCCGGTTCGAGCACCCCGAACGTGGCGTGCTCACTGGCCACCCTGATGTCGACACCGCCGAGCATCTCCATACCGCCGGCCACGCACGGCCCGTTGACCGCGGCGATGATCGGTTTGTAGATCTTCGTCCCGCGCAGCACCGCCTCGGTGCCATCGCTCAGCGAGTACCCCTTGACCGAGGTGGCCGTGCCGGCCTTGAGTTCCTCTGCCAGCGCAGTGATCTCCGGCACGTAGGTCTTCAGATCGGCACCGGACATGTAGGACCGGCCGACGCCGGTGAAGATCGCCACCCAGGCGTCGTCGTCGCTGTCGAACCGCTTCCAGGCCTGCGCCAGCTGATGGAAGTGTTCGAGGTCGCAGGCGTTGCGGGCCTCGGGCCGATCGAGGGTGATGAGGACGACGTGTTCGGCGCCGGGACGCGTCCCGAGTTCGTAATGGACCGGCACAGGGATTCTCCGTTCAGTTGTGCTCGGGGGCGGGGTGGGCCTGGATCCGGCCGTGGGAGACGAATTGGTCGTGCAGCGTCGCACGGTCGGCGTCGGTCATCCGGACGTAGGAATCCGTCCGCGGCGGCCGCCACCAGACCGGGTCGTCGCACAACCAGGCCTCGCGCCGCAGCGGCTTCTTGTCGATCTTGCCGTGTCCGACCACCGGGATCGCGTCCGTGACGCGGACGAAACGCGGTGCCCACTTGGTGCCCAGATCGCCTTGACCGGAAAGGAATTCGGCGAAGTCGGCCGGGTCGAATTCGGCGCCGGCGGCCGGTTCCAGCACGGCCATCACCTGATCGCCGGCCAGCGGGTCGGGAACGCCGATCACGGCGACCGCGGCGGCCGCCGGGTAGCGCGCCAGGATCCGCTCGACCGGCCCGGCGGCGAAGTTCTCCGAGTCGACCCGCAGCCAGTCCCCGACCCGGCCGGCGAACCAGAACACGCCGTCGCCGTCGCGGTAGGCCAGATCGCCCGACCAGAACCAGCCGCCGCGCAACCGGTCCGAGTCCGCCTCCGGGTTGTCCCAGTAGCCCTCGAACGATCCCGCGGCATCGCGGCGCACGAGTTCCCCCGTCGCACGTTCGGTGTTGGTGAGCCGGCCGTTCTCGTCGAACAATGCCGTCTCGCATTCCTGGCCGTCCTCGGTGACCACCGCGATATCGACACCGGGCGGTGCGGTTCCCAGCGATCCGCGTTTGGCGGCCGGCAGCAACGCGATTCCGCCCTCACTGGAGCCGTACCCGCTGATCACCCGGGCGCCGAACCGTTCCCGGAAGGCTTCGGAGTCGCGCGGCGAGGACTCCGGGGCCAGCACCACCCGCAGGTTGTGGTCGCGATCGTCGGGCGTGGCCGGCGTGGCCAGGATGTAGCCCAGGGCGCGGCCGACGGTGCTGGTGAACGTCACCCCGTGGGTGCGCACGTCGTCGAGCCAGGCGGTTGCCGAGAACCGGTCCCGCAGAACCAGTGTGCAGCCGGCGGTCAGCGCCGGAAAAAGGATGGCGCTCAGCGCGTTTCCGTGGGTCAGCGGCATCGGGCAGTACAGCACCGCATCGGGTTTGAGGCCCATGGCCCCCACCGCCGCCAGCCGCGCCTGGCTGCAGCGGGCCGCCTTGGGCGCCGAGGTCGAGCCCGAGGTGAACAGCAGGAACAGCAGCGTGGCCGGGTCGGGGTCGGTGTCGGGCAGCGCCGCACCCAGGTAGGGCGCCCACGGCGCGTCGGACACCAGGACGGGGTTCTCGACCAGGTCGGCGTAGGTCTGGTCGGCGAGCACGAATTGGCATGCGCTATGGCTGATGTCACGCGCCAGTTCGGCCCCGCGCCGAGTGGAGTTGACGCCGACGATGCACGTGCCGGCCAGGGCCGCACCGAGGATCTGGAACACGTACTCGGCCACGTTGGGCAGCAGGACGCCGATGTGCGGCGGGCGCTGCGGGTCCAGCGTCGCACGCATCCAGGCGGCCCGTGCGGCAGCCTCCGCAACCACCTGCCGCCAGGTCCACGTCTGCTCGCCCGCCACCAGTCCGACGGTGTCGTCGGCCGCGCGGGCCCGGACGAGCGCGGCGACGGACGGTAGCGCCCGCGGCGCCGCCGAGTTCGCCGACGAGTTCATTGACACGACGTTACCGTAAGTCCTACGGTTGTCGATCACAATGTCGATCACACACACCGAGTCCACCGCGCTCAACGCCCGCGTCGCCGAACGTGCCGAGGCCCGACTGCTGGTGCCCGCGAAGATGTACGACGACGTGCTCCAGACCAGCGGCATCGGACGCCAGAGCGGTATCGAGGGGTTCGAGCAGTACCTGGAGGCCAAGACGATCGGATATCTGTGATGAGCAAGACTGTCCGCGCCGCGGTGCTCCGCGGTATCGGTGACCCGCTGGTGCTCGAGGACATCACGCTGGCTCCGCTGGCGCCCGACCAGGTCCGGGTGGGTATCGCAGCCAGCGGCGTCTGCCACTCCGACCTGTCACAGGCCACCGGCCTGCTGCCGGCCGGCACCCCCTGCGTGCTCGGGCACGAGGGCGCCGGCGTCGTCGAGGAGGTCGGCGCGCAGATCCAGCACGTCGCCCCCGGCGACCACGTGGTGCTGGCCTGGGTGGCCGCCTGCGGGCGGTGCTGGTACTGCCAGCGCGGTGAAGTTCATCTGTGCCGCAACGCAATCCGCGACGTGTACGCGATGCCGTACGCCAGCGACGGCGATGGCACCGCGTTGTTCACGTCGATGGGCGTGTCCAGTTTCGCCACCGCCACCAACTGCCTGGGCCGGGCCGTCGTCAAGATCGACGACGACATTCCGCTCGAGGTCGCCGCGCTGGTCGGCTGCGGCGTGGCCACCGGCGCCGGGGCGGCCCTGAACACCGCCCCGGTTCCACACGGCAGCGCGGTGGCGGTGATCGGGCTCGGCGGGGTCGGGCTGGCCGTCCTGATGGGCGCCGCGGTGCGGGGGGCCGCGCGGATCATCGCCGTCGATCCGGTGGCCTCCCGTCGCGAGATCGCGCGGGAACTCGGCGCGACGCACGTGGTCGACCCCGGATCCGAAGACACCGTGAAGGCGATCAAGGCATTGACCGGGCGCCGTGGCGCCGACATCGCCTTCGAGGTGGTGGGCCGGGCGGCGACCATCGAAACCGCCTTCGCGGCAACCCGTCCCGGCGGAACCACGTGTGTGGTGGGCGCACCGCCGTCGTCAGAGATCATCTCGCTGCCGGCCAACGATCTGTACATGCAGGGCAAGACGGTGGTGGGTTGTCAGTACGGTTCGGCGGTCCCGGCCCGGGACTTCCCGATGCTGCTGGACCTATGGCGGACCGGCCGGCTACCGCTCGACCGCCTGATCACCCGGCGGATCACCCTGTCCGAGGTCAACGACGCCTTCGCAGATCTGGAGCACGGCAAAGGAATTCGGTCGGTGATCGTCAACCCGGCATGACGGGATGCAACAGGATCGGCAGTTCCGCGGTCTCGCGCAGCAGCGTGGAGGGGCCCATCCGGACCCCGTCGAGCACCTGGTAGTTCGGCCAGCGCCGCAACACCTCGGTGAACACGATCCTGGCCTCCAGCCGGGCCAGCTGGGCACCCAGGCAGAAGTGCTCGCCGATGCCGAACGAGAGATGCGGATTGGGTGAGCGCGTGACATCGAATTCATCAGCGTCCGAACCGAATACCGTCTCGTCCCGGTTGGCCGCGGCGTAGAGCATCACCAGGTACTCGCCGGCGTCCACGTCGGTGCCGTGCAGGGACACCGGGCAGTTCGTGGTGCGCGCCATCGCCACGATCGGGGTGACCCAGCGCAACATCTCCTCGATCGCCGCCGGGATCAACGATTCGTCGGCGGCCAACATCGCCCGCTGCCGCGAGTGCTGTGCCAGCGCGATCAGTCCCCCGCTGATCAGATGGCGGGTGGTCTCGTTGCCGGCCACCAGCAGGCTCATGCAGAAGCCCAGCTGTTCACCACGATCCAGATCGGAATTGTCCGTCAGGGCGGTCAGAATGTCCTGCGGTGGATCAGATTCCGCCGCCCGCGCATCGAGTTTGGCGTTGAAGTAGACGAAGAAGTCGATGGCCGCCATGGCGCGCGGATCGGTCGCATCGGTGGCCGCAATGGCGATGGCATCCGACCACTCCCGGAACGTCGGCAGATCGTCCGCCGGCACGCCGAGCATGTGGGCGATCACCAGCAGCGGCACCGGCGCGCACAGCGCATCCACCACGTCGACGGGCGCGGTGGGATCGATCGCGTCCAGCACGTCGTTGACGATCCGCTCCACCACCGGCGCCAGTTCGGCCACCTTGCGAACGGTGAAGCCGCGGTTGACGATCCGGCGCATCGCGACGTGCCGGGGCGGGTCGACGTACAGGATCGACTCGGTGCCCGTCACCGTGCGTTTGAGGTCGCCGATCAACACCCCCTTCGACGACGTGTACGTCCCCGGATCCTTGCTCATCGCGACGATGTCGTCGTGGGCGGCGACGGTCCAGAACTTTCCGTCGGCCCGGGGTGCCACCGGACACTGCCGCCGCAGCTCGGCCAGCGCGGGATCGGGTTCGTCATTCCAGAACTCCGGGTCGGCCACGTCGGGGGTGTTCATCAGATGAAGTCCGATCCCCCGTCGACGTTGACCGTCGCGCCGGTGACGTAGCCGTTGCGCTTGGACGCCAGATAGGTGGTGATGGAGGCGATCTCCTCCGGCAGGCCGGCCCGCCCGAGATCACACGGCTGATGGAAGTTGTTGTCGATCCAGGTCATCACATCCACCGGGTTCGTGGCGTCCAGACCGTCGGCGGCCAGGATGTCCTCGAGGTTCTCGGTGAAGCTGGCCGTCACGATGGTGCCCGGACACACGCAGTTCACCAGGATGCCCTCTTTCGCAAGGCTTTTCGACAGGTTCTTGGTGATGCTGCTCAGCGCCGACTTGGCCGCCGTGTAGGCGATGATGCGCGGGTTCTGCCGCTGGATCGAATGCGCCGACAGGGTGACGATGCGCGCCCAGTCGGCAGTCCGCAGCAGCGGCAGCGCGGCCCGGATGGACCGCACTCCGGCCATGGTGCCCAGGCTGAACGCGGCGTCCCAGTCGGCGTCGGTCAAGTCCTCGAAGTAACCGTCGCCGGGGCCGATGGTGTGCACCAGGCTGTTGATCGAGCCCCACCATTCGTCCACCTGGGCGAAGCCGGCCGCAATGGAGTCCGCGTCGGTCATGTCCACGCTGATGCCCAGTGCATCGGGGGCGCCGGCCGCCAGGCAGGACTGCACCGCGGCGTCCAGTGCCTCCTGTCCGCGGGCCATCACCGCGACGCGGGCACCCTCAGCGGCCAACGTCTCGGCGATCGCCAGACCCATCCCCTTGCTGCCGCCCGTGACGACCGCGCGCGCACCTGCCAGACCCAGATCCATGTTTTCCTAACGGTTGTTGTTGAGTACGTCGTCGATCATCGAGGGCGCGACGCCCAGTCCACGCAGGCAGAACCGCTGTACGCGGTCGCGCAGGGCGGCGACGTCGTGCGGGCGCGATGCGATCGCACCGTCCCCCACCACCCAGTGGCGATTCACGTTGGCCCACACCACACCGTGGAGCGACTGCGCCTCGGTCGTGGGTTCGATATCGGTGAACAGACCCAGATCCATTCCCCGGCGGAGGTATTCGACGAGCGGATGCAGGATCTCGCCGTACGCGGCCGCCACGAGTTCCGGCGCGTTGGACATCTGGGATTGCGCCTCGACGGACATCCGGCGCAGGTCCGCGGCAACCTCATCGTTGAAGGCCATCTCGAGCCGGCCGTCGATCCAGGCCGCCACCGCCCGCACCGGATCCGCAGCGGCCTCCATGGGAATGCGCGTGCGCTCCATCTCGGCCTTCGCCATGTCGACGAACAGGGCCGCCAGCAGTTCGTCCTTGGAGCCGAAGTGACGGTAGAAGGCCCGGGTGCCCAACTGCGTCTGCCCGAGCACCGCGGCAATGCTCAGCGCACCGACGCCGTCGGTCAGCACGATCCGGCCGGCAGTGGCCAGGATCGCGGACCGGACCTGCGGGTCGGGTTCCAGGCGTCTACGTCCGCCGGTTGTGGCCGGCTCGACAGCCGACTCACGCACTGGCATCGTAGGCCGCCAGGTAGTCCGCGAAGGCGTCGCGGACCTGACCTTCGGTGAGTCCGTAGTCGGCCAGCTCGTAGTCGTGGGTGCCGCGGTGACCGGGTTGATGACCGTCGGCCCACGCCTGCACGTTGGCGCGCGCGGTATCGGCGAACTCGAGTCCGAGTTGGCCGTAGGCGTCCGCCACCGTCTTGACCGAATCGTGTTGCAGATCGGCGAAGGACACGTCGACGAACCGGTCGTCGCCGACGCGCTTCCGGAAGTCCATGGCCCGCCCGACACCCGTGGCCCACCAGGCGAGCTGTTCGGCGCCGAGCTCGTGCGGATCGCGGCGGTCGCTGCTCCAGCTGCGAACGTAGCAGATCAGACTGCAGACCGAGCCCAGGACCTTGGCCGGATCCCGGTGGCTCCAGAGGAATTTCGCATTCGGGTAGGCCTCGACAAAGGCGTCCAGGGCGAACATGTGCACCGGCGTCCGCAGGTGCCACAGGTTCGGTTTGCAGTGCCACTGCAGAAGTTTGAGCACCTGCCGGTGGTAGGTGTAGGTCTCGCGCATGTCGGTGTTCATCAACCACGCGGTGTAGCTGGGCACCCGGACGACGCCGTCGAAATGATAGGTCCGAAAGCTCATGCCCATCAGGTCCTGGCATTCGGTGGCCGCCTCGGCCTGCGCGCTCATCATGGTCTTGAAGTCCGGGAACATCTGGTCGATCATCGCAATTCCCTCGGCCGCCTGCGTGATTCGCGGGTCGGTGCGTTCGGTGTCCTGCTCCGGCGGCGGGCTGGGCTGCTGGGATTCCCACGTCCGCAGCGACCGGAACTGCGGGTCGTTGGCGATCAGCTGGCCCAGTGCGGTGGTGCCGGTTCGGGGCAGCCCGATGATGACGACGGGTCCCTCGACCACTTCGTCATCGATCTCGGGATGCTGCTTGTAGGTGTCGATGACCTTCAGTCGCTGGATCAGTGCGTTGCTGATGGTGGCGTGCTGGATCACCCGGCCCAGGTCGTTGAGTTCGGCCTCGGTATTCAATCCGTCGACGGTTCGTTCCAGACCCTCGCGGTAGTAGTCGGTGCCGAAATCGTCCAGCCCGGTGGCCGCGCGGGCGCCGGCCTCGAGGTCGTCGGCGCCGAACGTCTGTGGAAGGGTCACGAGTAGAACCTTTCGTGGACGGCGTGGCGGCGGCCTTCGAGCACCCGGGCGCGTTCGGCGGGCGTCGTCATGGTGGTGCCGGCGGGAAGTTCGGCGGTCACGGTGTCCAACGGGACGACGCGGACGCCCGGTACCGGTGCGAAATCGGTTCGCACACAACGCAACAGCATCGCACCGTTGCTGTGCCCGGCGGTGTCGAGCCAGTTGGCCACCCCAGGGTCCTCCGCGGCGAGCACGAACCGGACCTTGCCGTCGTCGTCGCGCACCGCCTGATGTCCGTTGAGGCTCGACTGGTGCCGGGCGTAGTTGATCGTCCCGAGCCAGGGATTGCCCAACGAGACGCTCCAGTACACGCCGGCGGGCGGCTCGAATTCCAGGATCAGCGCCTGGCCGGGTTCGAGCTCGAATCTGCCGATGACGGGCCGGTTCTCGGCCGCGGCGCCCATCGAACTCATGTCCGCTGGGGGCAGGAATCCGTTGGGTGGGGCCGCAGCGCCGAAAGCGAGGAAGAACTTCAGGTTCTCGTGCACGAAGTCACCCAGTGCATTTAGCTGGCGGGCCACCGACACCTCCGGCGCTACTGTTCGATCCTCCAGGCCGGCCGCCGGTCCCGCGCGCTCGATCTGCAGGATGGCGGGCGTCTCGGTGTCCCAGTCGTAGAGGAAGTTCCGCACGGTCAGCACCGGATGCTCGCCGGCCAGGCGCAGCCAATTGCCCGGGTTTGCTTCAGGTTTGCTGGCTGACAGCAGCACCTCGAAATTGCCGTCGTCGTCCACCTCGAGCTCGTCGACCATGCAGTTGGCGGTGGCGGCCATGCCGTCCATGGTCTGCAGGCCGACGTAGCGGGCGGTCCCGCGGTTGCCGCTCAGCCGGTAGGTCTCGCCGGCCCGCATCTCGGCGTTCAGGTACACGCAGTCCGGGCATTCCATGCCCCAGGTGACGATGTCATCCATCTTGGCGCGGGTGACCGCGAGCACCGGATCCGGGTCGACCCGCAGCGCCATGTCGATTCCCACCGCCATCAGCACCATCAGGTGGCGCATTCCCGCGGCATGGTCGCGCGCGTTCCGGTTCACCGGAGCCGTCTGGACCAGGTGCTCCGCGGCGCCCAGCCGCTCCTGCAGGTGCGCCCAGGCGGTGTCCATGTCGACGTCGGGAGCACCGGTGCCCGACAGGGCCGCCTCGGCGATCGAGTGCGGCAGCCAGGCCATCGGTTTCACCGGGGTCGTGTCCGTCAAAACTTCTTCCGTCCCGGCTATCGCCAACCAGTTTTGAAAATGCTATTTTCGTTTCTGGCCGACTATCACACCACGACGCGAGAACTGTCAAGGTCCCGCGAAAACGGAAGAGGCATCAGACAGTGACCATGTCGCAGGTGGTTTTCGACCCGTTCTCCGACGACTTCTTCAACAACCCGTTCGCCACGTACCAGCGGATGCGCGACGAGGCGCCGGTGTACTACAACGACGTCTACGACTTCTACGCTCTGACCCGGCACGCGGACGTCACCGCGGCACTGAAAGATACCTCCACCTTTTCGTCATCGCGCGGGATCGACCTGCAGATGGTGAAGTCCGGAGAACCGCCGCCCCCGCTGATCATCATGATGGACCCGCCGGAGCACCGCCGGATGCGCAGTCTTGTCAACAAGGTGTTCACGCCGCGCGCCATCGAACGGCAGCGCCAGAACGTCATGACCCAGATCGACCGTTTCCTGTCGGCCGCCGATCCCGACAACTTCGACGTGGTGCAGGACTTCTCGGCGCTGTTCCCGGTCGAGGTGATCACCCAGATGCTCGGCGTCCCAGCCGAACTGCGTCAACAGGTGCGGCTGCTGCTCGACAAGTCCCTGGAACGTGAATACGGGAAGATCGAGATGCCCGAGGCCGGGATCGCCGCCGCCATCGAGACCGGGATGATGTATTTCAACATCATTCAGGAACGGCGCGCCCAGCCGCAGGACGACATGATCAGCGACCTGATCGCCGCCGAGGTCGACCGCGGCGACGGCCAGATGACCCGCCTCGACGACGTCGAGATCACCGCGTTCGCCTCCATGCTCGGTGGTGCCGGCGCCGAGACGGTCACCAAACTCGTCGGCAACGCCGCGGTCACTTTCGCCGATTACCCCGACCAGTGGCAGCTGCTGCTCGACGACCGCAGCCTGATCGCGGCGGCCGTCGAGGAACTGCTGCGCTGGGAGGCGCCCGCCCAGTATCTGGTGCGCTACACGCTCAAAGATGCTGAGCTGCATGGACAGACCATCCCGGCCGGCAATGCGGTGATGATCTGCGTCGGCGCAGCCAACCGCGACGAGCGGGCCTTCCCCAACGCGGACACCTTCGACATCACCCGGGATCGGGGCACGGCGCAGAACCTCGGCCTGGGGTACGGCGAGCACAGCTGCCTGGGTGCCGCACTGGCCCGGATGGAGTGCATCGCCGCGATCGACCGGATGCTGGATTTCATGCCGCGCTACGAGATCCGCCGCGAGGGCCTGAAGCGGGTTGCCATGTCGAATGTCATCGGCTGGCACAACGTCCCCGTCCGCGTCCTCAGGTGAGTGTGCGCAATGCCGTGATCGTGGGCGGCAGTGGCGGCATCGGAAAGACCTGCGGCGCCGCCCTCGTCGAGCGCGGCTACGACGTCGTCCTGATGGCCCGCCGGGAGGAGGCGCTGCGCGCAGCCGCCGCCGATATCGGCGCCCGCTGGCTGGTCGCCGACGCATCCGATCCGGCCGGATTCACTAGTGCCCTGGCCGAATTGGGCCATGTCGATCTGCTGGTACACGCCGGCGGTGTCCTCGGCGGGACCTATGCGCGCAAGCAGACCTTCGAACAGTGGCGCACCACCATGTCGGCCAACCTGGACTCCTGCTTCGTGGTGACCCATGCCGCCCTGCCGCTGATGCGGCCCGGGTCCCGCTTCATCTTCCTGTCGTCCTCGGCCGCCCACGAACCAATGCCGGGACGCACCGCCTACTCGGCCGCCAAGGCCGGCATGAACGCCTTCGCCCGGGCCCTGGCGCTCGAGGTGGACCGGGACGGGATCAACGTCAACATCGTCACCCCCGGTCCGGTGGAAACCGTGATGCTGCAGGATGTTCCGTTCGAGATGTACGCCATCACCGCGCGCGACGTCGCCGAGGCGGTCGCGTGGCTCGACACCGTCGCCCCGGCCGTGGACCTGCCGGAGATCCGGTTGAACGCCGTGGTGCGCGGACCGTCGGCGCGCTCACCCGTGGTGCCGCTGGAAGTGCGGAGGCGAAGTGGGGACGCCTGAGCCCGAGGAGGGCGTGCCCTACGGCCGGCAACTCACGGTCCGCGCCGAGGCCGACCCCGAGGGCCCCGCGCTGACACTGATCAAGCGCGACCGGACCGAGGTCACCCTGATCTGGGATGCGCTGGAACGGCTGGCCAATCAGTGGGCCCGCGCCATGCTGGCCTCGGGTGCCACAACGGAATCCTTTGTGGCACTGTCGGTCCCGAATTCAGTCGAGCTCATCGCCGCCGCACTGGCTACCTGGAAGATCGGGGCGGTACCGATCCCGATGCGCTGGGACCTCCCCGACTGGGAACAGCAGCGGCTGCTGGAGGTGATCGCCCCAGCTTTCGTGCTCAGCGAGGACAACGTCACCGACCTGACCACACTGGCCGCGTCACAGGACGATTCCGCTCTGCCCGACATCGTCTCCCCGGCAGTCAACGGCATCTGCAGCTCGGGCTCCACCGGCCTGCCGAAGATCATCGTCAATACCGCGCCGGCGCTGTGGACCCCGGAGAAGGCGCAGCCGTTCATGGCGCAATGGACGCCCCAGGAGATCGGGGCTGTGCCTCAGGTCATCCTGGTGCCAGCACCGATGTACCACACCAACGGTTTCGGGACGCTGAACTACCTGCTGGGCGGCGACCGGCTGATCGTCCTGGAGAAGTTCGATGCCGGCCAGGTTCTCGACGCGATCGAACGCCACCGCGTCACCAATTTCACCGCCACCCCGACGATGCTGGCGCGAATCGCCGACGTGCCCGGCGTCGAGTCCCGCGATCTGTCCAGCGTGGTGTGGATCCTGCAGGGCGCGGCCGTCATGCCCCAGACGCTGTTGCGCCGCTGGTTCGAACTGCTCAGTCCGCAGCAGGTGGTGATGGCCTACGGGATGACCGAGAATCTCGGCCTGGCCGCATTGCGCGGCGACGAATGGCTCGCGCATCCCGGCAGCGTCGGACGCGGCTTCCGCGACACCGAGGTCCGCATCGCCGACGACCACGGAAACCCCTTGGGGCCTGGTGAGTTCGGCGAGATATACCTACGGGCCCCAATGACCGGGGGCTACCGCTACATCGGCGGCGCCGCCCCGCTGCCGACCACGGCCGACGGCTTCACCTCGGCCGGAGACCTCGGACACCTCGATGCCGAGGGCTACCTCTACATCGCCGACCGGCGCACCGACATGATCGTCTCCGGTGGCGCGAATGTTTTTCCCGCCGAAGTCGAATCGGCGTTGATCGACCATCCAGGGATCGCCGATGTGGTGGTCATCGGATTGACCGACGAACAGTGGGGCCGCCGCGTGCACGCCGTGGTCGAGCCGGCCGATCTTTCGCGGCCGCCGAGCGCACCGGACGTGATCGCCTTCGCCAAGAGCCGATTGGCCGGGTACAAGGTACCCAAGACGGTCGAGTTCGTCGACGCGATTCCGCGCAGCGCGGCCACGAAGGTCAATCGCTCGGCCATGGCGGCCGAGCGGGAGGGCCAACCGGTGTCGGGCCAGCCTCGGCGTTGAGTTGCTGGTTGCGGTTGTCCACAGTTCGGATTTCATCCACTATTGCTCCATCAGCGACAGCCGGCCGCGGTTGAGCAGTTCCACCATCACACCGTCCGGGTCGACCACGGTAGCGGCCAGCCCACCGTCGGGTGTTGGCATGGTGCGCGGCGTTCCGCCCAGCCCCAGGCCGGCGAGCCGCTGGAGGGTCGCGGTAACGTCGACCTGGACCGACAGCAGGAAAACCCCGCGGGCCGGCAGGCCGGACTGGGCCGGGGCATCGACACGGTCCGGCACGCCGAGGTCGAGCAGTTCCACGATACCGGCGTAACTGTTCGCCGGGTCGCCCAGGAACACCGTGCGCACCGAGGTGGTGTGCACGCCCAACAGTGGGTGCAGATCGGCCGGCAGCACCGTGTCCACCAGCACCGCCAGTCCGATGCCGTCGACGTAGAACCGTAGCGACTCCGCCATGTCGGAGACGCAGATGCCGGCGTGATGCAACAGTGTCACAGGAACGAATTCTCCTCTGTCAGTCCAAGTTCGGGAACGGCGCCCAGCGCGAAGGACTCCAGGTTCCCCAGTCCGACACCCCCGCCGACCGGGTCCTCGACGCGCACCAGCAGATCACGCAACTGATGCAGCTTGCGAGCGTTCTCCGGGCTGTCACAGGCGGTCACGTGGTTGCCCTCGACCTTCAGCTCTCCCACCCATTCCCCATACACCCAGTCGTTCCAGCCGTAGTAGCCGGCGGTACCGAGGTGGAATCCGCCCGGCCCGGCCGCAGTCAGACGCAGCGGACGCTTGCTGCCGTCGCCGCCGACCAGCGTCAGGGTGCCCTCGGTGAACCGCCGGTTGTCATCCCGGAAATGCAAATCCTGGATGACATCGGAGAACCGCCGAGAGGTGCCGTCATCGTTCTGCTGCTCGGCCTGGCAACGGATCTCGCTGTACCCGTCGCCACGC
>RRZU013223947.1_pt1 | contig 33397 bp, 29 predicted proteins | sample 2165561 | NCBI WGS metagenome assembly RRZU01 (sample SAMN10456909, study PRJNA506462) | wastewater metagenome | isolation source: wastewater sludge | place: USA: Moscow, Idaho | reverse complement strand
GTGTGCAGCAGGGCGTCCGGGATGCCCACCAGGGCGAACGGCTTCTCCAGCCGGCGCGCGACGGCCGGCTCGCCGCCGCGGCCGGGCAGGAGGGAACAGATCGTGATGCCCAGCTGTGCGCCGGCCAGCATCAGCGAGAGCCGTTCACCGGCGCGGATGACCGTCACCGCGCTCTTCTTGCCCTGTTCGGCCAGCGCCTCCAGCCGGTCCCGGCGCGCCGAGATCAGCGCGAACTCCGAACCCACGAAGAACGCGTTGGCGCCGAGGAGGACCGCGGTCAGCAGCACGCCCAGGATGTCGGTGCCCATCTAGCGCCGCCCCCGGTCGGTCGGGCCGCGTGGGCCCAGCTCGGTCAGGTCGAGCAGGTCGATGCGGCGGCCGTCCATCGCCGTGACGGTGGCCAGCCAGCGCACCGGATGCTCGGGGTCACCGTCGGGATCGAACTCGGTCAGCTCGACGGACTCACCCGCCTCGGGAATGTGGCCGAGTTCGGCCAGCACCAGCCCGCCGATGGTCTCGTACTCGCCGTCGGGGGCGCGGAACCCGGTCTCCTCGGCCACCTCGTCGGTGCGCAGCAGCCCGGAGACCTGCCAGCCATTACCGGCCCGGATAACGTCCGGGGTGGCGTCGTCGTGTTCGTCGCGCACGTCGCCGACGATCTCCTCGATGAGGTCCTCCACGGTGACCATGCCCGCGGTGCCGCCGTACTCGTCGACCACCAGGGCGGTCTGCAACCCGTTGGCCCGGACCTGCGACATCACCGCATCGCCATCCAGCGTGGACGGCACCACGGGGACGGGCCGGGCCAAGGTGGCCAGCCGGGTGCTGGACCGCTGCGCCGGCGGGACCTCGAACACCTGTTTGACGTGCACTATTCCGATGGTTTCGTCGAGGTCGCCGGCGACGATGGGGAAGCGGGAGAAGCCGGTTTCGGTGGTGGCCGCGACCAGGTCGGCGACGGTGTCGTCGGCCTGCAGCACCTCGATCTTGGAGCGCGGGGTCATCAGCTCCTCGGCGGTGCGTTCGCCGAACTGCAGCGAGCGGTCCACCAGTTTCGCGGTGTCCTCGTCGAGCGATCCGCTGCGCGCCGAGTTGCGCACCAGAGAGACCAGTTCGGCGGGAGTGCGTGCCGAGGCCAGCTCATCGGCCGGCTCGATGCCCATTCGGCGCAGGATCCAGTTGGCGGTGCCGTTGGTGGCCCGGATGGCCAGGGTGAAGATCCGGGAGAACAGCAGCTGCGGTCCGGCGGTGGCCCGGGCGGTGGGCACGGGGTGGGCGATCGCAAGGTTCTTGGGCACCAGCTCGCCGAACACCATCGACAGCGAGGTGGCGATCAGCAGCGAACCGGCCAGCGCCAGCCCGCCGGCCAGTCCCGGCGGCAGGCCGAGGGCGTCCAGGCCGGGCCGCAGGAACCGGGCGACCACCGGTTCGGCCAGATAACCGGTGGCCAGGGTGGTGATCGAGATGCCGAGCTGCGCGCCGGACAGCTGGAAGGACAGGGTGCGGTGGGCCCGCTGGACGAAGTGGTCGCGCCGGTCGCCAGTGCGGGCATTGGCGTCGACGGTGCTGCGTTCCAGCGCGGTCAGCGAGAACTCGGCGGCGACGAACAGCGCGGTGCCGGCGGTGAGGAACAGGATGGCCAGCACGCTCAGCACGGTCCACCAGCCGGTCATCGCAGAACTCCGGAGGAACAGCCGGGTCCGCGGTGTTCGCGGCCCGGCCCGCTAGAGGACGGTTCGTCGGGTTCGGTGAGCGGTGCGCCGACCTGGTCCAGGGGTGCCTGCGGCGCAGGACTGCCGCAACCCAACTCGGTGCCTCTCCCTCGACGTGACGTGGGCTCCCATCCTAACCGAGCGCCCGCTCACCACCCCGCGGGCAGCGGATGTCCCTCGGCGAAGCCGGCGGCGGACTGCACCCCGAGCACGACCTTGTCGTGCAGTTCGGCCAGGTTCCGGGCCCCGACGTACGTGCAGGTGCTGCGTACGCCCGAGGTGATGTGGTCGAGTAGGTCCTCGACGCCGCCCCGGTTGGGGTCGACCGCCATCCGGGAGGTGGAGATGCCCTCCTCGAACAGTGCCTTTCGGGCGCGGTCGAAGGCGCTGTCGGCGCTGGTGCGGGCGGCCACCGCGCGCTTGGAGGCCATGCCGTAGCTCTCCTTGTACGGCCGGCCGTCGCTGTCGAACATCAGGTCACCGGGGGACTCGTAGGTCCCGGCGAACCACGAGCCGATCATCACGTTGGAGGCACCCGCGGCCAGCGCCAGCGCCACGTCGCGCGGATGCCGAACACCGCCGTCGGCCCACACGTGCGCACCGAGTTCCCTTGCCGCCGCGGAACATTCGAGCACCGCGGAGAACTGCGGCCGGCCGACGCCGGTCATCATCCGGGTGGTGCACATCGCGCCCGGTCCGATGCCGACCTTGACGATGGCGGCCCCGGCCTCGATCAGGTCGCGGGCGCCCTCGGCCGCCACCACGTTGCCGGCGGCCAGCGGCAGGCCGAGATCCAGCGCCGCGACGGTCTTGATGGCGTCGACCATCTTGGCCTGGTGGCCGTGGGCGGTGTCGATGACCAGGACGTCCACGCCCGTCTCGGCCAGCGCTCGGGCCTTGGCGGCGACGTCGCCGTTGATGCCGACGGCGGCGGCGATCCGCAGCCGGCCCCGGGCGTCGACGGCCGGGGTGTAGATGCCGGCCCGGATGGCGCCGGTGCGGGTCAGCACGCCGGCCAGCGCGCCGTCCGGCCCGGTCAGCACCGCGACATCGATCGGGTCGTGCTCGAGGCGCTCGAATACCTCGCGCGGATCGGTGCCGACCGGCGCGGTGACGAAATCGGTGAAGGCCACGTCGCGGACCCGCGCGAATCGGTCCACCCCGGTGCACGCCGCCTCGGTGACCAGCCCGACCGGCCGGGCGATTCCGTCCGCCGGTTCCACTAACACCGCGGCGCCATGGGCGCGTTTGTGGATCAGTGCCACCGCGTCGGACACCGAACTGTCCGGTGTCAGCGTGACCGGCGTGTCGGCCACCAGGTCGCGGCTCTTGACGAAGTCGACGGTCTCGCGGACCGCGTCGATGGGCAGATCCTGCGGAAGCACCACGATGCCGCCGCGGCGCGCGACGGTCTCGGCCATCCGCCGGCCGGCCACCGCGGTCATGTTGGCGACCACCACGGGGATCGTGGTGCCCGTCCCGTCGGAGGTGGACAGGTCCACATCGAACCGGGAGGCCACGTCGCTGCGACCCGGGACGACGAAGATGTCGTCGTAGGTCAGGTCGTACGGCGGTTGATGGCCCTGGAGAAACTGCACGTCGCCGAGTGTAGTGCGCCCGCAAACCTCCGCCGAGCAGACGCAGAGGGCCCTTTTCCCGGCGGATTCATGGGCCCTTTACGTCTGGTCGCGGGGTGAAATCAGACCTCCACCTCGGTGTGGTCACCCGACCACAGGGTGTGGAACCGCTTGGCGTGGTCGGTGTCGATCCGGCCGTAGGTGTGCGCGCCGAACAGGTCGCGCAGGCCCTGGGTCAGGGCGGCGGGCAGGCGTTCGGTGCGCAGCCCGTCGTAGTACGACAGCGCTGAGGAGAAGCCGGGGTTGGGGATACCCAGTTCGGTCGCGGTCACCACCACGCGGCGCCAGCTGTCGACACCGTCCTCGATAGCGGCCCGGAAGTACGGTGCGGCGATCAAGGTCGGCAGGTCGGGGTTCTCGTCGAACGCTTCCTTGATCCGGTTGAGGAATTTGGCCCGGATGATGCAGCCGCCGCGCCAGATGGTGGCCATATCGCCGAGCGTGATGCCCCAGTTGTACTCGGCCGACCCGGCCTGGATCTGGTTGAACCCCTGCGCGTAGGCGACGATCTTCGAGGCGTACAGCGCCTTGCGGACGTCCTCGATGAAAGCCTTTGCATCAGTGGGCTTCTGACCAAGGTGACCCGAAGCCATACCCTGTACGGCGTGGCGCTGCGGCACCGACCCGGACAGCGCGCGGGCGAACACGGCCTCGGCGATGCCGGTCACCGGAACCCCGAGATCCAGCGCGGACTTGACCGTCCAGCGGCCGGTGCCCTTCTGCTCGGCCTCGTCCAGGATGATGTCCACCAGCGGTTGACCGGTCTTGGCGTCGGTCTGGCTGAGCACCTCGGCGGTGATCTCCACCAGGAAGCTGTCCAGGTCGCCCTTGTTCCATTCGGTGAATACCTCGGCGATCTGCGGCGCGGTGTAGCCCAGGCCGTCGCGCAGCAGTTGGTAGGCCTCGCCGATGAGCTGCATGTCGGAGTACTCGATGCCGTTGTGCACCATCTTGACGAAGTGCCCGGCGCCGTCGGGGCCGATGTGGGTGCAGCACGGCACGCCGTCGACGTGCGCGGAGATCTCCTCGAGCAGTGGGCCCAGCGCCTGGTAGGACTCGGCGGGGCCGCCCGGCATGATCGCCGGGCCGTTGAGCGCGCCCTCCTCGCCGCCGGAGATGCCGGCGCCGACGAAGTGCAGGCCACGCTCGCGCATCGCCTTCTCGCGCCGGATGGTGTCCGTGTACAGGGCGTTCCCGCCGTCGATGATGATGTCGCCGGGCTCGAACACGGCCGCGAGTTCCTCGATGACGGCGTCGGTCGGGTCGCCGGCCTTCACCATGATCAGCGCGCGGCGGGGCTTCTGCAGCGCCGCGGCGAACTCGGCCATGGTCTCGCCGCGCACGAAGCTGCCGTCGGCGCCGTGCTCGGCGAGCAGCGCATCGGTCTTGGCGACCGACCGGTTGTGCAGCGCGACCGTGTAGCCGTGCCGGGCGAAGTTCCGCGCGATGTTCGAGCCCATGACGGCCAGGCCGGTGACGCCGATCTGCGCGGTGCCGTCGGTGGATGTCGAGTCAGCGGAGGTCATGTAGGACGGGCCCTTTCGGTTCGGTTGTGGCACAACTCTTTTGAACGATATCTAGGGGGAGGCGCTCAGTAGCCGCTGCAATTCGGTCAGCCAGGGCACGGCCAGCGCGACGGTGGGCACGACCAGGACGGTGACCGCGCACAGGTACGCGGCGACCGAGTACACCAGGCTGTTGGGCTGTCCGGCCAGGCGACGGACCCGCAGTACGGTGGTCGGGCCCCCGGCCGCCAGGGCGCCGGCCGGGGTCTGAGCGCTGGCGCAGGCCACCAGTGCGCGCGCCAGCGGCGTCGGACCGGCGGTGCGCACCGCCGCGTCGTCGGCCAGCAGTTCGATGAGCAGGCGGACGGCGTCCAGCGCGGTCGCGCTGCGCACGAAGCGCGGGAATGCGGCGCGGACGGCGGTGAACGCCTCCAGTACGAGATCGTGCCGGGCCCGTAGGTGGGCCCGCTCGTGCGACAGGATCGCCGTTACCTCGCGGGTGCCCAGGGTGGTCAGGGCGCCCTCGCTGAGCACCACCCGGCTCCGGACGCCGGGCAGGCAGTAGGCCAGCGGCTGCTCGACGTCGAGGATCCGCAACTCGCCCCGCCGTGCGGCGCCGTGCGGGCAGCGGGAGACGTCGAGGATGTCGACCAGCATGCGATGGTGCGCCCGCCGGCGCCGGGTGGCAATGGCGACGCGGCAGATGGCGACCATGAATCGGGCGCCGACCACGCAGGTCAGAACGAAGACGACGACGTAGGCGCTCCAGACGGGCCAGCTCATCCGGTGGATCTCGCCGAGCCCGAAGCCGCCGCCCGGTCCGTCGTTGCGCAGGAAGAGCCGGCTGGCGATGGCGATTCCGGCGCTGAACGCCGACAGCACGGCCGCCAGGGCGATGGCCTGCCAGAGCACCAGGGCTGCCCGGGGGGCCCGCAGGGGCCAGCTGGCCCGGGCGAGGGCCGCGGGCACCGGACCGACCAGGCACAGGGCGAGGAGGGCGAAGGCCAGCGCGGACACGCCTCAAGTGTCTCTCAGTGGGGGCCACTACCGCCAACTGGCCCGGCCGGTCGTCCCTAGCGTGGGTCGGTGTATTCGGCCTCGAGTTCGGCCAGGGCGCGACGCAATGCGTCGGCCTCATCGGCGCCGACGCGCTCGACGAAGTGGACCAGGGCGGCGTGCCGGATGCCGCTGTCGGCGGCCTGGTCCAGGGCGTCCACCATCAACCCGGCGACGAGCTCTTCACGGCCGTGGGCGGGGGAGTAGCGGTGCGCCCGGTCGTCGCGATGCTGCACGACGAGGTTCTTCTTCGCCAGCCGCTGCAGGACGGTCATGACGGTGGTGTAGGCCAGGTCGCGGCGGGTCGACAGGGCCTCATGCACCTGCCGGACCGTCTGGGGTTGTGCACAGGACCAGAGCTGGTCCATGACCGCCTGCTCCAGGTCGCCCAGACGTGCTTGTTTCGCCATGATCCGTTCGTCTCCGTCAACGTTGCGGTCAGCCTACCCTCGTTTACTACCGGTTGTCGTACCTACGTCCCTACGTCGGCGGTAGGCCCCACCGGCGGCTTCGGGACTATGTGAGTGCTGTCACAGGCGGTATGCCATCGCGCCCACCTCCTCATATGGTTAGGCTTGCCTAATTACATGAGGAGGTGTCATGACAGCCGTCATCGATGATCCGTTGATCGCCGGCATGGTGATCCGCCGCGAGCTGCCCGTGCACGTTTCGAGCCGTCGCCTTCGGCAGCTCTACCCGGAGTGCCCGCGGGTCTACGGCCTGGCCGTGATGGCCGATGTGTCCAAGCGCCGCTGGTGGCCGCTGCGGGCGGCGCTGACCACCGACCGCCTCGACGAGATGTACCGCGCCGCGGCCGACGGGATGGACAGTGCGGCCGCCGCGGCCCAGCAGCTGGCGGCGGCCCTAGCGCACACCGTGATCGGCCGTGCCGTCGCGCTGTTCGTGTTGGAGGGCCGCGCCTGGGACACCGGGCTGGAGAATCTGTGGGTGCACGTCGACTCCGAGGGGGTGATCGACTGGCTCGGCATCGTGGATCCGACGCTGCGGGTGCTTCCCGACGACGCCTGCGCCGGCCTGCGCGGCGCTGTCGAACTGCCCGGCGAGGCTGCCCTGGCCACCTGGCTCGCCCATCGCTGCCACCGGTCGCTGGCGCCGCTGTTCGCCCGGCTGCACGCGGTCAGTGGCGGTGCGGTCGGCCAGGCGTCGATGTGGCACACCGTCGGGACCGCCGTGGTCGGGTCCGCCACCCAGATTCCGCTGCTGACCGGCGTGAGCGAGGTCGTCGCCATGCGCCGTGGCCAGGCCGTCCTGGACGCCCTGGCCGGGTTCGGCCTGCCGGTGCGCCGACCGTTGACGCCAACCAGAGGAAAGGTCTTGCAAGTTTAGGGCAGCCTTGCCTATATTGAATAGGTCGAGGCAAACGGACCGAGCCGGAGTCCTGAGGGCTGCAGAGACCCCCGGTCCACTCGAAGGGCGAGCCCCGCGCAACCGCGCGGGGCTCGCCACTTTCCGGGGGTCGCGTGTAGACAGTGCATGTGCACGAATCGATTCCGCTTCCCGACGGCGTAGCGTCGGCGTCCTCGCCGTTCGACGAACAACTCGGCCTCACGTTCACCGAGATCACCGCCGACGGCATCAAGGCCCAGCTGACGGTGACTCCGGCGCTGCAGCAGCCGATGGGCATCGTCCACGGCGGTGTCTACTGCGCGGTGATCGAATCCGTCGCCAGCACCTCGGCCTACGTCTGGCTGTCCGAGCACGGCGGCGGCAACGTCGTGGGCGTCAACAACAACACCGACTTCCTGCGGGCGATCTCGTCGGGCACGGTGTACGCGGTGTCCGAACCGATCCATCGCGGCCGCCGTCAGCAGCTCTGGCTCGTCACGATCACCGACGAGCAGGATCGGGTGGTCGCCCGCGGCCAGGTCCGGCTGCAGAACTTGGAGGCCTGAGCCCCGGTCTGCTGATCCCGCCCCGCCGTGGCAGGATCGCCGAATGCGTCTGGCCCCGCATGAACGGGACCGGCTGTCGGCCTAACTCACCGCCCGCTCGTCCTCGACCGTCGCCGCGATCTCCTCGAGCTGCTCGATGCGGGTGCGGGCGTAGGCCTGCTGCTCGGTGATGGTCAGCTGACCGCGGCCGCGCGACAGGAACGTGTTGGCCCAGGACAGCAGCGTGGCGATCTTGGTGCGGAACCCGACCAGGTAGATCAGGTGCAGGAACAGCCAGGCCAGCCAGGCGAGGTAGCCGCCGAACTCGAGCTTGCCCACCTTGGCCACCGCCGAGTGCTTGGACACCGTGGCCATCGACCCCTTGTCGAAGTACTTGAACGGCGCGCGGGTGCCGGTGCCGGCCCCGCCCAACTCGGCCTTGATCAGGTTGGCCGCGTACTTGGCGCCCTGGATGGCACCCTGCGCCTGACCGGGCACACCGTCGACCGCCATCATGTCGCCGACCACCCAGACGTGCGGATTGCCCGGGATGGTCAGGTCGGGCAGCACCTTGACCCGGCCGGCGCGATCGAGCTCGACACCGGACTGGGCCGCCAGGTCCTTGCCCAGCGGGCTGGCCGACACACCGGCCGACCACACCTTGGTAGCCGATTCGATACGTGCGGTGGACCCGTCCTTGTACTTGACGGTCAGACCGTTGCGATCGACGTCGGTGACCATCGCGCCGAGCTGGATCTCGACGCCCATCTTCTCCAGCCGGCGCTGCGCCTTCATGCCCAGGTTGGGTCCCATCGGCGGCAGTACCGCGTCGGCGCCCTCGATCAGGACGATCCGGGCCTGGGTCGAATCGATGTGACGGAACGCGCCCTTGAGCGTGTGATCGGAGAGTTCGGCGATCTGCCCGGCCATCTCGACGCCCGTGGGCCCGGCCCCGACGACCACGAAGGTCAGCAGCTTCTCCCGGCGCACCGGATCGCTGGACCGTTCGGCCTGTTCGAAGGCGCCCAGGATCCGGCCCCGCAACTCGAGGGCGTCGTCGATGGTCTTCATGCCGGGGGCCCACTCGGCGAACTGGTCGTTGCCGAAGTACGACTGGCCGGCGCCGGCGGCGATGATCAGGCTGTCGTATGGGGTCCGGTAGGTGTGGCCCAGCAGGATCGAATCGACGGTCTGGTTCGCCAGGTCGATGTGCGTGACCTCGCCGAGCACCACCTGCGCGTTGCGCTGGTTGCGCAGGATGATCCGGGTGGGTGGGGCGATCTCACCCTCGGACAGGATGCCCGTCGCGACCTGGTACAGCAGCGGCTGGAACAGATGGTGGGTGGTCTTGGCGATCAGCTTGATGTCGACGTCGGCGTGCTTGAGCTTCTGCGCCGCGGTCAGACCGCCGAAGCCGGACCCGATGATGACGACCTTGTGGCGCTCCGACGCGGTGGCTCCGGGGTGGCTCACCTTTTCGCTCCTCGACTGTGGGCTTATTGAGTACGCCCTCAACCGTAGCCAACGACGGGCCCACGGGCGCATCGGTCCACGTGAAATTAACCACCCCGCATTGTCAGGCGGGCAGCACGGGCCGCAGCGCCTCGGCGACCGCGGCGATCGCACCCGGTACGTAGAGCGGCATGTTGAAGATGATGCCGTCCAGGCCGACGTCGAACACCGCGGTCCTGACCTGCTCGGCGACCGCGGCCGGCGTGCCGACGGCGGCCCGGCTGCGAAACGCCTCGGGGAGCTGGTCGGCGGTCGCGTTCTCGTCGACGACGACGGTGATCAGGGTGCTGGTCTCCAGCGTGGCCGGGTCCCGGTCGACGTCCTCGCAGCAGGCCCGCACGACATCCAGCTTGCCCGGCAGCTCATCCAGCCCGGCGATGATGTTCAGGTGGTCGAAGTGCCGGGCCGCCAGCGGGATGGTCTTCTTCTCGCCGCTGCCGCCGATCATCAGCGGAATGTGGTCGCGGTAGCGCGGATTGGCCATCGCCTGGTCGGTCCGGTAGTACCTCCCGTTCACGGTGGGCCGCTCACCGGCGAGCATCGGCAGGATGATGTCCAGCGCCTCGTTCAGCTTGTCGAAGCGCTCGGTGAACGTGCCGAAGTCGAAGCCCAGTTGATCGTGCTCGAGCTCGAACCAGCCCGCGCCCAGACCCAGGATCGCGCGCCCGGCGCTGACCACGTCCAGCGTCGTGACGGCCTTGGCCAGCAGCGTCGGGTTCCGATAGGTGTTGCCCGTGACCAACGTGCCCAGCTGCACCCGTTCGGTGGCGGTGGCCAGCGCGCCCAGGGCGGTATACGCCTCGAGCATGGGCTGGTCGGGACTGCCCAGGCCCGGCAGTTGATAGAAGTGGTCCATCACGAACACGGCGTCGAAGCCGGCCGCTTCGGCTTCCCGGGCCTGTTCGATGACGGTCGGGAAGAGGCGTTCGATGCCGGTGCCGTAGCTGAAGTTGGGGATCTGGTAGCCGAGTTTGATGCTCACCCGACCGACCCTAGCGACGGCGGCGTTCCCGGCGGGCTCGGTTTCGCCCCTCGCTGAAGCACGGCACGCCGGGACTGAACCGGGAATTGAACCTCAGCCGAAGTGGGCCATCGCGCCGGCGCTGACATGCAGCGTCTGGCCGTTGATGTGGCGGGCCGCCGGGGTGGTCAGGAACAGCGCCATCCGCGCGATCTCGGCGGCCACGGCCGGCTCGGCTCCGCTCAGACCCGGGTAGCCGGGCTCGACGCCGTGGCCCACGGCCACCACGTTGACGGTGATGCCACGGGTTCCGAAGTGGTCGGCCTGTCCGCCGGTCCAGTCGGACAGGGCGGCCTTGACCGCGGACTCTGCGCTGCCCAGCCGGGGGTTCTCGGGAACCACCGAGATCACCGCGCCGCCCGAGCGCAGGTGGTCGCCGATCGCCTGGACGGTCAGCACCGGCGTCAGCACGGCCGCGTCCAGGGCATTGCGCCAGGCCGCCGCCGTCTGTGTGGGAGTGAACGCGCGCGGGTCGCCGTCGGTCCAGCGGGGTGCCGGCACGTTGACGATGGTGTCGAGGTGGGCGGGGAACTGTGAGCGGGCCTGTGCGAGCGCTGTGGGATCGGAATTGTCGACGACGATCGCGTCGACGTCGAGTTCCTTGGCCGTGACCTCGAGTTCGTCGCGGCGGGCGCCGCTGACCACGACCCGGTGTCCGGCATCGCGGAAGCTCTCGGCGATCGACCGTCCGAGCTCGGTATCGCCGCCGGTGACCAACACCTCCATCGCAGTGACCTCCTGTGTTCGTCGTTGAACGCCATGACCGCCCCGCCACTGAATCGTGGCACATCAGCGGGTCCGCGCCGGTGATCGCCGCGCACTGGCGCCGGACCGAATTGGCGCTGGAACGCACATGTTACTGGACGGTAGCGATTGCGGGAACTCCCGGGAAGCCCGCGGTGGGCCTAGGGTCTTCTCGTGCGCCGACCCGCCAACACCCCGCGGACGGCGCTGCCGGGCTGGGTCTATTTGCCCGCGGCGCTCGGCGCGACGTTCGTGGTGCTGCCGCTGGTGGCCATCGCCGTCCGGGTCGACTGGCCCCACTTCTGGTCGCTGATCACCAGCCCGTCGTCCACCACCGCCCTGCGCCTGAGCCTGCGGACGTCGCTGGCCAGCACCGTCCTGTGCGTGCTGTTGGGCGTGCCGATGGCACTCGTGCTGGCTCGCAGCGAGGCCCGGTCGGTGCGCTGGCTGCGGTCCCTGATCCTGTTGCCGCTGGTGCTGCCGCCCGTGATCGGCGGGATCGCCCTGCTCTATACCTTCGGCCGGCTCGGGCTGATCGGCCAGTACTTGGAGGCCGTCGGCATCCGGATCGCGTTCAGCACCACCGCGGTGATCCTGGCCCAGGCGTTCGTGTCGCTGCCGTTCCTGGTGATCGCCCTGGAAGGGGCGGCGCGCACCTCCGGGCGGGACTACGAGACGGTGGCGGCGACGCTGGGTGCCCGTCCCAGCCGGGTGTGGTGGCGGGTGACCGTGCCGCTGCTGCTACCCGGCCTGGCCTCCGGCGCGGTGCTGGCGTTCGCTCGGTCACTGGGCGAGTTCGGCGCGACGCTGACCTTCGCGGGTTCGCGGGAGGGCGTTACCCGGACCCTGCCGCTGGAGATCTACCTGCAGCGCGAGTCCGATGCCGACGCCGCGGTGGCGCTGTCGATGCTGCTGGTGGCGGTTGCGGCGGTGGTGGTCCTCGGGCTCGGAGCGCGGCGGTTGGGTGGTCGCGGTGCCGGGTGAGCTGTTCGTTGCGGCGACGGTGCCGCGGCGCGGGATCGACCTGGAGTTCACGGTGCCCGCCGGTGCCGTGGTGGCACTGCTGGGCGCCAACGGCGCGGGCAAGTCGACGGCCCTGCACGTGATCGCCGGACTGGTCCGCCCGGACGCGGCGCTGGTGCGCCTGGGCGACCGGGTGCTCACGGACACCTCCGCGGGCGTCGACGTACCCACCCACGCCCGGCGGATCGCCCTGCTCATGCAGGAGGCGCTGCTGTTCCCGCACCTGGACGTGACGGCCAACGTGGCGTTCGCGGCCCGGGGTGGCGGCACCGGGCGCCGGGTGGCGCGTGCGCACGCCCTGGGCTGGTTGCGGGAGGTTGGCGCGGACGATCTGGCCGATCGCCGGCCCCGCGAGCTGTCCGGCGGCCAGGCGCAGCGCGTGGCCCTGGCCCGCGCCCTGGCCGCCGAACCCGAGGTGTTGCTGCTGGATGAGCCCATGGCCGGCCTGGACGTACAGGTCGCGACCGCGATGCGCGGTGTGTTGCGGCGGGTGCTGACCGGCAACCGTTCGGCGGTGCTGGTGACCCACGATGTGCTCGACGCGGTGACCCTGGCCGACCATGTCGTCGTACTCGCGGACGGGCGGGTGGCCGAGGTCGGGCCGACCGCCGCGGTGCTGTCGGCGCCGCGCAGCGCGTTCGCGGCCCGACTGGCCGGGCTGAACCTGGTGGCTGGAACCATCGACTCCGACGGCGTGTTGCGCACCCCGGCGGGGGAGCGCTGGCACGGTGTGGCCCCCGAACCGCTGGCGGCCGGCGCTGCCGCCGTCGCGGTGTTCACCCCGGCCGCGGTCGCGGTGTTCGGCGAGCCGCCGAAGGGCAGCCCGCGCAACGTCGTGGAGGCGCGGATCGCGGAGCTGGACTCCCACGGGGCCGCGATCCGGGTCCGGTCGGCGCCCGGCGCGGACCGCCTGCCGGGGATCGCCGCCGACGTGACTCGGGACGCGGCGGCTGACCTACTGCTGACGGCGGGCTCGGCGGTGTGGTTCGCGGTCAAGGCCCAGGAGGTGGCGCTGCATGCGCGCTGAGGTCCCAGAACACCCCCGAAACACACCGTATGCACTGCACACTTGCGTCACGGCTGTAACACAAATAGGTTCGTGGCCATGGATTATCCGACCCCCAGAATTCGCGCGCGGGGCATCTGGACGTCGCTTGCGGTAGTCGCTGCGTCCGGGCTGACCGCCGCTGGCATGGCCTTCCCGGCGACGATCGCCAATGCCGATCCCGTCGCACCGTCACCCGCCCCGGCTCCTGCGCCGGCGGACCCGAACGCCCCCGCCCCGGCTCCGGCCCCCGCACCCGCGGACCCCAACGCCCCGGCCCCCGCCCCGGCCCCCGCCCCGGCGGATCCGAACGCCCCCGCGCCGGCTCCGGCGGACCCCAACGCCCCGGCCCCCGCTCCCGCCGATCCGAACGCCCCGGCTGCCCCGGCGCCGGACCTCGGCCGGGTCGACAACGCCGTCGGCGGCTTCAGCTACGTGCTGCCCCCCGGCTGGGTCGTCGGCGACGCCAGCAAGCTCAACTACGGCCAGGCGCTGCTGTCCAAGGAGACCGGTCCCGCCGTCGCCGGGCAACCGGCCCCCGTCGCGACCGACACCAGCATCCTGCTCGGCCGCCTCGACCTGAAGCTCTTCGCCGGCGCCGAGCCCGACAACGCCAAGGCTGCGGTCCGGCTGGCCTCCGACATGGGCGAGTTCTTCATGCCCTACCCGGGCACCCGGGTCAACCAGCAGACCTTCCCGCTCAACGCGAACGGCCTGACCGGTTCGGCGTCCTCCTATGAGGTCAAGTTCACCGACACCACCAAGCCCAACGGCCAGATCTGGGCCGGGGTGATCGGCAACGCCGGCGTCAACGCGCCGCGCGGTCAGCGCAACGAACGGTGGTTCGTGGTGTGGCTGGGTACTTCGAAGAGCCCGATCGACACCAATGCCGCAGTGGCGCTTGCCAATTCGATCCGGCCCTTTGCGCCGCCGCCGGCTCCGGAAGCCCCGGCTCCGGCCCCGGGCCCGGTTGATCCGAACGCGCCCGCGCCGGCGCCCGCCGAACCCGGCCGCGCGGCCGTCGGCGTTCCGGTGCCCGTGGCACCCGAGAACGCCCCGGGGATGATGCCGCAGTAACCGGTCCCGGGCCGTGCCGCGGATTGTTCCCAATTGTCGGGTCGAATCGTTACCGATAGCGGGTATACCTGACAGCACAGGTCCGGCTCCTGGCTGGACGCGAGCTAGGAGGTCCAGATGGACACCGTGCATCAAGCCGCCACCGAGATCCTGGCCCGGTCGTCGACCCTGACGAGCGTGGGCTGGATCGGCTACATCATCATCGGCGCCATCGCCGGGTGGATCGCCGGAAAGATCGTCCGCGGCGGCGGCGACGGCATCCTGATGAACATCGTCATCGGCGTGGTCGGCGCCCTCATCGGCGGCTTCCTGCTGAGCTTCTTCCTCAACACGGCGGGTGGCGGCTGGTGGTTCACGCTGTTCACCGCGGTGCTGGGTTCGGTGATCCTGCTCTGGCTGGTCGGTCTGGTACGTAAGGCCTGATCGCGCCAGAACCCAACGCTCACAAGCTGATCGACGCCCCGTCGAGTCGCTGGACCACTTCGGACAGCGGCCGGCGGGGCGTCGCCGGCAGTGGGTCGGCATTGAGCGGGGCCCAGCCGATCCGCAACAGCATCTGCGGGAAACCGTCACCGTCGAGCGCCAGCGACCGAACGGTCTCGCGGGTGCCGACGATCTCCAGCGGCTCCGTCAGTGGACAGCTGGCCAACCCCAGCGCGGTGGCCGTCAGCAACACCACGCCGGTGGCCTCGCCGGCCCGCAGCAGCGAAATATGGTCGTCGGTGCTGGTTCCCAGCACCAGCACGACGCCGGCGTCGTTACGGGATTCGGCGCCGCGGGGCTGGGGCAGCGCGGGGCTGGCGAACGCGCGACCGGGGACGGGGCCGTGCGACGGGGCGGGGGTATTCCGGGCCGGGACGCCGGCGAGCGAGCCGTAGCGGCCGCTCCACCGGGCCAGTTCGGCCAGGTATTCGGCGTCCTCGGCATGTTCGTGGGTGGCCGTCGCGAGTACCGCGCTCAGCTGTCGCAGGTCATCGACCCGGCGCAGCGTGACACCGCTGCGCGCGGCGCGGGCGGCCATCTGCGCGATATCGCCGGCGGGCACCGGCCATGAGCTGTACCAGCGGCGGTCGGTCCGGCGGCGCGGGATCGCGGAGGCGAGCGCGATGTCCTGCTCGCTGCCGGTGGAGGGCAGCAGCTCGATGCTGGCCAGGTGGTCGGGGTCGGCCGGGTTGGGCAGCCGGTGGATGTGCGCCTGCCAGCCGAGCGCGGCCAGGGCGACCGAGAAGTGTTGCAGCGCCACGCCACAGCTCAGGATCAGCTCGCGGCGAGCCGGATCGGCGCGGGTGAGTTGCCGTGCGGCGTCGGCGTAGAGGTGCACGGTGCGCTCGCCGACGCGCCAGCGCCACGGCTGGGAATTGTGTATGGACGGAGCCCGGATCGCCAGCGCCAGCGCCGCCCGGATCGTTTCGTCGTCGGGGAATCCGCTCTCCATGGATCAACTCTGGCACCGCTGCCGGGATCACCGACGGCGCAAAGGACCCCGATCGCGGGCCGTTGGTCCCTTTGGCCGCTTATGGTCCAACCATGTTCGCGTGGCAGGTGGCCAGGCCGGGTCCGATGGCAACCAGGCCGCTGCGGCGCGCGACGGTGCCGGTGCCCGTACCGGCACCCGATGAGCTACTGGTGGCGGTGCGGGCCTGCGGCGTGTGCCGAACCGATCTGCACGTATCCGAGGGTGATCTGCCGGTGCACCGCCCCGACGTCGTTCCGGGCCACGAGGTGGTGGGGGAGGTGGTCGGACTCGGTGACGGCCTGGGCCCCGACTGCGGGTTCGGGGTCGGGGACCGGGTGGGCGTCGCCTGGCTGCGGCACACCTGCGGCCAGTGCCGGTACTGCACGGCCGGGCGGGAGAACCTGTGTCCACGGTCGCGCTACACGGGCTGGGACGCCGACGGTGGATACACCGAATTCACCACTGTCCCAGCAGCTTTTGCGCACAATTTGCCCGATGGGTACAGCGATGCCGAACTCGCGCCGCTGCTGTGCGCGGGCATCATCGGCTTCCGGTCGCTGCGCCGGGCGGCGCTTCCGGTCGGCGGCCGGCTGGGGCTCTACGGGTTCGGCGGCAGCGCCCACATCACCGCTCAGGTGGCGTTGGCGGACGGTGCGGAGGTACACGTGATGACGCGCGGGGCGGCTGATCGCGAGCTGGCGCTGGCGCTCGGGGCCGCCTCCGCCCAGGGCGCCGCCGATCCGCCTCCGGTCGCACTGGATTCGGCCATCCTGTTCGCACCTGTCGGCGACCTGGTGGCGCCGGCGCTGGAGGCACTGGACGGCGGCGGGACGCTGGCCATCGCTGGCATTCATCTGACCGATGTGGGTCCGCTGAACTATCAGCGGCACCTGTTCCAGGAGCGGCAGGTCCGCTCGGTGACGTCGAATACCCGCGCCGACGCCCGCGATTTCCTCGAGTTCGCGGGTCGGCACCACCTCGCGGTCACGACGCAGCCCTACTCGCTGGCCGAGGCCGACCGCGCCCTGGCCGACCTGGCCGCGGGCCGGATCTCGGGAGCGGCGGTGCTCTCGCCGTGATCGCGATCAGATCGCCGCGATCACGCCCCGCAACTGCGCGGCCAGGCTGCCGCTGCCCGTCACATAGAGGGGCCCCGCCGCGTCGCCGAGCAGCAGCCTGAGCCGGGCGATACCCCGCGGCCGCACGCACCCGGCGCCTTCGAGGCGCTGCACGATCTCGCTGATCAGGACCGAGTCGGCAAGAATCGCCTTGTGCTGCAACGGAACTCGCAGTGACGTGCCGGCGTTGCGGCCGCGGGCCCGGTCGAGTGCGGTCCGCAGGCCGGCGGCCAGACGTCGTCGTTCGATCGGTTCGACAATCCGGGCGGCGTGCGCGGCCAGCGGCGTGCCGGTGAACGCGGGGGTGCCCGCGTCGAGGTCGCGGTCCAATCGGTGGGCCCGCAGCCGAGCCCACCGGCGCAGACGCCAGTGCGTGGTGCCGCCGGCCGAGTCCGTCAGTGGCGACGTGATCGTTGCGATGTTCATCAGAGTTCCCTTCGTGACTATCTAAAACAATATGACGGTCACGTATGACTAGTCAAATGGTTTTACCGGTCATGGCGGTCTAGGATCGAGGGATGACGTCCACGTGGACCGGTGACCATGAGTCCAAACCCGCGCCGGGCCGGCTGCGGCTGGTTCAGGCCTTCGTCAACACCCTGGACCGCGAATCCGGGCAGGACCGGCTGGCGCAGGTCGCCGACGCCGCCCGCTGGCTGATCGACAACGGCCTGCTCGGCCCTGATGCCGAACCGGATCCCGACGACCTGCAGACCGCCGCCGGGGTCCGGGAGGCGCTGCGCGCCCTGATCGTGCAGAACACCGGGGGGCCGGTGCCCGGCGCGGAGGTGCTGACTCCGCTGCGGCGGATCGCGGCGGAGCGACGGGCGGTGGCGGATGTCGCGGGTGACGGCCGGGTCCACCTGGCACCGGACGGCGAGTCGGTTCCGGCCCGCCTGCTGAACCTGCTGCTGATCATCGGCGACGCCCAGACCGACGGCACCTGGGCGAATCTCAAGGCCTGTGCCAACGAGGACTGCCGGTGGGCGTTCTACGACCGATCCCGCAACCACGGCGGCACCTGGTGCGAGATGGCGACCTGCGGCAACAAGCTCAAGAACCGGGAGTTCCGCGCGCGGAGGAAGGGTGACTAGCCGCGCCGTCCAGACTCGTTACGGCTTCGGATAGCCGCGTCGAACCGTCCGATCCAGAATGCCGAGCGTGGCACGCAGTGCGGTCTCTGGGAGCACCGGGAAAATGCCGGCCGCGCGCCACTTTTCGTCGATCTTCGACCAGTCGTAGAACGAGGTCACCACGGTGGCACCGGCCGGGGTTCCAGGGCTTTCCAGGGGGTGCAGGCGGTAGCCGTAGACATGGCCGATCTGCGGCTCGATCCGGCCGAGGACCGTCCAGGCGATCAGCCGATCCTGCTCGTAGGCGGTGATGTCGACGGTGACGTCGTACTTGCCCATCGGAAAATCGTTCAGCGCCTCACGATCCATGTGGATGACGAACTGATCGCCGACCTTGCCCGCCGGCTCTCCGGTGGCGTCCTGCAGCATGCCCGAGGCGTCGATGGCGACATGCCCCTGCGGATCGACCAGCACGGCGAAGATCTCGGCGGCCGGGGCGGCGATGGTGCGTTGCACTTCGAAGCGTTCGGACATCGCGCGTGCTCCTCGGACCGTTGACGGAAGCTAGTTGGACAGGTGCCAGACCAGTGCGGCGGCCAGGGCGCCCAGCCCGTTGAGTGACCAGTGCAGCGCGATCGGTGCGATCAGGCTGCCGCTGCGGCGGCGCAACCAGGTGAACACGAATCCGGCGGCGGCGGTGGCGATCACGGCGCCGACGACGCCCGCGATCATCCCGAACATCCCGCCGCCGAGGATTCGGGTGAAGCCGACGTTGCCGGCCGTCAGGCCAAGCGAGGTGGCGATGTGCCAGAGCCCGAACAGCAGCGAGCCGGCCGCCGCGACGCCGCGGAATCCCCAGGCCCGGTCCAGCGCACCGTGCAGAACGCCCCGGAAGGCCAGCTCCTCGGGGATCACGGTCTGCAGCGGGATGATCACCATCGAGGCGAGCAGCGCGCCCGACACGGTGGCGTAGTGGTTGTTCAGGAACATCGGCCGGGTCCACGGCAGCAGTGCGCCGATCGCGATCACCGAGCCGACGACGGCAAAGGCCGCCAGCGCATACCCGGCTCCGGTCCGCCAGTGCTCGCGGCCCAGTCCGAGTTCGGCCCAGCCCAGCCCGCGGGAGCGCACCAGCAGCACCAGGGCAACGGCGGCGGCCGGGACGACCACCACGTTGGCCCAGGGCGTGGTGAAGTGTGCGACCAGGTTGGTCAGGGCGAGCATGACCACCACGATCGCGATGTCGACGTACACCCGGAAGTGGTGCAGCGCCGCCAATTGCTCCACGGCAGGGTGGGGCTCGAGCACGGAGGTGGTGGCGGCGTCGGACATAACCCCCCCAGAGTACCGGGTACCGGCGGCCGCCTTTCCGACCCGACCAACCGGTTGAGTGAGTTCTGTGGTTATTCTTGATCGGTCAATCGTCGGGGACAGGTGGAGGCACTCCAAATGGCCGAGCGCGCAGCGCTGCTGGAATCGCTACGCGTCGTCGACCTCTCGCGCGGTGACGGCGACGCGGTCGCCCGGATCCTGGCCGACCTGGGCGCCGACGTCCTCAAGATCGAGGCGCCCGGCGGCAGTCCCGCCCGCGCCACCCTGCCGCGGCTGGCCGGCACCGGGGTGGCGTTCGCGCTACACAACGCGAACAAGCGCGCCACGGTGCTGGACCCGGACTCCGACGCCGACCGCGCCCGGCTGTCCGATCTGCTGGCGGGCGCCGACGTGCTCATCGATTCCGGTCTGCCGGGTTTCGCTGCCGCCTTCGGTTACTCCGGCGCCGATCTCGCCGACCGCTTCGGGCACCTGGTCGTGCTGTCGGTCACCGACTTCGGCACATCCGGTCCGCGGGCACACTGGCGGGCCACCGACGCGGTGCTCTACGCGTTGTCGTCCGCACTGTCACGGTCCGGCCCGCCGACCGGCGCGCCGGTGCTGCCGCCCGACGGAATCGCGTCGGCGACCGCCGCCGTGCAGGCCAGCTGGGCCGTGCTGGTCGCCTACTATCACCGATTGCGTTGTGGCCGTGGTGATTACATCGACTTCTCGCGGTCCGAGGCCGTCCTGCTGGCCCTGGACCCCCCGTTCGGGTCGATGGGGCAGGCGGCCAACGCGCAACGCCCCGACGCCTGGCGCGGCCGGCCGCGCAGTCAGGATCCCTATCCGATCATCGCCTGCCGGGACGGCTATGTCCGATTGACCGTGATGGCCCCGCGGCAGTGGCACGGCCTGCGCGCCTGGATGGGGGAGCCCGAGGCGTACCAGGACCCCGGGTTCGACGCCGTCGGCCAGCGGTTCGCGGCGTGGGGCGAGATCGGCGCCCTGCTGGCCACGCAGTTCGCCGACCGCACGATGGACGAACTGGCCGCCGAGGGGCAGGCGTACGGTGTGCCGATCGCGGCGGTACTCGAGCCCGCACAGGTGCTGCACGCCGAGCACTTCCGCGCCGTCGGTGCGCTGACGGACGCCGAACTGGTGCCGGGGGTGCGCACCGAGGTGCCGGTCGGCTACCACAACGTCGACGGGCAACGGGCCGGGTTCCGGACGCCCGCCCCGGCACCCGGCGCCGATCTGCCCGAGTGGCCCCGCCCGGCGCAACCGGCCCCGCCGGCCGACCACCCGCCGCTGCCGTTCGCCGGGATGCGGATCGTCGACCTCGGCATCATCGTCGCGGGCGGCGAGCTCAGCCGGCTGTTCGGCGATCTGGGCGCCGAGGTGATCAAGGTGGAGAGCACCCAGTTCCCCGACGGCCTGCGCCAGACCCGGCCCGGCCAGGTGATGAGCGAGTCGTTCGCCTGGACGCACCGCAACAACCTGGCGCTGGGGCTGGAGTTGCGCAGTGCCGACGGCGCCGCGGTGTTCGCCGATCTGGTCGGCCGCTCCGATGCTGTGTTCGCCAACTTCAAACCGGGAACCCTTGCTGGACTTGGCTTTCCGTTCGAGAAGCTGCAGGAGATCAACCCGCGGATCGTGCTCGCCGAGAGCAGTGCGTTCGGCGACACCGGACCGTGGAGCAACCGGCTTGGGTACGGCCCGCTGGTGCGCGCCAGCACCGGGGTGACCAGCCTGTGGGCGGGCGAGGATGCCGGTGACGGTCGGCATCCGTTCTTCGACGCCACCACGGTGTTCCCCGACCACGTGGTCGCGCGGATCACCGCGATCGGCGCGCTGGCCGGCCTGATCCGGCGCCTGCACACCGGGCACGGTGCGCGCGTCCATGTCTCCCAGGCCGAGGCCGGCATCAACCAGCTCGACACGCTGTACGTCACGCGCAACGCCCGCGCTGAATACCCAGACCTGGTCGAGGACGCCGACCCCGCGGTCCACAACGATGGTGTGTATCCGTGCGTCGGCGACGACGAGTGGTGCGTCATCTCGCTGCGCGGACCGGCCGACCGGGCCGCCGCCGAAGGCGTGATCGGCGCCGCGGACAACTGGCAGACGTGGACGTCGCAACGCAGCCCGGCCGCAGCAGCCGAGGAGCTGCAGCGGGCCGGGGTCGCGGCTGCGCCGATGTACCGGCGTCCGGACGTGCTCGCCGATCCGCACCTGGCCGCGCGCGGGCTCTACCAGCAGATGACCCACCCGATGATCGAGGGCGCGCTGCCCGCCGAATCCGGCCCGGCGCCCTTCCGTCACATCGGGCCCGCGCCGCAGCGGCCCGCGCCGGTGCCCGGGCAGGACACCGTCGAGATCTGCCGCGACGTCCTGGAATTCGACGACGACCGCACCGCCCGGCTGTTGGCCGAGGGCGTGCTGTTCACCACCCCCGAGAGGATCGCCACATGACGTCCGCACCCGCCCAGGTCTCCGCCCAGATTTTTGTCGGCGGGACCTTTCGGCCGGCCGACCACGCCGAGCCCGTCCTCGAGGCCGCCACCGGCGAGCACCTGGGCGACGGCGCCTCGGCCGGTCCGGCCGACGTCGACGCGGCCGTCGCCGCGGCCCGCGCCGCCCTGCCCGGCTGGCGGGCCACCCCGGCGGCCGAGCGGGCGGGCCTGCTGCGGGCGATGGCGGCCGCGCTGAAGGCGCGGGCCACGTACACCAACGAGCTGGTCACCCGGGAGAACGGCATGCCGATGTCGTTGTCGCGCGGAGCCAACGGCGCTTTCCCCGCGCTGCTGCTGAACTACTACGCCGACCTGATCACCACCCTGGCCGACGAGGAGATCCGGCCGAGCGCCATCGGGCACACCATCGTGCGCCGCGAGCCGGTCGGGGTGGTCGCGGCCATCACGCCGTGGAACTACCCGCAGGCCCTGGCCGCGTTCAAACTGGCGCCCGCGCTGGCCGCCGGCTGCCCCGTCGTCCTCAAGCCATCCCCCGAGACCGCCCTGGACGCGTTGGTCTTCGGTGAGGCCGCCGCCGAGGCCGGACTGCCGCCGGGGGTGCTCAACGTGGTCGCCGGCGGAGCGGCCGCCGGTGCGCAACTGGTGAGTCACGCCGGCATCGACAAGGTCTCCTTCACCGGGTCGACCGTCGCGGGCCGGATCATCGGCGAGGCCTGCGGCCGGCTGTTGCGGCCGGTGACGCTCGAGCTGGGCGGCAAGTCGGCGGCCATCATTCTCGACGACGCAGACCTGGACACCACCATGGCCGGGTTGCGCACGCAGTCGTTCGCCAACAACGGCCAGACCTGCTATCTCAATTCGCGCATCCTGGCGCCGCGCTCCCGCTACGACGAGGTGGTGGACGCCATGGCCGCGCTGGCCGACGGCCTGGTGGTCGGTGACCCGCTGGACCCCGCCACCGACATCGGTCCCGTCGTCAGCGAGAAGCAGCGCGAGCGGATCCTCGGCTACATCGCGGCCGGGACCGCCGACGGCGCGAAAATCGTTGCGGGCGGCTCGATCCCGAAGGACCAGCCGCGCGGCTGGTTCGTCGAACCCACGATCTTCGCCGACGTGAAGAACAGCGATCGGATCGCGCGCGAGGAGATCTTCGGCCCGGTCCTGGCGGTGATCCCGTACGAGGATGATGCCGAGGCCGTCGCGCTGGCCAACGACAGCGACTTCGGCCTGGGCGGCACGGTGTGGTCCACCGACACCGCCCGCGCTACCGCCGTGGCCCGCGCCGTGGAAACCGGCACCATCGGGATCAACGCCTACAACCTCGACATCGCGGCCCCGTTCGGCGGGGTCAAGGCCAGTGGCCTGGGCCGTGAGCTCGGCCCCGAGGGTCTGGACGCCTACCTCGTCACCAAATCCATCTACCGCACCGGGCAGGCCTGACATGACTGGCACATCCTTGGATCCGCGCACCCCCGTCCTGGTCGGATACGGCCAGGTCAACCAGCGCACCGACCCGGCGGACGCAGTCGAGCCCGTCGCGTTGATGGCGCAGGCCGCCCGCGCCGCCGCCGACCCGCGCGTGCTGGCCGCCGTCGACGCCATCCGGGTGGTCAACCTGCTGTCCTGGCGCTACCGCGATCCGGGCCTGGCGCTCGGGCAGCTCATCGGCGCCGACGGCCCTGCCACCCGCTACACGGGCATCGGCGGCAACGTGCCGCAGACCCTGGTGAACCAGGCATGCCTGGACATCATGGCGGGGCGGGCCGAGCTGGTCCTGCTGGCCGGTGCGGAGACCTGGCGCACGCGGAAACAGCAGAAGGCCAACGGTATTCGACCCGACTGGACCTCACAGGACGAGTCGGTGCCGGTGCCGTCGGGCGCCGAGGATGCCGTCGACATGTCCAGCCCGGCGCAGGAGCGGATCAAACTGGCGCTGCCCTCGCACGTCTACCCGCTGTTCGAGGAGGCGCTGCGGGTCGCCGCGGGCGAGGCGCCGGACGACCATCGCCGGCGCATCGCGGAACTGTGGGCGCGGTTCAACGAGGTGGCCCAGCACAATCCGCATGCGTGGAGCAACCGGGCCCACACCGCCGCCGAGATCGGTGCGGCCGGCCCGCAGAACCGGATGATCAGCTGGCCCTACACCAAGCTGCTGAACTCCAACAACATGGTGGACCAGGGCGCGGCGCTGATCCTGACCTCGGTGGAGAAGGCGACCTATCTGCAGATCCCTTCGGAGCGTTGGGTTTTCCCGTGGTCGGGCACCGACGCGCACGACAGCTATGCGGTCGCGGAGCGGTGGGAGTACCACCGCAGCCCGGCCATCCGGATCGGTGCGCAGCGGGCCCTCGAGCTGGCCGGACTCGGAGCCGGTGACGTCGACCTGATCGACATCTACTCCTGCTTCCCGTCGGCGGTGCAGGTGGCCGCCAACGAGATCGGGGTGCCGACCGACGACCCGGCCCGCCCGCTGACGGTCACCGGCGGGCTCACCTTCGCCGGCGGGCCGTGGAACAACTACGTCATGCACTCGATCGCCACCATGGCCGAGAAGCTGGCGGCCGCGCCGGGCACCCGGGGCCTGATCACCGCCAACGGCGGCTATCTGACCAAGCACGCGTTCGGTGTCTACAGCGCCACCCCGCCGCCCGGCGGGTTCCGCTGGGCCGCCGTCCAGGACCTGGTGGACCGCGCACCGGCCCGGGTCGAGGACGCCGACTTCGCCGGCGTCGGGACGCTGGAATCGTGGACCGCGCCGTTCGACCGGGACGGCCGGCCGGAACGGGCGTTCCTGGCGGTGCGTACGCCGGCCGAGGCGCGGGCACTGGCCGTGATCACCGATCCGGACGCCGCCGCGGCGCTGGTCGAGTCGGCCGATCCGGCCGGCGCGAAGGTCCGGGTGCAGCCCGACGGCAGCGCCGAACTGATCTGATCCGGCCGCCGCCGGCAAAGTTTCCCGGCGTCCCCGATTCCGCCCTGTGCTGGCGTGATCGGGGGTTCAGCGCAATACCGCAGAACCCCCGCAACAGGCTGGCGACGGGCATATTCTCTCCGGTGAGGGATCGGGGAACGAGAATGCGAATATTGATCACCGGTGTCACCAGTGGTCTGGGCCGCCTGGCGGCGGCACATCTGCTGGCATCGGGGCATCGGGTAACCGGGGTCGCGCTGCGCGCACACCGCGATCTCGACCGCCGCGTGACGGTGACGTACCGCCCGCTGGATCCCGACCGGCTGGCGGCCCTGACCGACGACGCCGACGTGGTGATCCATTTGGCGCCGGTGGAGCCGGATGCGCCCGAATCGGTCGAGTTGACCGGACTGTTGCAGCTGGCGGATGCGGCGGCCCGGTCGGGCACGCGGCTGATCGTCCCGATCCACGCGGGCGGCGATCCGGAGCTCTACCGGCAGGCCCAGGAACTGGCCGTATCCAGCTGGGGACCCACCCTGATGCTGCGGCTGGCCCCGCTGATCGGCCGGCTCGACGACATCGCGGTGCGGCGCACCCTGGCCACGCTGGTCAGCGACCGGCATCACACGACGGTCCCGGTGCGTCTGCTGCACGTCGACGATCTGTGCCGGTTCCTGTCGTTGGCGGTGGACAGCGATCGCACCGGTGAGCTGGACGTGGCCGGGGTGGAGTCGATCACCTACGTGGCGGCCCGCCGGCTGCTCGCCGGGTTGCCGGTCCGGCGCGGCACACCGCTGTGGGAGGTTCCCGACCCGATCTTCAGACTCATTCCGCTGCAACGTGATTGGCAGTTCGAATGTGGTTGGACGGCGGCCGATGCGGTCGCCGACGTGGCCCTGGGACCGGCCGGCCGGCCGCTGGGCGACGACGGCTGCCGGGTGTTCGTCGCGGCCCCGACGACGGGTTCCCCGGCCGCGGTCGAGGGCACGGCCGGGGAGTTCGACTATCCGATCGACCCCCGATACCCGGTCTTCAGCGCCGCCGGGGTGCCCGACGCGCTGCCGGGTCCGCTGACGCCCATCACGCTCGACGTGCAGGTCGGCGCGATGCGGGCCGCGCAGCGCGCCACCGCCGGGTTGCTGGGCATGCCGGCCGACCTGGGTGCCGAGTGGGGAGCGCGGGCCACCGCGGTCTTCGGTCACCGGGTCTACACCGGGGTGTCCGTGCACGATGCGTACGAGCCCCGCGCCGCAACCGCGCAGCGCGTCCTGCGGGCCACCCGCGGCTACTCCGACCGGTGTCAGACCCATGCCGCCGCGGTGGCGGAGGCGGCACTCGATGCCGAGACGCTGGGCACCCTGTCCGACGCTCGGATCGACACCCGGATGATGTTGCTGTGCAACCAGATCCAGGACGGCTGGGAACTGAGTTCCCTCGGGGTTTCCATCGAGGGTGCGTTCAATCGGCTGGCGCGGCGGCCGGCCGCGCTGACCCCGCCGCCGGCGACCATGACGTCCACCGGACACGTGGCCGCGCATACGGCGGTGCTGGCCGGATTGCTGCGTCGGGGTGCCGCGGGACCGGAGTTCGCCGCGGCGTTCGATGCGGCGGTGCGCGACGTCGGGCACCGCGGGCCGGGGGAGGCCGAACTCGCCAACCCGGTCATCGCCGACGATCCCGGGCTGCTGCTGGCGGCGGCCGAACTCGCGGCCACCGAGGAGGCCGTGCCCGCCGTCGAACCTGAACGCCCGCCGTCCGACCCGATCGGCCGGCGCATCGTCCGCACCCGGTCGGCACGCGAGACGGCCTGGGACAGCACCGTGCGCGCCACCCACCAGCTCCGAATATTATTGCGCGAGAACGGTTCCCGGATGGCGGCGGCCGACGTTATCGACAACGCCGACGACGTCTGCTACCTGACCCGCTTCGAACTGCTGTCCCCACCGCCGGACCTTCGGGGACTGGTCGACCGGCGCCGAGCGGAGATGGCGCGGCTACAGGCGCTCAGCCTGCCCGAGGTGATCGACGCGCAGTGGACACCGGCGGAGCATCTCGCCGCCGAGGTTGGTGCCACGTTGGCGGCGTCGGACCTGGCCGACGCGGCGTCCTGAGGTCCGGCCCGCGCGGCTGGCCCGGGTTGGCCCGCCAGCCCGCCGCCGACGATCACGGATGTGGTGTTTCTGGACATGCCTGTTCGCGTACCCGGACGGCCGGGTCTTGAGCCCTATTTGGCCGGCAGGCTCCGGGCGTGATCGACCCCGCGGCGCACCCATGACTGCAGTTGCCGTTTGGTGCCGGTGCCGTCGTCGGTGACCCTGATCCAGCCCCCCATCTCGCGTTCGCCCATGACCATGGGTTCGACGTGGGAGCGGTCCAGCAGCGCGGCGGTGTCCTGCGGTGGCACCCGGACCATCAGGCCGCCCCGGCCGCTGACGCAGACGCAGACGGCCATGTTCCCGCCGAATCAGGAAGGCCAAGCCGCCGAACATCGGCCGCTCGGTGAACGGCGTGCCGCTGAGCACCTCTCGGATCCGGTGGGCCAGTTCCTGGTCGTAGGACATCTCAGGCCAGCTCGATTCGGCTGGTCAGCAGGTCGGTGTCCGTCAGGCGCACCATCGCGCAGTTGTGGGCGGGCAGGGCGGTGGCGATTCCGGTGTGCCAGTCTCCGCCGACCCGGACCCGCACCGCGGGGTTGGCCGCGATGTTCTTGACCTAGTCGGCATACCGCGAGTGTAGAACGCGCCGAGTGTGAATCCTGGGCGAGAGTCCCGGCGGTTTCCCGCACCAGATTCACACTCGGCGCGTCGTAGGTCAGGCCGCCGCGGCCGACCGTGCCGCCGGGGCGGGTTCCAATGCCGGCGTGACGATCTCGGTGGCAGCACGATCGGATAGGTCAGGACGAGGGGATCAGGCCTCCAGAGTCGATGCGGTTGCGCGCAATCCTGGCGCCGCTCAGTTCGGCTGCAGGGCCGCCAGCACCCGGCGCATGTCCGAGCGCCGCTCCTCGATGGCACGCCCGATCTCGTGGAGCAGCGCGGGCTTGTCCCGGACCAGTTCCTCGACATCGTCGCGGTCGATCTCCAGGATGGTGACTTCGCCGAGCGCCACCGCATGCGTCGACACCGGTTCACGGGTCAGGGCCGTCTGGCCCAGGAAATCGCCCTCCTCGAGGGTGCGGACGGTCACCAGGCTGCCGTCCGCGGCCGTGGCGGTCAGCCGGGCCTGCCCGGACACCACGAACTTCATCGCCCGCGGCACGGTGCCGGCCCGCTGGATGGTCTCGTCCGCGCCGTAGCGGAACATCCGGACCCGGTCCATCAGGAAGCGCTGATCGGCGGGAGTCAGCCGCAGGATGGTGGCGCTGTCCCGCAGGGCCTTGCTCAGGCGCTCCTCGGTGGCGAAGTCATCGTCGGCGCCGTCGAGGTGGTATTCGGCACGTCGCGCCGCGTACCACAACCACCGGTTGAAGGTCGCGCGGGCCGCGCTGTCGTCGGCCGGACTGCGTAACGGGATCGAGGTCCGGTAGCCGTCAGCGCCGAGCGCGACGGCGGTGGTCCGCGCATCGGGGCGGCACTGCGGTAGCGCGGCGGCCGTGCGCATCAGCAGCGCGCACACCCCGTCGGGCGGGTCGGCGGAGGAGAACGCCGTCTCGATCGTGATCTTGTGGTCCCCGGCCGGCCGGCTCAGGTTCGTGAACGACGCACCCGCCAGCACCGAGTTCGGGGTGACCTGAAGTCCCTTACCGGTCTCGATGTGCACAGCGCGCCAGTTGACCTCGACCACGCGCCCGCGGGCGGCTGGGGTGTCGAGCCAGTCGCCGAGCTGGAAGGGCTGCTCGAACAGCATCAGCAGCCCGGAGATGATCTGTCCGACCGAGTTCTGCAGCGCGAGGCCCAGCACGATGGAACTGATGCCCAGCGCGGTGAACAGCCCGCCGACGTTGGCGCCCCAGATCACCGAGAAGATCATCGCGACCCCGACCGCGATGAGCACGAATCGCGCGACGTCGAGGAAGATCGACGGAATCCGCTTGCGCCAGCTGCCTTCTGGGGCGCCTTGGAACAGCGTGGCGTTCAGCCCGGACAGCAGCAGCACGATGACGACGAACCCGAAGATCGTCGCCACGATGCGCACCGGCGTTTCGTGGCCGGCTTCCTGGCGGGCCTTGGTCATCATCAGCAGCAGCGCGCCGAGCGGCAGGATGTAGGTCTTCAGCAGCCACACGGGCCGGGCCAGGTTGCTGTCGCGCCGCCGCAGGGCGTTGTGCAGCTCGGTCAGGATCACCAGCGCCAGGGGCAGGCCGATCCCGACGCCGACGGCCCACGGCAACCAGGACGACGACAGGGCCGAATGCATCAGGGGCGCTCCGCGAGCCGCCAGATCGGTTCGGTCGTGACGTCGGGCGGAGTGCCCACGGTGACCTCACCGGCGGAGGTGAACCGTTCGCTGTCCCGCAGCGCCGCGTAGACCGTCGTCGTCACGTAGATGCCGGGCTGACTCGACCCGCTCTGGGCCTGGTGGGCCAGGTTGACCGCGGCGCCCCACAGGTCGTAGATGACGGCGGTGCGCCCGACCAGGCCCGAGCTCACGGTTCCGGTGTCGATGCCGGCCCGCAGCGCCAGGTCGTGACCTGTCTCGGCACGGTAGCGGTCCACGATCTCTTCCATCTCGACCGCGAAATCGACGGTGCGCCGGACGTTGTCGAGTCGTGGCACGTTCAGGCCGCAGCTGGCCAGGTAGCCGCTGCGCATGGTGCGTACCCGTTCGACACCCAGGCTCTCGGCCGCGGCGTCGAACTGTCGCACCAACTGGTTGACCGCGATCAGCAGCTCGTCACTGGACAACCGGGTGGACAACTCGTCGAGGCCGACGATGTCGGCGAAGATCACCGTCACGTCGCGATGATCCTGGGCGACCATCTCCTCGCCCTGGCGGTAGCGCTCGGCCACCGACTCGGGCATCAATGACAGCAACAACCGGTCGTTCTCCTGGCGTTGCTGGGTCAGCAGATCGTCCTTGACCCGCAGACTGCGACTCATCTCGTTGAAGGACTTGGTCAGATCACCGAACTCGTCGCGCGACTCGACCGGCAGCGTGGTCTGGAAGTCGCCGGCACTGATCCGCCGGGCGCCGTCCTCGAGCCGGTGGATGGGTTTGACGAACAACCGCGACAGGAACATCGAGGCCAGGCAGACCAGGAAGATGATGCCCAAGGTCGAGAGCACCAGCTTCTTGGTGAAGCTCGCGATCGGCGCGAACGCCTCGGCGGTGTCGATCTTGGCGATCATCACCCAGTGCAAGTTGGAGATGGTCATCGGGGCGTACGACTGCAGCGACTCCTGGCCCAGGTAGTCGTCGGTGATGATGGTGCCGGACTGACCGCGCTGGGCCAGCCGGACCGCCTCGTTGCCCGCCGGTTGAACCAGTGTGGTGCCACCGAACCGCAGCGAATTCTCGGCCACATCCGGCGGCGTGCCCGCATCGATGACGTCGCGCTTGAACTGTTCCGGATTCTCCAGGAAGAGCCGGGAATCCGAGCGCATCAGGTTGTCCGTACCGACCAGGAAGGTCTCACCGGTGCGGCCCATGCCCGAGCGGTCCCACTGTTTGTCGAAGGTCATCAGCCGGTTGAGCTTCGTGATGGGGAACTGCATGGCCAGCACGCCCTCGATGTGACCGCCCTCCCCGACCGGGGACATCAGCCATGCGGTGGGTTCGTTGTACGACGGCAGGTAGGCCGCGAAGTCCGTGGTGACGACGTAGTCGACGGTGTTGGTGGACAGGGCCTTGTTGAACGCCTGGGTCAGGTCGCTGTCGTGAAACGGGCCGGTCATGATGTTGGTGCCGAGGTCGACGCCCTTGTAGGCGCTGTACACGACGTTGCCCCGTGGGTCGATCAGCAGCGCGTCGTCGTATTCGAATCGGTGGACGATCTCGCGGAAGAAGTCGTTGTACTTCGTGTGTGCGGCGGTCCAGGTGCTGCCGTCACGGGCGTCGTCGACATCGATGGCGTAGGTGTCGGTGGTGTACGGCGCGGTGTAGATAGCCTGCAGGTAGCGCTGCGCATTCGACTCTGGGAGCAGCCCGCGCAGGTCGAGTTCGAGCCCCGACTCCTTCTCCACCTCGGGTGCGAACTGGGTTCGGTAGTACTTCTCGATCTGCTGTTGCTGCTGCGGGGTGACGGTGTACCTGGCCGGATCGCTGTTGAGATCGTCGAAGCCCTTGGTGAATTCCCGCATCGCGTTGATGGTGGTGGAGCCGCGGGTGTACACGACGAGCGAGTTCTCCAGGTCCTTGAAGGATCCGTCGGCGAAGCGGGTCTGGGCTTCCCGGATCTCGGTCAGCCGGTCGAACGCGGCGGCCCGTAACGACGCCCGGCCGGATTGATAGCCGATGGCGCCGACGATCGCCGCTGACAGCACGCTGGTCAGCAGGAGCATCAGCAACAACTTGGACTGGATGCTGACCCACGAGAGCATCCATCGCCGGCCCCGCCGGCGTCCGCGCCCGCCCTCCAACGGGGTCTCGACGGTATCGTCTGTCGGCGTCGCCACGGCTGGAACAGTAGTCGCTGCACCGGGTTTTCCCGGCGAACCCGGGCGGGACATGCCAGGGTGGTTCGTATGTCCGCGGCGGACCCGTTCGAGCTGAGCCGGTTCGTGGATGCCCAGGATCGGTGCTACGACACGGTAGTGGCCGAATTGCGTTCGGGCCGCAAGCGCAGCCACTGGATCTGGTTCGTCTTCCCGCAATTGGCCGGCCTGGGCGGCAGCCCGACGGCGCGCCGATTCGGCATCTCCGGCCTCGCGGAGGCCGGGGCCTACCTGGCGCACCCGGTGCTCGGCGCCCGGCTGCGCGAATGTGCCCGGATCCTGGTGGATGCCGGTGGACGCGAACGGCGTTCGGCGGACCAGATTTTCGGCTTCCCCGACCATCTGAAGGTCCGCAGCAGCATGACGCTGTTCGAGCGCGCGTCGGGTCCGGCCGCGGCCGCGGCGGACTTCGCCGCGGTGCTGGACCGGTTCTACGCCGGCTACCCGGACGGCCGGCAAGATCCGGCGACGCTGGCCCTGCTCGGCTGACCGTCGGTCAGTGGGGCGCCGCGACCAGCCAGCCGTGCGGGGGCACCACGAGGTCGGTCAGCGTCTGCTCGGGGGGCGCGCCGCTGCCAGCGATCACGGTGACCGGCGCCGGCAGCCGGACCGGAACCGGGGTGTCCGACACACTCAATGCCACCACCAGAGATTCTTCGCCGCAACGGGTTTCGTACACATAGCAGCGGTTGTCCAGGTGCAGCACGGTGGTGCGGGCCCGGTGCAGCCAGGCGTGGCGCCGGCGCAGCCCGATCAGGAACTGGTGCAACACGAACAGTTGCGCACCCGCGTCGTCCACGGGCATCGGGGGAGCCCCGAATTCCGGGCGCACCGCGTCGTCGCCACCGGCGCGCTCCTCCTTGACGCCGTGCAGACCGAACTCGTCGCCGGCGTAGATCGTCGGAACTCCGCCGGTGGTCATCAGCAACACCAGAGCGTGCGCCACGTGCCGGGGGTCGGCCAGCCGGCTGGCGATGCGGGTCACGTCGTGATTGCCGACGAAGGTCTGGGGCACAAAGGTTTCCAGGAATTCGGCGTGCCGTCCCAGCGCGTGGTCGAGTTCGTGGAAATTGCCGTCGTTCAGCGCGCTCCAGGTGGCCTTCCACAGTTCGTACTGCGTCACCGCGTCGAAGCCGGATTCGCTCACCACGGCCGCGTAGTCGCCGTGGATCACCTCGCCGACGAACCATGCGTCGGGATGACGCTCGCGCACCCGCGGCAACACCTGCGCCCAGAACCGCGCGGGCACCGCGTACGCCGCGTCCAGCCGCCACCCGTCGGCGCCGCGGTCCAGCCAGTGGCCCATGACGTCCACGACGTAATCGATCACCTCCGGTTCGTCGTGGTTGAGGGCGATCAGTTCGCTGTGGCCCTCGAAAGTGGCGAAACCGTCGCGGGATTCCCGGAACCAGCGCCGGGCGCCAGCGTCCCCGTCCAGGGCGCGACGGTAGTGCGGGAACTCGGTGCCGACATGGTTGAAAACACCGTCGAGCAGCACGCGCACCCCCGTGGCATGCGCCTGCTCGGCCAGCTCGTCGAAATCGTCCCCGGTGCCCAGCCGCGGGTCTATCCGATAATGGTCGGTGGTGTCGTAACCGTGTGTGCGCGAGGCGAACATGGGCCCCAGCGCAATGCCGGACGTGCCCAGCGTGACGACGTGGTCGAGCCATGCGGTTACCCGGCGCAGTCGGTGCTCCTGCGGCGCGGGAGGGTCGACGGCCGGGAAGGCGCCGGTGAAACCCAGCGGGTAGACGTGCCACCAGATGGCGTGCCGCACCCAGGGTGGTTCGGTCACGGCCGGAACCTGACCTCGTAGAGCCGCTTCATCTCCGCCTCGAATTGCGGTGCGGGCCCGTCGGTCACGATGCGCGGGGCCACCGTCGTGATCGGCAGCGCGGCCACCGGCGACGGCGGGGTGCCCCACTCGCCGCGCCAGCGCGACAGCTGCTGGGACGAGGTGGCGAACACGATGCGGCCGAGGCCGACCCAGGCGTGCGCGGCCGCACACATCGGGCAGTGCTCGCCGGAGGTGTACACGGTGGTGCGCACCCGCCGCACGGGCGCGATGTTGTCGACGGCCCACGCGGCGATCCCGAATTCGGGATGCCGGGTGGCGTCGCCGTCCTTCACCCGGTTGCGGTCCTCGAACAACGTGGCACCGTCGGCGTCCACCAGGATGGAGCCGAACGGCTCGTCACCGTTCTCCAGCGCCTCCCGGGCCAATTCCACACAGC
>RRZU012176101.1_pt1 | contig 33400 bp, 6 predicted proteins | sample 2165561 | NCBI WGS metagenome assembly RRZU01 (sample SAMN10456909, study PRJNA506462) | wastewater metagenome | isolation source: wastewater sludge | place: USA: Moscow, Idaho | reverse complement strand
TTTAATCATTGTGGGGGGCTTTTTTGCCAATACTACAGGTGAGCATAGGCGGTTCCATCAAGAAGATTTAGACGCTTATATGGGAGTCGAGAAAGAAAATCTTGAACGACAGAAAGACAGATTACAGAAACACGCAGAAACCAAAGGTTACAAGTAGCTTTAAAATAAAAAATTAAGAAGGGGGCATGTAGCCCCCTTTTTTTTCTTCTCCTTATTGATTAAATGTATCTAAATATTGTTGTAACCAATCTTGATCCCCTGTAATTTGGTTTGTTTCAAAAAACTTTAATGTAGTATAAATAGAAGACAAATAAGGAACACCTTTAATTGTAGGAATTAATCCTTTTAAATTACCTTCTTGTGTGTAAATATCCTTGCCCATTGCTGCATTTGGAACATTTAAAACTAATGAAATTATTCCCGTACCTGTTTCCCAAGTTTTATTTAATGAGGCTCCACTACTTGTTTTAGCACTTCTAAACCAATCTATAAAGTTATATTGTTGTGTCATATTTTCAGCTATTCTAAGATAAGTTTTCTTAGCTTCATCCTCTTCATCATCATCAAACAATAAACCAGATACAACTCTTGACATTAAAAGTAAAACAATTGTAGTAAGTGCTTCACTTACTTCTAACTTATCATTTGAAGTCAATGTATGCCAATACTTTTTACCATTTAATGTAGCAATTTGATAAAGCAATTTAACTAATATTCTGTATCTTCCTTCTATTACCTTAGCTTGCCATTCATACACATCTTCACCTGCTGCATTTGTCATTATTTTTTTATAACTTCCATATGTTATATCCTGATGTCTAGAACCAAATGCTCCTAAAATCATTGTAGGTAAATACTTTCTAAAATGAAGTACAATTCTACCTAATAAATAAGTTTCAGCTACTAATCTTTCATCTTCTCCATAACCTCCTTGCATTCGCTGATAAACTCTTCGCATCGTAGCATGTTCTTCACTTGTCAATTCAGTTAAATCTGTTTCTACACCATTCTTTGATACTTTGCCTCTCAGCCCTCCTTTCCAAACTAATGTATTAAAAACTGTACCAAATTCATCTTTATCCTCAGCTACCTCATAAGCTTCATATACATTTTTCTTAGTTCCATTCTTTAATTTCATATTATGCAACTGAGCTAAAAGAGTAATTGTAGCGTTTGCATTTTCCCAAAAAGTATGAAAAATAAAATTATATCTTGAAGATAATCCAGGATTTCTGCTTATTACACTTTCATCTTCTATTAAAGCATATGAAAAATCTGATGGCAAATATTTAAATTTTTTAAGCATTAGCCAAGTTTTATTTTCTCTTATTTTACCTAAGGCAGCATCAGCTTCCATTGCAGACCAAACACCTGTTGCCCAAACTAAATCTTCTGGAGTAAAATCTAATTCACTTTTATCTATTCCTAAAAGATTAAAGCCAATAGCTCCTGAAACAGCCCTTCTTGCATTAATAAAGTAAGGCACAATACCACCACTAACAAAACCAGCAATAGGTTTTACAGCCATTAATACTAAACTAATAAATTTTCTATATGTACTTTCTACTTTATTAATGTCTATATTATAATCAAATAATGTTAAGTTTGTTTCATGAACTTCTTTTTTTATGTCGGCTAATACTTTACCTTTTAAAAAAGTTATTAAATTTTCTTGTACTTTTGTTCTTAGATGTTCATTTGCAGTTTCTTTAGTTTCTAATAAATCTATATAAGAAGTTGTTAAAGCAAATGTAGCATCAAGGTGTTTCTTTTGTAATAATGTTTTCATAAAAGCTTCAAATCCCAAAGCTAGATTTTCTGAATAATCTTCTGAATAAGTAGATAAATACTTAACAGGTAATCCTAAATCCATTTTCTTAGCTCCTGTTTCATATTTAAAACTAGTAATAAACCTACTGTAAGCTCTTTTTAAATATTCCTTATTTATCTTATATTTTTCCATATACTCATGTTCTGTAATAGGTATTTTGGGAAAAAATCTTTTAGACAATGATTTATTTTCCACCAACATTTCTATTCCTCTTTGATTTTCATTTGTCATTATAGTAAGTAAATTTTCTGTGCTATAAGAAGTTACATTAATTTTTTTCTCTAAAACTTCTTTACTAATTCGTTGATATGTAACCTGTAAAAAAGTTAAGAATTTTTGTTGTGTGACTGTTAAATTTTTCCATTCAGGATCTGTTTTAATTATTAATCCTTTATTGCCTTCTTTATTAGTAATATATAAATCTTTAAACATTTCATGGTAACTTAAAAAATTAAGTTTGCCAAATGTAAGTTTATTTGCAACATAAGTTAATCCTTTTGTTTTTTCTAAATGTTCTTTTAATAAGTCTGAAGCATATACATCAAATCTTTGCTTAATATCAAACCATTCTTCATTATAACGCATTTTAGCCTGATCCTGAATACTTTTTAATATTTGTGCATCTGGATTTGTAATATCTCCATATTGCCCAAAGTATGCTTGAGCAACTGAAATATCTCTGTTGTCAAAAGTTCCTAAATCTGTATATCTTGATAACTCTACAATCTTTTCAGTTAAATCTTTTAACTTTTTAGCCATAGTGTTTTCAATACTTATATTATCCCTTTCAATTTTATTACTGAAATTATGGTAAAGAGCATAATCATAATCTGCCTTTAAAGCCACTAATTCTGCCCGTAGTTGGTCTAAATAACTTGCTCTGTCCATACCACTTGCTTTTTCAGAAAGTGCCGTAGATTGGCTTAAAGATACATATTCTCCTATCTTAAAAACGTTCTTTGACTTAGCAATCATTTTAGCATATACATCAGGAAAATTTATTTTGTAATAACTTTCAAGAATAGGTAAAAATTCAGCTACATTAACATCAGCATTATAATCAGTTTTATGAGCATCTCCTTGATTTGCAACATGCACAACAGATAATCTTCTAAACTGTATTTCAGGATTTTCTGTTTTTAATAAAACAGCACGTAACAATAATTCTAATTTAGCTTTATTTCTTGCTGTGTAAGGAATCATTGCATTTCCTAAAATCCATTTATTATAATTTGTATCTAAATGTCTTGCAGTTTTCCAGTCAAACAAACTAAATTTACCATCAAAGTGCTCCACAAATAAATCTATTGTAGTTCCAATTCCCATTGTTTCTGAAAATACTTTAACTTCACTTTCTAATTTATCTTTAAAAGCAGGAAACTGTTTATTATCAATTATTAGACCAATTTTATCAACAATACTTTCAAAAAATTTAGTGGTCATCCAGCTATATTTTTGTCCTAAAAATAAGTTAAGTTTTTGTATTTTATTTGCAAGAGGCTGTAATAAAGATGTTTGTCCAATAACTTGTTTTAAGTGATAATCCATTTTGTAGTGAAATAAATTACCTTTTGCTGCCCCCTGAGATGTAAAATTTATAAATGCTTCTTTATATTCTTCTTTTGTTAAAAATAAAATTCCTCCGTCCATAGAAACTCCTGGGACATTTAATTTTTCATTAGGGTCTTTATTTTTCCAAAGCTCATCTGCTCTTTCTTCTGCTTGTTTTTTTATGTTGTTACTAAATTGTTTTTGTCCAGGTATTAAAGAAGTTACAAAGTCAGTAAGACGTATTAATTTATTTCCTTTATACATATAACCTGTTTCATCAGGAGTTACTTCACCATCAGTTTGCTGTGCTAAAATAGTATTAAATAAAGTAGAAGAACGTGTATTAAATAATACATTTGATACTACAAAAGAAGTGCCTTTTACATTTATTTTTGTAGTCCCGTTCATTAATTCTTCTGTTAAAATTCTCATAGAGGTACTAAAAGAAAAAGAAATTCCTAAGTATTTACTCAACATGCTTTGTATGGAAAATATAAAGCTTTTAAACCAAGAAGGGGATGTACTTTTTTCCTTACTGTATAAACCAATTACCTTTGCCATAACTTCTTCTTCATGATCTTCCTTAGTATAATTAAGATTATTTGTATATGACCAAGCTAACCACTTTTGTCCTTCCTTAGAATTATTCATTGTAGCTAATAAAGAAGCATATAATTTTGGATTATTGTTTTTTATAACCTTTAAAAATATGTGAGCATATTCATGCGCAGCATCTTCAATATCAAACCTTTCACGTATGAAATAAACTTCTCCATTATATATAAACGCTGTTTTATCTAGTCCTATTTCAATACCCATAGCTTCTGCTTTTAAGGCACTTATTATGTGGTAATTTACATTAAACTTATTTTTTAAGTAATTTAACAATGATTTTACTTCTACAATATCCGGATAAAATGCTTGTTCTCTATAAGGAATATGTTTCTTATCAGAAGCAGTTGTTGTTGTATATAAGTATTTTAATCCTTCATCGGCATCTTTTTCAGTCTCAGTGCCCATAAATGCTGCAAGCTCATCTTTTGCTGCATTAAGTAGTGATTCTGTATTATGTAAATCTTTTTTCATTGGTTCATGTGCTTCAATTAGCTCTTTATGAGTCTTTAAAAGACTAAAATAATCTTTTATATTAACACGATTAAATACGCTTTTATTAAAATCAATTAATTGTCTTACAACTGAGCCAGAAGCTTCTGAATATACTAACAAAGAATTATTAAATACATAATAAGTTAAATGTCCTATTTTAATTTTTAGGGCATTAGGATTATTTATTAGTATTGTATTAAATTGTTCTTCAGTAATATTACTTACAATATTACGTGTTGAAGAAGCACTTGAAGAAAAAATTCTTTTAGACAATAATATTTTATCGTCGTATTTTTGGGTTTCCTCATCAAACTGTAAAGTACGTTCTTTTATTAATTCATCTAACAGTTCTGTAATAACAGCCTTTGTGTCTATTTCATACATAGAAATAATGTCAGATAAGTTTAAATTATCAACTGAGTCTGGTTTATTTTTTATGTATTTTATATAAAGCTTTTTTTCTTTTTCCTGTGCTGTAATGAGTTCATACATTTTTGCCAGTAAATTGTCCACTTTAACATTCAGGGCTTTTAAAGTAATTGCAAATTGCCCATAAATCTCAACAGGTGCACCTGTTAAATTTGAAAGTTCTTCTATTAATACTTTTTGTTCAGTGTCTTCAAAATCACTAGCTTTTACAAGTATTTTTGAAATTGAGTTTTTAGTAGCAGGTACAAAAACTTCATCGTAACTAGGCTCAATTGGAATATCTTTTATCTTTTCTTCTGTTTTCGTAGTATATCTTTTTAAATCCTCGCCATACCTTTTTAACTTTGAGCCCACATCTCTTGAATGTACTTCTATTAAAACAGTTTCTGGAGTAAATTCTAAAACAACACTTGCTCTGGACATTAAATTACGTACACCGTTATAAAAACTATTACTAGTAAATCCTGCTAATTCTACTACTTTATTTTCCTTAAATAGATTTATTAAATTGATTAAAGCCTCATTGTTGTTTTTTATACCTGCATTATTCATATATACACCAACACCATGACGCACCCAAGAAAAATTACCTACTTTAAACTTATACCTTTTTTTATTAGCTGCATGCATACTGTCTATTGTTAATATTTTATCAGAAAATTTTAACATAGAAATTAATTCTTTTAAGGTTACTGTAGTATGTAAGTTAGAAAAATCTAAAACACTGCCATTTAAAGAACTTGCGGGTGCAGGAATTTCAGACAGATCTTCATATTCTTCTACAAAAAATGATTTAATTAATTCAAGTATTTTTCGAATGGTTTTTTTTAATTCTTCGTATAAAGAAACATTATCTTCTTTAAACAGTTCTACATTTTGTAAAGCATATACCAGTAAATTTTCTTCTGCATTATTGTCTCCGATCATAACTAGAGTATTAAAATAATCTTTTCCTATATCGGTTCTTTTTACACGGTCAAATAAATCATTAAATACAGGTAAATTTTGTTTTTTTATATTTTCTACAAAAGGAAATAAGAAAACATTCAAAGGAGTGTTTTCATTTGCATGTGCAAGATTTATATAAACTCTGCCATCTTCATATTTTCCAGCAGCACTGAAATTAGCGTCGTCAATAATTTCTGTGTGTAATTTGAATTTTTCACTTAGATTTTCTGCTAGTTTTTTTATAAATTCTCTTGTTTGTATTTTTATATCTAAATTCCAGGCATTAAGCAGTACATTTTGATTTAAACTTTCATTTTCTTTGTAAATAATGCCCTTAGCAGCATCAATTCTTCTAAAAGCATGTACATTAAAAATAGCCCTATCATCAACTTCTGCAAGTAAACGAGCTTGTACTTCATACTTTTGATACGCCATGTTCGATAATTCATTAGCAGCTACCCTAAATTCCTTTGAATTTAAAATAACATTATTTTCATCAACTATTTTATTCGTTATTAACCACGCTCTTGTAGATGATTCTGCGGTTATGTAAGGATTTTTACAACTCATTAAAATATATTTTTTAAAGGACAATCATTTTTTTTTTTTTTTTCTTCTGCTGTCTCATCAATTTTGCTTTGATTATTGACATTTTCTTTTACTGGTAATTGTGTCTCTACAAACTTTTTAATTTCTTCTGTAATCTGTACATACTTACCATTTTCATTCATTACTAAAATTCTATCTGAATTATCCGAAATTACTTTTTTACTAACATAAAAAAGAGCATAAGAAGGAATTTTATCATTAGTAATAGTTACATTATGTTGGGCATCTGTTGTAAAATTTTCTACCTTAAACACAGGAATGTCTGGTCTAAAAAATTCTGCGACATCATAGGAACTGTTAAAATTAAAATTACTAAAATTTTTAATGCCATGTAATTTTACATAATAAGCAGTATTCTCTGTTTCATACAATAATATATAAGCCGTATCATAAGTACCTGATTTAATTATTAATGGAAATACATATTCTTCATTTATCTTATTAAATGCTAAATCATAAAAAATATTAAGGTCTTCAAATTGAGCAACTCCTGAGTATGTAGGTGGATCCGTATATTCATTTTTTATAATTTTTGCATTTTTACTTCTTATATAAGGTAACCCTTCTGGAAACTTGGCACTTAATTGAATTAAAAATTTAATTACTTGTCCATGTAAATGTTCCGGATATTTTTGCAATACTTCTAATGTTTTTGCATATACTTCTGAAACTGCTTTTATGTCTGATGTAGGTAGTCCTTTATTATAAGTATTTTGTCCCGCATTTAATCCATTTGTGACCAATCCCAACATAACTAATTTATTCATTAAATCTTCTGATGTGACTTTTGATTCAAAGTCCTTTCCATCAAATCCAGTAGGAATTGTTTTCATAGCAACAGCTAATTTAAATACATCAATATCTTGAAAATTAGTAGCTGCTGTAAATCTTACACTATAATAACCAAATTTAGTTTCAAAGATTTGTAATCCTTCTAAAAATATATTAGGGGCTACTTTAATAGTAGGATCTTCTGAGGCTAACTTTTTAGCAGTATTGTACTCAAATAAGATTGCTTCTAATTCTTTTGCTACATGATGCACATAAGCTTGATTTCCCGTTAAAATTTTTGTATGTCTTTTATTATTATTGCCTGTAAAACGAATAGTAATAGGATCAATATTTTCTTCTGTTAAACCCATTAACAAAAACCTTACAAATTGTTCTTTGATTAATCTTTTATTTTCAAATGAATTATAAGTGTTTAATCGTGGATTAACAAATACTTCCAAAGCAGTATTTAATGCAGTTGTTACAGCCTTACTATCTATAAAAAACAAATTTTCAATTAATTCCTCTTTAAGAAAGTCCATAACTTTTTTCATTTGCATTATATGTGGAATTTCTTGTTCAACATCGTGCATGTGTATTGTTTCATTTTGCTCAAACACTTTTTTCCAAGAATCAAAAACCTGCTCAATTTCTGCAAATGTTGTAGGTATTTTTTTCAGTGGAACTATTGCACCAGACATTTCATTGATACCTTCCCCCGCAGTACTTAATTTATTAAATAATCTAAGTACTTTAACGTTAAATTCTGATGATGGTGATTGGTTAGAAAAATTATCTCTTAATTCTTTTACACTCACAGTATCATTTTTATCCAATTCATTTTGTTTGTCTTTACTTAGTTTTTTTAATTCCCGTTGAATTAGTTTTGAATAATTAACATTACTTAATTCCTTTATAATTGACTGATTCATTAACAAAGTCAAGATCTTAATATCTATTCCTATAATTACTCCTCCAAGAATAGCTGATGCTGTTCTTTGATTTGCATTTATAGTTGGTAAAATTTGTTCTGCTAAATTATCTATTGCTGCATTTACAAGTGCGTCAAGTAATTGCCAGGTTTTAAAATCATCTTGCATTAAATAAAAAGTTTTTTCATTTCCGTCTTCCAACCTTATCTTTATTGGCTTTTTAAGTACAGGTGAAAAAATCTTTACTGTATCACCTTCAAATCTTTTTCTAACAGCAATTTTTGCGCCAGGAGTTTTACTTGAAACTTGTACTTTATTAAAATTGCTTTGAATTGTTTCTAATTCATACAAAAGACTGCCAACATCTTCTGCCTCTGGATTATTTTTTAACAAGTTTAATAATTCTTCTTCTCTTTTTATTTCTTTTTCAATACCTTTTGAAAATGAATCTTCGCCAATGTAAAAATAATCATGATCTACAATATTTGTTTTTACTTTTATTCCATTTTTAATAGAATATGCCGCACTTTTAGTAAAGTTTGCAAATACACCAGTTAAATCTTGTCCCGCAAATACAAGAGAAAAAGCACGCCCTTTAGATAAAGGATTATTTAAATCAAATTCTTCTTGCAAAGAAACTAATTCTTTTTTATCAGCTGCTTCTGTTATATTTGGATTTTGTTCTAATTTTAAATCTTGTATAAATCTGTTTACAGTACCTTCAGCATACAATCCATCAACATCAAACTCATTTCCTTTTTCATTAAACATAAGCATAGTGACTGGACTTAACATTCTTTTTCGTGAATCTTCTTTTTGTAAAGCAGACAAGTAATTTTCTATAATTAAATTTTTTAACAAAGCCTCTAACTGAGCTTTTAAAATTTTTAATATTCTTTCATTGGGTTTATTTGAATTCTTTTCTTCCCAATACTCTTCACGTAAAGTTTTTAATTCAATTTCATTATACTTTCCATTCACATAGCCAGCAGGAGCATCTTTTGCATTTGGTTCAGTTATAGTATCTATTTCAAAAAAAGTATTTTCAAGATTTTCTGCTCTTTGTGCTTTTTCTTGTTCCTTTTTTAATTCATTTTCTTTTTTATTGCGTTCTTTTTTTAGCCTTGATAAAGTATATCTAAGCACTACTTTTTCAAATGTAATTTCTTCTTTACCTGTTTCAGGATTTATTTTAATAATTTCTTCTTCTGTAAGATAATTATAAAAGAATTTATTTTCAGGAATGCGTGATTTTTTAGCATGTGCTTTTTCAGCTTTTTTTACTAATTCTTCCAGCAGTTCTAGTTCTTTTTTTAATTTAGCTGTTGTTTCAAAATAAATACTACGTTTTTCTTTGCTTTCATTCCTGTAATTTACATAAGCTTTTGAATTTCTTTCACGTCGTATTACAAATAAACTGTCTACGTCAAAGTCAGCTCCTGTAATTTTAATTAATTCTCTTGGACAAACAATTGCATTTGTATCTACGCTGTCATAAAATCCAACTACTTTTAAAGGCGTTGCACTGTGTATTTCTGTTGTAGGAATACGTATTCCTACAATATCTCCTTCATTAACGTATTTTTTCATGTACGATGGAAGTAATACCTCGTAAGCTAATTTACCATTTTCAACAACTACACCTAATCGTTTATTAGTTTTAGGATTTTTAAAAAACTGGTCACTAACCAATACCATTTTACCTCCCTTAAACTTCACTTCTAAAACACTTTTTGAAAATATACTTATTAAATAAGTTAAAGCTCTATTTTGTATTAATGGAAAATTTAAATCTACTTTTCCTTTTATCATAGTCACAAAATCAGATGCATTACTTCCTTTGGCAGCCCTTAATAACCTTTCCTTTATGTCCTCTTTTGTAATATTTGCTTTAAACTCTTCTAAATTTAACTCATATAATTCAGCCATTGCTTTATAAACATTTTTAGCTTCTTCATAAGTTTCACTCATAACATTTAAAAAGTAAGGCAGCTGTGACCAATTACTTACACTTTCCTCTTCTGTTTTTGTAGGATTAGATTGAATTTTTAAATCTTTATTTGAAATTTCAAATATTGAATTTTCAAGTTCTAAAACATCATTTTCATTAAGAAGTTTATTCATACGTGAACTGTCAAATGCAGGAACTGATTGTCCTAACTTAATTGCTGTAGGATAATAAGCTTCCATAGCACCTACACGACGTAAATTATCTCTTAAAATTTTAAGTTCTGGATGTTCATCTACCAAAGCATCTGATAATACAACAATACTGTTTTTTAACATCAAAGGCATACCTTCCGCATGTATTGAATAATAAGCTGATTTTATCAAACCTCCCAAAGATTTATCAAAACTAAACATACGTTCTAACATATCAAATCGTTCAGGCAAAATAAATGTTGCTCCATCTGTATATTTAAAATTTCCTGACTTTCCTCTATATTCTGGTATATTTGTAAATAAAGGATTATCTTTTATATCCATAACAGCATCTGTAATAACAACAGCCCTTATTTTTTCAGGTATTCCTAATGCAGGATTTACTACGCCCCTATTACCAGGAGCAGCAGCTCCACCAGACCTTTTTATTCTAGCCATACTGTTTTTAAAGTAAGCAGTATCACCTAAAAGTACTTGACTTAAAAAATAACTATTGACATAATTATTTTGTGACCAAATATTTACAAGATCTGCTAATGCTTTTACCAATCTTTTATGGTTATTTATACTAAAGTCTTCATCAAATACATTAGGACCTTTAAATTTCTTACTGCCTTGATCCTCATAATTTTCTAATATGTCTATTGTATCCTTTTTTAAATAAGTACTTAGTGTTTTAGCCCTAACAATTAAATCCTCAGGTAATGCCACACCTAATTTTATCATATTTTTGGCTAATGTAGTTGAATCCTCACTTAAAAATTCTAGCATTTTTTCAGTTACTATTTCTAATATTTTTTGGTCATAAGTGCCATTAAAGATTTTATCTACAAATGCGCTATAAGTAATGTCAATATCTTTTACACGTTTTAAAAGACCCAATCCAACTAAACTTTTTCTATTATAGTCTGATACATTGCTTTGAGCAGGACGTAAAGACAATTGTTTTAATAATAATATGAAATCATTTTTTACACTTCTTTCAAGTCTTAAACCTAATTCAAATCCAAATGTAGTTGGTCTATCTTCAAGAGGGTTTAAAAACATAAAATAATTTTGTTTACCTTCTGTTAGATTTGTTAAGAATCCCCCAATAAATTCACGCTCATAAAATTGAATTTCATTTTCTTTAGAAAACTCTGTTAATTTGTCCCCTTGTTTTGTTTGATCATGATCTATTACACTTACAATTCTACGTTGATTTTCAGTACGTACAAAAGGATTTAAACTATAAAAGGGATTGTCAAAGAAATCTGGTCTTGGAACATATTTACTATCTATTGGTCTTCCCCTATAATCAATAGCATCTTTACTTGCAAGTAAATGTTTAGCTGTTTGTAAGCTGTATGATGAAGGAGAAAATAAATACCTTGGACTTCCATCAGCTGACTTTATAGTTGTTGGACGTAAAAATGAAGATTCTCTTGTAGCAATATTTCCAATAGAGTGCATTCTTGATCCGTACATTCTCTCTACATATTCATATACAGTTTCTGTCAATGAAATTTCTTCTCTGTTATTGTGTACATCTTGTTCTTCGCCATTACTTGCTTCTGATTCAGTAGCTGTTCTGGTATAACCTATTCTTTCAGGAACTCCGTCATAAATAGTTTTTAAAATAACTGTACCCCATAAAAATATATCACTTGGATTACTCAAATAAAAATTAGGATTATTTATACCAAAATTTTTTAGCATTACTGCTGTTAATGCCTCACTTGAATCAAAATAATTTGCTCCTGCAAACAAATAACCAGATACATTTTTATCTTGAAAAGGTAAAGTATACTGCTTTCCTGCTAAGGTTACTTTTAAGTATTTAAAATCTATATTAGTTAATATATATTGAAAATGAGTTAAACTGTCTGGATCAGCTTTTTTTAATTCCTCTTGTTTTTGTACAATAAATGCATAAACAGTTTGTCCTTTATTTGGTTTATAATCGTTTGAAATTTCAGATAGCCATTTTTTAAATTCTCCATTAAAAAGATTAATCATATTTTTAGCAGCATCAGCCCAGTTGAACTGCCCATAAAATTTATCTAAGTTATCTTCTAATTTTGTTTTTTTAAGTTCTCCTGTCTCTGTTTTACCTTCTATACTTTTAACAGCAAAATCTAAGGCTTGTGCCTGAGCTGCCTGTCCAACAGTCAAAGTTCGCGCAGTAAAATACTTATAACCAAAATAACCAAAATTATTTGTTTTTTCTAATATCTTATATGTTTTTTCTGCCTGTGATACAAATATATCATGCATTTGAGCAAGCAAATTTGCATTGTAGGCTTCTTCTATTAAATATAATATATCATTATTTTTAATGTTGAAAGAAGTATTTTCATCAAATTTTTCAAGGTAAAATTTTTCCAGACTTGTTGTTCCATCTGGCTTTGTTATTTCTATTTTTATAAATTTATTACTGTCTTCAAGCCCTAATGCTTCATTTATCTCTTCATCAAAATCCTCAAAATAATCACCTGTCTGTTTTTCAACAACATTAAGTACACCTAATTCTACAAGCTCCATTAACTGAGTTTTTTCAATTACATTGCCAAATTTATCTTTGTATAGATTATATTTATTTTTACCTTCTGCATCAAAAAACTTTTCTGTTGGAAAAAATAAAAGTTCACTATTTAGAAATCTCATTGGATTTCCATAAATTTCTTTTGTCTTAAAGTTTAAAGTAGGTTCTACTTTATTAATTAAGTTAAAAGAAGATTTAATTATATCCAACAACCTATAACCCAAAGCTCTTGTGGTTATATTATTTCCTTCTTTTACCATTGCATTAAAAATTTGCAATTGAATTTTTTCGAAAGACGTTGATAAATCTACACCACTTAATAATTGTAATAATTTGTAATAAGCTAATCTTTTATCTAACAAAGTAATTCTGCCATTACTATGATAAATTTTTATTGTGCTTACAAATTCTTTTAAAGCGCTGGACAAGGATATTGTTTCTGTATTAACTTTATCTTTTTGCATAATTTGCGCAGCCAATGCCATACCCGCAGACTTTAAATTTTCATCACTTTCTTGTGTATCAATAACATTAAGCTGATTTATAGTACTGTTATTTGATTTAATAGGTACATATGAAGGCACAAATTCAAGTAATAAAGAAGCAATAAGATTTTTATTTGCTTTTTTATCCTTCATATATTGTTGATGTATTTCTTTAAGTATTGTTAATCCTTCTGCAAAAATAGGCTCTATTTTAAAATCCTCATCTTCAAGAGCTTCCATTAATATTTCATACTTTTCGTTCGGAGAATATACAGGAGCATAGTATTCTTTTGTATGATATGTAGGCATATACTGTATAGTATTAGAATTATTATTCAGTTTAAAGGCATTATTACTATAATGTGCTAATATAGCAGCCATAGCATTATAAGCAGCTTCAAATCTGGCAGGAGTTTTAAAATCTTCGTCTATACTTCCTTCATAATATCTTTTTTCATTCATGTATGACCACCCCTGATCGAATGAAACCTCTTCCAATTTAGAATGAAATTTGCCCATTTCTATATCTATAAATAAATTTCTAATGTCTGCTTCATGTGCAGTAATATAATTAATTGAAGCAGCTATTTTATTAAAGAATTTTTTTAAATAGTTTAATATTTTACTTTTTGAAACCGTGTATTCTTCAAATCTCCGTGCTAAATTTTCTTCCCACTCCATGTAATTAGTTACAGTATTTGTATAAATACCATAAGAGTCTTCATAACTTTTTATTAATTTAAGTCTGTCTTCTAATTTAATATAATGAGAAAAAACTCTATGAAATAATTCATGTCGTGCAATTCTTTTTGATACACCTCCGTCTCTTTCTCTCACAAAAACATCACCCTTACCTGTTACAAATCCCTCTACAGGCATACCGTCATTTAAAAGACGCATTGCTTCTGTACGTAGTATAAAAATCTCATTATCTTCAATATCAGGCATAAACCTTTTAGCCATTATTTTAAACTCTTCCGGAGTAATTATGTCTTTTGCTTTTTCTTTTACCTTCTCTTCTATTTTCTCTTCTACTTTTTCTTCTTTACTTACAGCTCCTTGTTTTTTATATTTATAAATTATATCCCCTTTAAATTGAATTTTTTCTGCTAATCCCCTACGTTCTAATGATTGCCACATCATTTCTGCATTATGGCTTCTTACATCATCAGATATTAATTCATATTCCTGTAATTCATTATTAAGTTCTGCATAAACTTTTTTACCTACTCCTTTATTTATAAGTGTACGTTTCCTAAATCCGCTTACAATGTCTTTAAATACAGTTGATAATCTGTGAATTACCTGTGCCATAAATCCATTATATTCTTCTTCAGAAATTCTAATACTAGGAAATAGTGTTACATTACCAATCTGATAAAAATTAGTACCTTCTTTTTTATTAATCCTAACTCTTCCTAATACTTTACCATTACTATTGTCTGTTATTTGGTAGGTAAGTTCACGGTCTCCAAGTTTTCCACCCTCATTAACTTTAAGAGTGACATCACTTAGTTTTAAAGTATTTGTGGTTATGACATCATCATCTCCTTGGTCTTCATATGTTACAGTATCATTTTTTGGCTGTTCCTCAACTTCTTGTACGGAAGATGTTTGATTATTAGGTATAAATTCTTCTGTTTCTTTTTTAATATCATCAACTACTTCTTTTAATACCTCTTCTTGTGTTACAGATTCTTCTGGAATGTCTTCATCGTCATTTCTTCTTTTACCGTATTTTTTTTTCGTTTTTTTAGGAGAATTATTTACTTGTTCTACTTCTTCTTCTTGATTAGTGATGCTTTCTATATCATTTGTTACAACAGTTTCTTGTTTTTTAGCCAATGAAGATTCTGTTTCTTTTATTTTTTCTTTCGTCCTTTCAATCTCTTCTGCTACTTTTCTTGCTTTTTCTTGCTTTACTTTTTCTAATTCTTTTTGTATATTTATTTGTTGAAGTCTTTCTCTTTCTTTTTCTGTTTGCTTACTTGCCTTTTCCTCATCTGTTGGTTTTACAATAACTGTAGTTCTTTCTATATGTTCAAGATCAGAGTGCACTTCAAAATTAAATTCATTATTCCAATCATCCAATAATTTTTGTTGTTTTTCTATGTCAATTTCTTTATTAAACTCTGCTGCAAACCTATTAAAAATAGATAATTTTATTTGTCGTCTTAATCCATGTACATTAGCAAATTCTAATAAGTCATTTAAATTCTCAACACTCAAAGGAGTATTAGAAGGATCTTTACTCATTTTAAATACCTTTACTCTTAAAACTTCAAATTCTTCTAAAACTAATTTTAAATTAGTATTTGTAACAGCAGTTGGGTTTTTTAATTCTTTTTCTATTATTGTAATTTGAGTTTCAAGTTGTTGTAATAAAACATTTATATCAGATTTTGCCTCAGAAGATGGAAAATATTCACTATAATTAAAATTTTCTTTTATTTTAAAAAGTGTATTTTCTATTTCTTTTATATGTACTAAATAACCTCCAGTTAAATGTTTTGCTACAAATTTAATAGCTGAACTATACTCCTTTAAAAATGAAATTTTTGATCTTAAAACTCCTAATCTTTTCCTGTTAGCATTTACAATTCTAATAAATATTTTAGCTGCCTCACCTTGTGCAGCCTTTAACTTCTCTTCTTTTTCATAGATCTTTTTATTGTCCTTCTCATAGTACAGTTGAAAGGAAGTATTTTTACCCCTTGATGTAATTGAAAATTTCCAATTATTTTCTGTATCAGTAAGATTTTTTTCATCAACAGCTTTTTGTGCTTTTTCATTGGCTATTTTATCATATGTAGTTTCTTCCCCAAAATTAATTTTATGATGTTTTAATACTGTATCTACACCATAATATAAATCAGTTAAATGTATTAAAGAAGTATAAAAGGCTTTGCCTTCTACACTGTTTGTTAAAAGTTTGTTTTGTAAATTAATCATTAATGTAATCAATTCCTTTTCAGCGGTTGTTACTTTTGGATTAAACACCACAGTTCCTTCTTCATTTTCAACTAGAAAACTAGTTATAAAAGCTGTTATTGCATCTTCTATGTCCTGCTCATTAACAATAATATTATTATTAGGATCTTTTATTATTTGTCTTTTTTCCTTAACTGATTTAAATGCTCTGATCAACCCTCCAATACTTGTTTTAGTTACTGTAGTAGGAAATAAAATAGTTAATGCAGAAGTTACTTTTTCCATTTCCTTTGTCCACAATTTAAGAGGCTGTAACTCTGTCTCAGAATAAAGTCCTGGCTTCAATTTAACAAAAAGAGGACGCATAGATTTTCCAAACATAGTTTTAATATCATACAAAACCAGATAAGGAAATCCAGCATCTAATTCATTTTTAGCCGCTATGAGATTTAAATTACTATAATCTTCAGAAATATTTATAAGGGTGTTTAATTTACCGTCCTTAGACTTCATTTCAATGCCTAATTTAAAAGACTCAATTTTAAATTTTTCTTTTACAATGGCAACAGTTTCTTCTAAGCTTAATGTTGTTGTTTCACTATTAGAATAAAAAAAATGTATTTTATTAGCATGTACAATTATGTCATTACTTACAGGAGTTCCTGCAGAAGTTACATAAGCAGGAAATCCATTCTCCATAAAAACATTCCCAGAATTTAATTTCATGGAAGGTAATATAGTGGTAGAACCAATCACATTATAACGTATTATTCCTTCATCCTCAAATTCAACTTTTATTGTTGCTAATGCAATACCATTATAATCAAAATAATAAACTTCTTTTTTTTCTAATAAATTGTTTATATTAGAATTAATTGGGTATTCTATTTGACGGCTATATTCTGTATTTGCTGCTCTAATTTTTGCCTGTAAAGCAACCGAAGAATTAATTTCTTTTTCTTCAAAAGATTTTTCAATGTCTTCATCAGGCTCATCAAAATTATCATCATCTTTATTATTTTCAAATCCCTCATTATTTTTAAATTCATCACTATTCTTTTCTTCATTTGTATCATCTTTACTATCATCCCTTACTACTTCACTGTTCTCTACTGTATCAATATCAACTATGTTGCCTGTTCTATAAGCAGCATGTTTTGAAAATTCTTTTTTATTGTTTTCAAATAATTCTTTTTTATACTCTGTGTCTTCTTTTAATGCGCTGTCAAAACTACTTTTTACTAGGGGACGTGATTCATTGTTAAACAACATAAATAATCTAGCCCTTGATAAAGCAGTATATAACTCCAGATAATAAGAAGTATTTCCTATTATACCTGTAGGAGCAGATAAATTTATATATACCTCATCATATTCTTTTCCTTGTACTTGTGATACTGTATTTACTTTTACTTTTAATCCTCTTGCTTTTGCTAAATTTGTTAAAGCATTTACAGCTGCATCATCTACAACAATTGCACGAGATCTTCCAGGAAATAATTTTTCCCTTTCTTGTATAACATTAAAAAATTCAAGTGCATTTTCTGTTCCTTGCACCCCTACATGATTATTATAAGTAGTAGTAATGGGGGCAACAGTATTAGTTTTGCCATATACAGCTTCTTGTATTGCTGCTATTGGAGTTACAAAACTTCTAAATCTTGTACTTAAAGGAGTTGTATTTCTAACAAAATATGAAAGAGTCACATTCCCATATTCACGTAACCCATCAAACCTTCCTTTCTGGTTAGGATCACCAACAAGTATAAATTTAATATTTTTTTTAATTGCTAATCTTATTAAACCAATTTGTTGTTTTCTTGTTAGGGCATAAACTTCATCAATTACAACAACAGAATTTTTATAAACGTCCCATGCAGTAGAGCTATCAATTATTTTATCAAGATTTTCAAAGATAATATTAAAAGGTTTAAAATTATAATCATCATCTGTAATAGGAATAGAATTTAAATCAAATACTTTTGAACTTAGATTATCCTCTAAGTTTTTTTGCATATGCTCATAAGGAGAAGCAACAAACACAGAATCTTTTGGAAAAATTTTAGACAACATAAAAGTTTTTCCAGTACCAGCAGCGCCGTCTAAAACTAGCATATCAGTCACCTGTTTAGTAGAGCTTGTAAACATTAAAATTTGTTCTGCCACAACTAATTGCTCAGGAGATAAAGAATATTCAGAATCCTCTGTAATTAATTTTTCATAAAAGGATTTAAAATTAAACCCTGATGAAACAGCTAATATTGCTGTATTTAATCCAAGCAATTTTTTATAGGTATTAAAAATATCTGTTAATTCAGCTTGTTTTTCTTTTGCTACCTTTAACACAAGGGCATCAAAAGTAACTTGTTTTGTACGATCAGAAATTACAAAGTCACTTAATTCAGGCACTTCTTTTACAAACAAAGACAACATTCTGAAGGCAGATCCTAAATTGCTATAAACCTTATTAAAATGTTCTGTTTTTGTATCAGGATTATACAATAAAATATTAGCCGCTAACTTTTTTAGTAATTGGTGATATTCTTCTTGTAAAGGAATTAATAAAGATTTTTTATCATTTTCTGAAAGAGCCAAAAAATCATTTACAGAAAGTTGATTATTTACAACAGATAATCCATTTAATAAATCTGTTTCATATTCCTGCATAGTTGCGCTTAATTGAGCCTTTTGTTTAACTCTTCCTGCTTGTATTTTTTTTAGCAGTTCATTAATTACTTTAACTTGTTTTTCTATAATTTTTGATTTTTCAACATTCTTAAATTTACCTTCCTTTAAAAACTTTCCAAGTTCAATTGTAATACTGTCTATTAAAATGCCTGTTAAATTATTAGTAGTAAATACACCAAGCGCAAAGGAAGCAGAAGCTTGTTGAATTATTTGTTCATTATTTTCTATTAAAGTATCTGTTATATGTTTAACAATTTCTTGATCTAATTTAGCATTGTCAAGATGAGCCATTTCTGTAAACTTAACTTCTGTCGGATCTTTATAATTTTCTAAGTCTTTAAGATAATTTTTCATTGTTTGTATATTTGTTTCCATTGACTCAGTAGGCAATCTGTCAGGTGAAAAATTATTTAACTCAAATAAAGGTCCAATTCTTTCCTGGTGAAATACATTTCCTTCTACAATACTTAATATATTGTTTTTAATTACATCAAGATCTGTTGTACCTAACAACTTTTTAAGAAAAGTTACTATTTCAGAGTAATTTTGAAATTCATTAGCAAATTTAATTATTCCTTCTATGTCTTCACCTGCCAATGCTTCTATAAATTCTTCAACCATATAAAGCATACTATTATCATTGCTTTTATGCTTGTTCATTTCTTCTTCAGAAAAATTAACCTGTACCTGGTAAAAAGCCTTTGCCTTTTCCAGTAATTCATCTATTTTTTCTTTGTTGTCTGGGGTTAAGGGAACTTTAAGAGTTGTAATCTGTAATAAAAGATTTTTTATTGTATTAACTTCTTGAAAATCTAACTCTTCATCCAAACTTGACAAAGCATTTGCTATTTTTTTATTCATCATAATGTTTCTAAATACCTGACTTCTAATATTTTGCTTAAAAGTTTCTTTTGTACCTTTAAAGAAATTACTTGAAAGTAACTTATCTTCAAAAGTTTGTTCAGCCAAATAAGCATCAAAAGTAGCTTTTCTAAAAGAAGTATTAGTTGCTTCTAATTCTTTTTCTGTACTCTCATTATTTTTTTTTGTGTCTTCGTTTATTTTATTTGCTCTTACATATTCTTCTTTTGCTTTTTTTAAAGTTGCCCACTCAGTGTATATAGAATTATCATTAAATGTAAAATCATTAACAAATTTTTTACTGTCTGCCAATACTGCTTCAACTTCTTCTGTCTTGGCTTTCTTTATCTCTTCATCTGTAATTGTGTCTATCTTATCTTTTTTATACTCCCTTATTGTAAATGTTTTAGCAGCTTCATATAAGGAAGCTCTTAACTTTAATTCATTAAATTCTTTTCCGTATTCTCTCCCAGAAACTGTTAATCTTTCAGTCATTTTTGCATATTCATCAGCTAAAAAATTTACTAATGATTCATTCTTTGCCATCTCTGCCATAAGATTGGGCTCATCTAAATCTTCTGATTTCTGTAAATTTCTTTTTAACTTTTCTTTTAGTATTATGTCCCCAAAAGGTTGCATAAAATACATTGATGCTAAATTTGCTATATGAGTTGCTTTTACCATATCTCCATGTACATCTTCTTCTGCCAAAGATGCCAAAATAGATTCTGTAAATAAATTTTGTTCTTTTCTTAACCTGTCAGCTTTTCCAATCAAAGCATCTGAATCATACTCAAATTCTCCTTTTGAATTTAAATATGTCTCTGTTTCTTTTTCTATATCTTTTCCTTCAGCATCTTTTTCTATTATAAATCTTTTGTGTTTTTTATACAGAGATTTATAATTTTCATTATAAACAGAATCTACTATAGTACTTCCTTTAATCAATTGTTTTAAATTATTACTTATTTCTTTATTCTCAATATGTTTTCCTACCCCGCCAGAAATAGCTCCAATTAATCCTCCTAAAAACATAGCTGATTGTTGGTCTGTATCTCCTAAACCTGCAATAAATTCATTTCCTATATTATACATTGAACTGAATATACCATGATCCTCTGAATAATCTTTTCTTTTAACTACTTTATCATGCCCATTTAACAAGTTAGTTTCATAACGTTCCAAAGCACTCTGAATACCTTCTTGCCAAGATTCAGAAAGAGTTCCATAAACACTTTCTTTAACTCTTCCTCCTAACTTAATTCCTTTATTATCCAAAGCCTGTTGAGCATGTTCTCGAGTTATTCTAGAATTAGCTTTAAACCACTTAGCTTGTAAAAGGTTAGGAAAATAAATTACAGGAACATTAAACAAAAAAGTCGCATTAGCTCTTTTAGCCGCTTCCATTTTTGCCTCTTCTTCTGATAAATTAGTTCCCCATTCTCCCCTTCTATACTCCTCCATTAATTGTTTATTAACACTATGTGCCTCTACACCTGCTTCAACCACAGTATTAGTAGCTGCCGCAATATGCGTATCTGCACCTAAATGAAATTTTTGAGATTTTGTAAGTGGTTTGCCCAAAGTAGATGCTTCCATTGCCTGTGCTACTTTAGAACTTAAAGAAAGTTTTGGATTTACTTTACCTGCAAGAGAGGCTAGTCTACTCATTGTTCCAAGTAATTTAACAGCTCCTGTTCCTAATAAATAAGAAGAACCTAAAAAACTAATAGCTTCGCCTCCTTCCCCTAACCAAAATTTAGATTCTCCCATTCTACCATAAAGATTTTTTTGCGCATAGTCAGAAGAACCATAATGAGGAAAAGTATTATCTACCCAACCTCCTATTTCATCCATTCTATCCAAAACAAAATTATCAAATATTGCAGAAAAGTTTTGAGCATCTAAATCCTTAGACGGATTTGCAGCGTCTCCAACTGCTTTAATTGCTGCAGGAGTAATTGATGCCATTATAGCAGCTCCCTGAGCTGCATACACTAATCCTTTTCCTATTATTCTAGGAATAGCATTTGCAATATTTCTTATATGCCCTCTATTTTTATATCTTGCATTTTGCAGTGCCCTTCTATCTGTTTCTGGATCTCCTGATGGTATAAAAGCAGGAATACTTGCCTGATATCTTTCATTAGCATCAAAATATCCTGTATCAACTTCAAGAGGATAAAAAGAAGCTGCGCCTGCCCCTGTATCAGGAATAGGTTCTGCTGAAAAGACATTATGCCCTGTAGCATTACTAATTTGGCGTAATAAGTCATAGGGTTGTATTACATTTGATTTGCCCATTATTTTAATTTTATTCTTCTGATTCGTTTTGAGATTGTTGTTGTATTGTCAATATTTGTTGTCTTTCTGCGTCTGTCAAATTAGATCTTGTTACATTCGCACTAACATTAGCAGTATTATGTAAGTACATAACTTGTAATGTAGCAAGTGCTGTCGCTTGATCCATATAAGTAATTCCATTTGAAGAAGGGGTTAAACTACCTTTATCAATAGGTATAACAATAATTTTACCGTCAGGATCTTTATGACCTAATATATAATTAAAACCATTAGTAGCATCCTTAACATAGTAGACTGAAATACTTACTTTATTGCCGTTAGATACAATATCAACGCTTTGTCCTACATCAGTAATGTTTTTTGTAACCTTGCCATAAGCAGTGACTATGGTTTTAGGAACTGTACGGTTATCTAAATGTTTAGTATTTAAAGGTGCGTCAGTGTATCTATTAAAACCTGTAATTGTAGATATTGCTTTTAATTGTGCTCTAATACTTCCTAAATCTATTTCTTCGCCACTATGTTGTGCAGCTTGAATTTCGTCTAATATATTATTAGAAAGAACACCCTTTATTTGTGTTTTGTGTGATTCAGGGACATCAATATATTGTTCCTTTTCTTTGCCTGTCGTATCTGTATATTTTACTAAATACATAATGCCTCTATTACCACCTATTATTGGAACAATTACTTTACTTGTACCCGCCTTAGATGCTATCTTAACTACTTCACCATTAAACATAGCACCATCGAAAGTAACTCTATCTGCAATTGCCTTTAAGTCAGTCTGAAATTGCTTCATATCTGTACCAGTTGTTGTTCCTGTTACAGCAAAAAGCATATTTTCCGACGTACCCAAATCCTTTGCTTTGTTTCCGTATGCCCGTGCCTGTGTAAAAGGTGTTGTTCTGTTTTCCATTATATTTTTAAAAACCTCTTGTTGTGTTGTACCCGCAGGATTTACGGATGTACTAATTTTATCATATAATGCTCTGCCTGCTTTTTGTAACATATAAGGTAATGATCCAAGATTAAAAACAGAACTATTTTGCGCTTTAAGATTTTCTTTCGCTAATTCTCCTGAAAGTTCCCAGATTTTGTTTAATTCCTCTGGATCTAAATCTGTTTGTGCGGTTATTACTTCTAAGTCTTCTTGTGTGGTATTTAATTTATTATAATTTTGTGTAAATTTTTCAAAATTTCCAGGTGTGGTTACCCATGGTAATAAATCATTTACAAGAGTAGAAGACATATTATTTTTCTGAAGTGCTTTTGCTAGAGTATCTGCATTTGCTCCCATACCCCCTGCGGTTGTTAAAACATGAAGTAGCTTTTCAGGACTTTCTATTACATATGATAGTACACTTAAAGGAAGATCTACAACTAAAGCAGCATAGTTGCTCGTCGCTTGTTTTTCTGCTGCCATTGTTTCGCTAAGTATTTGAGCTATTTTTGTTGAATTTACTCCCACAGGAGTTTGTATTATACTGGAAATGCTTGTTCCTCCACTAGTTTGTAAATTTGCAATTGCTGCTGCATTACTTTGTCTGTTTTGTCTAGCCCTTTCATTAGCAGCATCTATTTTCATTTTTTCTATCTTCATTGTAAAAGAATGTCTTGAATTTACGGATTCCTGTAAGTCACTTATTTTTTCTTTTTTATTTTTAAACGCCTCTCCCGCATTAATTGCTTTATTTGCCACAAAATCATTAAATGTAATGAATTCTTCTGTACCAGGGATTAATAAGCTTTCTGGATTAGTGCTTTGAACATAATTATATTCTAATCTCAATTGTTCTTTACCGTCATCTCCAAGAGTACTAAAAACTGCTGTAGCTATTGTTTCCGCTGTTTTTTCTTCTGTGTTAATTATATACATAGTACCGTTTTTACTATCGTATTCAATATTAGAAAAGGCATTTGGTTCTACTAACTCAACAGCCTCTTTTATTCTTTCATTAATATCTACAAAAGGTCTTAGTTTAGTGTCTATTGATACTTTACTATTATATACATGTGAGTTATTATATCGTGCATTTTCTTCTTCAATGCTTTGTAAAACAGGATAAAAATTAGCCATTGATGTTTTACCTTCCATGACAGCCTTATCAAATACTTTATAAGAATTTCTTATTTGCTCTGTTGTAGATGCTATACGAAGTAGTTCAGGATCATATGCCCACTTATCTACTTCATTATATAATTGTTGGGTAGATTCAGGACTTAACAAATCCATTTTTGAAAACTTTGTTCCTGTCTCTTGTATACTTTCTAATGCTTTTTTCCTATAATCAATGTCTTGATCCAAATAAGCATCAGTTTTAAATACGCCTGCTTTTAAATCCCTCATTGCTTTTAACTTATTCTCAACAATTTGATTTGCAGCCTCTGCAAATTTCATCATAGGTTCAATAGGTAAAGGCTGTGGTATATCAACTGGAGACCAAGTTGCAAAATCAGTTCTATAAAAAAATCTATCGGGATTTAACATCAGAATTAAATTTATTTTTAATTTCTTCAAGTAGTTTTATAACAGTGTCATTTCCGCCGTAAGTTTTTAACATTCCCTCATATATGGCATCACTTGTTTTTTGTGCATACTCCATTTTGTTTTTATCCAAATAATAATCTCTTAAAGTCTGCATATTATCTTTTATAAATTCGCCTGTAATTGATTTTTTATAATTACTTAAAGCTGTTTTATCTTGATTATATCTGCCTATACCAGCCTCTTGTTGAGACAACAATTGTTGCCACATTTGTGCTTTTTGATTTTTAAGCCCAATTTCTTGTTGCTGTCTTTGTGCATAAATATTATTTAAACTTTCTTGTGTGTTGCCTGTAAGATTTGATACAGCTGCATAAGAGCTTTGGTAATTTCTTGAATTATTAAAAACAGCGTCTGTTGCTGTTTTTTGTCCCCTCATCACAGCATTCTTATTTGCTTCAACAGGTATTTTTGTTTGCATAGAATGAAGTGCAGTCCAATCAGTTGAAGGTAAATCATACATCTTTTGTGACAAAGTTCCTGCAAGTTGTGTGCCAGTAGTAGCTAATGTTCCATATAACAATGCTTTTGAGGCTTTTTTAGCTTTTGTAGCATTATTATTAGCAGCATCATTATTAGTAGCATCATTATTAATTATTGTACTAGGAGTACTAAGAATACTAGAAGTACTAAAAGTACTAAGATCTCTAAGAATACTAGGAGTACTATGAATACTAGGAGTAGGCTTTTTAGGATTGCCTTCAAAATCTAAAAGATCCCAACGATTCTTAAAATCTTCCTCGCTCTCATATTCAGGTTTAGGAGGGTCAGATAATTTTAGTAGATTTCCTCCACCCCTAAATTTACTTGTATCAGTTTTTTCATTATTAACTACTTCATTAAATGCAAATGCTTGTTCTAATAAAATTTCTTTATTACGATCATTCAATAAATTCGTATTAAAAGAATGCGCAGTGGTTTTTCCTTGGTATTTTTTCATTATATTTTCAGCAATGTCTGCTGGACTTATTTTACCTTTTTTCTTACCTTTTCCTAGATTTAATAAATCCATATTTAACTGTCCATTAACTACATCATTAATAGCAGCCCATTGAGATTTTGTATATTTATTTCTAGCACTAAAAACTCTTGAACCTTTTTCAAGAACATCAGTTGCTTCATTATCCATAGATTCATGACTTTGATTTGCATTTGTATGTCTTATGTCTCCATCAGAATCTTGAATCATTTCTTTTTGTCCTTGATATTTTTCTGCTTGTATGGGCATATTAGCAAAACCACCTTGACTATATACTGGAGTTAAGAGTGGGTTATTTTTTGTATAAGCATCACTTGTGCCATAATAAATATCCTCTGCAGGTGTATGGTCGTTTCCATAAACATCGTCTATGTAATTAGACTTTTTATTCCTAAGTTCTGGTTTTACTTTTACTCTGCTGCCTTTGTCCAGCATTAAATAATCTTCAGAATTTAAAACTTTTCCACCATCACTAAACATAAAATTACCACTATCTTGTCCTTGTGTGTTTTGTAATATAAGAGAATTTAAATTTCTGGTGTCTTGAATACGCTTCATTTTTTTAGCTTTTATGGCATCAATAATTGATTTAATTCCTCCTGTTAATGCGCCTACACCAGCACCAATTGCACCGCCCATAGGACCAAATGCAGAACCTACTGAGACTCCTGCACTAATGCCTGAACCTATATTGCCCAGAGCATTATTTTGAGCAATTCCCCCAAGAAAACTAACGCCTGTACCAAGACCTGCAGCTACATCTGCAGTGTCTAATCCATCAGCAGCTTTTTTTATATACCGTGTAAAAAACTTGTCTTGTGTAGAAATTAAATTAGATTGCTGTTCTTTTTCTTTTTTCTCTTTTTCTAATTGATAATATTTAGCAAGGTCATCTAAAAACAATTGCTGCTGTATTGATTTTAGAGCATGTGTTTGTAATCCTGCTCTAATTAAGGGTCCATTTTCTTTTAAGGCACGTTCTCCTATTATAGTTATTTCAGGAAGTATTATAGATTTTTCTGGATCTCCTCCTCCATAATATTTTGGAATTCTTTTTTTGTTCATTTCTTTGTTTTGTTGTGCGGCTACGCCTGCTGTAATTGGAACTAATGCTGGAAGTTTATTCATATTGTCTGCAAGTATTTTAAAATTATGTGCTCTTTTTTCCGGAGTAGTAATATCTATAATATTAAATAGTCTTTCTCTTGGGGCACGATAAATAATGTCTATATTGTCTTCAAACATTTTAGGAGTTACTATATCATAATGATGTTTAATAATACCATTATCTATTAAAACTTGTCTTGTTTGTGCTAAAAAAGGACTTCTTTCAAAATGTTCTCCAAACTCATACTCCTTATTAAAGTATTCTAAATTTTGTTTATGTTGAGAATTATGCTTTGGTACTTCATAAAGTATCAAGTCACCTAAATTTTTATCAATTTCTGACTCCACGCCCTGTTGAAGAGCATGTGTTACTTCATGTTCTAAAATTCCTTGAGTTCTTTTGTCCTTTCCAAAAAAAACAGTTGGATCAAATTTAGTCATAAATCCATCTGGAAAAGGAGTAAAGTAAGCATCATTAGCTTGCGCAGCTTCTCTAGTACTTAATTCTTCTACAAGATTTTTCTTTTTGTATGGATTATATTTGTGAAGTTCTTCTATTCTTTTTTTACCTTCTTCTGATTGTAATCTTGGTAACACAACATCTCTATAATAGCCACTAAAATCTTGTAATTTTTTTGATCCTTTTGTTTTATCAGCAGTTAGAGCATCAATGTCTAAAACATACTTTGCATTTGCTTCTTGCCTTAATCTTTCTGGAGCTTCTTCTTCCCAGATTTTTTTCCTTGCTGCAATTGCTTCTTCAGTAGTTGGAAGAGCTAAATTAAAAGTTCTTTTTCGTGCCGCTTTTTTTAAAGCAGCTGAAACTACTCCTGCCCCTTCTGCAATTATTCCTGCACTTTCTATATCAGCTAAAAGTCTATCTGTATTAGAATCTTTTAGCCAATTTTGAAAACGGCTGAGTGGAGTTGGAGCCTGTATTTCTTTTAGTTCATCTGAATGTGCTGGATAAAATTTTATATTTCCCTCCACATCAGTTGCATAATTTCCATAATTTAATGGATTATTAGAAATAGGCGGTTTAACAGCTGTATTATCAATTCTTGCTGTTTGTTCTTGTTGTTTTGGAATTACAGTGCTTTTCTTTTTTGCCGTCACAGGTAATGGCTGAACTGCTTTGGTATTATCTATCGTGCTTGTTGGTTTTGGTTGCATCTTTTGTTTCATGTATTCATCATACAATTTATCATTTAATAAATAAATTGGAATTCCTTTATAAGATTCATTATTTGATTTCATCTTAATGACGGTAATTTTTTATGCGTTAAAAATGAAGTAACTAATTTAATGTCAAATTTTTCTGGGACATTAAAATAATATCTTTGCACTAAAAACAAATCCCTAAATTTAGAAACATTGTAATAAGGCTTTGTTAAATTAATTGCTGAAGTTTCTGTAAAATCTTGTGGGTAAGCACAAGGATAATGATGATTAGGAATAGTATAATCATCAACAAAATCTTCAAATCCATTTATAAGCCACACACGTTCCTTTTTAGCCACTTTAACCTCTCCTAAGACATCTACCACTGCATTAGTCATATAGTTTGCTGAGAGGTCTGTATGAGGGCTTAAACGCAATATTCCAGAGCTCTGTGTACTGTTGTACAATACAGCATGTGTAAATGTTTCGTCTACTGGCATATATGTATTATATGTAACATTAAATTTAAAAGCATCTTGTATATATGTAATATTATCCCAAATTTTTAATCCTTCTGCCTTTTCAACAAATTCAATAATTGAAGGATAGTATATATTATAAAAAGTTTGATAAGTATGTAGTTCATTATGTTTCCATATTGTATTATTTACAACACTGAATAAATCACTTCTTGTTTGTAAATAATATTGAGGAATATAACTATGAAAAGATAACCAAGAATTACTTAAATCTGAATAAGATAAGGTATAATTTTTACAATCTAATTCATGGTTAGCTGTAAATAATAATCTATTATGTCTATAATCATATCCAAATAAATATTGTTCATTCTCTTTATTATTTTTAAAAAAGTTTCTTAATCCTTCTATTATAGGAGTTACAGTCTCAGAAAATCTATATAAAATTCCTGCTTTATTGTCAAAGAAATGATAACCCATTTGATTAGTATATGTACCATATTCTTTTTGTAATCCAGCAACTCCTTCTGCAGTAGCATACAAATATTTAGCAACTGCGCCAAATAAGTCCCCATGACCAATATAAACTTCATTTGCGTCCAAAGCCAATTTACTTTCTGCTGTAAATATTTTCCATAAATTATCTTCTGTATGTGCATACAAATTATTAGAAAGAGAAAATACATTATTTAATACCCCGTATGTATTTGGTACAGTTAAAATATTAGCAGCCCTAAATTTTTTCCAGTTAGATACTTCTGATACTGCAATGTCATTTAATTGCTCTGAATTACACTCACAAGTTTTATAAGCCTCAGTGAATCCAAAAAATGTACGTACTGAATTTTGTGTAGAAAAATCATTGTTGTAACCAAAATAATTATCTGTTCCTAAATTTACATATGCATTAGTGGCGTTGTTAAAATGAAACCAAGCCAAATAAGATAAATTGCTTGTATAATTATCTCCTATTGTATCTAATTTATATGAATCGTTTCCAAGCTTAGGATAGTATACTTCACCTAATGCAGTAATGCCTTCATGTCTCATGTCTACATTAACATCACTTTCATAATAACAATGTACTAATGTACTTATAGGTAATTCATCATCATCATCAGGTACATCTTGAAATACATTTTGATTGTAGTGTAATATTGCAGTTCTTCTGTAAGACCAATAATTAATAAAAGCATCTCCAAAAATCTTTGTAAATTCCATTGTATATTCACCATTACCTTCATTAGTAATAGTGCGTACAGGAAAATTTAATACTTTATAAGCTAGTCCTTCAAGTACACCATACTGATTACAAAGTATTCTTTTTATACTGCCGTAAAGAGCTTGTGCGCATAATAATCTATCAGTACAAGTATCTCCTATAAACCTAAGACTTGTATCCCTAAATTCCCTATAACAATAGTCTCCTCCAAAGGGCAATCCTACTCCTGGACCACAAACCGCACAAGGATTTATAAATTCTAAATTTTCTTTTAGTTCAAAAGCCACACCACTTTCTTGATGTAGATTAAAAAAAGGTTTACTAAATGAAGTATTTACAGAATTAGTAGCTACATAGGTAGAATTTAATATTTTTCTATTTTTTTGGTTTAAAAAAGGTCTACTTAAATCATTATTATAACTGAAATTTCTCATGTCAAAATTAAATCTGCCACAATATGTAGTCTCATCCAATTCATTCTTATCCTTACTGCCGTAACATCGTCCATTACCATTCCATTGTTGTTCTACTGAAAAGTAGTTTACTCCAAGATAAGGTTTATTATAAGAAGTATTAGGACTATGAAATTTATAAACAGTAGGTACTTCTGTTTCAATATTGTTTGAATTATCTACATTTGAATATGCACTAATAGAGCCATTAAAATTACTAGTGGCACTTAAATTTAATAAAGTGCCGTTTATATTATAGTGAGGATGTAAGGCAATATTTCCTGTAGCTAAGGTTGTTCCAAAACATTTATGAGTTATACCTTTTGCTACTATTGTCTTATTAGTTTCATTCCGTTCTACATAAACAATATGGTATTTAGTAATAGGTATTTTACTTACCATCGGTTTTACATTTGAAACCTCAATTCCAATAGGATATATAAATGTTTCTTCATAATTACTGTCAGGTAAAATGCTTCCTTTGTAAGGTCTTACTCCATTTACATATGCATTATCATTATTAATTTCATAACATTCTACATCAGGATCGTCTATTTTATTAAAGTGAGGTACTAATGCTCTGTCAGGCATTCTATGATGTCTTATATTTCCAACAGGATAAACTATTTCTTCTTCACAATTTTTAATGTCCAAATAAGTAATACATTGTTCATTGTATCCCATTTTGCCTCTTTCCCAAACCTTTAATTTAAACGTAGTAATTCCACAATCAGTTTCAAACACAGATTCGTTATGGGGAGTTTCTGTAATAGTTGCTGTGTTATATACTTCCCATTTTTCTTTATCACATTCATAAAAATTATCTGGATTAGTTGCACTAACAGGTAATGCATCTAAGGAATTTTTAGTCCTGCCTGGAATATGAAACACTGGTGTAAAACTTCCATCACAAAACTCTCCTACAATACCAAAAGCATAAACTTCATCGCCCATAAAAGTTTTAAGCCCCATATATTCAGGATATTTATAAGCTAGATTTGCAGGTATTTTATATGTAACCCAATTTATTTCGATTTCATTTGCTAATTGCTGATAATCTACATTATTCAAAGAAGTTAATTTACCTATAAGCAATTGGTCTTGAAATTCTGCAATAATATTAGCCTTATAATAATATGGACTAGTAATTAATAGTTCCTGCAAAGAAATAAAAGTTCCTGGAACACCGTTATAAATATATTGCAGATCATTGGTTGGATTAAATTCACCAATTATTTCAGCACTTACAACACCTCCAATAGTTTTAACTACAATTAGTTCAATTTTGTCAGGATCAAAATCAATATATTTAACATTAATTTTTATTGCTTTTGTTGTTTGTACACCTGTAACAGAACCGTCTAATTGTTCCCAACTTACAGAAGAAGATTCATCTGTAATATAGACAGGACTAGTTATAAATTGAACATTGCCATGATCATATCTATAAGCAAATTGATAGACTCCAACACCTAAAAATCCTCCTGCATCTATTATTGCAACTTCTATTTCTGTTGGGTTATGACATTTAAAAATATTTAAATCACAGTCTAAATATTCACTTGTATTATCTATGTTGATACTTCGTACAGGATTTACTCTATCAGTCCAATAAATTTCTCTTTCATCACAATTAGGAAGTAATTTATATACACCACTAACATTTGGTTGTATGTCTAATTCTGGACATTCAATTATTAATGTTGCAGTACAAGTTTCTGGAGTAAATAAATAAAGTTTAGTATTAGTAAATATTACAAATTCATTTTTATTTAAAGAAATGCTTCCTAAAATATCTTCATCTAAGGATAGACAAAGTGTATTACTTTGCTCATTAGACATTGTCAATAAATCCCCCTCAGCACTTTCATTTATTGTATTAAGTGCATATCTGTAAGTATTTTCTGGCTGTGTTATAAATGAATGGTCTAAATTAAGTCCTTGCATTTTTAAATCGTTGATTATAGTAAGGTATTGGAGAAGTAAGTAAAGGAATTAAAGATTTAGCTTCTTCCCATGAAGGGGTATTTAACATGCTTTTTGCTCTTCCCATATACTCGTCTTTTAAATTTTTTATGTCTGCAAAATATTGCCGTGAGCTGTTATCTTTATTTGCTCTGTAATTTATAAATGCATTCTTAAATTCTATATAATAAAATACAGCATTTACTACTTCTACTAAATCAGGAATCATTGGAAATCCTTCCTTATCTGTTTTTTTACTTATATACATTAGAAGAACTTTTCCTGATTCAAACTCTGTGTATAAATATTCGTCTTGAATTGTGTAATTAGAACCTAAAAGATTTGTAACAATACAATTTTCTTTAAAATATTTATTATATAAATGATGAGAGAATGTTAAAGGTATAAATAAATTACTATTATAACTTGAATTAGAAGTTTCAACAACTCTTTTATACCCTAACCAAGGATTTAATAACTTAAATTCTTCTGTTGCAAGTGTTTCTACCAAAGGAATATTACAATCATAACAATCATTATTTGTGATTACTTGTGTTTGTAATGTACATGCTGTTCCTAACATAGGAGTTAAAAATTCTTTAACGTCACATATGGGTAAATTACTTCCTGAATTTATTGAGGGTGTATATAAGTAAACACCATCAGTACTTACATGCTGTAAAGGTAATTCTGCTTTGTAGTTTTGAATATTTAAAATTACAACCTGTGGTACATATACAGCATAAGAACCAATTAAGTCCAAACAATCTGATGCCCACTGTAAAACCAAATCTTCGTCTAAATAATCTTCTTTTGTGCTATTTAAATAATCATTTAATACAGTTTTAATTGATATATATTTCATTTTTTAAAGATTGTTGATATTGATATATTAGCCTTAATTGCGTCATTAATAATTTTTTTTGCTTCTTTAGTAGATCTTATTTCCCAAAAACCATAATAATTTCTGTGCATTATGCTCAAAGGTTTTTCCCAACTAAAAAATAAAACCTCATTAAGAGCTCCATTTGGTCTTGTTATTCTTACCACAGTTTTTGTTTTGTTTGTTTCTACCCAATCTATTCTGTCACGTTTAGAGATTGTTTTCATTAACTTAAACTTTCCCATATTACAAGGAAGGGTAATCATTGCATGTTTAATTAATGTAGCTATTAATAATTCATTGTATCTTTTAAACATTCTAACAGTTATCCTAAAAAGAGCAGGAGAATACTGTAAAGAATATTCAGCACAAATATCTTTTAATAAATTTTTTATAGTATATTCTCCTTTTACACTGTCTGAAGTACCATGATGCCTTAAAAAGTATTCTCTTAAAAGAGTGCTTTTTTG
>RRZU011005278.1_pt1 | contig 33400 bp, 14 predicted proteins | sample 2165561 | NCBI WGS metagenome assembly RRZU01 (sample SAMN10456909, study PRJNA506462) | wastewater metagenome | isolation source: wastewater sludge | place: USA: Moscow, Idaho | reverse complement strand
ACAGTTGCGCCAGAAGCACCCGCACCACCGGAAGCACCCGCACCACCGGAAGCACCCGCACCACCGGAAGCACCCGCACCACCGGAAGCACCCGCACCACCGGAAGCACCCGCACCGCCAGAAGCACCCGCACCACCGGAAGCACCCGCACCACCAGAATCACCCGCACCACTACTAGGTAACTTATGGTTCATATTGACAGGCATTTGTGTTAAGCCGTTAGCGGGTAAGCCATAATTGGTACTGCCACTGTTACCGTATTTTCCGCCACCTTCTGTTTCAGGTTCAGGTTCAGGTTTAGGTTCCTTAGGAGGAGGTTCTGGTTTATCACGACCACCACCACCACCTCTAGGTGCATTTCCATTTTTAGCAGCAGTTTCAACAGCTTTTTCTGCGTTGCTTTCACCCCAACTACCTGCGTTCAAGCTACTACCTAACCACGCAAGTACAGTGTTTGGTAGTTGCGAGCAAAGACCGAAGATCATATAACAAACAGACAACATTAATGTACAGTAAACTGACATCCACCCGACAAACGTAATAAAGCCGAAGAATACGGCTGAAATATCGTTACCCTGTGTCGAGTTAAATTGAAGTAGCTGTGAACCCCAGAAAGCATCAGTAACATAAAATAGGATAGGGTTGGATAAGATAAAACCAAACCATAGACCCACAAGCGTCAAGATTGGTCGTAAGAATAATGCAATGATAGTCACATAGCCTTGTGACTGACTACCGGCAAATGTTCGCTCTGGTATCATGTGCATTAACGACCACAACGGTAGACCCGCCATAGCTTGAATAATGTGAATAAACCATGCAACAACCGCCGTGGTAAAGAACAGGGTAGGCATTGATGGAATAATTACAGCCATGTAAAGACCTAAAGCCATACATGCCCACATTACCACCGATAGAATCGGGTAGGCTATAGTAGAAACAAAGTGATAAATCGTATCAAGAATCTTGTTCTTTCTTTCTTCAAAGATCAAGCCAGGTATTAACTTTCCTGTCATATAAACCGATTCGACACTGAGTTTCAACATGCTGGCTCCTACAGATGCAGCCATCATGTACTCACCGGCTCTTTGCATATTAGCAATTACATCAGTCTCAGAATTGTATTTAGACATAGGGTTTACTGAGATTGACTTTTGCTGTGCATATTTTTCGCCCGGACCATCACCACCATGTAATAACGCATAAACAACTGATGTTTGAATACTATTAATCCAAGTGACGTTTGTTGCGATGTAGTTTTCTGCTGATCGTTGGGCTGCTGCTGCATCACTAGCATTTGCAAGCCCCTGCGCAGCACCTACTTCCCCTAACCCCACGTTCCAGTCTTGTCGAGTAATAATTTTAGATGTAAATGCGTCAAAAGCATCCACAATAGAAGCATTAATCGCTTTACCTTGCTCCCCCGAAAGGACAGTTTCATTTAAAATAGGGTCAGAGAAGGTGAAAACTTGCGCCTTATTTGCTTTCTGCATTTCATTCTGGAAGCCTAAGACACGTTGGCGAATACTAGAAGCTTGGGTCCAACCTTTCCCCACTAACATATTTGAAAGCGCATCGAGAGCAGCACCAAAAGCAGCATCGTGTCCTGAACTTAGAAGGTTATTAACAATTGTGTTGGCTGCGCCGATATTGCTGTCAACCAATTTATCTAAAGAAGCTATGTTTGCATTTTTAAATGGGTTTTCACCCACGTTTTCAGATGCAGTCACAATGATATTTTGGTCAATGTACCATTTTTCCAATTGCATCAAATACGCGACCATAAAGTTGTATTTTTTTGCTTGGATGGATTGGTTCAATGCCACAATTGCGTTTAAAGCGGTTTTTTGTTCTTCAGAACTCAAACCAACTGCCTTTCTCAGATCGCCGTTATAAGTTAAATCTTTATCGTTAGGGTTGTTAATACTATCAATAAAGTTTTTCACTTGCGTATCAAAACGCTGAATTGTCAGAGTTCTATAACCACAGATGCCCGATGTACTGGTTCCAATCTTCCCACCTTTATCCGATGTTGCGTAGAAGAATGTAGCTTTAGTAAAAGTGCTTGTATCTCCGGAATCAACTGTTGGCTTGTTGTAGGCTTTGTCATAATGCGCGTACAAAAAAGTACCCATGACACGATCACTTGGTATCACATTAGCCGTCCATCCCGGCGGTACTGAAATATTGGCATTTGTTGGAGGTCGGGCTAACCAGACGTTTGTTTTAGGCTCTTGTCCATAAAACTCAGAGTTAAGTACAGATACACAGTGAATCTGACGCAATGCTTGAATTGCAGTTGCACGTAATCCCCAAATATCACGAGTTGCGTCTGTTGGCTGACTTAAACCTCTTGTAGAGAACAATGCTTCTTTAATTGAATCTTGATAGAGCTTGTTGGTGGAGCCATTACTCCATAAAACAAACGTCATCAAAATTACCTGAATAACACTATAACCACTAGGCGTAGGTAAAAGCATTAACCAAGAGAATAGGAAACGCATTACAATGGTTGCTTTGGAGCTGCCTGCACCAAAAGCTTCACCATCTTGTGCGGAGTTGAGTAATGCTGTTAATAGTAAGCAAGACGCAATTACTATCGAGAGAGAAAACGCAATAGACGCAATACCACCCATTAATACAGGTGCTAAGGTTCCCGGTTCTGGCTGTGCATTAGCCGGACTGGAACCAGATATAAACGCATCTATAAAGTTCTTCCCGAATATCGACCCTAACATCGTAATGGCTTGGTCATTACTACAGTCAGGGTTCGATGCGATCTGACAATATATAGACATTTCGTATCGTCCTAAGGCATATCGGATGAAGTCACGATATTTGTTTAAATTTTTGGTTTTTGTACCAATTTTCTTTCATTCGTCTAACAGATCGAATGTACATAGACCCCTTTAATATACGCCATTTCTACTTATCAGAGGTAGAATAATTTTCATCAAGCTTTACTAAGATAACTGACAACTTATTTATGGGGTTCTTGTCATTGGATTTATATTAAAGTTGAATTGTATTTAATATGTATACTTGCCTTATCTAAAAATAAATGAAGTAAAGATATTAATATTGCGTGTTGGTTTACTAACAGCCTATTTAGATATATTTCTTTAGATTTTTTCGGGTTGATATGGTCTGAATTTCAACCACTTACCTCAAACTACATTTAAAAATACTTTTTAAAAAAAGGTATTGAAAAAACAAATACTTCTTTTAACTAATATGTTTTTTTTCAAAGTATAACCTTTATATTTTTTTGTTTACTGGTTAGCTTACCACTATCAATAACTTACAAAAACGTATTAAAATAAAACCTGAATTACTACTGTCTAGCTTTTGTTTTGTTACATGGAATCAATAGCACAAGGAAATATCAGGTTTTACAGTTGTGTTTTTACAAATGTTTACGCCTAACATATTGAAATAAAAGCCAAAACAGGGTTTATAGTGTTGCTGCGGTTTGCCAGACATAGTGTGTGCTACTCTTTGGGAGGCTTGTTAGTAATGTATTTAGAGAAAGGCTTAGTTTGCTAACCTTTGCAGGAAATAGAAATGAGTGCTTACAAATCACCGGCTGACCTAACAGGCGGTTTACTAGGCGTAAAGCAGATATTAGATAGTCAAATCAGTAGGAATCCTGTTTTGAAGCATAAGCTTGATGCTTTTGTAATACTGAATCTAGCTAATCTAGCTCAAGACTCGAATCCTCAAGGCGCAGAATTGCGCAAATATATCTTGCAAGAAACTAACAATCTCAAAACAGAAAAAGAGTGGGATAAAAGCTTTAGTCCAAGCAAAATAGAAATTAACGACCGTGAAATTTTGACTTATAAAAAAGTGACTAAAGTTAGTAAAGCCATCCATGCAGCATTTAACTCAGCCGTTGTATTAGCTGAACCGAATCCAGACACAAGCAATTCTTACACTTTTTCTGATACCAATAGAAAAGTTGTAACAGACAAAATAGTTAATGCTATTAGTCAAATTGAAGGTTTATCCGTTGATCGTACTACGAAAGCCGGGCTTACAAACCAGATTCAAGCCGGTCTGGAATCTGTTACGAATGATCAACATTTGTCTTTGGGTTTAATGCAAGAAGCAGTGAATACTATTGCTTCACAACAGCAAAAAACACTCGACAAAACACTTTCTACAGAAAATAATGTTTCCAGAGATAAGCAAAATGAGCACCGTAAAGTCTCAACACCAAACATATCTATGTAAATACTAATTCAGGATTTTGCTATGTCACAACCAACTTACGAAACAAGTATTCCTGTTTCTTTGCGTGATTTTTCAGGTAGTGCATTCCCTTGTGGTGATAAATTGGTTACTGCTGAACCTTTGATGCCTGATACACCAATTTTCCCGCAAGATTGTTTAAGTCAACAGCGTAAGAATCTAACCGCTTCATTAGAAAATAACTTACCACTTGAGGTCGCTAATGACTTTATGGACAACCACATTGTTCCAGTTCAAACTAAGAATGATGCTTTAAGCTTGATTTCTACTCAAGCCTTTAACCGTCAACGCCGTGACCTTGATCTTGGTCAAACTAATGAGAACTCTGTTCGATTTGGTGAAGGTCCAGATAGCACAGCAGGGGTAGCGTTTGATGCAAATGATGCGGAAAACTACAACAAGCCTGATGACTGGTTAAGTCCAACCCCTTAATTAAAAAAATAGCCCTGAAAGTTCAGGGCTATTTTTATGCGAATAACAAAAGGTTTTCTGGGGATATCCTTCTACGAACAAATGGCTCAATATCCATTAAGATTGCTTGGACATAGAATTTATCTTCGTTCAGTCCATCGAGCTTCCGTGCATCATGGAAATCAGCTTTAAATTCAGATAATACAGAGAAGATATCATCCTGAAACTCTAATGAATAATCTGCTGTCTCATGCGCATTTAAAACTAATAAATCAAAGATTATCGCTGACAGACGAAAAATATGGCTTGCGCCTGGATACTTGCCAAACACCTTTAAATAATTAGCTTGAACATTATCATAGAGCTGAGTAAATGCTGTTTTTAAATCTGAAATCTTATCTTTTCGCATTTCTGGTAGAACAATATCGAATTTATACTGGTAAGATTCGATGAACATGCTTTCTTGTTGTTGCTCTTCTGTCAGTTTCGCCCACTCAATAGTTTCATGCGTAGTCAGGTTGTAAGCGCAACGTATCTTAGTTAAAGATACAGCCTTATCAATTACTGTTTTGGACATATCATCGAGATATTGTCGATATTCCCACGTTTCGTAAATTGTATTAAAAACATCAAAAGCAATGCTCTTTAAATACTGATGCTGTAGATAGCCACTTTCCAACTTACTCCATGATTTAAGTACGTTTTGCTTTAAGCACATTAAATCAAAATAAGTAGATCGGTTCGCAATTGGAATATTAACGATACTTTTGGTTTCAACGAAAGAAAGCAAGTGTAGCCATTTTTTTGTTAGGACAGTCCATGCAGCTACATCAGTTAAACGCGGTACAAAAGGGTGTTTTACCTTTACCGCATCGTGCATAGCTACGACCGCTTTTCTTTTCTCTTCAATGCTTACCAACTGACGAGATTCAGTTACTTTTTTAACAATATCGTCATGCTGAACAGTTGTGTCGTGAGTGATGAAGGTTTCTGTAGAACGTAAGTCAAACGTACTATCAAAATCATTAGTACGAGCTTCTACCTCTTGTTCCTTCTGCTTTAGAACTAGATCAACACTACCTTTGGCATTGGCTATACGAATATTTGCGGATTCATCATAAGGCGAGTTAAGCCATGCTGTTATTGTGCTTGTTTCGCTTAGTTCTGGAAGCTTTTTTACTGTAACCGGGGGAGGGTTGCTATCATCTTCTGTAGATTTAGTTTCATTGGCAGTATCAATCTGTCTGCGTGTAGAGCTATTTACACTAAAAAAATCGAGTGCAGGGGTGCTTTTTTCTTGTTCTACTGACTGGTTTGGTTCCGAAGATTCTACTTCGATCACTGCGCTTTCAGTTATATCTTCAAGGTCCAAGATACCAAAATCATCTGCTGAGATTTTCTTAGCTTGACTACCTGAACTTACCGGCTGTTTAGGAGCCGTATCATCAAAATTAAAATCTGGCAGTAGTGGCTTTTTGGGTATTTCCTCTTTAGGTTCTAAACTGAAAAAGTTACTTGTTTCATTAAGCTCTTCAACATGGACAAACTGAATTGCATCACTATTTTCTTGTTGTGGGAAATCAATAGGCGTGTCTAAGTCAAAAGTTAGATCAGGAACTATCTTTTTGTAGTCCGATTCTGTTTCAGTTGTATTGAAAAAGCTGTCATTATCATCATCTATAGGCTGATAATTCACGCCATTTAGTTGATCAACAATATCTGCACTTTCCATTTTTTCAAAGCTATAGAAATAATCATCCTTGAATAATTGATATATGCTTTCAGAGTTAATGCCGTGAAGTTTGGCTGTAGCCTTTTCTTTTAAAATGATCAGATCATCAATAAAACCAAAAATAGCATTTAGAGCTGCTGAAAAGAACATGGTGTAATCACCAGTTACTTCCGCACTCCATGTATAGAGTTTTGCATCCAGATAATCACAGACTACTTGTGTTTCGATACAGAGGAATCGACCAAGTATGTGCATCATTATAATTTTGGCATTGGTCAGACGCTTTTCTGAGTAATCTACACGAAATATTTTATTCTGATCGAAGATATAAGATTCAAAAAAACTCAGGACATATCTTTTCGTCTTGTAATCCTGAATCCCTAATTCTTTAAATAGTGGAAAATAATCTTCGTAACTGACTAGATTGAATGAGTTATTTTGAGATAACTTTATATAGTGCAGGGGATAACTTGCATGTGTATATGGCTTTTCATCTTCACGAACTGATAGATCAGCATTAAATTCAGCTTTGGTCCAAGTCGCAATTAGAGCCGGCTCTTTAGCCGAAGAAACAATTTTTGTTTGCTCGGTTGCATCTATTCGTGTCTGTAGATCAAAACAATATGTGCAAGAATAACCATTACGTGATTCTTCTAGTTTTACCGATGTGTCTATGTGATATTTAAGAGCTAGGTGCAGTTCAGCTAACCCGCGAATCTGGAACCCTGAAAGATAATAGTATTTTGCAGTAGAAAAGAATCGTGTTTGTTCGACATGATTTTGATCTTGGAATTGGTTGCGCCATAAGTTTTGCTCACATACCTTTTGAAGAAGATCGTAGACCTCTTTGTATGCAGCATTTATGTTTTTGGTGCTGATTTGATCATCTATTTCTTTGGGTAGCTCATAACCAACCGGGGGAAAACCAAACGGTGAAATTAAATAATCCATATCAGCACCAATAGGAATAAGCCTATTCCGTTAAATTAAATGAGAAAGTTTCCGCTTCTTCTTTTTGAACTTTGTGATAAAGCGTAGTGAAGTGGCTATGAAGATCGCATATTAGATCGTCGTTTTGTAGGGCATAAAGTACAGCACTTTCAATCAAGGCAACGCTGATGCTTTCTTGTGCTTCTTCGGCAGAAGCGAGTTCAGCATTGTGGCGAGTAGAAAGGAAATGCAAGGCGCGAATCTGTAAAAGGCTGTCTGTTGCTTTAATATCAGCAGCTCGTTCACTTAAAACTTGGTTCTCGATTTTGAGATCAGCTCCTTCAACCTCTGTAATAAATTTAGCCAAAGCGCGATAAGTTAATGGGTACTTAGTCAACCAATCGGTACGGCTACCAAGTGTAGCTTCAATAACTTCATCCACCGCCAAGATTTGTGATAGATTCACACGATTACTTAGAATAAGTGTTTGTGCATCTACAGATACTTGAGCAATGAATGGTTCTGCCGAGAACTCTTTTAACAAAACGTAGCTCAATGGCGCATATTTTTTATGTTCGGTCGTCATGGGAAACTTACTCCAAGTTTATATAGGCTTTCTGACCATATTCCATATTGTAAACTTTATTCATTTTAATTCCTATGATTATATCACCATTTTCGTTTAAACCTTTTGTTAGGTCTTTTTCTTTGTATAGATAAATAAGCTCTTTTTTAGTAAGGTTTATTGTGTTTTTTAGAATGTAACTTTCTATATTTCTATTCATACAAATACACATCAAAGTAATGCTTTTATTTTTAGGTATATACTCTTCATACGGATTTACCTCAAAGAATCGCACTCCTTTAATAAACTCACCCGCATCAATCAATCTCTGAGCAGAAACACCTTTAGTTTCTTGCTGTATAAGGTTGTAAATATAGGTTAAATCCTTAACTTTTTTAAGGTTCTTTAGATCAATCTCCAAGCCGATACCAATTTTCTTAGATAAGAAAAGTGACAATACCTTTTCGTAATTAATGTCATTCTCTTGAATAAGAATACTATTGATACGCTCGAATACTGCATCATTTTCAATATCATTATATACAAGACGAAGAGTTGGTTTGTTATATCGAAGGGTGCTATAGTTTTCATTAAATGAAATATCATCAACCTCAATTAATATCTTTTTAAACTCTAGCCTAATAGAATCTTTTAATATTTTGATTATGCGCTGATCTATTTCATTTAGACCAATAGTAATATTCTTAATATACATTTCTTGAAATGCAGCTAGGGATAATAACAAAGGGGCTTCTGACGGCTTAATATCACCTTTATTTAAAAACACACCAACTGTATTTTTTAATTTATCAGGAATAACAATAGGTTTATTCATATATATATTTATCTTTAACGTCTGACAGATCGTTTAATAAACTTAATTGAAAGGGGGTTATTAACCCCTTTGTTTATGGGTTGATGGCTGCAATATAATTGTGTAAATCCACACGATGCGCTTTTTCTTTAAAGTATGTATTAAATACAAATATAAGAGCTGATGACACTAACATAAACATTGGTGGGTTTTCATGGTTAATGCCGACCACACTCACCATATTACCGGCACGTTTTTCGTGTGTGAACTGAAAAATAAAGTTGTCTTGCTTGGTTCCAGTGAATGCACCCAACTTATGTTCAACCATTCTCATAATGAAAGGGAAAATGAGTATCCGAATACGTTTAGCATTGCGCGTCTTACTATTATTATAGATAAAGCAGTGATCTTCATGCTCGTCTAAATATTCAGTAATGAGTGAGTTCGTGATGTGTTCTAAAGAGTTGATTACAGCCTTGTCCTGTTCAGTTTGGACATATTTAATTGATTCAACCGGCTGTGTTTCAGACGTTTGCTGAGTATTATTTTCCATATATGTACCTTAAAGGCGAGGGTCTAAAAGAACCCTCGTTTTCAACTGCTTCTACGGCGTGAATGAGCTTACATTGTAAGCCCATCTTCACGTTCTAACTTCCGACCTTTCTCTTTTTCAAGAGTGTTTTCTTTAGATTGAGAAAGTTCATTTTCCGCAACATTAACTTTGCTCGATTGTAGAATGTGCTGACCAATATATTCAACCAGAGCATCCACCTTTTTCTCGATTTCTTCCAATTCAGGACCAACCGGTAGGATAGGACTTTCCATTGTGCTGTTACCTGATGCTAGGAATGTATTTTTGAAGCCTAAATCCTCAAGCTTTTTATTTACATACGCTTCACCAGTTCGAGCAAACAATTCCCACGGCGTAGCCCAATAGTCCTTGCCACCACGTTTATCTTGGCGTTGAGCAAAACTATAGAACTCAGTAGGGATTTTCTCAGCCAGAGCTTTAGCATCAGCAGAAGCAACAACCGCTACCGTAGCCGGAGTAGGTTTAGGCAGCTCAAGCAAATTTGTAACGCTATGGCTGCGTACAAACTCGCTCACCATATTTTCGCTTTTGAGGTGATCAGGAGCATATTTAAGTATCTGGTCACGCATGTAAAGCGCAGACTGGACAGCCATCAACTTACAATGCAATCCACCCATTTGATCGGCAACAGATTGAGAGGAAATATCCTTCACCAAGCCATCAATTACTTCTTTACGTTGCTTTTCGCTGTAATGAGGGTATTGGGTCTTAACAAAGGTAGTGACTGACGATACGCCGAACTGTGGTGTGCTCTTTTCAATAAAGGTAGAGAATTGATCAGAAGCATATTTAAAACCACTCAGATTAGTATCATCCTTGCAGAGCTTGGCATCTTTAGCAAACACCTTCTCAACTTTGTTGTTGTAGTTCTCTGCGATAGATTCAGCCTTTTGAAGCATCCATTTCAGATACTCTTCAAGGTCATTTCCTTTTGGTTCCACACCGGCAACATTGAAGGTTGGTCCAGTACCTTGTAGTTTGGATGCTTTGTCATACCACTCAAGTTGTAGTTCGCTCTTTTTGGCACTCAAAAGATACGATAGTTTCTGGTTGCCTTGCTCACCCTCTGCCGGAGCAGCAATAGGCTGTCCGGGAGATTTGAAGCGTATGCTTTCCATAATATCGACCATCATCTTCGCCATTGGTGTGCGTGGTTCATAACCATTAACAACCATTTCGGATAAGAAGTGAGTAGCGTTCACGGTCGCGGTTGGTAAATCAAACTTCTTCTCTAGGAGGTAGTTCTTTTCCAGTTTGCCGAGGTAATTGTCTAGGCTATGGAACCATTCATGGGCTAGAGAACCCGCTCCATTTTGACCAGACAAATTGATGATGTTGTTTGCCGGGTCATAGTGAGCTGCTGCACCCTTGTTGCCACGAGAAGCGAATGCCAGTCCTGTACCTAAAGAAATCTTAGAATTATCCAGATTTAATACTTTTGCCAGATCACGCATTGCATCAAAAGCGAGGTTTGCTACTTCTTGACGGACATACAGAGGGGTAGAGTTACCAAACTCAACGGCGTTCATGCCAAAAGCATTTCGCAAATCAAACGCATCAGCATTTTTACCTTGACGGTAATCTTCGCCAATACGAGTAGAAGAGAGCATACCCCAACTAGAAGATTTCACTTCCTGATGAATAACGCCCTCACGACCATCAACAGGCGTTACTACTGCCATTGTCTTGCTGTCAAGACCACGCGAGTTTTCTGGTGTAGATGCTTTAGGCTCTTTAGGCTCTTTAGGTTCTTTTGGAGTTGTTTCTTTCTGCTGAGTAGGCTCAGGGAGTTCAGCTAACACTTCATCATAGCCACGAATAGCCAGGTTGCTTTCTTTAATTTCTTTAACAACATAATAAGAAAGCTTATCTAATAGGTTCGTGGTCAGCTCACCTGTCTGTATATACAGAGCAAATTCTTTACTGATCTGCTTGTCTTTTTCAGGGTCTTGAGAGAAGTCATTTATGTTTTCATAAATGTTCTGGAACTCATACTTACTACCTTTCGGATTTAACAGCTTCCCTGTAGCCTTTTGAAGTGCTGTATTCAAAGGTGGGTGGAGCGGATAGCTTCTGAGATTTGGCTCACGCAGTTCACTAAATAGTGGGTTAATGTACCGGGGAGCATCCAATAAGATATTGGATACGGAATGGTCCGAATAAGTCTTTTTGGTTGTGTACAACCGTTCAAGGTTATGTACCCCAAGCGACCTACCATACAAGCTATTTAGCTCGCTAGACAACCGAGATATCTTTGACGCAAACTCAGTTAGGCTGTTCGATAAGTTTGTTGCGTTACGAACACCAGAGATCATATCGTTATAGAAACCAAGACTTTGAACGCGCTTCACAATGTTTTTTTCAGAACCATCAAGCAATTTAGGTTTTGAAGGCAACATATCGTATAAAGCCTGGGCAACAATAGCGAATTTCATATCACCGGTACGTGCTGCAACTTCTTTGAAGTCTGGCTTCGCCCAGATTTTATTTTTGTTCACTAAAGATTGAGCTTCGGCACTAGACATTTGACGGATATCGTCAATTGAGAAGTTATAACCGTAACGATCTTTATGTGCACCTTTTAGCTTAGTTCCTACATCCCCGAAATATCCCCGGTTTTCATTTCCGGTTGCATTATCCTTACCAGACAACAATTGGCGAGTAGCGTCAAAATCTTTAGGTAAAAGATCAGATGCGTCAAGCATAGTGTTAAGTTTTTCAGCCTGACTGACTTCTTGATACTTCTTACCCTGTGAATCAAAGCCGTGGCTTGTAACCACTTTCCAACCATCTTTTAACGCCTTGTGAGCGTCTGGTTGACGCACATCAATAAATTTGAAACGTGCAAGCTCCGTATCTGTTGATGGCTTCATTACCAGAGCATGACCCAAAGCAGAATTTTTGCTGTTGTCGTTCAGCATGTTAGCAAAGTGCCACGCAATATTGTTTTGCAGATCGCCGGCACATCGAGCTTTAACGAGTTCGGTTGTATTCGGGTCAAGGTCTTGAGCCTTCAACGGCGATAGCGTGATTTCGGTGGTATCAAGAACTAAACGCTCAACCCGATTGTTCGCTTCAACGATAGCCCCAAAGCTAGTCGCACTGGTAATGTTGGCAGCTTGTAGTTCAAGGTTGGCTTTATTACCTAAATCTATTGTACCGACATTGTAAGCTGAACCCTTTGCAGAAATCGCTTGGCGGTTTGTATTTTTGTGGTCTACAAGAAGAATTGGAAACTTATCATCAGCATAATTAATCAGGTACACAGTCGCAATTTCCAGTTCGGAATTTGACAATTCATGTTTGGGATGATTCGGGTCGGCTTTAACCTTTTCAATAGAGTTAGCCAATAGGTCTGCTTGATAAATCAGGCTTTCACGGTAGTAGTCTTTAAGGCTATTACGATCAGTGATCATCTTGCTCGACATATCTTCATGGATAGCAACTTCATTCAGATCAGCTTTAATGGTGAATGGGTCATAGAACGGATGGTTCTTATTATCCAATTCATCTTTGAAAAGATTGATCGCTGATGCAGTAAAGATAGTGCGAGGAATATCTACTGGTTCAGCATTTTTCAATTCCTCAATATGCTGATCTAGGTCAAATCTTTCATTGTACGCATTTGGTCGTAAGTTTTGAGCAAGTACCGCTTTTGAACCCAATGGCTGCAAATTACTAGAATCTGGGATTTTCACATAGCTTGGTACTGCGCGTAAGTGAGACAGGTCATTTGCATTAAAACTGCGAGACTTGTACAGCATCATTGGCACACCCACGAATGGCTCTTTAAGTTGTGCGTCGATTAATTGCTCTACGGACTGCGCATTCTTAAATTCCGGCTTTTGTCTGTAGTTATCAAGATGACTGAACGACCCAAACATCGGTTCAGTCTCCAATAATGCGATATCACGCTTCATTGCGCCGTAGTCCAGATTCGCTAGAAAATCGGCTTGGATACTGCGCATGTTATAGCTTTGTGCTTGTGGGAATGAAGATACAGACGATACTGCTTTGTTCTGCTTATTCAGGAAATCGAACAGCTTTGGTGTGAAGTTGATATTCGATTTATATTCATCACTTAACTGGCTGTTATCCAGACGAGGGAAATACATCATTGGTTTATCAATGTACTCGTCGCGTCCGTTGTGTCGTGCCAGAGCTTTGATGTAACCATTCACATTCAGTAAAAGGGCATCATTCTGGCTAATCGGCATTCTTTTCGCGCCGACAAAGTTTTCAATGTAGTCAGTCAGGTAAATCGTTGCTTCACCGGCTTTCCAGTTCTCAGCATTAGCACCTAAACCAAGTTCGCTATTCAAACCTTTTAATGCCTTGTAGCTAACCATTTCTGGCAACAAGCGATAGATTGGACTATCCATATTGCTGCTCATTGTCGGCAATACAATATCCAGTTTGTCGCTTTGAATTTGTGGCAGCTTAGTAATTAAATCATTCCAAGCCTGTACAGCACGTTCACTCATATCATTCACGTACTGCGTTGGGTTCTCAAACTTAATGCTGAGATCATCTAGGCTAGGACGGAAGTATTCGCGTAGGGCTTTGAACTCCTGACTTGGTTCTAAAGTTTTAGCGTATGCAGTTGCAATGCTACTTTCTGGCAGCACATCATAGTCCAAGCGATCAATTGGTCCATCAGCAAGGATTTTTGCTAGTACCGTTGTACGAGTTAAGCGGTCTAAAACATCACCCGAAAGACCTGAAATCACTGTATTGCCAACAGTCAGATCATGGGCTACATCAGATTTCTGTTCGTCTGTTTCAGGCTCAATCAGCTTGAAATTCGCATCTTTGAAATCATTGTAGCTAAGTTCTGTGAACCAAAGCTCTTTAGATAATGCCTTAAATTCAGCTTCATTCCCAGGCTTGGATGAACGGATAAGTTTGGCAATCTGTTCGATTTTCGGTGCTTCTTCCGCTTCAATATTCAGTTTGCTGAATACATAGTTCAAACGGAACTGGTCATAGGATTCTTCCAGAGCAACTTCATAATTGCGGGATTTCATAGGCTGATATTTGGCTGTATCCAGATCAGTATTTAGATCGTATGGAATCACCTTGAATTGATCTGCCTGACCGGGGCGACCCATAGCCCAACCTATTGACTTAACGCCGTCTAGGGTAGGTTGTACAGGTGGTACGAAATTAGTAATGAAATAAGCTGCTAGGGCAACTTGGTTGTTGGTATTGTCCTCATGCCGAACAAAGTCTTTGCCCTGTTTGAACAGAAGCGTCTCTTTGAGACTAGGGTTTGATTCCTCAACTTGAGCAGCAGTCCATAAGTTCAGCTTATCCTTAGCATCCGTAAGTGCCTGGTCGGAATATTTAAAACCATAGCTATCTTTAATTTTGTGACTGCCACGGTTAATACCCGCCATATAATTGACAGAAGCAGTGTCATTCAGGTCTGCTTCCGCAAAATCTCGCATCATGCGGGTTAGGTTGCTTGTTGGAGTATCAATATCGAATTGGTTTTCACCAGTGATATTTTCTAAACCTTTAAGCATTACCGCTATATCAGAAATAACGTCTATAGATTGTGAATAGCCTTTTAAGTGTAAGTGATCACCAATTTGAGTATGGAGAATCTTTAAAGACGGAATTTTATTGGTGGTAGTGTGGTGCTTTCCAGACTTCTGAATACGCTGTTTTGCTTTCAAGAAACGACTGTTCTGATAGCTACGACCAAATGCACGATTAAAACGTGGCAGACGCGATTGATGAACAACAGTGATATCGCGTGATGGATATTGAAGCTCCATCATTGTGCGGGTCGAATGATCAACCAGTAAATCCAGTTTCTCAGGCTGACGATATGATTCATTAGAGAATAAGGTTTGATATGCTTTAGTCACACGATCATCTAGTGCTTGTTGATCTTCGTTTTCGTTTTCTGAATATACAAGGCGTGTAGATTCTAAAGAGCGATCAAAAGCTGCTTCAATGCGATTGATACGATTGAGTATTGCGTCCTGATTCTCTAGGGAAATCGAGAGCTGATCTTGAACCTTTTTCCATTCATCCTGAATTTCAACCAGTGAACGTGATTCAGACATGGTGTAAGGGTAGAGGTCTTTTGATAGACCAATATTATTGACCATTTCGCGTTCATAGATCGCATCACGCTCGTTTTTCAGTGTTACGGTCAGGTCTTTAAGTGCCTTAATCTCTTTTTCGACTTCCGATAACAAGTACAGCTTTGCATACAAGCGGTAGCTTTGCGCCGTTTGTACTTGTTTCACCATGCTTGGGTCATCAGATTTGATGAATTGACGAGGAACGTAGGTCGCTTCCTGAACCACCAATTCCAATTCGCTATAAAGCGCGTTTGGGTTCTCAAAAACCAGAGTGTCCGAACCAGATTCAGTCACAGTATCAAGCTGTGTGCCATCTTGAGTGACTGGCAAAATTACGTCTGATGAAATCGGCTCTACGGCTTCGTTTTCAATGTACTCAACAAACTCTTGATGATCTTCTGCAAACGTCACAGGGTCACTAGAAATAGATACAACTTCGGATTCCAGTGTGCTATCCGGGGTAGAATCTGTATCTGGGTTGTTGTCTTGGTCTAAATCGTTTACCTGACCACCGATAGGCGCGATCTGTTCAAGAGCTTCTTCGAGAGTAGCATTATCATCCACTTTGCCAAATGTGCCATTCAAGGCAGCTTGCATGTTACGGATATACTCTTCACGCGCCAGTAAGGTTTTCTTACGCTCTTCTTCACCGACTTGTTGAATAAATGCTAGTGCATCGTTGTCGATTGAATTTGAGATCGCTTCAACGCTAATTGGTTGATCTGTGTCTACATCAAGTGTCGCTTGCGCCGGAGCCGGAACGTCTGAATTTTCAAGCTGCTCAACTTCTTCTTCAACCTGAGCATACATGCCTTCAACAATTTCACTCACTTGAGCATCCGTTGGACCCGAAGTGATGGTTGCTTGTGGAGCCGACATTTCAGAAGCAGGGCGTAGATTAGTTTTGGCAATCAATTCATCAAGTGATGTTGGTTCCATTTCATCAATGGCATCATTGTCGATCACCGGTAGTTCTGGTTCTACATACGGAGGTGGCGCACTATCAAGGTTAAAATCAAGTGTCTCTTCCTCTGCAACCGGAGTTGGCGCGACAAGTTCTACTTGAGCTTGCTGAACAGGCTCTTGTTTCAAGTAAACCGCTTGGTAAGCACGAGTAAACTGTACAGCATCTTCTACGCTATATTTGTTGTTTTCAGCAGAAAGAGGGTGGTTGCCAGAGAGGTTGTGAACATACGGTTCAACATACTCATAGCGGTCTTTCATTAAACGGAAAAGATTGTTCGTATTTAGTGGCTCTTTTTCAAACTCGCCGTCTTTATCGCGTGTCAGGAAGTACCATTTCTGATCTTCTTGATTTTTTCGTAAGTAATACAGGTTGTCGTCTGCACCAAGCCCTTTGATCGGCTCACGGAAACTTAACGATGATAGGGCAATACGGTTTAGATCGCGCAAGTCTTGACTGAGTTTTTCAAGTTCAGCTTCAATGCCTTCTTTACTCAGAGCATTCTCACGGACACTATTTTGGTTCAGCGTATTTTGCGCAGATCGGTTCAGCGTATTCAGCGTGAAATCAGTATCAGCGAATAGAACTGCCTTATCGCCCCAAGTAGGGTGTTCACTAGGTAAGTGATTGAAGATTTCAGGTACTTCGCGTAAATCTTCAAATGCCAATATGGTTCCGTTCTCTTGAACAGACACCGCTTGCATAAATGGAGACAGCTTCTCTTTGCGAATCACCGAATCATCGTGACCATCAGCATAAGCAGCATCTTGAGACGCATATACTTTGATTAGGGCATTACCTTTGTAACCCAATTCAGAAAGGGTTTCCAATGGCATACTGTCGATCTGGTGTGCACGTACATACAGGGAAGATGCGTGTTGAATAAAATCATCATATTCTTGCTTGAGTGTGTTTTCCTGATTACAGCTCACCACATAATATTCTTTATTGTGTTTTTGGTAGGCTGTACGGTTGTTCAGAAATAGATTACGCCATTCTGTATGCGACTGTTGCGGAGCCGTAAAAGGGGTAATCTCACTGCGCGGGATACTTTTAATATCCCCACGACCCATATTTAGAAAGACATTTTGGAAGTTACGAGGATTCAGACCAGAGCTGCCGTTAGGGTTGTTATAAACTAACGCCATACGGTTACGGTGTTCTGGAATTTCGGAAGGAATGATTTTGAATCCGTTGCTCTTCAATGCTGCATAGAAGTCATCGGGCTTTTGGTTAGAAAGCGCAATAGCTTGTTGAACATCGTCAATGAGTAGGACACTTAAACGCTCGCGGTACTTGTTCTGTTCAGACAAAGCCAAATCAGCACCGAAACGTCTCAAGTCAAGCCAGGTAATCTGATCTTGTGAAGCCATACGTTTCACCACTTTTATAATTGATTTATTAAATAGGTCGAAATGAGCCTATGCTCTCAAGTTTATATCAAAACCTTGCATTCCCATAGGTTAGAAGTTGTATATACAGACAAGTTTTTTTGTATTTTCCGGTTTTTTAGGGTGGTGCGCCGTAGTAGAGCAATAAAAGTTAAGAGTTCTACATTTCTCGTATAATAAAAATTAATGTGAGTGGTTTTCTTATATATATCATTTGCTTACAGCTCTTTTGGAGTAGAGGGTTTTTGATTCAATTTTAGAAATTAATGTGAGTGGTTTTTCTATATATATCATGCGCTTACGGCTATTTTGGAGTAGAGGGTTTTTAATTTAATTTTAAGAAATTAATGTGAGTGGTTTTCTTATATATATCATGCGTTTACAGCTCTTTTGGAGTAGAGGGTTTTTTCATAAAAAAAGCCACCCTAAGGTGACTTTTTGTGACAACTAGAAATTAAAGTGCCATTCCTAATTGTTGTTCTTCTGGTTTTTTCGTCTCTTTCGCTGCTGATAGGTTCTCTAACCGCTCTGCCATAGCCAGACGTTCAGGGTCTTGCTTCAAGAAACGCTCATATTCCTTCTTGTAGTGAGCATCAAATTCTTGAGGTGTCATTTTCTCAATCATATCAAGCTTATCACGCAGCTCTTCTTCACGTTCAACATCACGCACATCCAGACTTTGCAGTTCAGAAAGCTCATGCTTGATGTAAAGTAGATGGTCACGTAAGCGCATTTCCGGCAAGTTTTCTTTAATGTGCTCCATTGCTACATTAATGAAATCCTTGAACGAAGCAACGATCTGTTCACGCTCCGTACCCATCGGACGAGCATTACCCATGATTTTCTCTTGTTCAAAACCAAGAGCGTTGTTATCACCACGATCACGGCGTACCAACCAATCATTGTTACCCATTTTCTTTTCTTTTTGCCCTTCGATAGTGACAGCTTCGCCACAGCGAGCAAACTCTTCAAGAATGGTAGACCAGTAACTCGTACTACGTCCTTGCATAGAATCAAGATAAAGAGCGTCACGATGAAATACAGTAGCATTCAGCGCAGTATGCCGTCTCGCCATGTAATTAAATACATCCAGTGCATGCCCCTTACCGTTTTCAGCCTGAATGGTTTTTTCAGGGAACTGATCACGCATTTTTTGCAGTAAGAAACGTGTAGCTGATAGCGCATCCACATCCTCAATCGATTGAGGAATAATAGCTCTTGCAATGTGAGATCGTGCGGTCTGGTTAAACGCATTGAATTTCAATTTTAAGGTATGTTCATCCATACCCGCAGCTTCGTATGCTTCTGTCATGGTTTTGCGGTAATTAGTGAGTTCGCAGTTATAGGCAGTGTCACTGTTTTTCACAATCCAACCAGTAGCTTTCTCACGGTACTCTTCCATCGTAGTGTTACGCTTGACACTATCATTAAGATTTTGGTCCATGATTTGCTCTGTTAAACCATCGTAGTAATAGCTTTCACGGCTTGCTTCACGCGCTCTGAACACTTTAACGATTTCATCAGCAGCAGCTTTGCTATATTCAGGTGAATGACCACCCACTTTATGCGCCATTGCCATGACCCGCATCTTGTAATGCTCTTCCTTCTCGCGCAAATTACGAATCATGCCATCTAGGTCTACTTTGTCGTAGTTTGGACGACGAATATTCTTAATCATCACATCCATTACTTTTGCTGCATCACTAACAACTTGCGAGCGAGAGCTATCTAACTCTGCGGATAAGAAGCGATTACGCATAAAGCGATCAAGTTTAGGGTTTTTCTGAACCTCAATATCCATCATTGCATTATCGAGGGCATGGAACCACTCGTGAGCAAATGAGCCGTAACCCTTCTTTTTGGTCAAATTGATCACACGGAAATCGGGTTCATAGTGCGCCAAAGCACTTTGACTACCACGCGAACCGTTTGCCAATGCCATTAAGCCATCAAATCCCACCATACGATCAGGAATATTGATCATCTTCGCAAGGGCAGCACAGCCGTCATAAGCCAAGTTAATAGCTTCCTGACGGTCCTTTTGGTTCAGGTAGTTACCAAACTCACATGCCTTGAATCCAAAGCGGTGTTGCAGTTCTTCTGCTGTGACATTACGCCCATTACGGTCGCTAAAGTCATTCACCATAAGTTTCGGGTCATCAACGGTCGGCATGAGGGATTTTTTCGATGCCATTTCCTTCATTTCGTTGTTGATGCTATTCATAATCTCGTTCAATTCTTCACGAGAGTTACGACGGCGTTCTTGCTGTTCTTTCTTGCTTTGTGTTGTCTCTGTTTCGGTTTTTGGATTTAGGGCTTTGTAAACCATATCCAACTGATCATCATCCAAAGAAGCTTTTAGCTGTCTGTTTTCAAGCAGTGAATAGGAGTGAATACCCTTTGGTAAGCGATCACGGAAACTCGAATGGCGAAATGTCTGTGAATAAGCTTTACCCATTTCATAAGAAAGATCAGTGACCTTGCTCAAGGTCTGCTCAAGAGCGTCAATATCCTTGAGACGAGAAGGGTTTTGTTCAGCAAGGCGATCTCGTGCATTTAGCACTACATCAAAACTTTGCTGTTCTTTCCAGAATTGCTGTATTTGTCTGTATGGAGCCTTAAAGTTACGTTGAACTTCCTCATGGAATTTAGGGTTTGCTTCCCATGATGAATACACATCACTTAATGCCTTACGAATATCAGTCAGGTTGGTTTTGTCGATCACTGCATTACGGATATCCGTTATGACCTGATTGTAAACTACACCAACACGAGTAACCTGTTCTGAGCTAGTGTTTACAGTAGTTGGGAAATCAGGCTGAGAAGGCATAATTTTACGCAGACAGTCAGTGATCAAGTATGCCCGAACATCAATACCTTTTTCCTGAGCATCTTCAACGGAGGTCTTTTTCCACATTTTGTTCAGCTTCAAAACACCTTCCATTTGTTTCAGCGTCATGGCTTCGATCTGGGCAACGGTCAATGTGACGTTATACAGGTCTTTTTTCGCACCGGGTATCTTGTAGCCAGTATCTTCAATTTGATCACCGCTAGGTGTCTTAGGTGTTGAAGATTTACGTGGAGCAGGGGCAACCGGAGTTGCTGATTCTTGCTGTTCAGAAGTAGGTTGTGGAATCTTAGTAGGTTCTACTACAGGTTTCGGTTCTGGTTCTACTACAGGTTCTGGTTCTGGCTCTACTACAGGTTCCGGTTCTGGTTCTACTACAGGTTCCGGTTCTGGTTCTACTACAGGTTCCTTAGGTTCTTTTGGTGGAACAGGCGGTGAAATGTGTTCCTGATTGTTTGTTGCTTCAATTACTTCAACCGCTTTTTTTTGCTCTTCCAGATCAGCACCGGCTTCACAGTCTGATGCAATCATATCCAATGAAGCATTCTTGTCATTTTTAATGATTGCATCCAGTCCATCAATCACATTACGCATGTAGTGTGGCGAGCCTGGCAAGGCAGATGGAGTAGATAGTAAAACAAAACCGTCAGATAGTTTTTGCTTGTTGAACTCGTACACAGACGGAAGCACAGCAATTGACGCATGCTTGGTTTCTGTTGCCGGTTGGTATGCCATAACAGCATTGTGCGGGTTCAAGACGCTTTCAGGCGGTTTGCGGTTATGATCAGCCATGCTTGGCAGTAAAGCAGCCTTAGTTGCTTCATAGCCCTCTTGAATCAGGCGTGATGCAATTACCTGTTGATAAGGACCAATACTGTGTGTACGAGCTACAGGAAGCGTAGTGCCTTGAATGTTTGCCAGATTATTAGCATTGTTCAAGACTTGGCTAACTGCGCGTGGACCCGCGAAATAAGCACTGTCTGAGGTACGACGATTGGATTCAACCACCTCTTCTTTAAACTCTTTTTTACCGTAGACACGACTGTAAGAAAAAGCAGCATCGGTTCGGTTGGTGTATTGCACTGGTAGATCAGGTGGAACCACTAAGTAACGTCCAACCAGTTCTTCATTACCAGTCAAGCGAACCACGTTGTAGTCATCAGGATTGCCAAGAGCTTCCACTTGATTTTGAAAGTCTTGCATTAAGAATTTATGCAAGTCATCAACACTGGCAATATTGGCTAGACCAAAACGAACTGTATGAGCTGATAATTCATGTTGAACGTCCACAGTTGTCACCAACGCTTTGCTGTTGTCAGCAATTGGATTAACAATATCTGTGCCTAGAGAGTAGTGGATACCGGTGTTATAAGCTGCTTGATCTGAGAGAGCTGCACGGAGAGGGGCAACTTCTTTGCCTTTGGTCGCAATTTCGTTTTCAAGTTGCGCTTTAAGAGCATTTTTTTCTTCAAGGTATTTGATCTGATAATTACCTTTAAGCTTTGCATCCTCAGGCGGTTTCACAAATTCTGGCAACAACACATACGCACCATGCTCTTTGCCTTTTGGTGGAATCTCATAAACAAAAAGGTCAGCACGGTTGAACTGATGATCGTTAGGATTGTCAGGGTTTTGTTTTTTCGCTTCCTTTTGATCAGAAAGATTGATGGCATCCAAGATCATTTGAGGTGGCATAGCAAACACGTTTTCACGCATTGAAGCTAGGGAAATATTGCCATACGCATCATCTAAGCCCTTAAAGACTTCACTAGAACGAATTTCAAGATCGGTATTATCCAGACGTTTCAGCATACCCGCCGTAGGGTAAGATAGGTCGTGCAAATCAATCTTCGCTGTCATAGACAGAGGAATTGCAGCATCTAGCGGGCGATACGGTTCCGGTGGGATTTCCTGACCAGTTCTTTCCAGGTAATCTTCATATTCGCGTTTATCCAGATATTCGTCTTGGTCATCCTCTTCAAAACGTCTGCTTGGGCGAGCTACATCAAGTTCAATCACTTTTGCAGTGATTTCTTTGTTTAGCGCATCAAAAGACATTTCACGTAGGTTATCGACTGTACCTAAACGAGCACTGTTGATTTTTTCCCAAGCCAAGTCAGTATCAATGTTACGGTTTGAACCCGGACCATCACGGTATGCCAGTTGATTAGCGATATCGTTTAGATCAGCCGGAAGGATGCGCAAGTATGAAAGGTTTGAATTGGTGCGTGTCACCACATCCAAGTTCTGTTGATACGACAATTCCGAACTTTCAAACATGCCTAAGTGGTTTTTGAATTGATTTACCGCAGTGCCAATGAAGTCATGGGTAACATCAGACAGACTTTGAGGATTCGGTTGAACTTCAAAACGGCGTTCACGAATCGTCGGCTGCATATATTCAAAGACTTGGCTGAACTGTTTGTCAGAGTTCAAACTGTTAGCAATGTAATCCGGCACTTTGCCAGTAGAATTGTCATACGGTTCAATTGATACGTTCTTATGGAACAACACATCAGCAGTTTGAATCGCAGTTAAAGCAGTCTGGTAGTCTAGGGCATTATCAAATTGCGTAGTAACGCTTGGGTCTGAGATCAGGCTGAGTTTCAGGTTTGCACTGTCTACAGTAAAGTCATCTAAAGATGGTACACCATTTTGGTAATAGTTCGCAGTCTTGTCATTGATGCTCTTAAACAAGCGTTCAGCAGCTTCAATTAATGCTTCTTCATTTTCTGCTTCTAGCTGTTTTTTGTGGACGGCAACTAGGTTTTCCAAGTTGGTTGCCACATCACCGCTAAAGCCTAAATCTGTATAGAGCTTATTACGGCTATATGCAGCAAAACCGAGTGCAGCAGCATCACGCAAATTGCGTACATTCAACTCTTCTTGGGTATCAGGTTTAATATCACCTAAGTCGATACTGTTAATCTGGAATGGTTTATCACTGTTTGCACGGTTCATCACCCAAACATGCTTACGGTCAGCAGGGTAGTCATCGTGATTCAGAGAAGGGATAAAGTTCCGAACATAGTGCAGGGCTTTACCTTGTTGATGTGTCGCACTTGCACCTAAGCGATAGTAGCTTTCATTAAAATTAACGGCTGCTGCCTGAACTAAAGCAAAGCTAGTTTTCACTTGGGTTACATCAAGTGTTGGGTTCTTCAAGGACTTGTCGTAAGCGATCACACCCGGAACAATGTGGCTTAAAATATCTGCTGCTGCCTGTACCTTGAACTGAATATGATCACCAACACCGAGCATTGGGTTGGTTGTACTGTATCGTTCTTTACTTTGCAGTTTTAACCAGTCCTGTACAGCTTTATTGCTAGACAGCATCGGAAGGATACTTTGACCTGATGCGCGTTCAATCATGTGAGCATCACGCGCAATTGTGACCAGGTTATCTAAGATACGTGTATCCGCAAGAATATTGTTCGGAGAACTAATATTTAAGTCAGCAGCCAACTGTTCGCCGTCTTGCAGTAGTAATTGAGCGTATCCACGTAACCGTTCCTGAATAACAAAATCAGCTACAGCAGTGTTGATGTTTTTTTGAGGTTGAGCATTGTCAAAATCAGGAAGTTTAACCACTGTGATGCCTGAATGTGGCAATGCGTTAAAGCTAATTGGAGCAAGAGGTTCAGACGCAATGTTTTGGCGGGTGATAGTACGCGCTTCAACATTTTGAACGAATTGAACCAGATCAGCATTTTCGTGAACGATATTACCGAAGCCAAAGCTTTCGCTAGAGAAGTTAGCTTTAACTTCATTTTTTGCATCTTCAAAACCGGCTTCAATCTCGTGTTCGGTCGTTTCTTTATGCAATAAAAGATTTTCTACATATTCAGGCTTAACGAAGTCTGATTTGTAATCATGGATATGCTCGCGCAGATCGTTGAGGTATGACAGATAAGAACGGTTGCTTGAGTTTTCTTGCTCTACCGAATGTAAACGCCCCTGAGCAAATACAAGGTCTGTTGTCGGGTGAAGCATGTGTGCAGCATACGGAGCCAGGCTATTGATCTGGCTAGGTACACCACCCATACCAACAATCATATTGGACAAGATAGATTTCTGACGCGCATTCACAAGTAAGTCGCGGTCTTTTTCGCCTTGTTTGATTCGCGCTAGGATGGTTGGAATCGCTTGCAGACGGATATGCTGATCTAATTTATGCAGATCACGCAGCAAAGGAGTTGGTTCAACGCCGTCAATCAAGACTTCTGGTGCAATGTTATTTGGTGCAACGTCGATAACTTCCGGCTCCACCACTTTGATTGCTTCATGTAGTGGTTTACCAGGTTCAACCGTAATTTCACCAGACAGTACCGCAGATGCAGTAGCTTCAATATCTTCAACAGTTGCAGTTGCCTGTTTCGGGTCCAGACCATCTTCGAGATTGTCACTTGGTTCAGCGACTAAAGAACTTTGGTAAGCAAGTTGAGCTTCAAGTTCTGTTTCTAGGTTGGAGTAGGCAACAGTTAGGTTGTTCGCCACGTTTTTGAAGTCTGTACGCAAGTTGCCACGCAGACCGTTAATTGGTGCATGGATTTCGCTTAAACGCACGTACATATCATTCAGTGCAGCAGAGAAGTTAGTACGGTTTACGTTCTCTTCTGAGGTCACAGACCATTTACCGTCTGCATCCGACATTGCATGCTGAACTTTGAATTGACCGTCTTTTTTCACAATGTCAAAACGGCTGTTCATAGAGAACTGTTGTTTTAGATCAGGATAACGCTCATACAGCACTTTATTGACGTAGCTATTGGTTTGAGCAATGCCAGTAAGCATCACACCCACGTTCTCTTCATTCAGGTTTTGGCTGTACTTGTCTAAAGCACGGAACTGGTTATCAAAGTAGACAAGGGCATTGTGGTTCAATGTCACCGCATTTGGTAACTGATAAAGTGAACTCCATCCCTTATGTGCCGATACGTCATAGTTCAGCATTTCGGGGATTTGGGAAATATCAGAGAACGCAAGGATTTGACCTTGACTGTTACTCTTGATTGGCAGACTTGTATTTGGCAATTGAACCGGTTTTAGGTTCATTAAATCCACACCGGCAGCAATCGCAATTTCTTCTGTTGGGTAGTATGCAACTAAGCTCTTGTCAGAGGTATAGCCGTACTTTTCAAGCTGTGCCAGAGGGAAAGCATCAGCTTCGTGATGTTCAAAGAACATTTCCGCTTTCTTATCGTGGTCATGCTCTTGAAAAGCTTGTACTAAAGAAGAAGATAGAGGGGCAGCTTTGGAATCAATATAGCCGACCTTAGGTGCATCTTTGCCTTGCGACACAATATTAGTCCATTGTGCAACGCGACCTTCTGCAATATTGGCATCATGGTTGATATAGATTTCAGAAGTATCCATGTCACGAAGAGGATGCTGTTCGATACCTGGAATAAGCTGTCTGAGTAGCTTGATGCTGAACGAATTTTGCTTTGGGTCAAGCATCACAGTCATATCGGAACCTTGAAATTCAGATTCAACGATAGTTGCGCCTTTTGACTGAGCATTTTTGAGAAATTCATCAATGCTGATATTGGTTTTTTGTGTAAATAGCGCAGGGTCCTGAACTACCAGTAAGCCTACCTTTTCACGTTGCTGTGTCGCTGATGAAACAACAGCCCGCACTCCAAATTGAGTGAGGTCGATCCACTTCTTAACTGCCATATAAACCTCTAATTATCGTTCTTAAACATGCGCCTAAAAGGTCGCATTCACAGTATATAGGAATGTTCTGTATATACAAATGGCGTGGAAATACCATACTGCAAATTTGCCGAATATATTTTGCTTAAAACAGTGATAACCCACTTCGTAAGGCAAAAAAAATGGGAGCCGAAGCCCCCATTTTATAAAAAAGATTATTCGGCTTTTTGATCAATTGATGTTCTTAGACTGTCAGAAAGCGCGATACGTTGCTTGTATTCAGCATTAGAAACTTTAGTGATCGCTTGCATATTGTATTCACCAGTTGCTAATTCCTGTTCCATTGAAACAAGTGAAGCAAGTAGGGCTTCTTTACGTTCATTAGAACGATACATACGCTCACCAATCGCCAGTTTTAACGCTTTGACCTGTAAAATTTCTTTTAGGACACCGCGCTCTTCTTGTGATGTTAAAGCTTTGTTCCACTCTTTGTAATCTTCATCGAACCCTAAATAGCGGTTTACTTCCTTACGGAATTGAGCAATTAAAGGTACACCGCTAGAGCTGTGCGCATCATCTGTTTTAATTGAAGTAAATTCAGATTGAATTGCTTTTAGAGAGTTGATTGCCGGTGAGATTTTTGCATCTTTAGCTAATTTCTCTGCTAAATATTTTTCACCCTCAGGCGTAGATGCCACACGTTCATTGATCGGACGGTCAGGCAAGCCAACCATATTGTTGATCAACGCATTTTGCGCAGCATGAACGTCAGTACCTTCAACTGCTTCTGTGAACAGTGTTGCTGCTTGTAAGCTCAAGCCCGGCGCAGAACCAGAACCACAAAGGTTTGATGCCTGTTGGTCAGGTGTACAGAATTTCGCGTGATGTTCTGCCAACATTTCTTTTTGAGCTTTGATTGGGTCAGCATAAGTACCCGGAGCAGCTTTAATTTCAGTAGAAATACGAGTAACTACAGAATCACGAGCTGCTTTCTGGTTTGCAGCAGTGTGATTACGCTGTGCCAGAACCGTACAGTTTTTATATCCTTGACCGGTAGGACCGTACTGTAATGCAACTTCTTTTTGCTTCGCACTGACTTCAAACGCTTGATAAGTTGATGCTTGGCTTTGCGTAGAACGTGTCATGGTATCGGTGATAGCTGCACCAACTACGTTCTTTTGCTTGGTCAAAGCCTTAATTGCATCAACGATCTCATTACGTTGATCAGTTAAATCACTAGAGATTTTCTGATCATGCTTAGATAACCACTGCAAGTTTTGTGCAGCTAGAGAGGTATAGTGCTGCGTGATGTATCCCGCAAAAGAAATATCGTTGAACGGAGGGCAGTAGTAAGCAAAAACGGAAGCTGAAAACAGCACCGAAGTAACCATTACAGATAGACGACGGAGTGGATTACGAGACTTATTTTGATCTTCACCATTACGAACACCACGTAGCTCACGCATACGATCTTTCATATTTTGAGTGGGTTTTTGTTTGATACTCTTCATACGTCATCCCCCTCTTAAAGATCAGGCAGTGAAATTTTGGCTTGGAAAGAAAGAGCGCGTGATTCTGCTTCTTTTGTCTTTTGCTTGAATGGTTCAGCAGTTGCTAACACCAATGTTGCCAGTAGACCTTCCATACGCAAACTCTGTTCATAAGATTGTTGGTCCATCCATACTTCCAGACCTTCAATACGTGCAGCTTCTACAAGCAAACCACGAGGTTCCTGAGCGACCATAGATTTTTGCCACTCAAGGGCTTCTTGACCGCCGTAGTAACGTGCTACAGTTTTCTCAAGAATGTCATTCGCTGACTTCAAATCACCTTTTTCATCAGCAAACTGTTTCAGGTTTTGTGCTTCGATAATTGCCAGAGAGTAAGCAGGGAACGCAAGCATTGAAGCCTTATGGTTTAATGCTAATAGATATTCCTGTCCTTGAGGTGTACGACCACCCGCCACAGGAATTGCCAAGTCTTTTTCACCTAGAATGTTTCGACGAATTGCAACACGCGCTTCGGCTTCTTTTGAATCTGGGTAAACAGACTGGAATAGCAGGGCAGCGTTAGTGTCACCACCGGGCAAATCCGATAATTTACATACGCCTGTTTGAGCTTCTGTTACTGTACAGAACTTCTCGCGGTGCTCTTGAATACGAGCGTTACGATCAGACGTAGAATCGTGTGAAAGTGAACCCGGTTGGTTGCCAGTGTTACTTACCATAGATGCACCAGATTGATTGACGATTTGTGGTGTTTTCGCCAACTCTTTGTTCTGAGCCACTACAGTACATGCTTTAAAGCCCTGTCCAAGTGGTCCGAACTTAAATGCTATTTCTTTAGTCTTATTGTTCTGATCTATCGCTTGAACAGCCGACATATACGATTGAGCATTACGAACCAGTGAATCTGTAATTTCTTCACCCACTACCTGTTCTTGCTTGGTAGCTACAGACAATGCCTTTGTGATTTCTTGCGTATTCTGCTTGATGATCGTAGACATTGAAGTAGTCATCGTGTTGACAGCTTGCTCCACAGTATTACTGTAAATCTGAGATTGAGCATTATTGTTCGTTTGCGAACTCAAAAATGTACTATCTGCGGTATAAGCCACAGGAATAGACGATGAAATCACAAAAGCAGCTATGATATTTCGACGCAATTTCGGTGATAACTTCGACCAAGCGTTAGGTGTTTTTGGAATTGATTTCTTTTTCATATCAGTCGCCTTTTGTCCTTATTCCACATTCGGCTTGTAATCAGCGTTATACGTCACACGACTTTGCATTTGATTACTCAAAACAAAGTTAGCAAGCGAACCGGTTGTAGCACGAATCGTTGAACGCACCTGATCATTTACACATGAATCTTCAAAGTTGCACGTAGCAATATTTTCAGGAAGCCCTACGTTATTCATAAAGTTTAGGTAGTTTTTAGCTACCTCAAATTTGGTAGGAGATAGATTATCTTTAGCAAAGAACATGGCATAATCCACATCCATGAACTGATCGCCGTTGATACCCATATTGCATAAGCCCTGTGCACTTTCCGTTGCACTACAAGCAAATTCTAGGTGATAAGCCAATGGCGCAGATTTCTTATCTACAGTATTAAATTTCGGTAGTGCAGCAGTCACTTTATTAAAGTCACTAACGATCATATCTTTAAGTTTTAACTGAGAATCAAAAGCTCGACGTTCTGCTGTTTGGGTACAGGCTGCGGAATCTGGCAAAGCCCCTTTCAGGTTGCGGTCCATGATCATATCTTTAACAGCCATTGCTTGATCAATGGTTTGCTGTGTAGCTACCAGAGCATTTGCATTACGGTTAATGGTGTCATTTACCACTACACCAACGACCTGTGTTTGCTTGGTCGTAGCATTCAAGCTATTGGTGTATAGCTGCTGTGAAAGAAATTCTTTCACTGGTGTTAGCCAGGCAAACGCATACGCATTTTGTTGGTAGCCCAGAAATAAGGAGCCACCAACAATTAGCGAGCCTACAGATAAAACCGCAGTTGATTTACCCAATACAGAGAGCTTTTCTGAGTTATGTTGCTGCTGTAAACGCTTTTGGCGTTGTTCTGCTAAACGGTTACGAGAACGATGAAAACTCATAGTCAACCCTCTTATTGATTAGTTGCTAAAGAAGCTAGAAGCGTTGGTTGAACTATTGCTCTCAGCAGACGCAGAGCTTGTTTTAGCACCTTCCGCATAAGGGTCATTGGTTTGTGCGCCACTTGTACCGCCAGAAGAGCTACCAGAACCAGAACCATTTGTACCGCCAGTTACACTACCACCATTAGCCGGGTCGGTTTTAATGTCATAACCATTAATACCATAGGTAATTGTGGTCTTGTCTGGCATGAAAATATTTGAATCAATACCCAACTTATCACCAGTTACACCCGCAAACTCTTTTGCGAAATCATAAGTTTGAGAATAGTTTTGGATTTCACTCATTGCTTCATTAATTGGACCAATCACCTGTTCAGAAGCTTCATAAACAGCGTCGCAAACCTTCTTGTTTGCATACTCTTTCAGTGCACCAATCAACTTGTCTTGCATACCACTCCATGTAGGGATTGTTGTAGACAGGTCAGGGATATCGCCTAGATCAGCAAAACAGCCACCTTGTTTTTGCGGTTGGAAAATCTGGTTCACATCAACATATTTAGAAAGCACTTCGGCACGGATGTTTAGTGCATCAGACGCAGCCTTCACCAAGCCGTTTTCGCTTTCAGCACAGTCCTTTGCATCAGCAGCTACAGTGGATTCAGTAGTACCAGTCACTTGAGCAACCTTATTCTGGTTGGCTTGTGAAGTTTCACTACCATCGGCAGCAGAAGTACCACCAGTAGTCAATACGTTGGTTGAGCCTGTACCCGGTTTAGAGCCTGATTGATTGGTCTTAGCCACGATGTTTTCGTGGGTATCAACATATTTAACCTCTTCGGCAATTGTGGGTACTGAAATAGCTAAAGCTGTACCTACAAATGCACCAATCACTGTGCCACGATTCAGGTAGGTTTTGATAAAGCCTTTATCACTATTAGTAGTAGCTGCAACAGCTTTTTTCTTAAAGCCCACACCGACACGGCTGCCGGATTTATTTGTTTGATGTTGAAGCCGAGCTTCACGCATATTTTTCGGTTGTTGTTTCATACAATCACCCAATTGATCTAAAGTTTTTCATATATAAGTGAATTTTCGACGTATTTTCATGGTTTAGTAGAAATACTGAAAAAAGGCGATTGAAGAAACGCATCAAGTTAGTAGAGAACAAAAATAGGTCTTTGTACTGTTCTTCTTTAATACCGAATTTCTGCAATTCGCTCGTTTCGAGTTTTGAAAATTCACTTACTAAAACAGCGAAACCTCTATTCACTGATAATGCTACTGACGCAATAAATAAAAACTGAATGCTATTTAATAGATTCATCAGGCGACAGAAGTAATTAACAGCGTCAAGAATTTGGTGAATTTGTTGCTCACCGATTTTTTCTAAATCAATGCGTGATTCAGTGATCTCACTCACTTCTTTAGAGCAAATTTGATTTACAACTTCGTCAGGGAAGATCGGCTTACAGCCTTCTACAAGGTAGTCTGATACCTTGCTGACTTGTTGTAGGTAAAAGGAATAGTTGACTGGATAATTGCGCAGCTCAAATTCTTGTTTAGTAATAAACAAGTCAAATTTATTTTGTATCTGCTGACTTTCAGCAATCAATACAGCTTGCGATATGTTTCCAAAAACATCACCAACGAATTTAAAGCAGTTCGCTTTGGAGAGAGTAAAGTCACCATTAGCGGATTTCTCAAAATACTGATCTTGTTTTTTTAAAAACGGATATTTGTTATCGCAACATTCCTGGATAAAACGAATAGCATGAGCTACTTGGTTTAGCTTCAAGTCGAAATTAAACTCTTTTATCTCTGTTTCAGCTACTTGTTGTAATGCGCCCATAGTTGCACTCTTATTGCTTTTTCAAAAACCCCTAAAAGGTGGTTTAACCCGACGAAGAAAATAGACATGGATTCCCTCACGTTATATTAAAACAAAAATTGCACAAAACAAAAAGGCTTTCGAGGGGGGGCGAAATTTTTTTTGTTGCACAACACTACAACTCCTTTTACGGAGCTGTATGTTTTGATGTTTTAAACAAGGCTTAAAATTGGCTTTTGCTCAAATTCTTGGCGGGGCAAATTCAAGAAGCCATTATTGTTTAGTGAGCGAAGGAAGGAAGCAGGGAGCAGTGTACGGTCCTTACCATCTTTTGACGCAAGCACTGTAATAACGTCAGACTTACGGTAATAAGCACAGCTCATTACACCAAGTACATTCTCACGCACGATTGGTTCTAGGTCATTACGGCTTGGAATCTGACGAATAGAGCCATAAGTGATCTCAATGAGACTGATTGATGCCTGTAAAGTTGGCTCAAACTCGCAACTGATTGTTAGGAAGTTACGATTATTTTCAAAGTGAGCGTAAAAGTTTTCCCGCTCTGCTTCTTTATAAAGGGATTTGAATAGTTCAAACGTAGGCTGCATATCTACAAATCCATGTGGATTGAGAACGCTGCGCTCTTGTTCAAAAGGGTTCAAAACAACACGATCACCAGTGGCTTCGTGGATGAAGAACTTTTGAGTTAAAATTTCAGTATTAGTAGCTTGATTCATATTGTTGTCTCTTTTTCAAAATTCGGCTAAAAGCTCGAACATGGTTTGATATCACGAAACACTTATAAACTTGGACCCGGATTTTCCATATTGCGTTTTTTCTCACGCTCTGCCGGGGTAGGTAGGGGTGATTCTACAGTAGTTTCCGGTTCTGGTTCAGGTTTATTCATGTCATTTTGGGTTGTCGCTTCTGCTGCTTGAACAGAAGCCTGATCTTTTTTCAGATCGGCATGCAAATCATCTACAACATACTTACCCTGATCATCCACAAATGGAACCATCGTGTCATTAAGGTTGTTGATCGCATTTTTACGCATGTCACTCAGTTCAGCCATATCGTTTTGATAGGCTTTTAATGCTTGTTCCACATTGCCATTGTACTCATTGGTGGCAATGTTGTGTACTGCACCTTTACCACCCAATTCACCACGATTGATATGTTCACGCATTGAATTAAAACTGCGGTTGAGCTGCTTATAGTTGGACAGTGTTTTTTGGTAATGCTGTTTGATTGCAGGGTCAGCTTCAAAAGCATGCTGCAATGTAGACATTGCAGCCAGAACTTTACGACTATCACCATGTTTGGCTAATAACTCTCCAACATTTTCACATTCATTCTCACGCAATAGGTCTTTAATACGCTGCTTGTATTGGATGTATTGTTCATTTTGGTGCATGTAATCCATGCTGTTTTTGATTTCATGGGTTGTTTTTTGAATATCCTGTTTTTCTAGGGCAGCAGCATAATACTCAGGCTGTGCAGATACTTTAGATTGGTTCTCTAAAGCATTCGCAGGGCGAAGGTTGCCGTCAAACCCACCTAGATTGATTTCCGACATTTTTTGGTCAAAGTTTTTGAATAGATCACTACCACCAACAACATTGCTATTGGTTACAAGTGGCTCAATACCCTTGTTTGGATTTTGACCTTTTGCTAACTTTAAAAAATCTACCATTTT
>RRZU011569708.1_pt1 | contig 33408 bp, 26 predicted proteins | sample 2165561 | NCBI WGS metagenome assembly RRZU01 (sample SAMN10456909, study PRJNA506462) | wastewater metagenome | isolation source: wastewater sludge | place: USA: Moscow, Idaho | reverse complement strand
TGCCGGGCAAGGTGACCCCGGTCCTCCCCGAGGTCGTGAACCAGGTCGCCTTCGGGGTGATCGGCAATGACGTCACCATCACCAGGGCCTCCGAGGGCGGCCAGTTGCAACTGAACGCCTTCGAACCGGTGATCGCCTATTCGATCAACCGCTCGACCAGCCATCTGATCGCCGCCTGCAAGACGCTTGAGGAAAACTGCGTGCGCGGCATCACCGCCAATCGCGACGTGCTGCGCGAAACTGTGCGCAACTCGATCGGCATCGTCACCGCGCTGAACCCCTATATCGGCTATGCCGCGGCGACCGAGGTCGCGACCGAGGCGCATCTGACCGGCCGCGGCGTCTATGAGCTGGTGCTGGAAAAGGGCCTGCTGCCCAAGGACCGGCTGGACATGATCCTGCGCCCGGAAAACCTGACGAAGCCCCAGCATTTCCTGAACTGATGCAGCACTTCCTGAACTGATCCCGCGATCCTGTCCCCCAGACAGGCAGACCTGCGGCCCCGGCCTAGCCGGGGTCGCAGGCGATTTCATCCAGCAGAAAGGCACGGAACTTGCGGATCGCGGGTCGGTTCCTGCGCCCCGGCGGATAGACCAGAAAATAGCTGCGCCCGTTTCTGGCGACCAGCGGGAAGGGCTGGATCAGCCCCCCCGTCGCCAGTTCAAAGCGAAAGAAGCGCGGCGTCAGCAGCGCCACGCCGTAACCCGCCAGCGCCGCCCGCGCCTCGTGCAGGTCGGTGGTCAGCGTCAGGCCGGGTTTGGGCGCGGTTTCCTGAAAATCGACGCCCGCCTGCCGCATCCAGACCGCCCAGTTGCGGTCGCCCCGGTCCAGCAGCGGCAGCTTCAGCAGGTCGGCCGGTTCGCGCAGATCGTGCTTTTTCGCCAGTTCCGGCGACAGCATCGGCGCGTATTCGACATCCATCAGCCGCTGCGCCGTCAGCCCGGTCCAGTTGCCGTTGCCGGCGCGGATGGCGACGCTGATATCCTCACGCGCGAAATCCACCAGATTGTCGCTGGTCTCCAGCCGCACGGCCAGATCGGGATTGTTCATCTGGAACTTGCCCAGCCGCGGCGAGAGCCACGCCCCCGCGAAGGTCGGCACGGTCGAGATCGACAGCGTCGAGACCGAATCCGCCGAAGGGTCGGCATAGGCCTCGCGCAGGATTTCGAAGGCATCGACGGTGGGGCGCGCGAACAGCGCGCCGGTTTCCGTCAGCACCACCTCGCGCGGTTTGCGCAGGAACAGCGGCGCGCCCATGCGCTCCTCCAGCATCCGGATCTGATAGCTGACAGCCGCCTGCGTCATGCCCAGTTCCTCGGCCGCGCGGGTAAAGCTCAGATGGCGGGCGACGGCCTCAAAGGCGCGCAGCGCCGCCAGTGGCGGTATGGACATAAGCGATCCTTATAGGGGCGTGCCGAGGCTTTGTTGGTCATTCGCGGCGGACTCTAGCATCTTGCAGTCACGGATCAACAGCAAGCAGATTCAGGAGACTGCAATGTCCAGCGAAGTTGCAACACCAATCCCCGGCGGCCTTGTCCAGCGCCTGGCCAGTGTGCTTGGACTGCGCGTGACCAATAAGCAGACCGTATCGCACCGCACCGACCGCATGGCGGCGCTGGACGATCCCGCAACCCGGCGCGCATTGGCCGAGCTGCCCGAACATCTTTTGCGCGATGTCGGCGTGCCCAGCATGGGCCACCCCACGCTTGCCCCCGACGCCCCCGAGGGCGAGGCCCTGCGCCGCCACCTGTGGTAACGGCCGGCGGCCCCGCGCCGCCCGGCAGGCCCGATTTTCCCGACGCGGCGCCCCATCCGGCGCCGCGTTTTCGTTTGCCGGGCACGGGGCACGGCCAGCCGCCCCCTGACGAGCCCATTGTCGGAACGGCTGGAACCTGCTAGATTTTGACTTATCGAGATGCGCGGTTTCATGCGCGCATCCAGCACGGGGCTGCCCTCCCCGGGCCAGGCACGACGACTGGCCCCTGCGCGGCGACGGGTGCTTATTCCAGCACCCCGCGTCAGGGCACCGGCTTTTGTTTCAATGCCCCGCAGGCGCAGCCTTTGCGTGCATTCCGGGGCCATTCGGAAAGGGCTTTCCCATGCTCGACACTCCCGGCGTATATGTCCAGGAAATCCCAAGTGGCAGCGCGCCGATCGCGGGCGTGGCCACCTCGAACACCGCCTTCATCGGCATCCTGCCGCGCGGCCCGGTCGGCGCCGCCACCCGCATCACCTCATGGGGCGAATACGAGCGCGTGTTCGGCGGCCTGAACGCGGGATACGAGACCAGCTACGCGCTTCGCAATTATTACCTGAACGGCGGCAGCATCGCCTTTGTCGTGCGCGTCGCGGACGGGGCAACGGCGGCATCGGTGGCGTTGCCGCCGGGCAGTGGCGGCATCACGCTGGGTGCCTTGTCCCCCGGCGCATGGGGCAACAGCCTGCGGGTCGGCATCGCCCATGCCGCCGGCACCGGCGTGACAGGCTTCGACCTGCTCATCCGCGAATATCGCGGCGCCGACATGATCCGGGAAGAGGCCTATGTCGGCCTGTCCGTCACCGCCAGCCATCCGCGCTATGTGACGCGGGTGCTGGCGGCCGAAAGCCGGCTTGTCGCCGTGACCGCCCATACCGGCGGCAACCTGCCCGACGCGCTGCAGGTGAGCGGCAGCGATATCGCGACGATCGACGGGCTGCGTCCCCTTGGCGCGGCGGCGCTGACCGCGCTGACCGGCGGCGCGGACGGCACGCTTCCGGGCGACAACGACACATTCGCCGCGCTGACCGGCACCGCCTACCCGGCGGCGATCAACGCGCTGGATGCCATCGTGCCCGATGTCTTCAACCTGATGTGCCTGCCCGACCTTTCGGTGCTGGGCCATTCACGGCGTGCCGCCGCCGCTGCGGTCTATCAGGCGGCGAATACCTGTTGCGAACGCAACTTCGCCTTTCTGGTCGTGGACAGCCTGACCGGCACCACCCGCGCCAACATGGCCGAATGGACCGCCGCACTGGGTGGGGCGGTGCGGCGCAATGCGGCGCTGTATTACCCGCTGCTGAGCGGCCCGGACCCGCTGAACGCCGTGCAGAACCGCGTCATGGCCGCCTCGGGGGCGGTGGCGGGGATATTTGCCCGCACCGATGCCGCGCGCGGCGTCTGGAAGGCCCCGGCAGGCACCGCTGCCGGCGTCTCGGGCGGGCGCCCGGTCGAGGTGATGACCGACCCCCAGCAGGGGCCGCTGAACGTGCAGGGCGTCAATGTCATCCGCACCTTTCCGGTCTACAACACCGTCGTCTGGGGCGCGCGCACGCTGGATGGCCCCGACGCGCTGGCCTCGGAATGGAAATACATCCCCGTGCGCCGGCTGGCGCTTCACATCGAGAACTCGTTGCTGCGCGGGCTGCAATGGGTGGTGTTCGAGCCGAATGACGAACCGCTCTGGGCCTCGGTCCGGCTGAACGTCACCGGTTTCATGAGCCAGTTGCACCGTCAGGGCGCCTTTCAGGGCGCCTCGGCGCGCGACGCCTTTCTGGTGAAATGCGACAGCGAGACCACGACCCAGGCCGATATCAACCTTGGCATCCTGAACATCCTTGTCGGCTTTGCGCCCGTGCGCCCGGCCGAATTCGTCATCCTGCGCATTCAGCAGCGCCTGCAGACAAACGCCTGAAGGGGGGCGGATCATGGCACAGTTCAGCATCAACGCGACCCGCTTCGACCCCTACAAGAACTTCAAGTTCCGGGTGAAATGGGGCGGCCGCTACGTCGCCGGCATCTCGAAGGTCTCGGCGATGAAGCGCACGACCGAGGTGGTCGAGCACCGCGAAGGGGGCGATCCCTCGGTCTCGCGCCGCAGCCCCGGCCGCACGAGCTTCGAGGCGATCACGCTGGAACGCGGCGTCACCCATGACATCGATTTCGAGCAATGGGCCAACAAGGTCTGGAACTATGGCGCCGGCCTTGGCGCCGAGATTTCCCTGCGCGACTTCCGCAAGGATCTGGTGATCGACTTCTTCAACGAGGCCGGCCAGCTTGCGATCTCCTACCGCATCTTCCGGGCCTGGGTGTCGGAATATCAGGCGCTGCCCGAACTTGACGCCAATGCCAACGCCGTCGCCATCCAGTCCATCAAGCTGGAGAACGAGGGCTGGGAACGCGACTACGACGTGGGCGAGCCCGCCGAGGTCTCGTTCCTTGAGCCCGCCGTCTGAGCCATGGCGGGGGTGACACCATGCCGGACGATGCGGGCCTGCTTGATCTTTACCAGCAAGGGCGGCTGAGCGATGCGCTTGGGCGCGCGGGCCTTCTGGGTCGCGCCGCCGCCGGCGAGGGCGCCGATGCGCTGCCGCTGGCCGAGCTTGATCGCCGCATCTGGGCGCTGCACCGTGCGCTGGTCGGTCCGGTCCCGACCGAGGCCGGCTGCCCCTGCCCCGAATGCGGCGCGCGGCTGGAATTCCTGCTGCCCGCCGATTTCGCACCGCCCGGCGGTCCCGCGCCCGAAACGGTGACGGTCGCCTGGCGCGGCGCGGCCCATGCGCTGCGCCTGCCCCGCCTTGGCGATTTCGGCCCCGCGGGCCTTGACTGCACGCGCCTTGGCGCCGCGCCATGGGACGAGCCCGGCTTCGCCGCCGCCGCCGCCCGGGCGCTGCACGAGGCAGACCCGGCGCTGGCGCTGACCTTCGCCATGACCTGCCCGGAATGTGGCGCGGCCTTCGATCAGCTTTTCGACCCCGCCGCCTATCTCTGGGCCGAGATCGAGGACATGTCCCGCGACCTGCTCGGGCAGGTGATCCTGCTTGCCCGCAGCTTCGGCTGGTCCGAGGCCGCCATCCTTGCCATGCCGCGCGCGCGCCGCGCGCTTTACCTTGCCGGGCTGGCCGAGGCTGCGCCATGACCGGGCTTTTCGACCAGCTCTCGCGCCGTTTCAGCGCGCCGCCCGCGATCCTGCCCCGCCCGCGCCTGCGCTATGAGGACACCGCGCAGGACGCCGGCTTCCGCGACGAGATCCTTGAGGCCGCCCCTGAGGCCGCATCGCTGCGCCCGGATGCGATGCCCGCCGGCATGGCCGCATCGGCGCCAGCGCATGTCGCCATGCCGCCGCGCCCATGGGCTGCGCCCGTCACGCCACGCATCGCAGCCGAGGCGCTGCCCCGACCTGCCGATCCGGCCAGAGACCCCGCGCCAGACCCCGCGCCGGTCTCGCCCGCATCTTCTGCGCCGCCGCACAGCGCCGCCGGGCAATCCCCGCCGTCATCCCCGCCGCAAGCGCCTCGCGCAGCCCCGCAGCACCCGGCATCGCCGGCAACCAAGGCGCCCGAACCGCCGGCGGTCGCGCCGTCGCCTGGCCGGCGCGGGGCCGAAATGCCGCCACCGTCGCGCGCGGCGGCCGCCGGCTGGCAGCGCAGCGCGATCCCTCCGCTGTCGCCATCGCGGCCCGGCGCGGCCCCGCATCCCGTCACCTCCGTGGCCGAGATCGCCCGCGCCGCATCCCTGCCGCCCGAGTCGGAGTTGCGCGCGCCCGATGAGCCGCGCCGGCAAGCCGTGCCGCTGCCGGAACCCTCGGCGCATGTCGAAATCCATATCGGCCGGATCGAGGTCGCCGCCCCAAGACCCGCGCCCCAACTTGCGCCCCGACCTGCGCCCCAACCTGCGCCCCAACCTGCGCCTGCCGCATCCGCCCGCCCGGCGGCCGGGCCGCGCGCAGGCGCACCCGCACGCCCGCCGCTGAGCGACTACCTCGGATGGAAACGCTGACATGTCGAACGCGCTCGCCATCGCTGCCGTGACCGCCATCCTGCGGGACCGGCTGAACGATGGCCTGATGAATGCGAACCTTGATTCCATTGGGCAGTTCAGCGTCACCTCGTCGCCGCCCGACACGCTTTCGGGCGATGCCGAGCCGACGAACCGGCTGAACATCTACCTGTGGAACGTGACCCGCAACGCCGCGTGGTCTGGTCAGCGGCTGCCCGCGCGCGGCGCCTCGGGCGCGCGGCTGGACAATCCATGGCTGGCGCTGGACCTGCATTACATCCTGACAGCGACCGGCGCGCAGGATCTCAATGCCGAGATCCTGCTGGGCTACGGCATGCAGGTCCTGCATGAAACGCCGGTGCTGACACGGGCCGATATCCGTGCGTCGCTGGGCGGGGCGGATCCCTCGATCGATGCTGCGCTGCTACCCGCGCCGCTGCGGCTGCTGGTCGCCGCCGACCTTGCCGACCAGTTCGAGCAGATCCGCATCACCCCCGCCGTCCCCGACAGCAAGGACATGGGCCAGATCGAGGCGCTGAACAAGATCTGGTCGGCCTTCTCGGCGCCGTTACGGGCGTCCGCGCTGTATCACGTCGGCTGCGTCCTGATCGAGGGCCGCCGCCCCGGCCGCGCGGCGCTGCCGGTCCTGACCATCGGCGGCCGCATCGCGCCGCTGCGCCACCCCCGCATCCTGCGTGCGACCGCGCTGCCGGGCGGTCCGGGCACGCCGCCAGACCCGATGGCCGCCATCCTGCCCGGCGGCTGGATCGCGCTTGAGGGGACGGCGCTGGCCGCCGAGCGCATGCGCGTCATGTTGGGCGCGCGGCAGATCGGCGTCGCCGCCGCCGATATCGGCGACCGCCGCATCGACCTGCACCTGCCCGCCGACCAACAGGCGGGGATCGCGCGCGCCATGGTCGATCACCTGTTCATTCCCGCCCCCGGTCAGGCCGAACGGCTTTGGGAAAGCTCGAACGCGCTGCCCTTCGCCGTCGCGCCGGTTGTGGCCTCGGTCGCGGTCGCGGGAACCAAGGCCTCGGGGCGGTTCACGGGCCGGGTGACGCTGACCCTTGCCCATGAGATCGGCGAGCGGCAAGGCGCCGCGTTGCTGCTGAACCCGCTGCCCGGCGGTGCCGCGCCGGCGCTGTCGGTTCCCGCAAGGCGTGCGGATGGCAGCACGACCGCGATCACGGCGGAACTGACCTCGGTCCCTGCCGCCCGCTATGTCATCCGGGCCGAGATCGACGGCGCCACCAGCCTGCCCGGCATGGGGGCGCAGGGTTTCGACAGTCCCATTGCGGATCTTGACCCATGACCCGGCATGAAACCATATCCGCGGCCGCCCTGCAGGCCCGCGCGCTGGAACTGGCCGGCGCGCATGCCGTGTCGCTATTGACATCGGGGGCGGGGGCGACACTGGCCGCGCAGCTTGAGGACCTGGCCGCACTGGGGTCGGTCGCGCTGTTGCAGGTGATCCGGCGCTTTGGCCTGTCGCCGCTTGACACGGATCTGCTCTGCCTTGTCGCCGCGCCGGAACTGGGCGCGGATGCCGCCGCCGCGCTGGCCGCGCATCCGCTGGCGCTGAACGGCCGTGCCACACCCGCGCTTTCTGTCCTGGTCCTTGGGGCCGAGGCTGGCCCGGCGCTGGGTCCGGCCGCGCTGCTGCGGCAGGCCGCGCTGGTCGAGGCGCTGCCCGGCCACGGCTTGGCGCAGCGCACGCTGGTTCTGCCCGAGGCGGTCGCCGCGGCGCTGATCGGGGCGCCCGCGCCCGACCCGGCGCTGGCCCCGGCGCTGATGTCCTGCGCCGCGGCGGCGCATCCGCAGGCGGGGATGCTGGCGCAGGCGATGCTTCGCGCCCGCAGCGATCCGGCGCAACCGATCCTGCATCTTGTCAGCCCCGACCCGGCCGAGGCCAGCGCCCTTGGCGCCGCCGCCGCCGCCGCGCTTGGCCTGCGCATGGCCGCGCTTGATCCGCAGCTTCTGCCCCCCGGGCTTGATCCGGCGCGGGCGGCGCAGCTTCTGAACCGTGACGCGGTGCTGACCGAGACCGGGTTCCTGATCCCCGCCTCGCCCGAGGGTTGCCTGATCGCCGACCGCCTGCAGGCGCCCTGCCTGCCCTGGGGCATCGAGCCCCAGCGCACGCAGCGGCCCCGCGCCTCATGGGCACCGGCCCGCGGCGCGCCACTGCCCCGCAGCGATATCCGCGATGCCGAGGCCAGCCATGCCAGCGGCTTTGCCCCGGACCTGCCGGCGCTTTTGCGTCTGCGCGCCGCGCAGGGGCTTGACGGGCTGGCGCAGCGGATCGAGCCGCAGGCGCGCTGGCAGGATCTTGTCCTGCCGCCCGCGCAACTGGCGCAGCTTCGCCAGCTTGCTGCCTGCCGCCGGTTTGGCCCGAAGGTGCTGGACGACTGGGGGTTTCGCGCCCAATCCGCCCGCGGGCTGGCGCTGACCGCATTGTTCAGCGGCCCTTCCGGCACCGGCAAGACCATGGCGGCCGAAATCCTTGCCAGCGATCTGTGCGCGGGCGACGGCGCGCTGGCGCTTTACCGCGTCGATCTTGCGGCGCTGGTCTCGAAATATATCGGCGAGACGCAGAAGAATATCGGCCGCATCTTCGACGCCGCCGAGGTATCCGGCGCCGTCCTGCTGTTTGACGAGGGCGAGGCGCTGTTCGCCCGCCGCAGCACCGAGGTCAAGGACAGCCACGACCGCCACGCCAATTCCGAGACCTCGTATCTGCTGCAACGGCTTGAGAGCTATGGCGGTATCGCCATTGTCACCACCAACCTGCGCGCCGCCGTGGACGACGCCTTCCTGCGCCGTTTCCGCGCGGTGATCGACTTTCCGTTCCCGGACGCCGCGCAGCGCGCGCAGATCTGGCAGACCGTCCTGCCCGCCGCCCTGCCGCGCGAGGGCATCGACTACGACGCGCTGGCCCGGCTGGCGGTGACCGGCGGCTTCATCCGCGCCATCGCGCTGACCGCGGCATGGCTGGCGGCGGAAAGTGGCGAGGTGCTGGGCATGGCGCATCTCGAACGGGCGGCGCGGCAGGAATACACCAAGCTGGGCAAGCCGCTTTCCGAGGCCGAATTGCGGGGGTTCAGATGAGCGCGATCATCACCCTTCACATCGGAACGCTTTCCTTGCCGGGGCTGACCGCGGCCGAGGCGGCCCGTGCCGCGCGCAGCTTCGAGGCCGAGCTGACGGCGCTGCTGGAACGCCACGGGTTGCCCCCCGGCACCCGCCCCGCCGATCTGGAGCGCATCGACCTTGGCACGCTGCCGCTGGCCCTTGGCACCCCCGAAGGCATGGGCCGCGATCTGGCCCAGGCGCTGATGCGGAGGCTGGGACCATGAGCCGCACCCAAAGCCACGCGCCGGCGCAGCCGAAACCCGCCGACAGGACGGCCAGCCGCAAGGGCGCCGCGCCGCGCTGGCACGTCATCGCCCGAACCGCCGACCCCGAACCCCGCGCCCATATCCCGCTGGAACAGTTGCGCCGCGCGGGCGGGCCGGACCTCTGTCGCGCCGAACTGCCCTTTCGCCCGGCGCTGGCGGCGATGTTTGGCGAGGCGTTGCCGGCGCTTGAGGTGCTGACCGGCCCGGCGGTCGAGGCTGCACTGGACGCCCGGGACGCCGAGGCCGCGACACAGGACGGCATCCTGTTCCTGCGCCGCGACGCGCCGCTGCCGATCGTCGCGCACGAACTGGCCCATGTCCTGCAAACGCGCCGGCCGCCAGCGCCGCCCGACCCTGCCCGCGCCGAGGCCGAGGCGCGGCTGATCGAGTTCCGCGCCACCAGGGCCGCACCGCTGCCGCCGGTCTCGGCGGCGCTGGCGGCCGATACGCTGGCTTTCCGGATGCAAGGCGCGCTGGCCGTCCAGCCCCGCGAAACGCCGCCCGGGCCCGCCGCCCCTCAGCCTGCCGATATCGCCGCGCCAGCGCCCGAATTGGCGCCCGAACCGGGGCCTGCACCGGCGCTGGTGGCAGCGAACGGGTCAACGCCCGGACCGGCAAACGACACCGCCCCCCCGACGCCGGCACCGACAGCAGACGCGTCCACCGCCGAAGCGCTGGGGCCGCCCCGGGTTCCCGACCTGACTGCCGCTGTGGAGACCGCCGCCGCGAATGTCGCCGCGGCCGATGCGGCGCTGGCCTCGGCACGGGATGCAGAGGGCGTCATGGCGGCGTTTCGCGCAGCACCTCCGTCGGTCAAGGCGCGCGAGGCGGCAGGGTTGCAGGCGCGGATCGCGGCCGCCTCGGCCAGCGCCCGCGCCAGCGAGGACGCCGCCCTGCCCCCGCTGACCGCGCGCATGTCGCCGGGCGATCCGCTGCCGGCCCAGCGCCCGGTTCAGGCGCCGCCCGCCACAGCGCGGGCGCTGGAACCCGCGGCCCCCCGCCCCGCAGCCCCGCCCGCACTTGCGCCGATGCCCGCCCCCGAACGGGCGGCGGCGAATGACGACCTTGCCCCGGCGCTGGAGCGCGACTTTACCCCCGGCGATCCGCTGGCGCTTCGGGGCAGCCTCGCCAGCGTCCAGACCCGCGATGATGGCGTCAGCGCCTCGGCCGGCCCGCGCCCGGCGCTGCCGCTGACCGGCGAAACCGACCCGGCCCGCATCACCGCGCAGACAGGCGCCGCGACCGCCGAGGCCGCCGGCCATCACGCGGCGGCGGCGCAGGCGGTGCTGGACGGCCCTGGCCCCGAACGCGTGCAGCTTCGCGAAACCGCCGAACCCGTCGCCATCCCGGCGCGCGCGGCACCGGACCCTCTGGCCCCGCTGCCGGCGCCCTCCGGCCCCGCCGATTTCGCCGGGCGGGGGGTCGACGCGCAGACGGTGGCGCTGTTCGATCAGGCGCATGGACCGGCGATGCGGGCCTCGCTTGCGGGGGCCGAGGCGCGGCTGGACCGCGCCGCAAACGACCGCGACACCGGCCGCGCCACCGAGCTGCGCCGCGCCGACGAGGAACAGGCGCGTCTGAACGCCGAGGCCGACCGTGCCCAGCAGGCCGAGGTCGTCGCCGGCCGCGACCGCATCCAGAGCGCCCGCCGCCAGACGCTGGACGATCAGGCCAGCGGCGTGCAGGCCCTGCGCGATCAGGCCGCCAGTGCCCGCACTTTGGCCAGCGATGGCGTGACCGCCGAGGCCGCACAAGCCCAGACCCGCATCGCGCAGGACTTCGCCCGCGCCGAAACGCAGGCCGAGGCCGAGGTCGACCGTGGCGAGGCCGACGCTGCCAGCCTTCGCGATGCCGCCCGGCGCGAAGCCGAGGATGCAAGCTGGTGGGACCGCGCCGTCAGCTGGGTCAAGGCGCAGCTTGCGGCGCTGACCCGCGCGATCAACGCGGTTTTCGATGCCGTCCGCGCCGCCGTGCGCCGGATCATCGACGCGGTCAGGACCGCCGCCATGGCGCTGATCGACTATGCCGCCCGCCGAATCAAAAGCCTGATCGAGGGGCTGGGCGCGCTTTTGCGCGGGCTGGTGAACACGCTGCTGGCCGACCTGTTCCCGCGGCTGGCGGCGGCGCTGAACCGCGCCATCGACGCGGCTGTAGCCATCGCCCGGGCAGCCGTGGACCTGATCGCGGCGACGCTGAAACGGGGCATCCAACTGCTTGCCAATGCGCTGGCGGCGGCGCTGGACGCGCTGCTGGCGGCGTGGCAGGCGGCGATGAATGCGGCGCTGGTTCTGGTGAACGCGGCGCTGTCGGGCGACTGGGCGGCGCTGGCGCGGCTGGTGCTGACCCCGATCCTGATGGCGCTGGGGATCGAGCCGCAGGCGTTCTTCCAGCTTTTCGGCCGCGCAGCGCAGGCGCTGGACCTGATCCTCGCCAATCCCGGCGGCTTCGTGCAGAACCTTCTGGAGGCGGTCAAGGGCGGCATCCGGCGCTTTGGCGACAACCTGCGCCGCCACCTGATCGCCGGCATGGTGATATGGCTGACCGGCCCCCTTGGCGGCGGCATCGTGATGCCTGCGCGCTTCGACCTGTGGGGGCTTCTGGACATTGCGCGCCAGGCGCTTGGCCTGACACTGGCGACCGTGCGCCGTGTCGCCGTGCGCATCCTTGGCGAGGGTGCGGTGCAAAGGATCGAATATGTCCTGAACTATGTGCGCGCGCTGATTTCGGGCGGCTGGGCCGGCCTGTGGGAACAGTTGACCAGCGACCTTGCGACGCTGCGCGACATGGCGCTGGAGCAGATCCGTTCCTTTCTTCTGGAAAAGGTCGTCATTGCCGGCATCATGTGGCTGGCCAGCCTGTTCAACCCTGTCGGCGCGCTGGTGAAGCTGGTGCAGACGATCTGGAACTTCATCAAGTTCCTGCGCACGCAGATGGCGCGCATCTGGCAGGTGGTGCAGGTCGTGCTGAACACCGTCTGGGAAATCGCCAGCGGCGCGCTGGAGCCGCCGATCCGCGGCGTCGAAAGCGTGCTGGGGCGGCTGGTGCCGGTGGTCATGGACCTGCTGGCGCGGCTTCTGGGCGTGGGCGGCATTCCCGAAAAGGTCCAGGAGGTGCTGCGCGCCGTCCAGCTCCGCATCGAAACCGCGCTGGAGCGGCTGATGCGGCGGGTGCTTGCGGCCTTCGGCGTCCGCGGCCGGCCGGCGGCGGCGGGCGACAGTCCCGACGACCTGATGCCGCCCCGCAGCTTTGCCGGCGGCGGTGAAAGCCACACGCTATATATCCACGAACAGGGTGCGGGCGTGGTGCCGATGATGCGCTCGACCCCGATGCCGGTCGCGGGCTGGTTGCAGGGGCTGCGGGGCGAGGGCCTCGTGCAGATCGGCAACCGCAAGCGTCCGCGCTGGACGCCCGGGATCGTCGCCCAGAAACGTGTTGAGATCGAGCCGCTGATCGCCGAGGCCATCGGAAAAGAGGCCACCGTGGACGAAAAGGGCGAGGCGGCCAACGCCGCCGAGGACCGCGCGCTGGCGAATGCGAATGGCGCGCCTCCTCCGCCCGCTCCGGCGCTGCTGCTTGCGGGCGACGCGCTGGCCGACAACCTGTCGCGCATCCTTGCAAGGCTGGGGCTGGCGAACCTGCCCCTGGACCAGATATTTGCCCGCGATATCGGCCGGATGCGCGCTGACCTGGCCGAAAACCTGCGCATCCATGTCCTGCCGCTGCTGGATGCGGCGCAATATGGCGCGCTGACCTGGGACGGCTTTGCCGCCCGGCTCGCGACCGACAACGTGACCGAGCCATGGGCCGTCCCGGCAGGCTCGACCGGCGCGGCGCGGCGCTTTACCGGCGGCAGCTTCGACGCCGCCATACGGCGCGAGGCCATCGATATCCTTGCCCATGACGAACGCCCGAAGCCCGAGGACTGGTTCGCGGCCGAGGATGCGGTGGACCGCCTTTTCGCCGGCCACCTTGCGCAGGCGCTGAACACGCCCGGCATCCGCGCCCGGCTGACGGCGCGGATGCTGGGGTCGCGCAATACGGCCATGACGCATTGGCTGGGCGATTTCCGCGACGAACTGGCCACCGCCGTGCGCCGCTTTGCCGAACCGGGCGAAAAGCCCGATTTCGACATCCGCAGCCAGATCACCGGCGCCACCTATTACGGCCTGTTCGAGGACGCAGCCGGCGCCCGCGCCACCGTCTACAGATATTATGCCGTGCAAAAGGCCGATGGCTCGCCCGAGGGCAGCGGCACCAGCCACCCGCTGACCTGGTTCCTGCGGCCCGACGGTGGCAGTTCCCGCGCCGGGCGCAACCGCGAGTGGGTGGGCGATGCGATCCGCGCCGCGCGTCCCAGGATGCACGAATGGGTGCCCGCCTCGATCGGATATGCCGCGATCGAGGCCACCGCCGGGCGCTTTCGCGCCGATGGCAGCCTGGACGAGGCTTCCGGCGTGGCGAATTTCATCGAATTCCAGAACGAGGTCCGCACGCCCACCACCGACCTTGTGTTCAAGCCCGGCTCGTTTGCCGAGGTGTCCTCGGCCACGCTGCCCTATATCTCGCGCGCGCATGATCTGTCGGGCAAGGGCTACAACACCCTGACCCCGGCCGAGAAGGCCAGCTTCTATCCGTCCTCGGGGCCGCATTTCGGGCAGGAGGTGCCGGTCCTGCAAGCCCATGCCGGCGGCCTGCGCGCCCGCGCCGAACGCGGCGGCGCGCTGGACTGGACCCATGCGCAGGACGCAAGCCCGCGCTGGCACATCAATCTGCAGGCGCGCATCACCACGCGCATCGAAGGCGATGTCGCCATGCGCGCCATGGCCGAGGTCCGCGACGCCATCCTGGGCTTTTATGCCGAGACCATCTGGCACAACAGCCCCGACCTCAGCGACACGCGCTTTGATCTTTACCAGCAGGCCGGCAGCTCGGCCATCATGGGCTATGCCCAGATCAAGGCCCATGCCGCCACCGTCTTTCAGCGCAATTACGACGAGTTGCGCGACAACATGAACAGGGTGCTGGGATCATGACCGGATATTCCCGCTCGCCGCGTCTGCTCAAGGGGGCCATCGTCGCCTTCCGGCCGCCGCTGCCGATCCCCGACGTGATCCCCTTCCAGATCAACCCCGAAAGCCTGCAACGCACCATCGAGGCCAATACCCCCGGCGACGGCGAGGGCGCGGACGGCTTCCGGCTGGCCGGCGCCCCGAAAGAGGTCATCAAGGTCGAGGCCTCGCTGGACGCCGCCGACGACCTGGAACAGGGCCGGGCCGAGGATATGGGACTGCACCCGCGGCTGGCGCAGCTTGAGACGCTGCTTTACCCCGCCGCCTCGACGGTGATCGCCAACACCATCCTGTTGCAGCTAGGCACCATCGAAATCCTGCCGGCATCCGGTCCCTTCACGGTCTTCATCTGGGGCAAAAGCCGCATCCTGCCCGTGCGGCTGAAAAGCCTTTCGATCACCGAAGAGGCCTATGACCCGAGGCTGAACCCGATCCGGGCCCGGGTCTCGATGGATCTTGCGGTGCTGAGCTACTCGGACCTGGAAAGCAGCCATCCCGGCTATGCGATGTTTCTCAGCCACCAGCTGGTGAAGGAAACCATGGCGATGGTCGGGCGCATCAACTCGCTGGGCTCGGTGCTGGGCTCGGACACCCGGATCTTGTGAAAGGAGGCGGCGATGATCGACCGCGACAGCCGTTACGCGAAACTGCCCATCCTGCACCTGACCGACGCCGCCGGGCGCGACATCGCCTGTCTGGCGCCGCGCATCATCCCCGATACGCCGCGCATCGTCGCCCGCATCGCCGTGCAGGACGGCGACCGGCTGGACCTGATCGCGCATCGCGCCTATGCCGATCCGCGCCAGTCCTGGCGGGTGATGGACGCCAATCCCGACCCCGAGCCGCTGGCGCTGGCCGACCAGCCCGGCCGCCGCCTGAACCTGACCCAGCCGGGGGAGGGTTAGATGCTTCAGGACCTTATCGGCGTCAGGCTGACCCTGCTGGCGGGACCGGGCATCCCCCGTCCGCTGCCCGCGCCGCTGATGGCGCGTCTCGTCTCGGCCGAGGTGGCGATCTCGGACCGCGAGGTGTCGGGGTTCGAGCTGGTCTTCGACGCCATCCGCGCCGCGGCCCTGGCCGGGCTTTACCCGATCATGGCCGAACCCGCGCTGAGGCCCGGCGCGCGCGTGGTGATGACCGCGACCCTGGGCATCCTGCCTGCCGTGCTGATGGACGGCATCATCGAAACGGCCGAGTTCAGGCCGCCGCAATCGGGCAGTTCGGCCCGCCTGCACCTGCGCGGCAAGGACCTGAGCTTTGCCATGGACCGCGAAGAGCGCGAGACTTCCCACCCCGCGCAAGGCCCCGGCGAAATCGCCATGATGATCCTGCTGCGCTATGCCCAATACGGCATCATCCCCATGGTCATCCCGCCCTTGACCGCCGACCGCCCCAGCCCGACCGAGCGCGTGCCCATGCAGCGCGGCACCGACTTCGCCTATCTGACGGAACTTGCCGCGGCGCATGACCGCATCTTCACCGTCATTCCGGGGCCGGTGCCGATGACCTCGACCGCCTATTGGGGACCGCCGCCGCGCGTCGGCGTGCCGCAGCGCGCCATCACCACCGACATGGGGCCGGACAGCAATGTCTCGGGCCTGAGCTTTGAAAACGCCGCCGGGGACGCGGCCGAGGTCTCGGGCCGGGTGCAGGACAGCGCCAGCGGGCAGGCGATTCCCGTGCGCTCGACCGTGGCGCTGCGCCCGCCGCTGGCGACGATGCCCTCGATCGCCAGCCGCGCCACGGTGCGCATGAACCTGTTCCGGACCGAGGGCGCACCCTCCGCCGTGCAGGCCATGGGCGAGGCGCAGGCGCAATCGGATGCGACCACCGACACCGTCAGGGTCACGGGCGAACTGGACACCGCGCGCTATGGCGGCGTCCTTGCCCCGCGCGGACTGGTCGGCCTGCGCGGCGCCGGGCTTGACCATGACGGGCTTTATTACGTCCAGAGCAACGTCCACAAGATTTCGCGCGGCGCATGGACGCAATCCTTCACCCTGAACCGGGAGGGCACGGGAACCACCGTGCCCGTGGTGCTGCCATGACCGGGACCAGCACAAGATCGGGCTATTTCGGCAAGTATCGCGGCAAGGTCGCGAACAATATCGACCCCATGCAGCGCGGACGGATGCAGGTCGAGGTGCCCGCGATCTATGGCGACAACCGGCTGAACTGGGCGCTGCCCTCGGTTCCCTTCGCCGGCAGCGGCCATGGTTTTTACATGATCCCCGCCATCGGCACCAATATCTGGGTCGAATTCGAGGGCGGCAATATCGACACCCCGATCTGGTCGGGCTGCTTCTGGGCCGAGGGCGAATGCCCCGGACAACTGCCGCAGGTCAAGATCATCAAGACGCAGGCCGCGACCATCACCCTGGACGAGATCAACCCCGCAAGCCCCGTGGTGATCGAGACCGCCGCGGGCAACCGCATCACCATCACCGCGCAGGGGATCACGCTGGAAAGCGCGGGCGGCGCCAGGATCGAGCTCTCCGGCCCGCAGGTCAGCGTCAACAGCGGCGCATTGGAGGTGACATGATGAGCTGGCTTCTGCATCAGGGCGCGACCGTCCTTTGCCCGCATGGCGGACAGGCGCAGCCCGGCGCGGCCTCGACGCGGGTAAAGCTTTCCGGCCAGCCGGCGGTGACGGTCGCGCATGCGATGACGGTCTCGGGCTGTTCGTTCAGCACGCCCGACGGGCCGAAGCCCTGCACGCAGGTGCAATGGACATCGCCTGCGACGCGCGTGCGGATCGAGGGCGCGCCCGCGCTTTTGTCCACCAGCGGCGGCATCGTCATCGGCGGTGCGGGGCCTGCCGGGCCGCCGCAGGTCGCAGCCCAGCAGACGCGCGTCAGGGGGCAGTGATGGACTGGCTTTCAGCGCCCTATCGCGTCGATGGCTCGGGCCGCACCGCCATGACCGGCGACATGCGCCGCCATGCGCGCGACCTGATCGAGGCCGTGCTGTTCACCACCCCGGGCGAGCGCGTGAACCGCCCCGACTTCGGCTCGGGGCTGCTGGACATGCTGTTTGACACCAACAACCAGGCGCTTGAGACGGCCGCGGATTTCCTGATCCAGTCGGCGATCCAGCGCCACCTGTCCGAGGTGCTGACCATCTCGCAACTGGCGCTGCATCGCGACGAGGGCGTGCTGGAAATCACCCTGTCCTATGTGCTGCGCGACACCGGCGAGTCGGCCAGCGACACCTTCCGGCGCGAGGTCTAGACCATGGCACGCGCGGAAAGCTTTCTGGACGACCGGCGCGAAAGGCTCGCGGCCTCGTCGGCACAGGTGAACGGCATCGCCGCGATCGAGGTCGATGCCGCCGACATGACGCAGCTGACGGTCTGGTTCGTCCACCCCCTGCCCGGCCAGCCCGGAGGCCGCCCGGCGGGGCCGGTCCTGCAAGCGCATGACCTGCTGATCGAGGGCGGCGACCGTATCCGCGGCATCGGCGTCCTGACCGCCACCGCGAATGACCGCGCGCTGCGCGTGCAGGTGAACCGCGCGGGCGACTTCGCCGCCTATGACCTGCGCATCCGCGACGGCGTGCCGGGCTTTGACCCGATCCTGCGCGGGATCCGCTTCAGCTTCCGGTTGCATTGCGACAGCGGCGATTGTGCCGGCGCCGCGCCCGGCCCCGCCGTCCCGGCGCCCTCGCCGGAACTGGATTACCTCGCGCGCGACTATGACAGCTACCGCCGGATGATGCTGGACCGCATGGCGGTCGGCGTGCCCTCATGGACCGAACGGCAACCCGCCGATACCGGCATGGCGCTGGTCGAGTGGCTGGCCTTCGTCGGCGACGCGCTCAGCTATCGGCTGGACCATGTCGGCACCGAATACGCGCTGGAAACCGCGCGGCTGCGGCAATCGGCGGCACGTCATGCCCGGCTGGTCGGCTATCACATGCATGACGGCGCCAGCGCCCGCGTGCTGGCGCAGGTGCGGCTGGCGCCGGGTGTCGCCAGCTTCACCCTGCCGGCCAGCGGCGTCGCCTTCCTGACCCGGACGGGGGATGAGGCCGGCGGCGTCATCACGCTGGCGCAGGGCCAGCGCGCCGTCGAAAGCGGCGCGGTGGCGTTCCAGCCGCTGGCCTCGGCGACCTTGCGGGCCGCCCATCACCGGATCGCGCTGCATCACTGGGGCGATACGCAGGCCACGCTGGCGGCCGGCGCCACGCAATGCGATCTGCGCGACCCAGATCACGCGCTGCAACTGGCGGCAGGGGACATCCTGGTTCTGGTCCAGAACCGCGACCCGATCACGCGCCGCGCCGCCGATGCCGACCCGGCGCGGCGGCAGGCGGTGCGCCTGACTTCGCCGCCCGAGATGCTGGCCGACCCGCTTGAGACGCTGCCCCCGCCCGGCGGCGGCGCACCCGAACCCTTGCGCGTCTGGCGCATCCGCTGGGGCACAGAGGACGCACTGCGTTTTCCCCTTGACCACGGCCCGACCGGGGCGGACGGGACAGCAATGGCGATGGCGCTTGGCAATATCGTCATCGCCGATCACGGCTTCACCCTTGCCGACCCGGCGACCGACCTGCCCCTTGCCGAGCCGCTCGGCATTGCCCCCGACCTGACCGACCCCGAGGAACCCCCGGCGCCCGGCGCCCCGGACGAGGCAAAGCCCCTTGCCGGGCTGGACCGGCAGCGCCCTTTCCACCCGCGTCTTTCGCGCCGCGATCTCAGCTTCGCGGTGCCGCTGGTGCTGACCCCCGCGACCCCGGCCGCCGCGATCCTGCAAGCCGACCCGGCAGCGGCAGAGGCGCAGATCACGCTGGCATCCACGCTGGAGACCGACCACTGGCAGCCGGTCCCCGACCTGCTGGGCCAGCCCGCCGATGCGCTGGTCTTTGTCCCCGAGGTCGAGGCCGACGGCTCGATCCGCCTGCGCTTTGCCCGTGACCGGGACGAGGGTGCGGCGCGGAACGGCAAGACGCCGCTGGCCGGCGACCGCTTCACCGCCAGCTACCGCGTGGGCCTTGGGCCCGCGGGCAATATCGGCGCCGATGCGCTGACGCGGATCGCGGCCTCGGGCGCGGTGGCGGCCAATGTCGCAGGCGTCACCAACCCCCTGCCCGCCAGCGGCGGCGCCGCCCGCGAAACCATCGCCGAGGCCCGCCAGCGCGCGCCGGTCAGCTTTCACCGGCAGCGCCGCGCGGTGACGCTGGCCGATTACGAGGCGCTGCTGAACGCCCATCCGCAGGTCCAGCGCGCGACCGCCCGCAAGCGCTGGCTGGGCGGCTGGTCCGCGATCTTCCTGACCGTGGACCGTGTCGGGGGCCTGTCCGTCGACGGGGCATTTCGCCAGATGCTGCTGGATTATCTGGAGCCCTTCAGGATGATGGGCCACGACCTGACCATCGATGCGCCGATCCTTGTGCCGCTGGTCATCGCGATCCGCGCCTGCGCCACGCCCGACGCCTTTGCCGACAAGGTGGCGCTGGCGCTGGCGGCCCGCTTCTCGGCCGGACTGACCGAGGACGGGCGGCGGGGCTTCTTCCATCCCGACAACGTCACCTTCGGCAGCCGCATCTACCTGAGCCATGTCTATGCCGCTGCGCTTGAGGTGCCGGGCGTCGCCGATCTGGCCGTCACCGCCTTTGGCCGCAGCGGCCAGCCCGACGCCAGCGCCCAGGGGGTCCTGAACTTTGGCCCGCGCGAGATCCCGGTCCTGTCGAACGACCCCGACCGCCCCGGCGAAGGACGGCTGACCATCGAGACAAGGGGGGGCAGATGAGCACCGCGAAACCCACGCCCGAGGGCACGCAGAACCGCCCCGGCCTGCCTCGGCTCCGCGCCCGCGCCGGCACGCATCCGACATTCCTGGCCTCGCTCATGCGCGGGCTGGCGGATGCGAACCGGCCGGGCCTTGCCGATCTGCGCGCGCGCAGCCGGGACGACTTCACGCCGGGGCTGCTGGACGCATGGGCGGCGGTTCTGGACACGCTGGGCCTTTATGCCGAGATCCAGGCGAACGAAAACTATCTGCGCACCGCCACCCTGCGCGGCAGCCTGCGCGCGCATGCGCGCCTTATCGGCTATGAACTGGCGCCGGCAAAGGCGGCCTCGGTCCATCTGGCCTTCGAGGCCGAGCCCGTGGACCCGGCGCAGGCGGTGCTGGACTATCCGCCGGGCTTGCGGGTGCGCTCGATCCCGCGCGACGGCGAGTTGCCGTTGATCTTCGAGACGGTCGAGCCGCTGACCGCGCGCGCCGACTGGAACGCCATGCGCCCGCTGATGACATGGCCGCAGCAATTGGCGGCCGAGGCCGAGGAAATCACGCTGACCGCCGATGGCCCGCGCGTGAATATCGGCGATGCGGTCCTGCTGATGCAGGGGGATCAGCCGGTGGCCACCAGCCCCGACACCAGCGGCCGCTTCCTGCGCCGCGTCTCGGGCCTGAGTGCCGGGATTGGCGGGCGGCGCATCGTGGCGCTGCGTGCCGACCCTGTGCCCGCGCGCCCCTATACGCAGCCCGTGACCCACGACGCGATCTGGAGCCCGGGCATACCGCTCAGCACCGGCTCGCTGGTCGCAACGCTGGCCGGGCATAGCTGGTCGGTGGCGACGCTGGCGCAGGCGCCAGACTTCGGCAGCCTTGGCACGACGGGGCTGCGCAAGGCGATCGAGGCCGCGCCATTCGCCGCCCCCGCCACGATCAGCCCCTGCGTGATGCGGCTGCGCGCGGGGTTCTTCGGCAATATCGCCAATCCGGGGCTGCTGCCCAATCACACTGCCGCCGACGAGCCGGGCAGCATCATCAGCACCGCCGTCCTGACCGGGGACGCGCCCGGGCAGGGCGGCGGCAAGAAGGCGGTGGCCAACCCGGCGCTGCTGGTCTATCTCGACCGCGAATATCCCGAGATCACCCCCGGTCAGCGCCTTCTGATCCGCGACATCGCCAACGAGGCATGGATGCGTGTCGTAGCCGCCGAGCCGCAAAGCATCGCCGCCTATGGCATTGCGGCCAAGGTCACGCGGCTGACGGTCAAGCTGATCGCCTCAAGCGACAACCTGCCGCAGGAGGCGATGCGCTTTCTGGACAAGTTCCTTATCCGCCGTGCGACCTGCCACGCCCTGCCCGAACCCTTGCCGCTTGCCGACCTGCCGATCACCGACGCCGTCGGCGAGGCGCAGAAGGGAGGCATCCGCGCCGATCAGGTGGAACTGGCCACGCCCGAACTGGAGCTGGTGCCGGGCAAGACCGTCGCCATTACCGGCACGCGCGCCGATCTTGACGGCGTCACCGCCACCGACATCCGCACCATCGCCGCAAACATCATCCTGCAGGACCACTCGCGGCTGACCTTTACCCAGCCGCTGACGCATCGCTTCGTCCGCGACAGCGTCCGCATCTGCGCCAATGTCGCCCTTGCCACCCATGGCGAGACGGTGGCCGAGGTCATGGGCGACGGCGACGCCACCCGCACCTTCCAGCGCTTCCGGCTGAAATCCGGGCCGCTGACGCATGTCTCGGCCCGCAACCCGCGCGGCATGGCGCCGGCGCTGGAAATCCGCGTGAACCGCGTGCGCTGGGACCTGGTCGAGGACTTCCGCGCCTCGGGGCCCGGTGACCGCGTCTTCATCCTGCGCCTTGATGAGGACGGCGCCGCGCATGTCATCTTTGGCGATGGCATCCGCGGCGCACGCCTGCCCACCGGGCAAGACAATGTCGAGGCGATCTATCGCCGCGGCGCCGGTCTGGCCGGGCATCTTGAGGCCGGTCAACTGTCGCTGCTGGCCGGCAAGCCGCAAGGGTTGCGGGGGGTGACGAACCCGCTGCCCCCGGCGGGCGGCGCCGATGCCGAGGCGCTGGAGGACGCGCGCCGCAATGCGCCGATGGGCGTCATGACGCTGGGCCGCGTCGTGTCGTTGCAGGATTACGAGGATTTCGCCCGCAGCTTTGCCGCCGTCGCCAAGGCGCGCGCCGACTGGACCTTCGACGGCTTCGCCCGCCCGATCCTGATCACCGTCGCCGGGCAAGGCGGCGCCATGCTGCCCGAGACCGGCGACGACATGCGGAACCTGCGGGCCGCGCTGGCCGCGGCCGGCGAGGCCGACCTGCGTGTCAGCGTGCGCAACCATGCGCCAGTGGGCTTCGGCGTCGCCGCCCGGCTTTTCGCCGACCCGGCCTGGATGCCCGAAGACGTCATCGCCGCCGCCCGGCAGGCGGTGATGGCAGCGTTTTCCTTTGACCGGCGCGCGCTGGGTCAGGCGGTCAGCCAGGCACAGGTCGTCGCCGCGTTGCAGGCGGTGCCGGGCGTGCGCGGCGTCGATCTGGACGCGCTTTACCGCGGCACCACGCCTGCCTTGCAGACGCGCCTGGGCGCCGCCGTCGGCCGGCCCGACCTGCATGGCGCATTGCCGGTGGCGGCGGAACTGCTGACGCTGGACCCGGCGCGCCTGCATCTGGAGGTGGCGACATGAGGCTGACGCTTGACGATCTTTTCGCCCTTCTGCCCGCCTATATGCGGCTGCGCGATGCCGATGAAGGCGCCGCGGTCAAAAGCCGGCTTGCCCCGACCGATCCCCGCCTGCCCGTGGATTTCGGCCCGCTGCGGACGCTCGCATCGTTGATCGCGCGCGAGGCGCAGGTCTCGGACGAGGCGCTGGACGATCTTTACGACAATGCCTTCATCGAGACCTGCGCACCCTGGGCCGTGCCCTATCTGGGCGAGCTGCTGGGTGTGCGCGGGCTTCAGGACATTCCCGAGGGGCTGGACCTGCGCGCCCGCGTCGCCGATGCGCTGGCGCTGCGCGCACGCAAGGGCACGCTGCGGGCGCTGGAACATGCGGCCTCGGAAGCCGCCAACCTTCCGGTGATGGCGGTCGAATATGGCCGCCGACTGGTTCATGCCCAGTCGATGCGGCTGGTGCATCCGGCCATGGGCGCCGCGGCCGATTTCCGCGACCGGCCGGGGCTGGCGCGCATTGGCACGGCGTTCGAGCGCGCCTCGCGCGGGGTCGAGGTCCGCCGCATCGACACCTCTGCGCGCGGGCGCTGGAACCTTGGCAATGTCGGGCTGCATGTCTGGCGGCTGCGGCCATGGCCGCTGACGCATCACCTGGTGAACCCGGCGGCGGCAGGGCGGCGCATCTTCCGTTTTCACCCGCTGGGCTGCGATGCCCGGCTTTTCGACCGCGCCGAAGCCCGCGCCCCGATCGAACAGCCGATGCGCGAATCCGCCCTGCCCGTCGCCATCACCCGCGCCCTGATGGCCGAGGATCCGGGCCGCTTTTACGGCGAGAACCGGGCGCTGCGGGTCTTTGTCGGCGATGTTGCGGTGCCGCTGGCCGAAATCCGCGCCGCCGATCTTGGCGACCGTGCAACCGGCGGGACCGAGCCATGGAACCGCGCGCCCCTGCCCGCGCTGACGCTGATCGACCCGGAACTGGGCCGGCTGGTCGTCGGTCAGAACCGCACCGGACCCGTCCGCATAAGCTGCAACTTCGCCCGCGCCTGCGAGATCGGCGGCGGCGAACAGTCGCGCCGCGCCTCGCTCGCCTCGGTCGAGGATGCGGTGCCGATCCCGCCTGCGGACGAAATCGCGGCGGCGGTCGGCGCGGCCGGCGGAACCTTCCTGCTGGCGGAAAGCACGCATTACGTCATGGGGTCCGCCATCGCCGTGCCCGATGGCGGCCTTCTGCGCATCCTGGCCGCCGATGGCCGCTTTCCGACCGTCGCCATTCCCGGCACGCTGACCGTCACGCTGGGGCGCGGCGCCACGCTGGAACTGAACGGGCTGCGCCTGCATGGCGGCGGTATCGCGGTGCAGGGCAGCGCCACCGACCCCGGCACGCTGGTCCTGCGCGACTGCACGCTGGTCCCGGGTCTTGACCTTGACCGCCGGGGCGATGCGACGGCGCCCGGTGCGGTCTCGGTCCAGATCGGCACCACCGGCATGGCGCTGGTTTGCGAGCGGGTGATCTCGGGGCCGGTGCAGTTGATGTCGGATGCCGAGGCGATCTTCACCGACTGCATCCTTGACGCCGGCAGCGACGCGGCGGCTGCGCTTTTCGCACCCCCGGGCTCGGTCCGCCATGTCGTCAGCCTGACCCGCTGCACGGTCAGGGGCCGCGTCTCGACCGGCAGCTTCTCCGGCAGCGCCGGCATCGATGCCGCCGGGGGCGCGCCCGCCACATCGGACACGCTGTTCATGGGCGCCGCGCCGGGGATCGAGGCCGCCATGCGCCAGACCGGCTGCATCCGCTTTTCGCTGGTCCCGCCGGGCGCGCTGGTGCCGCGGCTTTACCGCTGCACGCGCGGCCCCGCGCCGGTGATGGAAAGCCTGCGCTATGCCGACCCCGCCTATATGCTGATGCCCCCCGGCACATCCGACAGCCTGCGCCGGGGCGCCGGGAACGGCGGCGAGATCGGCGTCTGCAACCGCGCCGGCCTGACCGTGCGCGACGACAATATCGCCCGCAGCATCGATGATTTTCTGCGTTTCGGCCATGCCGCCGGCATCTTTGACCACGACTGACGCGCCACGAGAAGAAAAAAGGAGTGACGACCATGACCGGAGATTTTTCACGCTGGCGCGCCCCGAATGCCAGGGCGCAGGGCTATACCGGCGTGCTGATGCAGCAGGGCCGGCTTTATACCGACAGCGACTGGAACGAGAATGTCTCGATTCAGGGGCAGCGCATGGACAGCGCGCTGGCCAGCGCGATCGGCCCGGCGGGGACGCCCCGCGATGCGCCGGGCTTCCAGATCGGCCCGGCGGCGGGCGGCTTCATCATCGGCGCAGGCAGCTACTGGATCGACGGGACCGAATTGCAGAACCCGGCCACCCTGACCTATGCGGCGCAGGTCGGCAGCGATCTTGAGCCGCTTTCGGCCATCCCCGCCGGCAGCGAGGTGCTGATCCACCTGACGCTGCGCCGGGACGAGGTCTCGGGGCTTGAGGACCGGCTGCTGACGGACCCGGCGCTGTCGGGCGTCGATACGGCCGTGCGCGAACGGGCGCTGTGGCGCGTCGCCGTCCGCCCCGTCACCCTGACCGTGGCCGAGCGCGCCACGCTGATCGACCGCGCCCGCTGCGGCTTTGCCCCCGACCTGCCCGACTGGCGTCCCGGCACCGGCCGGATGAGCGCGGGCACCGCCCCCGCCGCCGACCTGCCCGATGACAGCGACTGCCTGATCGCGCCCGATGCCGGATATCTGGCGCAGGAAAACCAGCTTTACCGCGTCCAGATCATCCGCGGCGGCCCGCGCGAGCAGGCGCGCTTCGTCTGGTCGCGCGAGAACGGTTCGGTCCAGGCGCGGCTGCACCAGCACCCGGTCAGCGGCGCCTTCACCCTGATCGGCGCGCGCGAGGACGAGGCGCTGGGTTTCCCGCCCGGCTGCTGGGTCGAGGTGATCGATGACCGCAATGCCGCGCTGGGAACGGCGGGGACGATGACGCGCATGACGCTGACAGACGGCATCGCCTCCTTCTCGCCGGGGATTGCGGGGTTTGCGCAGATGGTGAATCCGCGCCTGCGCCGCTGGGACCATGGCGGCGTCGCAACCGAGGGGCTGGCGCTGACCGGCACGCCCACGCTGCTGGAACGCGGCGTGCAAGTGGCCTTTGCCCCCGGCACCTATGTCACCGGCGATGCCTGGATGTTCGAGGCCCGCGCCGCCACCGGCAGCGTCATCTGGCCTCCGGTCCCCGGTGCCCCGGACGAGGCCGTGCCGCCGATGACCCGCCCCGCGCACTATGCCGCGCTGGCCCTTGCACAATGGACGGGGGGTGGGCTTGCCAATCTGACCGACCTGCGCGCCACCTTCCCGGCGCTGACCTGCATCCATGCCGATGACGTCGAATATGACGACAGCCTGTCCGGTCTTGGCGCGAAAAACGTGCAGGGCGCCGTCGCGGCGCTGGCGATGCGCAGGCAGTCCAGCATCTGCACCGCCATCGTCACGAACGTCGATGAGCTGACAAAGGCGGTCGCGAAACTGGGGGCGAAGCAAAGCGCGCGCCTGTGCCTTGCCGGCGGACAATACCCGCTGGCCGGGACGCTGACCTTCAAGGGCCTTGGCCATGTCATCATCCAGGGGGCGGGGCCGCAGGTGGTGATCTCGGTCGCGCAGGGCGAGGCGGCGTTCCGGTTTGAGAAATGCGCCTCGGTCAGGGTGGCGGACATCTCGGTCAATGGCGGCCCGACGGGCCAAGGAGAGAATGGCGCCCGACGCGGCGGCGCGCTGACCATGCTGGACTGCGGCGATATCAGCATCGAGCGGGTCCGTGCCCGTTGCCGCGCCGGGCAGGAGCGCGCGGCAAGCTGCATCAGCAGCCTTGGCCGGGCGAGCCAGTACCGGCAAGAGGTGCGCATCCGCGACTGCGTGCTGCGCGTCGGGCAGGCGCAGGTGGGCGTCCTGATCGTCGGTGCCAGCCACACCATCATCGAGGACAACCTGATCCTGCCCGTCCCGGCCAAGACCGACCTGATCCTGCCCGTCCCGGCCGAGACCGACCTGACCCGCGCGCGTGTCCAGACCGATGCCGCGCTGCGGTCACGGATCGCGCACGGGCTGGTGCGTTTCAGCAAACACACCGCGATCGTCCGCCCGAGCCTGATCGTCCATTCGGCAGAGCACGCCTTTTCCGACGACCCCATCGACCAGCTTGGCGACCTTGCCGAGGACGCGCTGAATTTCGCTGGCGAAGATACCGCGATCCCACTGTATAAAGGCGAGCCCATCACCATCCGCGCCCTGCCTCCGCTTGGACAGGTCCTGACGCAGGTCATCGCCGCCCATCCCCGCAACAGGATCGTTGTCCCGGCCGAGATGCGCCATCATCTGCGCAACCTTCTGCGCGAAGGTGTGGCCAGCGCTGGCCACCGCGTGATGCTCGGCCACAAGTCGGTGACCTTGCTGCCCGAGAAGCACTTCCGCCTTGCCGAGAGCCCCTTCATCGCCGAAGGGATCGTCCTTGGCGGCGCCCAGATCGACGAGGCACGCATCACCGGCAACCGGATCGAGGACGCCAATGACGGCATCCGGCTGGCGGCCTCGGGCACCGACGACCCCGATCCGCCAAGCTGGCGCAGTCGCCGCCCGAAAAACCGCATCCTTCATGCCGTGATCGAGGGCAACACGATCACGCTGAACCCGCTGTCCAGCGCCTCAGCCGCGCATGGCATCTATCTTGGCCATGTCGAGCGCGCCTCGCTGAGCCGCAACAGCGTGCTGATGCCCGACAAGTTTCGCGTCGATGCGGTCATGCCCCATTTCGGCATTTTCCAGTTCGGGTGGCGCGGCCAGTTGCTGACGATCAGCGAAAACCAGGTCTCGGGGATGGAAAACGGCATTGCCGTCGCCCCCACACTGGACGAGGGGCCGCGCGGCATCTGGATATTGCGCGACAATGCGGCCGCCCGCACGCGCCGGGCCTTTGTCCTTGCCCAGGGCGTCACCCTGGCCTGAGCATTTCGTTTGGATCAGGGGCACGGATCTGCTATCATGGGGGCAAGGTGGACAGCGGTCTGTGATCGCTGACGGTAGCCAATCTGACGAGCTGTGTCGCAAGGCGCATGCAAATCGGGGTGGTGATGTTCGAATCAACTGAATACCGGAGAGAGGCATGGTCCTAAGCCATACCTCCACCCGGTTTCAGGTTTCCGCTTTCCCGTTAACGCATCCCTTCGCAGAACGCCTTGATGCGGGCGCAGGCGTCGCGCAGCACCTCGTCCGAGGTCGCATAGGACACGCGGAAATGCGGCGACAGCCCGAAGGCCGCGCCAAAGACCACGGCGACGCCGGTTTCATCCAGCAGCGCGGTGGCGAAGGCCTCGTCATCGGCGATGACGGCACCGCCGGCCGAGGTCTTGCCGATCAGCCCGTGGATCGAGGGATAGACGTAGAACGCGCCCTCCGGCACCGGGCAGGAAATGCCCGGACAGGTGTTCAGCGCCTCGACCACCAGATCGCGGCGGCGTTGAAAGACGGCGCGGCTGGTCTCGACATAGTCCTGCGGGCCGTTCAACGCCGCCAGCGCCGCATATTGGCTGATCGAGCACGGGTTCGAGGTCGATTGCGATTGCAGCTTGGCCATGGCGCGGATCAGGGCCTCGGGTCCGGCGCCGAAACCGATGCGCCAGCCGGTCATGGCATAGGATTTCGAGACGCCGTTCATGGTCAGCGTCCGGTCCTTCAGGCCCGGCTCGACCTGCGCCGGGGTGACGAAGCGGAAATCGTCGAAAACGAGGTGTTCATAGATGTCGTCGGCCAGCACCCAGACATGGGGATGGCGCATCAGCACATCGGTCAGCGCCCGCATATGCGCCTGCCCGTAGCCCGCCCCCGACGGGTTCGAGGGCGAATTCAGGATCAGCCATTTCGTCCGCGGCGTGATCGCCGCCTCAAGCTGTTCAGGCGTGATGCGATAGCCCGCGTCCATCCCCGCCGGCACGATCACCGGCGTGCCGCCCGCCAGCAGCACCATGTCGGGATAGCTGACCCAATAGGGCGCGGGGATGATGACCTCATCCCCCGGATTCAGCGTGGCCATCAGCGCATTATACAGGATCTGCTTGCCGCCGGTGCCGACGCTGACTTCTGCCGGCGTATAGTCCAGCCCGTTTTCACGCGCGAACTTGTCGCAGATGGCGCGCTTCAGCGCCGGCATCCCGTCCACGGCGGTATAGCGGGTATGGCCGGCATCGATCGCCGCCTTGGCCGCCGCGCGGATATGTTCGGGCGTGTCGAAATCCGGCTCTCCGGCGGACAGGGTGATGATGTCGCGCCCCTCGGCCGCCAGTTGCTGGGCGCGTCCGGTAATGGCAATGGTGGGCGAGGGTTTGACGCGGGCAAGCGTCTGGGACAGAAAGCTCATCGAATTCATCCTGCGATCGGGTGCCGGGACCATAGGCACGCGGCCGCGGACAGGCAAGCCGGGGGCACGCGTGGAAGACAGGGAAACAAGGCTCAAGCGGCTGCGGATGCGCAGTTGGCGGCGCGGCATGAAAGAGATGGACCTGATTCTGGGCCCGTTCTCGGACAGCGAGCTTGCGGGCCTCGGCGCCGCCGATCTGGACCTTTACGAGGTGCTTCTGACCGAAAACGACCAGGACCTGTATCCATGGATCACCGCGCGGATGGGCGGTGCGCATCCGGGGCCGGCGGCGATTTCGCCCTTGCTGGACAGGGTCGCGCGCTTTGCACAGGCGCGGCTGGCGGGGAAATAGGCGCAATTTTAGCAAAACGCTGGCGGATTAACCGAAGCTTGGCAAATTTGCGTCATGGTGGTGGAAACGAAGCCATGATGACGGACACCGCATATGCCCCAGCGCAGCCCCCTTCAATCGGCGCCCGCACTGCGATCTCTGCCGCGGACCAGCCGGACCGAAGCCTATCTTGAAAGCCTGCAGATCCTTGAGCGATTGCACCGCCTGCTGCTGGATCTGGTCAAGGACGAATTTGAACGGCTGAGCCGCACCGACCTGACACCGGTACAGGCGCTGCTGATCTATAACCTTGGCGCGGCCGAGGTGACGGCGGGCGAATTGCGGTCCCGCGGGATGTATCAGGGCTCGAACGTGTCCTATAACCTGAAAAAGCTGGTCGAACTGGGCTATGTCCATCACGAACGCTGCGATATGGACCGCCGCGCCGTCCGGGTGCGCCTGACGCCCGAGGGGCAAGAGGTGCGCGACCGCGTCGCCGACCTTTTCACCCGCCACGCCGAGGGGCTGGAACTGTCTGGCGTGCTGGACGATCCGGCCATCGAAAGCGTGAACCTGCAATGGCGCCGTGTCGAACGCTTCTGGGCCGAACAGATCCGCTATATCTACTGACCCTGCATTCACCGCCCTGCCGCCAGCACATTGATGCCGGCAAGGGGCCCGGTTTTGCCACGATGTCTGGTGGTGACATGCATGGTGGTAAACGGGCCGCGCGGATAGTCCCCGCGCGGCCCATTCATCATCGGATGATCTGGCAGACTGGCCCCTTCCGCGCGATGGCGGCCGGGGGCAGCCTGCATCACCAATGGCCGGTATTGGGCATGCTCGCCCATGGCTCTTGCGGGGCCAGTGCCTCACCCTCCTGCAACAGCTCGATCGAGACATTGTCGGGGCTGCGCACAAAGGCCATGTGCCCGTCGCGCGGCGGCCGGTTGATGGTCACGCCCGCATCCTGAAGCTTCTGGCACATTTCGTAGATATTGCCGACCTGATAGGCCAGATGCCCGAAATGCCGGCTGTCCGAGGGCAGGCCGGTGTCGCCGTCCCAGTTGTAGGTCAGTTCGACCGGGCATTCCGGCTGGCCGGGCGCTGCCATGAGAATCAGCGTGAAGCGGCCCTTGTCGTTGTCGATGCGGCGGGTCTCCTCCAGCCCCAGCAGCCGATAAAAGGCCATGCTTTTTTCCAGGTCCTCGACGCGGACCATGGTGTGCAGGTAACGTACTTTCATCACCGTTCCTTTTTTTCCGATGTCTGCGTCAGCTTGGCATCACGCGCACGCCTGCGCAACGGGGTGCGACAGGCAGGCGTGGGATGCCGGCTGCGGCCACACAGCCGGTTGATCGCCCCCCCCATAAGTGCCACAAGATATGCCCATTCAACCCGAGGATTCCGCCATGCCGCTTACCCCCGAACAACAGGCCGAAATCGACGAGCAGCGCGCCAATCCGCGCCCTACCCTGCGCGCCGTGTCCGAGGGGATGGAAAAGCACCTGTATCTGGCGCATCCGGTGCTGGATCACGGGCTGATCCGCGTCGTCGACTACATGGGCGACGATGCCGCGATCACGCAGGCGGCGCGCGTCAGCTATGGCCGCGGCACCAAATCGGTGAACACGGACGAAGGGCTGATCCGCTATCTGATGCGGCACTGGCACTCGACCCCCTTCGAGATGTGCGAAGTCAAATTCCACGTCAAGCTGCCGGTCTTTGTTGCCCGGCAATGGATCCGTCACCGCACCGCGAATGTGAACGAATACTCGGCGCGCTATTCGATCCTCGACCGCGAGTTCTACATTCCTGCGCCCGAGCACCTGTCGGCCCAATCCTCGGTGAACCGCCAGGGCCGCGGCGAATTGCTGGAAGGCGCCGAGGCCGCCCGCGTCCTCGACCTTCTGCGCGAGGACGCGATGCGCAGCTATGACCATTACGAGGACATGCTGAGCCAGGACGGCCAGAAGGGCCTTGCCCGGGAACTGGCGCGCATGAACCTGCCGGCGAATATCTATACGCAATGGTATTGGAAGGTGGACCTGCACAACCTGTTCCACTTCCTGCGCCTGCGCGCCGATGCACATGCGCAATACGAGATTCGCGCCTATGCCGATACGATGTGCGACATCGTCCGCGACTGGGTGCCCTTCGCTTATTCCGCCTTCGAGGATTATCGTCTGGGCGGCGTGCAGCTGTCGGCGAAAGGTGTCGAGGTGCTGAAACGGCGTCTGGCTGGCGAGACCGTCACCGAGGAAAACAGCGGTATGAGCAAGGGTGAATGGCGGGAGTTTGAAGGGGTTTGGGGGTGAGCCGAAACCTTGCCGGACAGTGGATCGGCAGATCAACGGGTGACCCGCTAGGTCTAATAGTCTTTGACATAGACAGGGGCAAACACGGCTGGCAGGGTACGGCTCATATTTTTCCAGACGAGCCCGACATCGCAGGGAGCTTTATCGCTTTCAGCCTACCGGAAGACGCTGACCCAATAAACCTTCGTGCAAAAACTTCGCATTTCAACCCGGCTACGGGACAAATACTTACAGAGCCTCAACTGCGCGAACTTTATCCGGACGTGGACTATCCTAAAAATGCAATTATGAGCATCACACTCACGACCGAAAACGAGATGAAAGCCGGCTGGGCAAGCGATATCGGCACGTTTGGCTCCGGAGTTCTGAAACGAGCGGACCCCGGGAAAAAGTCGAGAATACGTGCTGCACCCAATGTGAAAACGTGGGATGAGTTCAAGCGCGAGCTACTTACACATAAGTTTGGCGAGCACATCTATCGTGGTCAAAGCAAAGACTGGCCGCTTCAGACCTCCTTTCATCGCGCCAATAGAACGTCTCTTTTCCGGTATTTGAACGAAGATGTTCCGGGGCTAAGGCGCGCACTATCGGCGCACACCAAACACCATTTTGACACGAATGATCCGGACCAGTTCGGCGCCTTCATGGCGTTGATTCAACACCACGGGTATCCAACACCACTTCTTGACTGGACCTATTCACCATTCGTTGCGGCGTGGTTTGCGCTTTCAGAGCGACTAAAAGACGATGATAAAAATAGAAGTGCACGGATATTTTGCATAAATAAAGCGGCATTCGATCGGCTCAATCATTTCTACAATATAGCCTTAGCGCCGCCACATTTCTCAGCTATCGAGCCGCTTACCATCGAGAACCCCAGAATAGGCCCACAACAGGGCTTACTGACACTAACAAACGTTAACGATATTGAGGCACATTTGCTTGCACTGGAGAAACAGGAAAACTGCAGCCTTATTCACGCTTACGACATCGAAGTAAAAAACATCGAAGAAGCATTGAATGACCTTGCCTTGATGGGCATCACCAAATCGACGCTGTTTCCAAGTATCGACAGCACGCTTCACGATATGAAGGCGAAGTTTTTTCCCAACACGTCGACCTGAATGGGCTCGCAACCGAGCCCATTCACGCCCCCCTCACAAAGCCGTCCACCCCCCATCGACCGAGATCGTCGTCCCGGTGATCTGGTCCGCCGAGGGCGAGCACAGGAATACCGCTGTGCCGCCCATCTGCTCGACCGTGGCGAACTCGCCCGAGGGCTGGCGCTGCAGCATGACCTTGGCGATGACGTCCTCGCGGCTCATGTTATGGGTCTTCATCTGGTCGGGGATCTGCTTTTCCACGATGGGCGTCAGCACATAGCCTGGGCAGATGGCGTTGCAGGTGATCGCCTCGCGCGCGGTCTCCAGCGCGGTGACCTTGGTCAGACCGACCACGCCATGCTTGGCCGCGACATAGGCCGATTTGTATTCGCTGGCCGTCAACCCATGGGCCGAGGCGATATTGATGACCCGACCCCAGCCCGCCTTGCGCATCATCGGCAGCGCCACCGCCGTGGTGTGGAAGGCCGAGGACAGGTTGATCGCGATGATCGCATCCCATTTCTCCGCCGGGAACTGGTCTATGGGCGCGACGTGCTGGATCCCGGCATTGTTGACAAGAATAACCGCCGGCC
>RRZU012526495.1_pt1 | contig 33430 bp, 28 predicted proteins | sample 2165561 | NCBI WGS metagenome assembly RRZU01 (sample SAMN10456909, study PRJNA506462) | wastewater metagenome | isolation source: wastewater sludge | place: USA: Moscow, Idaho | reverse complement strand
CTTGGGCGCGGTTGAAATCGAAACCTTGCAGCAATTTGCTGTCGCCCATTTCATCGGTTTCGGTATCGTGCACTTTGTAATCCCAGCGGCAGGCATTGGTGCAGGTGCCTTGATTGGGGTCGCGGTGGTTGAAATAGCCCGAGAGCAGACAACGGCCGGAATAGGCGATGCACAATGCGCCGTGTACAAACCCTTCCAGCTCGATATCGGGGCATTGTTGGCGGATTTCGGCGATTTCTTCGATGCTCAATTCGCGCGACAAAATAATGCGCTCCACGCCGATTTTCTGCCAAAATTTCACGCCCCAATAATTGGTGGTGTTGGCCTGCACCGATAAATGAATCGGCACTTCCGGACAGCGTTCACGCACGTTCATAATCAGGCCGGGGTCGGCCATAATCAGTGCGTCAGGGCGCATTTCAATCAGCGGCTCCATGTCGGCCATGAAGGTTTTGAGCTTGCTGTTGTGCGGCAAGGTGTTGACGGTGAGGAAGAATTTTTTGTTGCGCTCGTGCGCTTCGCGGATACCTTGCTCAAGCACATCGAGCTTGGCAAATTCGTTGTTGCGCGCGCGCAGGGAATAGCGCGGGCTGCCTGCGTATACTGCATCGGCGCCGTAATCGAAAGCGGCGCGCATGCGCTCGAGGCCGCCGGCAGGGAGTAAAAGCTCGGGTGATTTCATGTGTGTTCGTTCTTGTTGGATAATGTTTTTCAGGTAGCCTCAGCATAATCATGGGGCTACCTGAAACGGATTTCATATTAGGCAATCAAATGCTTGATTGGATTGGCGGAATTATCCGCCTTTTTCAGAAGCGGGTCAATTTTCGGCGGGCTTGAGCAACAAAGGCTCCACCCGGTAGCCGATTTGACGCAGGCGCAGTATCAGCCCCTGTTCGCCAAACAGATGCGCGGCACCCACCGCAACCAGGGTTGGCTGCTCGGGCAGCATGACCACCAGTTTGCCCAACCAGTTTTGGTTGCGTTCGGCGAGCAAGCGGTTAAACATAAAATCCTCCCAATAAGCGCGATCTTGCTTGCTGATGTAACGCATTTGCTTGTTGGGATTATTGATGTCTGCCCAGATTTGTTTGGCCTGCTGCTGTTGGTATTGCTCGACCAGATCGGCTTCTTCTTGCAGAATGGCGTTGTGATGGGCGATGATTTTATCCAAGCGGCGCACTACTTTTTCTTCCGGCACGCTTTCGATATAACGCATACCTTCCAACCGCTCCAACGCCACCACTGGTTTGTTTTGCTTTTTGGCGGCCTGAATCAGCAGGTTGTCTATACCATAGCGGTAGGAGTAGTTTTTGGGGCTGTACATGGATTCCAGCATCATCCACACCGCCCACGGCTGCATATGGGTGCTGCGGTCGATTTGCAGCGGCTCCTGCCCTTTCCTGAGAGCGCGGTTAATCAGGATAATGCGTACATCGCCAATGGTTTTGTGCAGAGGGTTACTTTCGTAGAGCATACTTTGCATGGCAGCCAAATCCTGCTGGTAGCCCGGCGATTCAGTGTCGTCGCTGTTTGATTCCACCACCAAGCGGTTTACCTGCCTGAGCGCGGTCAGATAAGGTTCGGGCAGTGTGTCGTTGACTTTGCCGATGTGGATGGTGCCCAGCAGATAGGAAACCGGCCGCCCTTCCTTGCTCACCTGCCACAAAAAAGTGTCGGCTTCCGGCGTGCCGCGTGCATGAGCGACGCTGGCAACCAGCAGCAGCCATATGGTGAATAAGCGTTTCATATCTCCCCCTTTTTTTGAATGTTTTTTGCTGTGCGCTCTACTCTACCACCAGCGGCCATAAGGGCGGTAGAAGTCGTACAGGTCGCGGCGGTCGTAATAGTATTCCATCCGTTGCAGGCGCTGCTGTGCAATATGGTTTTGCCAGGCCATGCGGTAGCAGGCCTGAAACATCGGCTCGGCAATTTTATCGACATAACGCAGGCGGAAGTTTTTCTGCTCTTCTTCGCTGAGGCCGGGTTTGGGGTTGAATTGCTCCCGCATCAGCTCGGCGGTTTGCGGATCGCATTGTGCCGCCAAGCTCACTTGCAGCTCTTGCTCGTAACGTTTTTGCTCGGCCTCGCGTTTGGCTTTCTGCTCCGGCGTAATCGCGCAGGCGCCCAACACGGCAGCACAGGCTCCGGCGAACAACAGGGTTTGCAGGGTGTTCATTCTTCCCTCCTTTAGCTGAATTCATGATAAAAAAACGGTATTTGTTTTTCAGGAGCTTGAGACCTCTAAAAACTTTCAGACATGGAGACTGTTCAAGGCGTCACAGCACAGCAAGACAGGCATATCATCTGGTTAAGGCCAAGCGCACGGGCAGTACACAACGCAAAAATACATCTGCATCTCAAGGTTTTGCAAAGGTTTCGGCTTATTTTCCCGTTTTCAATATAGGCTACCTGAAAAGGTTTCAGGTAGCCTTGATGCTGCCCCTATCGATTTATCAACAACAATTTATCAGGCTCCGCAGCATGCCCATTCGTTTACTGTTGTAATGCAAACTCAATCATGGCGGTGCGCAAATCGTCCAAACCCCATCCTTCCTGCACCGAAATATTCACCGCCGCTACACGGCCTTGCGTATCACGCAAAATACCGGCGCGGCGCGTGCCTTCGGGCAGGCAGTCGATTTTATTGTACACCAACAGTTGCGGCACTTTGTAGGCGCCGATTTCCGCCAATACCGTGCCCACATCTTCAATCTGGCGCTCAAAATCTGCATGGCTGCTGTCGACCACGTGCAACAATAAATCCGCTAGGGCGGTTTCTTCCAGCGTGGCCGAGAAGGCCGACACCAGCTGATGCGGCAAATCGCGCACAAAACCAACCGTATCGGTCAGTATCACACTGGCTTCTTGCGATAAATACAGGCGGCGCGCGGTGGTGTCGAGCGTGGCGAACAACTGGTCTTTCGCCAGCACGTCGGCTTTGGTCAGACGGTTAAACAGGCTGGATTTTCCTGCATTGGTATAACCGACAATAGCAAAGGTTTGGATAGACCCAGATATACGCGACTTGCGCCGGGTGGCGCGTTGTTTTTCCACATCTTGCAGTTGTTTTTTCAGGGCGCTGATTTTCTGGCTGATTAAGCGGCGGTCGGTTTCCAACTGGGTTTCACCCGGCCCTTTCAGGCCGATGCCGCCGCGCTGGCTCTGCAAGTGGCCGTAGCCACGCACCAAGCGGCCGCTCAAATGGCTTAATTGCGCCAGCTCCACTTGCAGTTTGCCTTCTTGCGACTGCGCTCGCTGGGCGAAAATCGCCAGAATCAATCCTACACGGTCTAACACACGGCATTGCAGCGTGCGCTCGAGGTTGCGCTCTTGTGTGGGCGTTAGCTCGTGGTTAAACACCACCAGTTCGATATCGTGGGCGCGCACCGCCTCGGCCAACTCTTCCGCCTTGCCGGTGCCTACAAACAAGGCACTATGTGCGCGGTCACGCTTGGCGGTTTCTGTGCAAACCAAATCGCCGCCCGTGGCGCGCACCAGTTCCGCTGCTTCACTTAAGGCGGCCTGAAATGCCCGCTCGCGGGTTTCGTTTGCACCCGAATAATCGGCGCTCAACATGATGCCAACCAACATGACGCGCTCAGGTTGCTCTAAACGTTTATCCACATGAAAAGCATTTGCTCTATTGCCCAAAATTATTCCTTTAGCGCTGTTTTTATTCGAAACTGCATCATAGCACAGCCGCCTGCTTCATCTGCCTTATCCTGATTCTGCCGGTACAGAAAATATTTTCAGGTAGCCTATGCCAAAATAATCAAACATAAAAACATAAAAAACCGCCGCCTTGCGGCAGCGGTTTGGTTGAGCTTCTTTGGCTTAGCCTTCGATTTTCACCTCTACACGACGACCTTCTGCGTTATCGCCAGTAGCGCCGGTGGTGCTTTCAGGTTTGCGCAGCTCGATGTTTTTGGCATCCACGCCTTGCGCCACCAAGAACGCTTCTACGGCTTGAGCGCGCTGCTTCGACAATTCTTCATTGCTGGCAACATTGCCGGTGCTGTCGGCAAAGCCGCTGATCACCAGTTTTTTACCGTCTTTACCGGCTTTAATCAAGTCGGCAGCCACAGTATCGGCGTCTTTGGCTACATCGCTGTTGCCGGTGGCAAAGTAAAACTTGGCCACGCCGTTTTCAACACTGATACTGGCCTCATCTGCCGCGGCTGCGGCAGGTGCAGAAGCAGCAACAGGTGCAGACGCTGCCGTAGAGGCCTCGACAGCTGCCGGTGCAGCCTGACCGTCTTTATTGCTCAAACCCCAAACATAAGCAGTCATGATATGCATTTTGTCTTTATCGAGGAAGTTGCCCCATGCCGGCATCTGGTTGTTGCGGCCGCTGGTAATGGTTTCGATAATGGATTTTTCGCTACCGCCCCACAACCATGTGTCATCGGTCAGGTTCGGACCTAAGCCCATAACACCCTGGCCTTTATCGCCGTGGCAGGTAAAGCAGTTGGCGGGCGGGCCGTGGAAAACTGCCTGACCACGAGCAGCACGGTCTTCGTTATGGGCTTTACCCGACAAAGACATCACATAGTTTGCCACATCTTTCACACGCTCTTCACCCAATACCGGACCCCATGCCGCCATCACGCCGATACGGCCGTTTTGGATGGTTTCATGGATTTTGTCCGGTGTGCCGCCCCACAGCCAATCGTGATCGGTCAAATTGGGAAAGCCTTTAGAACCTTTGGCATCCGAACCATGACATTGGATACAGTAAGTATCAAACATATTTTTACCGATGCGTTGCGCTTGTGGATCTTTGGCAACTTCTTCAATCGGCATTTGGGCAAATTTCGCATACAGCGGCTGATATTTTTCGTTTGCCGCCTGCACTTCTTTTTCATACTGATTCACGCTGGTCCAGCCCAAGTGACCCTTATAGTCACCGAAACCGGGATACATATAAAGATAAGCAGCGCCGAAAATCATCGTGCCGATAAACATAAAAAACCACCAGCGCGGCAACGGGTTGTTGTATTCCTCGATGCCGTCCCATGAGTGCCCCATGGTTTTAACGTCCTCACCTTTAGGTGGGGCTTTGGTCTTGTTTTGCGACAATAGCAACCAAGCCAAACCCACAAAGCTGAGTACGACGATTACGGCAATGTAGATATTCCAGAAATTACTGGTAAATTGTGAAGTTGTGTCCATTATTTTGCTCCGTTATCACGGGAATCGCGAACCGATGCGCCGTCTTCATGCGGGATATCGTCATCGTCTATCAGGCTTTGAGCAACATCATCGTAGCCTTTTTTAGACTTACGGTTGTATGCCACCAGCAGGATCAGCGCAAAGCTGACAAAAACCAATACAGTATAAAGGCTGCGCGCCCAGTTCACGTCCATGATGTTACCTTACGTTTTTCAATGCCAAGCCCAAGCCTTGCAAATAAGCGATTACCGCATCCAACTCGGATTTATTCGCCAACTCTTCTGGTGCTTTTGCCAGCTCTTCATCACTGTAAGGCGTACCAACCGAGCGCAGCGCCTTCATGCGGCGTACGGTTTGATCCGGATCCACCTTATTGCGTGCCAACCACGGGAAAGAGGGCATATTGGATTCAGGAACCACGTCACGCGGATTCAGCAAGTGGATACGGTGCCATTCGTCAGAATAACGGCCGCCTACACGAGCCAGATCCGGGCCGGTACGTTTGGAGCCCCATTGGAACGGACGATCATAAACAGACTCGCCGCCAACGGAATAATGACCATAACGCTCGGTTTCCGCACGGAACGGGCGGATCATTTGCGAGTGGCAGTTATAACAGCCTTCACGCACATAAATATCACGACCCGCCACTTGCAATGCACTGTAAGGTTTTACGCCGGGTGCCGGTTCGGTTACCGACTTGGTGAAAAATAGCGGCACGACTTCAATTAAGAGGCCAACGCTGATCACCAAGAAGGTAAACACAATCAAAAACCCAACTTTTTCTTCAGCTAATTGTTGTAATTTCATTTTGGTAGCCTATCCTTCTTCTTATTTAGTGGTGTTGGGCTTGTGACACAGCCGGGATTTCAGCATCCACCGGCTTGCCGTCGATAACGGTACGGTAAACGTTGTAGCCCATGATGATCATGCCGGTCAGATACAGTACGCCACCGGCGAAACGAATCATATAGAAAGGCATGCTGGCTTTCACAGACTCCACGAAAGAGTAAGTCAGTGTACCGTCATCATTCAAAGCGCCCCACATCAGACCTTGCATCACGCCTGAAATCCACATAGAAGCGATATACAACACCACGCCGATAGTGGCAATCCAGAAATGCGCCTCAATCAACTTGATGCTGTACATTTCTTTTTTACCCCACAAACGCGGAATCAGGTAATAAATCGAACCGATGGTAATGAAACCTACCCAGCCCAAAGCACCTGAATGCACGTGGCCGACAGTCCAGTCGGTATAGTGGCTCAAGGCATTTACCGTTTTAATAGACATCATCGGGCCTTCAAAGGTAGACATACCGTAGAAAGACAGGGAAACCACCAAGAATTTCAAAATCGGATCGGTACGCAGTTTGTGCCACGCGCCTGACAAGGTCATGATGCCGTTGATCATACCGCCCCAAGAAGGCGCAAACAAAATCAAAGACAAAACCATACCCAAGGATTGCGTCCAGTCGGGTAACGCGGTGTAGTGCAGATGGTGCGGGCCTGCCCACATATAAGTGAAAATCAGCGCCCAGAAGTGAACCACCGACAAACGATAAGAATAAACCGGACGACCAGCCTGTTTCGGCACGAAGTAATACATCATGCCCAAGAAAGCCGCTGTCAGGAAAAAGCCCACCGCATTATGGCCATACCACCACTGTACCATGGCATCAATTGCGCCCGAATAGACCGGGTAAGACCAGAACAAACCAGCGGGAACCGCCAGGTTATTGACAATGTGCAGCAAGGCAACGGCCAGAATAAATGCGCCATAAAACCAGTTGGCCACATAAATGTGCTTGATTTTACGTTTGGCGATGGTGCCGAAAAACACGATGCCGTAAACCACCCATACAACAGCGATTAAAATATCCACCGGCCAAGGCAATTCGGCATATTCTTTACCCTGGGTATAACCCAAAGGCAACAGAATCACAGCCGACACAATGACTGCTTGCCAACCCCAGAAGGTAAAAGCCGCCAGCTTGTCGCTGATCAGACGAGCGTTACAAGTACGTTGCACCACATAATACGATGTGGCAAACAAACCCGAACCGCCGAATGCGAAAATTACCGCATTGGTATGCAGGGGACGTAAACGGCCAAAGTGAAACCACGGGCCGATATTGGTGAGGTCGAGGGCGGGTGCAAACAGTTGGGCGGCGATAATCACACCGACCAGCATACCCACGATACCCCAAACTACGGTCATGATGGCGAACTGCCGCACCACTTTGTAGTTATAAGTTTGCGTTTCCATGAGGGCTCTCCATTAAAAATGGCTTTAACATCTGCATCGGCTTCACTTACAGGCGCAGGGTTTGCAGCCATAAAGATATACCCGATTTTTTTTTTTTTTTCACCGCCAGCCATACAGACGCACAGCAATAGCGGCAGCTTAACAGTGGTATTCTAAATCAAAACCACCGTCGCTACCAAGCCAATAATGGCGAAACCCGCATTTTTTACGATGCTCATGAGTTGCCAATAAGCGGATTTTGTAAGAGTATAGGCTTTAACGCCGCTACTTTTTGACTCAAATCAATAAGCGGGCGACTTGTAAATAAATCTTAACAAACAAGATACCCTACTCATGTTGCAATACACACTCAAACCCCACCATCCACACCAACATCTCTGGTCGGTGCGCCTGACATTCGACAACACCGGCGAAGCAGCGCCTGCCACTTTAAGCCTGCCCAACTGGGTGCCTGGCAGCTATATGATCCGCGAATTTGCACGCCATATTGTTTCAATCGAAACGCGCTGCAACCAAGAGGCCGCCTGTTTAACACAAATCAATAAAAACACCTGGCAAACCGGTGCTCAAACAGGGCAATGGCAGATAGACTACCTTATTTACGCACACGATCTTTCCGTGCGCGGCGCCTATCTTGATGCCGAACGCGGTTTTTTCGACGGTGCCTGCATTTTCCTGCAACTACACGGTCGGGAAACACAGCCGCACCGCCTCCACATTAAAGGCCTGCCCGACCACTGGCAAACCGCTACCACCCTGCCCTGCCTGAAAAACGGCGAATATCAGGCCGCATCTTATGCCGAACTTATCGACCACCCTTTTGAATTCGGCCGCATCGAAACGCTTGCCTTCACCGCCTGCGGCATTCCGCACCGCATCGCACTGAGCGGCCATTATGCCGATTTCAGCCGCCAACGCCTGCTCAACGACATCCAGAAAATCTGCACCGCCCAACTCGCCCTTTTCCCCACGCCGGCGCCGTTTACCGAATACCTGTTTTTACTCCATGTGGGCGACAACATATACGGCGGCCTCGAACACGGCAACAGCACCGCCCTGCTCGCCGACCGCAACAGCCTGCCCCAATCCGACAGCGACGAAGCAGACGAAGGCTACCTGCAACTGCTCGGCCTGTTCAGCCACGAATACTTCCATGCCTGGAATGTCAAATCCATCAAACCCGCCGCCTTCACGCCCTACCGCCTAGACGAAGAAAGCTACACCGAACAACTGTGGGCTTTCGAAGGCATTACCTCTTATTATGACGATTTAATGCTGGTGCGCAGCGGTGTACTCTCTCCCGAAGGCTACCTGAAACTGCTGGCGCAAAACATCGGTAAAGTACAGCAAACACCGGGTCGAAACGTCCAAACCCTGGCCGAATCCAGCTTCACCGCTTGGACCAAATTCTACAAACAAAACGAAAACAGCCCCAACGCCCTAGTGAGCTATTACCAGCAAGGCGCGCTATTGGCTTTGTGCCTCGATCTCTACATCCGCCGCGAAAGTGCCGGCCGCTTCAGCCTCGACCACATCATGCAATCGCTCTATCGCGATTGGTGCGCCAACCGCCAAGGGCTACCTGAAAACCACTGGCAGCAACACGCAGAAGCACTTACCGGCCTGAATTTGAAACCATTCTTCCAACAAGCCCTACACAGCACCGAACCTTTGCCACTGGAAAACAGCCTCGCCGCTGCCGGTATCGGCTTGGTTTGGCAAGCCAGCGGCCGCAACACCCCGGGCACCTTCAGCGCCAGCCCGCCACCCGCCGCCGCACCGGCCACCGATTTTGGCGCCCGCTTCAAACAAAATGCCGACAACATTACTTTGAGCCATGTTTTCACCGGCGGCAGCGCCGAACAGGCTGGCCTGAGCGCGCAAGACCGCATCATCGCCCTCAACGGTTTCGCCTGTACCGACTTCGCCCGACAATGGGCGCGCCTGCCTGCCGGCACCGAAGTGCGGCTGCATTACTTCCGCCACGGCGTGTTGCACGAAACCATTCTCACCATACAAGCCGCCCGCGCCGACAGTGCCTGTCTCTACATCACCGACGCCACGCTACTGCAAAACTGGTTGCAAGCCCCCTAACCCCGTTTTCAGGTAGCCTCAACACCAGCAGGCTACCTGAAAACAGACGCCCATTTTTACCGCATAATCCACACCAGCATAGGAAAACAACATGAACATCCGCCCCTTAACCGAACAGCTCTATATCTGCCCGCAACTCACCGAAGCCGACATTGCCGACGCCGTCAAACTCGGCATCCGCACCGTCATCTGCAACCGCCCCGATCAGGAAGAGCCCGACCAGCCCGATTTTGCCACCGTGCAACAACAACTTGAGCAAGCCGGCATCCGCCACAATCTTTTTCAACCCGTAACCGCCCCGACCATCAACACCGCCGACGCCACCCATTTTGCCGATCTGCTGGCTCAAGCCGAACAACCCGTACTGGCCTTCTGCCGCACCGGCACACGCAGCACACTGCTCTGGGGCTACGGCCAGGCCAAACAAGGTCGCCCCGTTGCCGAGATCATCGCTGTTGCCGCCGCTGCCGGTATCGACCTCAGCAGCGCCGAAGCGCGCTTGCAAGCCGAGCAACCCTGAGGCAACTCATCTCGAAATTGCCGCCTGCAATAATCACCGTGTTGCACAGACACTATTCATGATGATGTGCCTGCCTTCGCCACGGCTTAAATAAAGCAGCAGGCTACCTGAAAACTGTATTCAGGTAGCCTGAAACACAAGCGCCGCATGATTATCCCCACCCTTTTCAGCCAGCCTCTACACGCCATAGCCCTGCCATGAATCCTTCCACCACCCAACCTCCCACACTCTACCTGGCCTCCGGCAGCCCGCGCCGACGGGAAATCCTAGAAAATCTCGGTTTCCACATCATCCGCATCACCGCCGAAATCGACGAAACGCCACACATCAACGAAGCCCCCGCCGCTTACGTTGCCCGCATGGCCGCCGAAAAAAACTGCGCCGCCGTTGCCGCTTGGCAGGCAGGCCATACCCATATGCCGGCACACCCCATCCTCACAGCCGACACCACCGTTGCCCTCGACAACCACATTCTCGGCAAACCCGAATCAGCCGAACACGCGCACACCATATTATCTCTGCTCTCCGGCCGCACCCATCAAGTACTCACCGCCGTGAGCATATACAGCAACGGCCAACTGCACAGCCACACCCAAACCAGCGACGTGCGCTTCAAAACCCTAAGCACCGCCGAAATCGACGCCTATATCGCCAGCGGCGAACCGTTCGACAAGGCCGGCGCCTACGGCATTCAGGGTTTGGGCGGCGTGTTTATCGAACACCTCAGCGGCAGCTTCACCGGCGTTATGGGCTTGCCCGTATACGAAACCACCGCACTGTTGCGCCGCTGCAACGCTCCTGCACCGCCCTTTCCGCCTTGTGGATAAGTTTGGGGATAAATCGGGACAACTACCATCGCCTTCGGTTTATCCGGCATCACACCCGCTCAAAACGCCCGCCTATAGAATAAATACTCAATTTTTTTAAATAGTTAAAATAAAGGCTCGCCTAATATTTTCAGGTAGCCTTTATCTTTCAGGCTACCTGAAAAATGTGCATAAAAAGCGTCATCACACTGTCTGCTTTACATCATCACCCCGCACACAACCTGAGCCAGCACCAAAGCCACGTGTGTTTACCAGCCGCAAAGGCATCACCCGCAACCCATTAAAAAACCCCAGCCGGCTCATTTCCCGCCATCCCCTGAAGCTACCCGTCATCATTTCAGCCTCAACTGCCCAGCTCACTGATATCTATTTGAAGTGTTTTATACCGATTATGGCCCCGCCAACGGTGATGCCATTGCGGCTGCCGGCGCACGAAGCCGCAATCTTGGTGAACGATTTCAGCCAACCGATGCCACCATTTCAGGCATTTTTCAGCCCAGCCAACCGGCCGCTGCCCGCATAGCGGGCAGCGATGAATTCGGGTATTATCTTCGTTTTGTCCAAAATGGTTTGCCGCCCCTTTTGACCAGGCAGAAGCGGTCGCAAAGCATTTTAGAATCCGTTCAGAAAGTTTTCCATGTTATCCAGCATTCCTTTGCACAAGGACGTTGTCCGCCCGCCAGAAACCGTGCTTGTCAATATCACCCCACAAGAAACGCGTGTGGCCATGCAGGAAGAAAACAGCGTGTGCGAGCTGCATATCGAGCGCAACAGCGGCCAGGGGCTGGTGGGCAATATTTACCTCGGCGTGGTGCGCCGCGTTTTGCCCGGCATGCAGAGCGCCTTTATCGACATCGGCTTGGAGCGCGCCGCCTTCCTGCACATTGTCGACGTATTGGAACAACGGCAAAACCCCGAAGAAGTGCAGCGTATCGAACACATGCTCTTTGAAGGGCAAACCGTTTTGGTGCAGGTGATTAAAGACCCCATCAACACCAAAGGCGCGCGCCTTTCCACCCAAATTTCGCTGGCCGGCCGCTTTCTGGTGCACCTGCCGCAAGACGAACACATCGGCATTTCCCAACGCATCGAAGACGAAAACGAGCGCGCCCTCCTGCGTGAGCGCCTCAATAAGCTTTTGCCCGAAGACTCCTGCCACGGCTACATCATCCGCACCAGCGCCGAAACCGCCAGCGATGCCGAATTACAAGCCGACATCGACTACCTCACCAAAGTATGGGCCAATATCCAACACCAGTCTAAAACTCGACCGCCGGAAACCATCCTCTATCAGGATTTGCCCCTGAGCCTGCGCGTATTGCGCGACATGTTCAACGACAACACACAAAAAATCCTCGTCGATTCCAAAGAAAACCACCAGCGTATGCTCGAATTCGCCGGCCAATACGTGCAGGGCGCCGTGGAAAAACTAGAATTGTTCAAAGGCGACCGCCCGCTGTTTGAAACCCACAATGTTGAGCAGGAAATCAACAAAGCCCTGCAACCGCGCGTCAACCTCAATTTCGGCAGCTACCTCATCATCGAAGCCACCGAAGCCATGACCACCATCGACGTCAACACCGGCGGCTTCGTGGGTGCACGCAATTTCGACGAAACCATCTTCAAAACCAATCTCGAAGCCTGCCACACCATCGCCCGCGAGTTGCGTCTGCGCAACCTCGGCGGCATCATCATCATCGACTTCATCGACATGGCGCAGGAAGCCCACCGCGAAGCCGTGCTGCACGAACTGTCCAAAGCGCTGGGTTACGACCGTACCCGTGTTACCCTCAACGGCTTCACCAGCCTCGGCTTGGTAGAGCTCACCCGCAAACGCACGCGCGAAAACCTCAGCCATGTTTTGTGCGAACCCTGCCCCAGCTGTCAGGGACGCGGCCGCCTGAAAACCGCACAAACCGTCTGTTACGAAATCCAACGCGAAATCGTGCGCGAAGCACGCCGTTTCGATGTGCAAAATTTCCGTATCCTCGCCTCACCGCCGGTGATTGACCTGTTTCTCGACGAAGAATCGCAATCACTGGCCATGCTCATCGATTTCATCGGCAAACCGATTTCCCTTGCCGTAGAAACCAGCTACACGCAGGAGCAGTTTGACATCGTGCTCATCTAAGCCGCCGTCAAACAACAAGGCTACCTGAAACCTTTTTGCGCACCTTTCAGGCAGCCTCAACCGCAAGCCAACTTTCGGTGCATATTTGCCATAATCTGTCACCAAAATGCCATAAATTTCGTCTAGAATAGAGAAGTCTTTATAACCAAAAATCGAGAGCCACATGCAGCCTTCAGAACGCTTCCTCTGCCGAGAAATGAGCTTGCTCGCTTTTAACCGCCGCGTCCTCGCCCAGGCACAAGACCCACGCGTACCCTTACTGGAACGTTTGCGCTTCCTATGCATTGTATCTTCGAACATGGACGAATTTTTTGAAGTCCGCATGGCATGGCTGCAAAACGAACAGGAGCTGCGCCCCAACCACTTGCTCGACAGCGGTCTTACACCTGCGGAAACCATCCGCATGTTAAGCACCGAAGCGCACAATCTGATTCGCGAGCAATACGAACTGTTCAACAACGAGCTGATTCCCGCCCTGCGCGAAGAAGGCATCTACTTTTACCCCCGACGCACGTGGACGCCTGCCCAGCGCGCCTGGATTGAAGATTATTTCGACCGCGAGCTGCTTCCCATCCTTACCCCGATTGGTTTGGATCCGTCGCACCCGTTCCCGCGCCTACTCAACAAATCGCTCAACTTCGCCGTAGAGCTCGAAGGCAAAGACGCTTTCGGCCGAGCTTCCGGCATGGCCATCGTGCAAGCGCCGCGCATTTTGCCGCGCATTTTGCAGCTGCCGCCTGAAATGTGCGGCGGCGACCACGGTTTTGTATTTTTATCGTCGATTCTGCACGAATACGTACACAAACTCTTCCCCGGCATGAGCATCAAAGGCTGCTATCAGTTCCGCCTCACGCGCGACAGCGACCTCACCGTCGACGAATCCGACCTCACCAACCTGCGTACCGCCATCCAGAGCGAACTGCATGGTCGCGAATACGGCGACGGCGTACGCCTGGAAATGGTCAGCAACGCGCCGCAATACATGAGCGATTTTTTGCTGGAGCAATTCCGCCTCAACCGCCACCAGTTATACAGCGTCGAAGGCCCTGTCAATCTCGTGCGCCTGATGGCCGTGCCCGATATGGTGCAACGCCCCGACTTGAAATTTACGCCCTATTTCGCCAGCACACCCCGCAACCTGAGCAACGGCCGCTCGGTGATTCAGGCCGCCAAAAAACATGATGTGCTGCTGCACCACCCTTATCAATCGTTTGAACCGGTAGTGCAGTTTATCCGCGAAGCCGCGCACGACCCCGATGTGGTCGCCATTAAAATGACTATCTACCGCACCGGCAGTAATTCCGAGCTGGTACGTGAATTGATGGCAGCCGCCCTGTCCGGCAAACAAGTCACCGTTGTGGTGGAGCTGATGGCACGTTTCGACGAAGCCAACAACGTCAATTGGGCGCAGCGCCTCGAAAACGCCGGTGCTCACGTGGTATACGGCGTATACGGCTACAAAATCCACGCTAAAATGGCGCTGGTGGTGCGCCGCGAAGAAGGTATGCTCAAACGCTACGCCCACCTCGGCACCGGCAACTACCATCAAGGCACCTCGCGCATCTACACCGATTTCGGCCTGATTACTGCCGACGAAGGCATCACCGCCGACGTAAACAGCCTGTTTATGGAAATCACCGGCCTGGGGCAGCCCAGCAAGCTGCACAAACTCTACCAAAGCCCGTTCACCCTACACCCGATGATACTCGACAGCATTGCCCGCGAAGCCGAAGCCGCCCGTGCCGGCAAGCCCGCACGAATCATCGCCAAAATGAACTCGCTGGTGGAAACCAGCACCATCGAAGCCTTATATGAGGCCAGCGCCGCCGGTGTTGAAATTGATTTAATCGTGCGCGGCATGTGCGCCCTGATTCCCGGTGTGGCCGGCCTGTCGGAAAACATCCGTGTCCGCTCCATCATCGGCCGTCAGCTCGAACATGCCCGCGTTTACTACTTCTACAACGGCGGCCTTGAGAACACCTATATATCCAGCGCCGACTGGATGGCGCGCAACTTCTTCAGCCGCATCGAAACCTGCACACCGATAGAAGACCCCGAGCTAAAAAAACGCGTTATCCGCGAAAGCCTTACCCTCGCCCTGGCCGACAACCAGCAAGCTTGGCTGATGCAGGATGACGGCAGCTACGTGCGCGCCATCTGCACCGAAGGCGAACCCGTCGTCAGCCTGCAAAATGATTTGTGGCAGGAATATTCCGAAAAAGATTAACACCTTGTTTCCACAACCAAAGGCTACCTGAAAATATTTTAAGGTTTTCAGGTAGCCTTTGGTCATCATTCGCTTCCCATTCGCCTCCCCGAAAAGGCTGAGACCTTTGCCCTAGATATGGATGCAGTTCAAGGCGTAGCAGCGCAGACATATCATATTGATAGGCAAGCGCACGAGCAACGCAGAAATGCGCCGCAGATAGGGGTTTGGCAAAGGCCTCAGGCCAGCAGAAACCGCCGCCAGCCTTATATACGCCAACCAAGCCAATAGTTTCACACTATCTCCGTATACCCACGACACTGAATCCCGTATAATCCGCTTGATTTTATTTATCTTTCAGGTAGCCTCAACGCCCATGCAAACTTACCAAACCGTTGTAGACCAACTCCTTACCGCCAACCAGCTCACACCGGCACAACTGGGTGCAAGCCTAGACTTAATTAGCAGCCATCATGTTGATTATGCAGATATTTATTGCCAACATACTGCCTATGAAAGCTGGCATCTGGAAGAAGGTATGGTGAAATCAGGCAGCTTCCAAATCGACCAAGGCGTGGGCGTGCGTGCAGTGTCGGGCGAGAAAACCGCCTTTGCCTATGCCGACAGCCTCAACCATGAAGCCGTCAACCGTGCTGCCAAAGCCGTGCGTGCCATCGGCGATGCCGGCGCACAGCAGCGTACCCACATCGCCGCGCCGCACCACGGCAAGCTTATTCACGCCGTAGACAACCCGATGGCCAGCATGGATTCCGCTGCCAAAGTCACCCTGCTCAACCGGGTAGAAGCCCTGGCCAAAGCCGCCGACCCGCGCGTTGTGCAAGTCATGGCGGGCTTAAGCTGCGAATACGATTTGATTTACATCGCCCGCCTCGACGGCAAACATGCAGCCGATATCCGCCCGCTGGTGCGCCTGAGCGTAACCGTGATTGCCAAACAGGGCGAACGGCGCGAACAAGGCAGCGCCGGCGGCGGCGGCCGCTTCGATTTGGCCTATTTCAACGAAGCGCGCTTGCAGGAATACGTGCAAACCGCCGTGAAGCAGGCGTTAATCAACCTCGAATCCCGACCTGCCCCGGCCGGCGCAATGACAGTAGTGCTCGGCAACGGCTGGCCCGGCGTGCTGCTGCACGAAGCCGTCGGCCACGGCCTCGAAGGCGATTTCAACCGCAAACAAACCAGTGCTTTTTCCGGTCGCATTGGCGAACGTGTTGCCGCCAAAGGCGTTACCGGAGTCGAGCGGGGCAGTATTCAGGATCTCCGCGGCTCGCTCAACATCGACGACGAAGGCAGCGACACCGCACGCACCGTGCTGATTGAAGACGGCATCCTAACTGGCTACCTGCAAGACGAAACCAATGCCCGCCTGATGGGCGTCGCCCCCACTGGCAGCGGCCGCCGCGAAAGCTATTCGGCCACACCCATGCCGCGCATGACCAACACCTTTATGGAAAGCGGCAGCCACGATCCGCAAGAAATCATCGCCTCGGTAGATAAAGGCATTTATGCAGTCAATTTCGGCGGCGGCCAGGTCGACATCACCAGTGGTAAATTTGTCTTCAGCGCCTCGGAAGCTTGGTGGGTGGAAAACGGCAAACTGCAATATCCGGTGAAAGGCGCCACCATTATCGGCAATGGTCCGGAAGTATTGAAACACGTGAGCATGATCGGCAACGACAGCCAGCTCGACAGCGGCATCGGCGTGTGCGGCAAAGACGGCCAAAGCGTGCCGGTGGGCGTCGGCCAGCCCACTATGCGCATCGACGCCGGTTTAACCGTGGGCGGCAGCGACGCTTCTTGAACCCGCCAACCCAAAAAGGCTACCTGAAAACCAATTGATGTGTTTTCAGGTAGCCTTTTGTTACAGATTGACAGATTTGTAGAGCCTGATTTAGTTTCTTTTTTTATTAAACCTGCCTGTATCAAGCAGGGTGCATAAAATCATTAATTTGCTGCAGGCTGATTTCCGGCGTAGCACCATGATGAGACGCCACCAATGCACCCAAAGCACAAGCGAACGCCAGGGCTTCCTGCGGCGAAGCATTATTCAGCAGCTTATAAGTCAACCCCGCCAAAAAGCTGTCGCCCGAGCCCACGGTATCCGCCACTTTCACGCGGTAGCCACTGTGGTGGAAAAACCGGCCGTCCTGATAATACATGGCGCCGTGGCCTCCTAAAGTGATACAGATTTGTTTCGCATTACTCAAATCCGCCAAAAAGCGGACATTCTGCTCTACAGAATGATAAGGCGAACCGAATGCCGCCGCCAGATCATACAGCTCGTCGTCGTTCATTTTCACCAAATCTGCCTGCTTCATCATCTCCAGCACACGGTTCAAATCAAAATGGGGTGGGCGCAGATTAACGTCAAAAATTTTGTAACGTGCCTGTGTCAACAAAACGGCCAAACTGGCGCGGGAAACTTCATCCCTTGTAGACAAGCTGCCGTAAATAAAAGCATCGGAAGCTGCCACGCGCACCACAGCCGCTTCCTGTGCCTCGATTTTATCCCAGGCACACGGATAAACAATGTCATAAGAAGCGCTGCCCTGCGCGTTTAATTTCACCTTTACCAAGCTGGTTGCCTGTTGTGTATCCGTTTGAATCAAATCGCATGAAACGCCTTTTTCTTCGATTTGGCGAACCAATTCCCGTCCATCATCGTCATCACCGCGTCGACTGATCATGGCGCTGTCGGCACCGAGCGCGCGCAGGCGCACAACCAAATTCAGCGGCGCACCACCCAGCACTTTGCCATCGGGAAAATCATCCCACAAAATCTCTCCGAAACTGGTTACTCTCATTATAATTATTCCTTAATCAAACGTTTAGACAGCTGTTCCAACGGCACACCTTTGGTTTCTGGCATCATAAAAATAACAAACAGCAACTGCAACACCATCATCGCGGTAAAGATAACAAACACCCAGCTTGCACCAATGGTATCAAACAAAAATGGAATGGCTGCCGGAATAGCCGCTGCCAGCACCCAGTGGGTCGAGCTACCGAGCGACTGCCCTTCTGCCCGCAAATGGCTGGGGAAAATTTCAGAAATAAAGACCCAAATCACCGTGCCCTGGCCAATGGCATGTGCCGCGATAAATAGGAAAAACAGCAAGGGAATCGCACTGCCCTGCCATTGTTGCATAAACGCTACGGAAATCAAACCCAGGGAAATAATATAACCAAACGAGCAAATATACATCAAGGTTTTACGGCCTACTTTATCAATTAAAGACAAGCCGATTAAGGTGAAAATCAGGTTCACTGCACCCACGCCAACGCTGCTGAGTAAAGCGGCACTTTGCTCCAGGCCGGCGAGTTCAAAAATGCGCGGTGCATAATACAGAAACGCGTTGATACCAGACATTTGGTTAAAAAAGGCAATCAGAAACGCCAGCACCACCACGAGGCGGAATTTCGGCAACCACAGGCTTTCGCGCTTGCGTGCATTGTCTTCTTTGCCCATTTCGATAATGCCATTAATATCGCGGCTCGGATCAATTTGCTGCAACACCTCGCGCGCCTCATCATAGCGGCCTTTCATGATTAGCCAGCGCGGTGACATCGGAATACTCAGCACCATCAAGGTATACACCAGAGCCGGCAGCGCTTCAATACCGATCATCCAACGCCAAGCATGCTCTCCGCCGGTTCCGGCCAGCAGCCAGTTCGACAGAAATGCCACCAAAATACCAAAGACGATATTAAACTGATACATTGCCACCAAACGGCCGCGTTTTTCAGCGGGGGCGATTTCGGAAACATAGGCCGGTGCGGCAATGGTGGACGCGCCCACACCCAAACCGCCGATAAAGCGGAAAAAGGCAAAGGCCCATGGATCAGACACAAAAGCAGAACCAATCGCAGATATTGTATACAGCACGCCAATCACAATCAGCGTGCGCTTACGCCCCCATTTGTCGGTAGGAATGCTGCCGAACAAGGCACCAATCACGGTACCCCACAATGCCGAAGACATCACCACAATACCGTGAAACAAGCTGGCGCTGCCAAACAAGGTGTAATGTCCCCACATTTCAGACAGAGCCTGCTCCGCCCCTGAAATCACAACGGTGTCAAACCCGAATAAAAATCCGGCCAGGGCTACCGTGATAGACCAATAAAGTAATTTAGACTGATTCATGAATGTTCCTAAAGCGTTTACCCAACCGAACCACGCGATACCCTGTCTTAACTGCCGGTAAGCAAAAGTGATTCAAGAATGAATTAACTTGTAATAAAAATACATTGGCAAGGCCACAGGCATTTTGCCCGCAGCTCAATATGAAAACGTCCTAAGTGGTTAATTTTGTAGAATATCCAATAATTATTATTATTGATTAATTTATTTTAAATTGCATTGTTTTATGCAAAAAAGGTAATTATGCCTGATAAACGGTCTAATTTTTTCGCTTTTTTCTAATTAAATTATATTTTGCCCATTCAAATAAAACTGCTTTCTTAAGTTTTACAAACAAAATGCCTCATAAATCCATAACGCCGCCCACGCAAAAAGGCTACCTGAATGGTTTTCAGGTAGCCTTTTTGCGTGGGCGGCTGATTAAACGAATTTAACGAATAATGCCGCGATGTGATTCAGTGAAGAAATCTTTGAATACCGCCAGCTCAGGTGCATTGCCGCTCAGTGCCAATACCTGCTCTTTGGCCTCGTCGAGGCTTAAACCCTGACGGTATATCAGCTTGTAAATGTTTTTCACATTGCTGATTTGCTCGGGCGTGAAACCGCGACGGCGCATGCCCTCGCTGTTCAAGCCGGCGGGTTCGGCGCGGTAGCCGGCGGCCATCACATAAGGCGGCACATCTTTGTGCACACCGGCGGCAAAAGCCGTCATGGCATGTTCGCCAATGATGCAAAACTGGTGCACCAGAGAATAGCCGCCGAGCAATACCCAGTCTTTGATGGTCACATGACCTGCCAGTGAAGCATTGTTGGCAAAAATGGTATGGCTCCCCACCACACAATCGTGCGCCAGGTGCACATAGGCCATAATCCAGTTATCGTCGCCGATACGGGTTTCACCAATGCCGGTAACGGTGCCGAGATTAAAGGTAGTGAATTCTCGAATGGTATTATTATTGCCAATCAACAGCCGTGTGGGTTCGCCTTGGTATTTTTTATCCTGAGGAACGGCACCGAGCGAGGCAAATTGGAAAATTTTGTTGTTTTCTCCAATGGTCGTGTGCCCTTCAATCACAGTATGTGCACCGATTTCCGTGTTGGCACCGATTTGCACGTTTGGCCCGATAACGGTATAAGCACCAACGCGCACACTGCTGTCAAGCGCCGCTTTTGGATCAATAATGGCGGTTGGGTGAATCAGGCTCATGGCTTACTCCTTAAAAATATTTCAAGACCGCACACACAACGGTCAGCCGTTATTCGCTTTACTTGACAATACGTTGGGCGCACATAATTTCGGCTTCCACTGCCAGCTCGTTGTCTACGGTAGCCACGGCCTTAAATTTGCCAATGCCGCGCTTATGTGCCAATAGCTCAATGTCAAATACCAAACGATCGCCCGGAATCACTTGGCGCTTAAAGCGCACGTTGTCTAACCCGGCAAATAGGGTAACTTCGTTTTCTTTCAGGCCACCGCTGGTCAGTGAAGCCAATACGCCGCAAGCCTGAGCCATTGCTTCGACAATCATCACGCCGGGCATCACCGGAAATTCAGGGAAATGGCCTTGAAAGTGCGATTCGTTCATGGTCACATTCTTAATGGCCTGCAAACTGACCCCCAACTCCACAGCAGTAATGCGGTCGATGAGTAAAAACGGATAACGGTGTGGCAGCAAAGCCTGAATGTCTTTGGCTTCGATGGGTAATTGGATGTCCATTATAAAATTTTCCTTATTGTTTATTATTGGTTTTTCAATTCGTTCAGTGATTGTTCAAGCTGTTTGATTTTTTTGGCCATATCGCTCAAATGGCGTACATGCACGGCATTGCGCGCCCATTCTTTATGGGTTTGCAGAGGGTAACAGGTGGCATAGTGCCCCGGTTCGTGTATCGAATGGGTTACGGCGGTGCCCCCGCCAATGGTGGTTTTATCGCAGATTTCGATGTGGCCGACAAACATGGCTGCACCGCCGATAATGCAATAAGAACCGATTTTGGTGCTACCTGAAATGCCTGCACAAGCGGCAATAACGGTATGTTCGCCAATGTGGCAGTTATGGCCAATCTGCACCTGATTGTCGATTTTAGTGCCTTTACCCACCACGGTATCCGTCATGGCGCCGCGGTCTATCATGCTGTTGGCGCCAATCTCCACATCATCGCCCAAGGTGACGGCGCCGGTTTGCGGTATTTTGAACCATTCCGTTTTGGCAAAAGCCAAACCGAAGCCATCGGCGCCAATCACGCTACCGCTGTGGATTTCAACACGGTTACCTAGCGTGCAGCCGTAGTAAATCACAGCATTCGGGTGTATTACGACTTCATCGCCCAAACGGCAATCATGTTCGACCACCGCGCCGGCCAAAATACGGCAGCCTTCGCCCAACACGGTGTTGGCGCCGATGTAGGCATGTGCGCCGATTTCACAACTGGTCGGCACCACCGCGCTGCTCTCCACTACGGCACTGGGATGAATGCCTGCTACAGCCTTCAGCACCGGATGAAATAAGCGTGCCACCTGCGCAAAATACAGATAAGGATCATCAACAACAATCAGGTTGCGCCCGGCAAAATCGTCGGCAGCTTTAGCACTCACAATCACCGCACCGGCACCGCTTTCTAGAACGGCGGTCTTGTATTTGGGATTGGCCAGAAAAGTAATGTCGTCAACACCGGCCTGATCGCTCGGCGCAATGCGCTTCACGGCAATATCGTTGCCGCGCAACTCGCCGCCAAGCCGGCTAATGATATCGGATAATCGGTATGGCATCATCAAAGGCTACCTGAATATTATTTGTTAAGGGCGCGAATCACGTCATCTGTGATATCGAATTTGCCGTCGACATAAACGGCGTCTTGCAGAATCAAATCATAGCCGTCGCGCTTGGCCAAATCTACAATTACGCGGTTAGCATTTTGTTGCAAAGCAGCGAATTCTTCATTACGGCGCAGATTATAGTCTTCGGAAAACTCCGCCTGCCTCTTTCGGAACTGCTGTTCCAACACAGCCAGCCTTTTAATGCCGTTTTCACGCTCTTCGCCTTGCAGACTGCCCGACAGCAGCTTGCCTTCCAGCGTTTCGCCTTCGGCTTGCAGCTTTTGTAGGGCTTTTTGACGGCCATCGAATTCTTTTTGCAGCGTTTGCTGGATACGTTGCGCCTGACGCGACTCCTGATAAACACGCTCGGTATTAATAAAACCGAGACGCTGCCCTTCTGCCCATGCACCGGCGCTCATGCACAAGCCGGTTACAGCCACGGCAACGGTTTGCCAAACGGTTAACTTTCTCATGGTACGGCCTCTTCAACTCTTAAAACGTGGTACCCAATTGGAACTGGAAGCGTTGGATCTGATCGCCTTTTTTATTATTGATCGGATAAGCATAGCTGAACTTCATCGGCCCCAAAGGCGATAACCAAGTAACGGCGGCACCGGCCGAATAGCGTAATTCTTCTTTAAACGAAGATTTGTGCGGTTTGCTGCCGTATACGCTGACATCGTTGTCGCTGTCTGCCGCCGTATAGGTATTACCGTCCCACACACTGCCGGCATCGGCAAAGGCGCTCAAACGTACTGTGCGCGCGTCTTTTACGCCCGGCATCGGAAACAGCAGCTCGGCTGTGCCGAATACTTTTTTGTTACCGCCGTAGCTTTCAATATCGCCGTCGTTATCGTATATTTTCGGCCCCAGAGTACTGCCTTCAAAACCGCGTACAGAACCTAAACCGCCGCCGTAGAAGTTTTCAAAAAACGGCAGTGTTTTGGTTTTGCCGTAGCCGTTGGCATAACCCACTTCACCGCCGAGCATCAGGGTGAAATCTTTGCTCAACGGGAAAAACCATTTTTGGTCGTGGGTAAAAGTGTAATATTGTAAATCACCGCCGGGCAGGCCAAAGTCCCCGTTAACGCTGGTGATATAGCCGCGTGTCGGCCAGATGGCACTGTCGGTTTTATTGCGCCCCCAACCCAGAGAGCCTTTCAAAATCCAGTTGTTTTCGCCATTTTCATCTACAAATTGGCGGTAGCGTTTGGGCGGGCTGTCAAACAGCTTTACATTCAAATGTTCCACACCTAGGCCGAAGTTAACACGGTCATATTCAGTAACCGGCACACCCATGTTGACACCGCCGCCAATACGGGTAGTTTTGTAGTCTTGCGGGCTGGAGCTAGAGTTATGCGGATTATAGACATTACCATAAACGTTATAGCCCAGGCTCACACCATCAGGCGTAAAATACGGGTCGGTAAACGACAACGATACATTTTGTGTGACCTTGCCGCGTGACACACGGGCGGCAACGGATTTTCCGGTACCGAACAGGTTGTCTTGCGCAACAGCGGCCGACAATACCAAGCCGGTATCCTGAACCCAACCGGCACTTAAATCGAGAGAACCGGTGGAACGCTCCTCTACCGTCATATCTAAATCCACCTGATCGGGCGTGCCTTCAACCGGTTTGGCGTCGAATTCAACGTTATCAAAATAACCCAAAAGCTCCACCCGCTCTTTGGAGCGCTGCAGCTTGGAGGCATCGTATGGTGCAGATTCCATTTGGCGCAATTCGCGGCGCACCACTTCATCTCGGGTTTTGTTGTTGCCGCTGATGCTGATTTCATTCACATACACTTTGCGACCGGGATCAACCAGCAACACAAAATCAACTACACGGGTTTCCGGATTCGGCTGCGGCCGTACGCTTATTTCACTGAAGGCATAACCGGCGCTGCCGAAAGCGTTTTGCATAGATTGCAGGCTGCCGACCATTTTTTCACGTTCATACCAACGGCCTTCTTTCATGGTGAGCATTTTTTGCAGCGACTCTTTCGATACCTCACGGGAATCGCCTTCAATACGAACTTTGCCCCAGCGGTAGCGCTCGCCCTCATGCACTTTTACGGTGATGGTCTGCTGGGTTTTATCCTCGCTCATTTGAACATCCGTATCCAAAATGCGAAAGTCGAAATAACCATTGTTATGATAAAAATCCGTGACCTTTTCCATATCCTGCGCGAATTTCTGCGCATTAAACTGGTTGCTTTTGGTGAACCAAGTCCAGAGGCCGCCTTCGCTCAATGACATTTGGTTGGTCAGGGTGCGGTCTGAATATTTTTCATTGCCCTGGAAATCAATTTTGGTGATTTTTGTGGTGTCGCCTTCGCTTACTTTAATATCAATCGACACTCGATTACGCACCAGCTTGGTAACGGTAGGCGTTATTTCTACCGAATTCTTGCCGCGACCGACATATTCGTCTTTCAAACCGGCAACGGCTTCATCCAAGCGCGCTTGGCTGAAAGGCTGTGACTGCCCCAAGCCGAATGCGGTGAAATTGGCTTTGATGGTATCGTTGGGAATCGTTTTACCGCCGCTGACATGCAAATCACTCACCGTCGGACGCTCCACCACGGTGAGCAAAAGCTGGTTGCCCATGGTTTCAACGCGCACGTCGTCAAAAAATCCTGTTGCATACAGATTTTTAATAATATCGTCGGCCTGCGCATCGGTAAAACGATCGCCCACTTTAACCGGAAGGTAGGTAAAGACGGTAGACGGTTCAGTGCGCTGCAAGCCTTCTACACGGATGTCCTGAATGGTGAAGTCTGCCAGTGCCAAAGGCGACAGGCCCAACATCATTAATGTTGCGGTAATTTGTTTCAATTTCATAAACGGGTTATCCAAATAAGCGGGTTATATCGTTAAAGAAGGCCAGCAGCATCAATGCCAGCATTGCCAGTATCCCAAAGCGCATCCCCATCATCTGCACACGCTCACTCAAAGGCTTTCCGCGCAACCACTCGGCGGTATAATACACCAAGTGACCACCATCCAGAACGGGAATGGGTAATAAATTCATGATGCCTAGACTGACACTGATCAGCGCCAAAAATTCCACATAGCTTTGTAAACCCAGCGAAGCATATTTGCCGGCGGCATCGGCAATGGTAACCGGGCCGGAAATATGGCTCAGGGAAGCATTTCCGGTGAGCAATTTGCCGAAAAATTTCATTGTCAGCACGGTATAGCCGTAGGTTTTGTCTAAGCCCATTTTAAAGGCTTCGCCAACCGCCGGCTGGTAGTGGTGGCGGATTTTATTTTCCCATGCTTCATCGGCTTTCGGTGCAATGCCAGCGCGGCCGACTAAAGTGCCGTTGGGTGTCTCCACTGAGTCTGCATACATTTCGGCAGTATGCACTTGGCTGCCGCGCCGGTATTCAATGATCAGCTTAGCACCGGGATGATTGCGAATATTTTCGCTCCAAGCCAGCCAACCGCCCTGTGTATCACCGTTTACGCTTAAAATCATATCGTCTTTTTTCAGGCCTGCCCGTTCGGCGGGGCTGCCCGGTGCCACCATGCCCAATTGGTTGGTGGAGCGGAAGGGGTACAGGCCGATGCCGGCTTTTTGCTTGGCGATGGCATCTGCATCGGCACTGCCGGCAATATCAAATACGCGTAACGCGTGTTGCCCATTTTCTTCTTCCACGGCAACATTTACCTTGCCGGCTTCCAGATTCAATACGATTTCGGTCATCGCTTCCGGCCAGTCTTTTACAGCCATGCCGTTTACCGACAATACCTTGTCACCGCTTTTAAAACCGGCCTTGGCGGCTACCGATGCCGGCTCGACGATGCCGATATACGGACGCAATTCGGTTACGCCGCCGAATGAAAAACTCAGGCCGTAAAGCAAAACAGCCAGAGCCAGATTGGTGAGCGGGCCGGCGGCAACAATCAGAATTTTTTTAAACGGATGCTGCTTATCAAAGGCATAAGGTAAATCCGCTTCAGATACGTTCCCTTCGCGGGTATCAACCATTTTTACATAACCGCCCAGCGGTATGGGCGCCAGACACCATTCGGTGTCGCCGCGCTTTTTCGTGAAAAACGGCTTGCCAAAGCCCACGCTGAAACGCAGCACTTTCACGCCGCACCAACGCGCCACAATATAGTGCCCGAATTCGTGCAGGCTCACCAAAATCAAAATGGCGATGACAAACGCCACAACCGTATTTAATAACGACAAACTAAACTCCTAAAGCGGCAATATGCCGTTGTGCACACGCCCGTGTTTCCGCATCTTGCTGCAACAGGCTGTCCACACAGCCAAGGCTACCTGAAACATGGGCAGACAAACTGTTTTCCACCACGCGGGCAATATCGGTGAAACGGATGCGCCCGCCCAAAAATGCGGCAACTGCTTCTTCGTTGGCAGCATTTAATACGCACGGGGCGCTACCGCCGGCGTGCATGGCATCATAGGCCAGTTGCAGGCACGGGAAACGGCTGAAATCCGGTTCCCGGAAAGTCAGCGCCGCAAGCGTACCAAAATCCAGAGCGTCCACGCCCGAACGCAAACGTTCGGGCAAGCCCAAGCAATAAGCAATCGGTGTGCGCATATCGGGATTGCCCATTTGCGCCAGCACCGAGCCGTCTAGATAACGCACCATGCTGTGAATCACGCTTTGCGGGTGAATCACCACTTCCAAATCTTTCGGCGGTGCGTTAAACAGCCAGTGCGCTTCAATCAGCTCCAGGCCTTTGTTCATCATGGTGGCAGAATCGACGGAAATTTTCTGTCCCATAGTCCAGTTGGGATGCTTCACCGCCTGTGCAGGCGTAATGTTGCTGAACGTGCTTAAATCCGTATCAAGAAACGGCCCACCCGAAGCGGTAAGCACAATCGACTGAATGCCGTGTGCACTAAGGCTACCTGAAAAATCCGGCGGCAATACCTGAAAAATGGCATTGTGTTCGCTGTCGATCGGCAACACTTTCGCGCCGCTGGCTTTTGCCGTTTCCATAAACAGCGCACCGGCCACCACCAATGTTTCTTTGTTGGCCAAATAAATTGTTTTGCCCGCTCGAGCCGCCGCCAGCGTGGGCGGCAAACCTGCCGCGCCAACGATGGCGGCCATCACGCCGCTTACTGCCTCTGCACTGGCAACATCTATCAGCGCCTGTTTGCCATAAAGCACTTCGGTAGCGCACTGTTCGGCAGCCAGAAGCTGCTCTAGAGCGGCGGCATGTTCCGCATCGGCCACCACGGCATAGCGCGGGTTGAACGCTGCGCATTGTGCTGCCAACACCGATACCTGACGGTTGCCCGCCAAAGCGAAAATATCGAATTTTTCCGGATGACGCGCCACCACATCAAGGGTGCTCGTGCCAATACTGCCGGTACTGCCGAGTATGGTTAACACTTGTTTCATGATTTGTGTTTCATTTTTTATTTTCAGGTAGCCTTGCGGCTGCGCAGTTAAAGCGATTTAAAAAGCTATTAAATAGGATGGTAACCCAGATAGGACGGCAGCGGCGCGGAGCCTTCAAGATTGGGGCGCAATCCGATGTGCCAGCCGCCCACTTCCTGCAACAGCAAATAGTTATCTATATCTTTCAGGTTGTCTTTATGCAGCAGGGCGTGGTCGCGCAGCAATGTATCCATGGCTTTTTGCTTGGCTTCGCCGGCATTTTTGGCCACAAACAAACCAAACTCGTGTGCCTCGGCCAATGAAGCCGGGGTATAACCGCCCACATTGACAAAATACAATTTGTCGTCACCGAATGGCGGTGTTTCACTCACGTAAACATCAAAGCCGTCTGCCCAGTCGATAATCTGATAGCCGTCGATATGTACTTTGTCCTTATCGCCAAACCAGCTTTCTTTCAGCGCCGGAACGGCTTCCTCAAAATGGCTGCACACCGCAAACTGAACGTCATGCACCTCTATATTAGATCGACCCGCATTACCGCCCAAATAAAACATATACAGTTTTTTCATCGGGAATATTTTCTTTCAGGTAGCCTCTACCAGCCAAACAGCGCCAATACCGCAGCATACACGCTCAAAACAGCAATCATGCTGTCTACGCGGTCAAAAACACCGCCGTGGCCAGGCAGCAACTGGCTGCTGTCTTTCACGCCGGCGGCGCGTTTCAGCCAGCTTTCCAGCAAATCGCCGCAAACGCTCACCACGGTCAACACCAACGCAATCAGCGCCACTGCCTGCCACGAGGCATCGAAACCCAACCAGCCGGCATTGCGCACCAAAGCCATATAAACCAGCACGCACACCACACCGCCTACCGCACCTTCCCAGCTTTTACCCGGGCTGATGGCCGGCGCCAGCTTGTGTTTGCCAAAGGCTTTGCCGCTGAAATAAGCAAAAATATCCGCCACCCACACTAAGCCCATTACCGCCAGCAACGACACTGCCGCATCCTCATCCGGCCGCAACAGCAACAGCGCAAACCAAAACGGCAGCATCAACAACCAGCCAACCGCCAAGCCTTTCCAGCCTGCACCCACATGCCATTTGTTTTTCAGCCACAGCGGCATCACCAGCAGCCAAAACACCAGCACACCAGCCCATGCCAGCGACGGCAGTTGCCAATCGCCCAGATAAGCCAAAAGCATAAATAAAGCTGTGCCCGCCAAATAAGGCAGCTTCACATCCTCGCCCAGCTTGGCCATGCGGCTGTATTCCCACAAAGCCAGTATTGCAATCAACCCGCTAAACGCTGCCCACAAAGGTTGAGGAGCATAAAACAGCATGCCGAGCATCAGCGGCAGCAAAACCAGGGCGGTCAGAATACGTTGTTTTAACATGGTGTCGGGCTTTAATGCAGAATGAATAGTTGGCTTAATGTTATCTAATAATCGTTTGAGTCGCAGGCTACCTGAAAACCGTTATTAAACGGTATTGACGGCTGCAACTTGTAGTAAGAGTAATTATTCGATGCGCTGCTGCTCGGCCGGCAGTTGCTCAGATGTTCTGCCGAAACGCCGTTCCCGTTTCTGAAACGAAGCCACCGCACGGAGAATTTCCCCACGATCGAAATCCGGCCATAAGGTTTCCGTAAAATACAGTTCGGCATAGGCCAGTTGCCACAGCATAAAATTGCTGATGCGGGTTTCACCACCGGTACGGATAAACAAATCCGGCTCGGGCACGTCGCCCAGTGACAGATAACGCATCATGCCCTCTTCGGTCACTTCCGAAGCACCATCCTGCAACATGCGGTTGGCCGCCTGCAAAATATCCCAACGGCCACCATAATCGGCGGCAACGGTTAAGGTTAGCCCCGTATTGGCGGCAGTAAGCGCCTCGGCCGCCTCAATACCGGCCACAATTTCGGCGCTAAACCGCTCACGCGAGCCGATTACACGCAAACGCAGGTTATTTTTATGCAGTTTTTGCGCTTTTTTCTGCAACGACTGCATAAACAATCCCATTAAAAAGCTGACTTCATCAGCAGGACGGCGCCAGTTTTCAGTGGAAAACGCGAACACGGTCAGGTGTGCTACACCCAAATCGGCACAATGCTGGACGGTTTGTTCCAACACGTCCAAGCCACGCTTATGCCCCATAATACGCGGCATAAAGCGTTTTTTCGCCCAACGGCCGTTACCGTCCATAATCACGGCAATATGGCGCGGCACATCGGTGTGTTCGAGAATATCCTGTGTACTGCTTTTCAAAATAAGGCCTTTCAGACGGCTTAAATCGCCATCAAGTCTTCTTCTTTGGCCGCCAGCACTTTATCGGCATCGGCAATGTATTTGTCGGTTAGCTTTTGAATCGCCTCTTCACCGCGACGCGCCTCGTCTTCGGAGATTTCCTTATCTTTCAGCAGGCGTTTAAAATCGTTGTTGGCATCACGGCGCACGTTACGGATAGCAACACGACCTTCTTCAGCTTCGCTGCGCACCACTTTAATCAAGTCTTTGCGGCGTTCTTCAGTGAGCATTGGCATCGGCACACGGATAAGGTCGCCCATAGAAGCGGGGTTCAAGCCCAGGTTGGAATCGCGGATGGCTTTTTCAATGGCGCCGGTCATGTTGCTTTCGTAAGGTTTCACGCCGATGGTGCGCGCATCAATCAGATTAACGTTAGCCACCTGGCTCACCGGCACAGGGCTGCCGTAATAGTCTACCTCCACTTGATCCAGCAGGCCCGCATGGGCGCGGCCTGTGCGCACTTTGGCTAAGTTTTCTTTCAACACTTCCAGCGAACGCTGCATTTTGGCATCGGCGGTTTTTTGGATATCGTTAATCATGCTGTCTGTCTCTTTAAAATGTTAAATATCAAGAAAGGCTACCTGAAACGCACGGGCAAATAGTGGGATTTTCAGGTAATCAAAGCGGTTAAATAGTGCATAGTACCGTGCTTGCCTGCATACGACAAGCACGGCGGCGTGAATTTTCCGGCTTTAACAAGCACGTCCGCCCGCGTTTAAAGCATGCAAAATAAAAGGCTGCCTGAGCGCATTCAGGCAGCCTCGGACATACGGTATTAATAATGTACCAACGTACCTTCGTCCTCACCTGCAATCACGCGTTTGAGCGCACCTTCTTTGGCAATGGCAAACACCACGATGTTCAGTTTGCGCTCACGGCACAGGGCAAACGCGGTGGCATCCATCACTTTCAGGTTTTTGCTCAAAGCCTCGTCAAAGGTGATGGTTTGGTAGCGCGTGGCGTCCGGCTCTTTTTTCGGGTCGGCCGTGTATACACCATCAACATTGGTGGCTTTCATCATGATGTCGCAGTTCATTTCCGCACCGCGCAAAGCGGCGGCGGTGTCGGTGGTGAAAAACGGGTTGCCGGTGCCGGCGGCGAAAATCACCACTTTGCCCTCTTCCAGATACTGGATGGCTTTCGGGCGTGCATAGGTTTCAGCGATTTGCTGCATGCTCAAAGCAGACTGTACACGCGCTTTCACGCCCAAGCTTTCAAAGGCATCTTTCAAAGCCAGGGCATTCATCACAGTGGCCATCATCCCCATGTAATCGGCAGTGGCGCGGTCCATGCCACTGGCCTGCGTCGCTACGCCGCGGAAAATATTGCCGCCGCCCACTACCACGCCCACCTGTACGCCCATATCGACGATTTCTTTTACTTGCGCCACAATCTGCATGATGGTGTCGCGATTAATGCCAAAAGCATCCGCACCCATTAATGCTTCGCCGGATAATTTCAATAAAACACGTTTGTATTTAGTCGCTTGGGTCATATTCAGCCTCTTTCCTGAAGTCGGGGTTCAAACGCCAGCGATTATACGCTGTTTTTTCAGACTTTTCTGCCTTGCCCCACGGAAAATTTCAAACGACGTTAGCAGATGGAAACGTTACGGCGGCATATCGGTATAAGCGGCATCAAACCGGATTCAACGGCTCAATAAAGTCAGACGATAAAAAGGCTACCTGAAAATTTTTCAGGTAGCCTCTGCTGTTTCCGGCACCAACGGTTATGCTGCCGTCCGTTGGATTTTCGCCTCACGTATCGGCACGTTGCACAAGGCCGCCAGTAAAGCCAACACAATGTCTGCATACCACATCCAGGTGTAATCGCCGAAACGGGTAATCGCCCAACCTCCCAGATAGGCGCCAAAAAAACCGCCGATTTGATGTGACAGCAGCGTTAGGCCAAACAAAGTGGCCAAGTAGCGGATACCGAACAGTTTGCCGGTAATCGCTGCTGTGGGCGGCACGGTCGCCAGCCAAGTCAACCCCAAGCCGACGGCAAAAACATAAAAATTCCAGTCGGTGCGCGCCACGTTCAAATACCATAGCAACAGCAATGCGCGCGACGCATACATCCAAAACAGAATCCATTTGCTGCGGTAACGCCCCACACACCAACCTACCACCAAGCTGCCAACCACATTAGCAATACCAATCAAGGCCAGCGACCATGAAGCCACGCTCGGCGGCAGGCCGCACATGGCAATTTCCGTGGGCAAGTGTGTAACCAAAAAGGCAATATGAAAACCGCAGGTAAAAAAGCCCAGATGCAGCAAAATATAGCTGCGATCCTGAAACGCCGTTTTCACAGCCTGCTTCATCGTTTGTTCCGGTGCAGCTTGCGTCGCCAGCACCGCTTGCGGACGGGTATCGCCCCGCGTCAGCCAGCGTGCTACCGGCAGCGTTGCCAGGCTGATAACAGCCAGCACATACATCGCGCCCTTCCAACCCATCGCCGGCAAAAAAATCAACCCTTGCACCAAAGGCGCAAAGATAAACTGACCAAACGAGCCGCCCGCATTGACCACGCCCGAAGCTGTGCCGCGCGCCTGCGCCGGCAGCTTGCTTGACACCTGGCTGATTAAAATGGAAAAACTGCCCGCACCGGCACCAAAAGCCACCATCACGCCAAGCGTCAATGTCAGCCCCCATGCCGTCGGCAACCACGGCACCAACGCACAACCCAAAGCCAGCAACAAGGTGCCCGTCCACAATACCGGCCACGCGCCAAAACGGTCGGCAGCCGCGCCGGTAACAGGTTGTGACACACCCCACATTAATTGCGTTATCGCCATCGCGAAGCTGATTTCGGTAATGCTCAAACCGGTATCGCGATTTAGCGGCTGCACAAACAGCCCCAACGACATGCGCATCCCCATCGTCACCATCAGGATAAACGCCGCCGCCAATACCACCAGCCAGAGCCTTTGCGCCGATTGCATGTGTTCACTCATCGCAATAACATCCCTTTATTGTTCATTATGTCTTGCCGCTGGTTTTACATTGACGCACTATACCGCTTATCAAACTGTCTGAAAATAAAAATACCCGCTGCAAAACAGCGGGTATTCAACATCCCAAACGGACGGGTTACACTTTGGCGGCAGCAGCCACTTCAGCGGCGTAGTCCACTTCTTTTTTCTCGATGCCTTCACCTACATGGAATGCGGTAAACGCCACCACGTCAGCTTTTTGCTCTTTCAGGAATTTTTCAACCGTCAGATCAGGATTCATCACAAATGGCTGACCCAACAGCGTTACCTCGGCCAAGAATTTATTCACGCGGCCTTCCACCATTTTCGCCACGATATCGGCTGGTTTGCCGGACTCGGCGGCTTGAGCGGCATAAATTTTGCGCTCTTTTTCCACCAGTTCGGCATCCACTTGATCTTGAGACACACACTGCGGGCGTGAAGCGGCAATGTGCATGGCCACTTGGCGGATAACCTGTTCGTCTTCGCCTTTGTATTCCACCATCACGCCGATTTTCGCACCGTGCAGATAAGTCACCAATTTGTTGTCGGT
>RRZU012228089.1_pt1 | contig 33446 bp, 35 predicted proteins | sample 2165561 | NCBI WGS metagenome assembly RRZU01 (sample SAMN10456909, study PRJNA506462) | wastewater metagenome | isolation source: wastewater sludge | place: USA: Moscow, Idaho | reverse complement strand
TCTGTTTCGAATACCTTGCGGCGACGAGCTCAGGCTCGACTCCTCGCTGACGAGCTAGGCAGCGCTGAGCAAAGGGTCCTCCGTGCGCTCATACGGGTAGCGCGGAACGAGGATGCTCCAACCAACAAGGGATTGCCCGAACGCGATGAATTCCGTGTAAGAGTTCTGAGCTCACTGGGTGACGGCACGTCTCCGATGCGCGTGTTGCCAGGATGGGAGGAGAGTGCCGGCGGGAGCGAACTTGATGTTGAGTTGGACGAGCGAGCAGATGCTGACGGCGCTCGTGTCATGTCCTTCGTGGGCAAGGCGACGGAAACGCCCGCGCAACGCAGCATCACCGGCAATACCATTCTGTTGCGGAGCCATGAGTTCAGTCAGTACCTGCCCTGGTCCTGGCATCAGCTTACGCGACCGGAGCGCACGGCGATCGAGGAGTGGGTTGAGTCTGAACGCGATCAGGGTGGGCGGGATGGATTACTCGCTGCGTTCACCTGGATCGCGCTCGCCACGGGATACTCGCTGACGCAAGTCTGCCATTTCGGGCTGGGTAGCGATGTTGAGGGTGACTGGCAGCTTTCCACTGACCTTGATGTTCTGTTCCGTAAGCCTCCGCGGCCGTCGTATCGGCGAGAGTTGCCTGAGGCACTGACAGAGGTGCTGGCGCTGCCGGCGTCCGTTCATCGCTTGCGTCTGCCCGACTGGATCCGACAGGTGCTTGCGGGCTACACACAGATCCCAACTCGCAAAAAACTGGGCGACTTCTGGATATCGGTCACCGAAACTCCTAGCCAGGCTTTCTTGCGTGTTGCCGCAGTGCGGGGATTTGCGCGGGTCACCACAAGTATGCTTGGTCATGTGCTGGGCTACTCCCTGTATCACCGTACGTCTGACAGCCTCCTTGCGTTGGTCGGAAGTGCCCATGGCCGCACCGCAATGCCGGGCGCCAGCGCCTACCCTTCGTGGGCGGCGGCAGAGGTGCTGGATCGTTACCATGCGCTCGGTACCGAGCTCCAATTCGACATCGGACCCGATGGCGATGGTGTCAATGCACTGGGGAGCCGTCTAAGGGTCGTTGACGAACTATTTTGCTCGCTTCTTAGCAGTGCCTTTAGCGGACTCGAGTCACAGATCAAGCAGGGCTCCTTGATCGAACAGCACAACGCGTACACAACAGCTTTGGTGATCAAGCTGTTTGCGGCGACGGGGTCGCGTCCGGTGAGCGACCCGTTCGAGTCCCCTCTGCACTTCGATCTTGGCGATCATCGGGTGTATGTCGCCGACAAGTTGGTTGTCGGAGCTGAAGGCGGCCGGCTGCTGCCGATACCAAAGTCACTTTCAGTTGAGATCGAGCGCTACTTTGGCTATCTCGAAAAGCTCGGACAGCTGTTTGCGTCCTCCCAACCAGCCTTTTCTGCTGCGCTTCTTGGGCTGCACGAATCCCGGCCCCCCTTCCGACTTCCTCTCTTCTTCTACCTGGGTAAGGAGGGCTGGGAGTCCGTCTCAGAGGAGGGGCTGAGGAGATCTCTTGGCAGTGGAGCGTTTCCTGCTCCCATTAATGTCTTCCGCCATCGACTACCTGTGGCTCTGCGTGCAAGAGGTGTTGATCCCGAAGTGATCGACGGGCTGCTCGGGCATGGCTACGGAGGTTGCAGCACTTACGGCGATTGGTCGACACGGCAATGGAACGTCGATATGGAGCAGGGCGGTCCGGCGCTTGAGAGTGCCTTCGGCGAGTTGGCATTGCCAGTCCTCCCGGTGCCGATTCTCCGGGCCGCACCGGAATGGCCCAGGGCGCATGCGGAGCAGGACGCCCTCTTTGGACTCGTGCGCCGTAAGCGTGAACAACGGAAGCGGCGTGAGGCCGCCCGACAGCAGGCGCGCGCGCTGATCGAGGACTGGCTTGAGGAGCGCAGCGTCGGAGAGATTACTGCTGAGGAACTGGCCAAGCTTGAACGTATGCTGGTCACAACGCCGAGCGGGACGCCCCATGTCATGGCGCACATCCGCTACGCCGTGCTTCAGCGATACTTCAACATGCAACTTCGGCGTGGCACGACCACCCTGCGACTGCGGCGCGCGTATATCGCGCTTAACGAGGATGCGCCTTTCACCACAGACTTGGCGGCGCGCGCTTCCCGGGTCGTGAGAATGCTGCTCGAACAACTGCCGATCCTGCGGAAGGCCTTTCCTCCCAGCCGAGCAACAGCCACCGATGCTTTACTGATGGCGAGCCTGCACTTGATGGCGGAAAGCCGGATATCCAACTCCGCATTGTTGCATGCGGTATCGGATCCCCGGGTTGTCAGACTCGTTCATTTTCGGCGTCGGTATTGGCTCGAGTTCAGACCGGATCTTGAGGACGAGCTTGAGGCCAACGACGCCACGTCTCCCTGTCTGAGGCTTCCGATCTCTAGGGACTGCGCAGCTTTTCTGGAGGCGGGGCGCAAACCCGGTCGAAAGAAGGGATCCGTCCAGAAGGTACTGGGTGAGGCCTTGATGAGTTGTCATGTCGATCTAAGCAACGTGGACGGAAAGAACGCCATCGACATCCTTGCCAGCTATGTCGATCAACACAATCGACTTACCACCCCAGGCTTGTTGGCCGGCGTGCTGTCCGGGCGTGTCACCGCTTGCAGCCTTGATCATTGTGATTGGGTGAGGCTTGAGACCGGCGCGTTTCTGGAACTCCCCGGCGCAGTGCCCGGCCAGGCGGCAAGCGATCAGGTATCGCTCACACCAGCGGGCGATGACCTCAAAGCTGGCGAGCGTGATGAGGCTCGCTCTGTTGCCAGTCAGACCGAATCGCGTCTCTACTTTCAAGCGCTCCGACGAGGTATCGAGGGCGCCGACACCGATCGTAACTCCAAGGGCAGAAGGGAGATGGTCAGTGCGGTCTCTTCTGTCGTCACTGAATTCCGACCCCGTGTGTCGTCGGCTCTGTATCTGGTAGGGGAGTGGCTTTGTCAGCTTGTAAGCACGGTGAGGCGGCTGAGCAGTATTCGACGTTACCTCAGCGGCATTTCGCCTGCGGCCGAGCGGGTATGGTACGACGCGGATCTATTGAATGCCGAGGAGGAGGAGGTTGGCGAACTCTACAGCGCGCTGTTAGCTGCACGTCCTGACATTGAAGCGAGAGCGGTCGGCCTCTATTTACGGCGTTTTCACGTCTTCGCCAGAAAATTTGGAGCGATCTCGGATCCAGATTGGGGCGACCTTCCCCTCGGGAAGGCCACGATGTCAGTGCGGCCGGCCTACATCCGGGAGCCTGACTATCTAGCTGCGCTCGACATCATCCTTGCTTCATCCCAGAGGTATGGCCAGGATGTGGTGACGGTAAGCGCGATGGTCTTGCTCCTTGCTTACCGATATGGGCTGAGAGCGTCCGAGGCAGCTGGCTTGGTGAGGGGGGACTGGGTTGGCGACGTCCGGCCCCTACTTCTCATCAGGAACAATGTCATCCGCAGGCTGAAAACAAGCTCGGGTCGTCGGCTTGTTCCAACGTTGTTTGAGCACACCGCGGCGGAAAGCAGTCTTATTAAGCGTGTGCTCGTCACCGCAGAGGCGAATTCTGGTGGGGATATGGCCGCGCCGCTTCTGGGCGGTCAGATACGGGGGCCACGAGCTGTCGGGCGTATCCGTTCGATTGTCATTCAGGGGCTGCGCCGGGCGACCGGCAATCCAGCGGTTGTGATCCACAGTGCCCGGCACAGTTTTGCAACACGAGTTCTTGACTCGATGGTCTGCATCGACGCCACAGTTCAAAGAAGTCACTTGGATGTGCCAGTCACCGTAACGATGCGGGCTCAGGTTTTGGGGAGTGCGCATCAATCTCGGAGAACGCTTTGGGGTGTGGCACGTCTGCTTGGCCATGCGTCGCCTATAACAAGTGTCGGATCCTACTCACACGTTGTAGATCGCTGGCTTGATGATTACGTAGACCACAACGTCTTGCGGCGGGCGAGGGCAGCCCTCATTGAGGGCGTTTACGACCTGGATGCTCAGACAACCAGGGCTGCCAAGCTTGAGGCCTATCTGCTGGACGACAGCAGGCCCAACGTTTCTGTTGGGAGTTTGGTGCGACTGGCGCGACTGGTGAGTCGAGGTGCGGACCATCATCGTTCCGCAATTGCGCTAGGCGTTCCTTCTGAGATTGCCGACGAGATGCGGTCTTCCCTTGAGTCTGTTTTTCGGGGGAGTGCGAAGCGCTCTGAGCGGAGCAAGTCCTTGCCAGAATTGATGGTATCGATCACCGAGGGGCAGTGGGAATGTCTGATCGAGTTCGCGGATGAGGTTCAGGTGGATCCCAATCACCCCTGGGGCAAAGTTCCGACGGCCTCCGACTTCGCAGGGCTACTTGGGCCTCAGCGTCATATTGTGATGTGGAGAGAGGAGCATTTTGAATGGATTGGGCTGCTTGTTAAGTCACTTCGTCTCCAAAAGACGGATTTTGTTGTTTTTACAACATCTGGCCTCACGCGGGACCAAGAAATCTGGATCGAAGAATACTGCCTATCGCAATTCGTTGTGACTGAAGGTAGTGAAGCTCAGTTGGATACCGTGTGGACTGAGCGTGGGCGCACACTGGTTGTTGAGCGAGCGGTCTTGGTTCTCAGCCGTCGAAAGGGTCACGCCGTCTCCAATCGCATATTGCTGACAGTTCTTGCTATCGCATGGTTCGCGGCTGTATCGATTGGGTGAAATCACGCTTTTCTGAGTGACGAATTATATTTGCAAGGCCATAAAATGGCAGCGCCAGTAGATAAAATAACGCACAAGTATGATCGAGAATTGAGCCATGTATTTCAAAGGTGAAGAACATGGCAAGGAAGCAAATTTGTATTACGCTCACACGCCCGCAGCCCTGCAGGTTTGATGGGAAGCAGCTCATTCTACAAAATGAGCTGAATCTTGAGCCCGTGAAGGTTTTGTCAGATTGTCTGGCGAATTTTGTTAGTGAACTTGAGAGCGCTGCGGGGGGTGAAGTCGAGAAGTGTTCGACGACGACGCTCGACCTTGATGAGGATCACTATTATGTTTGTGTGGTAATTGATGTTGAAGAGTCCGGAAAATTTGGCGAGATGGAGATTCAGAGATTTTTAACGTATCTCTTTGATGATGGTCAAGCCAGTTTTTTTGACAGCACAACTGAACTTCCCGTAATTCCGCAGGAGAATGAGGATATTGCGCGCTCGGAGGCAGAGAAAGCTCGGGCGAGTTTAGCCGGAACGGTTTTGATGGATGAAGTGTCGGTTTTTCTTGGAGAGCAGCAAGTTTGCAAAGTTGCGGGTAGGATAAAGAAGGCCGCCCCGAAATTGTTGCCAATCGATAGCAATCCAAAGATAAGGCGCGGAAGTTTTTCTGGATATTGTAGATTTGAGCGAGTGGTGCATTTCATCGATGAGGGCGCGAGAAAGAAGACCGACGTCCACTATGATCCAGCTTATTTTAATGAATCGGTGTCAAGAATTAGCTCCGACGCCTTCAATCGCGTTGAAATCGTCACTCAAGAAATGCGGGTGGCCAGTGGCAGAATCGCCGTTACTCTTATCTCAGTCAATGAGATTGAGAAGGACTCCTCTTCGTTGTTCTAGTTCTCGTGGAGTGAAGAAGTCTGCGTGAGCCGGCTCGACCTCGACGAGGTCGGCTCAGAGACACCCAGCGCGAATCCCTGGTTGCAAGACTCAAGGCGATGGTGTCAACCCTTGAGGAAGTGGCGAATCAGGGGGAGCGGTTGAGCCTGGATACCGACACGCTCCATCACCTGCGGCCCGGGATTCTCGCCCGTGCCCAGGAACTTGCCGACCTGACTTGACTCATGGACAAACGCGCAAGAGCATCTACGCTTCCGAGCAGCTGGATCTGCGTCGGGAGGCCATCGAAGCCATATGTCATATGAGGAGAGCGATGCGACTGACAACCGCTGAGATGGCCAAGCTCTCCGATGTCTCACAACGGACCCTTCAAGACATCGAGCAGGAACGCAGCGAAGGGAGTGTGCAGACCATGAACCGGATTCCTGACGTGTTGGGGCTGAGGCTCGGCGTTTGCCGGATCATTGCCCCACCCCTGGATCGGGACTGCTGAGGTGCTCATGCCTCACGCAGACAGACGCAACCGTGATCACTTATCTGGCGACTATAGCTTGACGGGGTAACCTTGGGTCCGCATCCCCAGAAGGACCATTCATCCTTCCATCACATGAACACGCCAAGCTGAGACTGTACAAGCAGGTTGGAGACAAGCTTCTGTCCGGTCATCGTATCCATGTAGGCCGACGGTTTCGCTCCGCCCAAGGCGGGGAGCGGCTGCTCAAGCCACTCCCCGACCCATCGGGCTGCGTCAAAGTCCGTTGGATCGCCAGTATCATCCACCATGAATGTAACCTGGCCAATCAGCTGCATCAGCCCGATCACACGCTCGGATTTCTCCGTCGAAAGCGGGGTTCCTGGGCGGGTTTTCTGTTTGATTGACGTACTAGGCAGATCGAGCATGCGCAGGAGGTGTTCCCGCGAGACATGCATTGCCTCCGCGAGCCCCGAGAGGTGGGAGGCTGATACCCCGGCGCGGATGAAGCTGATGCGTTCAGCTGGTGAGGCTCGATAGCAGGTTTTCGCGAACGTGGTGATGGCGGGTTCCAAGGTCATCTCCGATGCTGTGAGCTTAGCTTCTAGGAAGTTGCACGAGTAACACACTCGGTATCGTCTGACAGCAGGATCCTCCTAGTCGTGGACGCCACGTTACGTGTTCCGGATCGGGCCTCGCTCCTTGAGCCTCCTGCAGTGCGGTCGGGATGAAGGGGCATCGACCTCTCTCACAGCCTCGGACGAGGCGTCGTTTATTGGAGGTTCCGCGATACCTTCCCGAGGGGGCTCTGGATAGATGATAGCCCACACAGCTCCTGGCAAGGGCATGCAGTGCCGCAGCATGAAAGCTCGGTGAGTGTCTCTATTGGGTTGGGTGAAGAGTCTGCTTGCGGCTGCCATCAGCAAGCTGGGAAACCCGGGGCGATTCAGTTAAGTAATTCACTGGATTTAAGTGATGAATTCCTGGTCGATGAAATTCAATTAAGATCTAGCTCAATGCGGTCAGTAGAGGAAGTAATATGTTCGATATAAGCTGTTTCCGGAGACTGCTGCTAGTGGCATCGCTGGTTTATGCAGACTGTAGGGTCTGTTTGCTGATTTTGGTGGCGCCACAGCGTCGAGTGGGCGGTTTTGCTTGCTGTTCGAGCTGCACTGAATAAGCCGTTCTGCACGATGGTCCTGTGAAGGCGTGAAATCTCTATATTAGTTGCATAGCTGAGCTTTCGGCATGGCGTGGTGACTACTCGCCACTGATCTATTTGTCGTGCCTCAGGAGCTTAGCGGACGTGGCGATATCCTTACAAAGGAGGGGGCGTGTCGAAGGTTTGCATAGAGCGCATCACGAAAATCGTCCGCTTCATACGCCAGCGCGGTTCGGCTTCAATGTCGTTCCTCAAGAAGGAGCTGGAAGTTTCAGAGGCAACGCTCAAGCGTGACTTTGATTTTCTTCGAGACCGCGTTGGATGCCCGCTCGAATGGGATAGGACTAAACGCGGATGGGTCATTCGAGACGATCTGGCTGAAGGAGGTAGATTTGAGCTACCCGGTGTTTGGTTCGACTCATCAGAAGTCATCGCGCTTTTAACGATGCTGCACCTCGTTGAGGGTGTTCAGCCTGGTCTGCTCGAGGACCATGTCGCTCCTCTAAAATCGAGGCTTCGCAGCATGCTGGCAGAAGGCTCCATGTCAGTGCGCTCTATCGAGCACAAACTTCGTCTAATTCATTTCGCTCCCCGCAGGGTCGAGTCCAAGCACTTCCAGCAAATAGCTAGCGGACTGGTGGCATGCAAGCGCCTGTACATGGAGTATTGGAATCGGGAGCGCAAGGAGAGCACAAGAAGAGTTATTTCTCCGCAGCAACTGGTGCACTATCGAGAGAACTGGATTCTCGATGCTTGGTGCCACAGTAAGAACGCACTCCGCTCGTTTGCGCTCGATGCCATTCAGTCCATTCGAGTACTCGACGAACTTGCCATTGAGGTTAGCCCCAAGGAGATGCAAGAGCACTTTCGCAGCGGCTACGGGATCTTCGCTGGAGCAGTCGCGCACCGAGCACGCTTGAAATTCACTTCCGATCGCGCCCAATGGGTTGGCAAGGAAACGTGGCACCATGACCAGACGAGCTCCTACTTAGAAGATGGCAGCTATATGCTAGAGGTGCCCTACTCAAATGATCAGGAGTTGATCATGGACCTCCTGCGTCACAGCCCGGAAGTAGAGGTGCTTGGCCCACCCGAATTGCGACGCAAATTACACGTCTTGCTGTGTGCTGCAGCAACCAGAAATTCGCTACCCGAAGGTTACTAGGTCACTAATTGAGCTACCGCCGGCGTAATAATGCCCTCCATGTTTCGGATAGGTTCGGACAAGGAGGAATCAATGAGGGTCAATCTCGCCCATCTTCGTGAGCATGCTCGTCGTGGCGGTTGGATTAATTTTGCTGTCTTCGAGGCTAGGTCCTCATCCGGCGCACGCGATGACAATGCCCGGCTTCTTGCCGAACTGACTGCTAAAGCTAGGGGGGCCAATCTACAAGTCGATCAGTCGGCCTTGGCCTTTATGTCCGGTGGCCGAGTTCAGTTCTTTGGTAGTCCGCCGCTGGTGGAGTACCTATCTGAAAGTGGGCTTCCTGCTTGGACCCACACCATCGAGGCGTAATGCAAAGGATGGATTCAAAACAAGCGCGCTTTCAGGTATTGGCGCTTTCCGGAGGGGGCTATCGCGGGCTCTACACGGCTAAGATCTTGGCTGATCTGGAAGAGGATATCGGTGGCCCCATCGCCCGACGGTTCGACTTGATCGCCGGCACGTCCATTGGCGGAATTTTGGCTTTGGCGATTGCTATGGAGATTCCCGCCGAGCAGATGGTCAAACTCTTTGAGCAACATGGGCAGGAGATCTTCAGACGCCGCTTCTCACTGTGGGGGATCCTGCGTGCTCCATACTCCCCGGAGCCCCTGAAGCGACTGCTGAGCGCAGCGGAGCTTTTCGGTGAGAAGACGCTGGGTGCCTGCAAGCACCCGGTCATTGTGCCCGCGATCAACTATTCGGCGGGACAGCCGCAACTGTTTAAGACGCCCCATCACGCGTCGTTCAAGCGCGACCATCAGTTCCGCTTGGTGGATGTTGCCCTAGCGACAAGTGCGGCCCCCGCATATTTTCCCAGGCACACTTTCAACAACAACCAGTACGTGGATGGCGGCCTTTACGCAAATGCACCCGGGCTGCTGGCTCTTCACGAGGCCCAGACCTTTCTCGGTCAACAGCCCGAGGCCATGCACCTGATGTCCATTGGCACTATGTCCTCAAAGTTTACTGCGGACCCTCGCCGCAACCGCAGTGGAGGAACCTACGATTGGGGTGGAATTCATCCCGCCAATATGCCAAAGCGGCTGTTTGGGCTGTCGATCTCGGTCCAGGAGTCACTCTGTGACTTCATGCTCCAGCATCGTTTGGGAGCTCGCTACGTGCCATTGGATGATGTGCTGACCGACGAGCGGGCCGGGGCCGTTGCGCTGGATAAGACCAATGAGCCCGCGCGCGAGGTGTTGATCGGCGCCGCCTCGGAGAAATCAAAGATTTGCCTGGGCCGCGAGGACTGTCAGGCGTTTCTGCATCACCACTGCGCTCCACCTAAGTTCTACTACGGCCCTAACGCCGCCCGAGAAGCCCAATGCTAAAGTTTCCCAAACTATTCTTCCAAAGTGGGGGGGATGCGGATGCGTTCGAGAGTCGCATTCGCCCCGACATGGAACAGCGCCGCTATCTGCGGTCGTGTGTCAAAAAGATCGAGACCCACCTCAAGCCGCGAATCAGCCTGGCTACCAAAACCGTCCTCGGTATGGACCGCAGCGTGACACCGCGTTTCCGGACGCAAGGCTCATGGTCCTACGACACATGTGTCGTGCCGGCCATGATGCCGCCCCAGGAAATGGACTGGGACTATGGGGTCTACCTGCCGGTCACCGTGTGGGAGGAGAACGGGCCGCCCCATGATATGGCGAAGGCCTACTTCGTCCTAGTCGAGCAACTCCTGGAGGAACTCTGCGACAAGGAGGAGTGGGAACTTCTTCCTGGCAAGGCCACTTGCATCCGTATCCAGGTGGCGTCTTGGGCGCACATTGATGTTCCATTGTATGCGGCACCTGTGGAGGAGTTCGAGAAAATCACCGAATCGGTTGCCTTGGCTGCCTTGGCCAAAGCACATGCCGCGTACGACTCCGTTAGCATGGAGAGCATCGATTTCGCAGAGGCCATTGAGATCCGACAACAGTGGGAAGACTTGGACAGCGTGGTCATGGCGACGCGCAAGGGTGAATGGAAGCCTTCGGACCCCGAGGTCGTGGCTAACTGGTTCACGGACCGCTTCGAGGAGCACGGCCCGCAACTGCGCCGGGTCTGTCGCTGCTTGAAGGCTTGGCGTGACTACCAGTGGCAGCAGGGCGGCCCCAGTTCGGTATCGATCATGATTGCAGTGGCGCAGGGGTTCGAGCCACGCGCTGGCCGCGACGATCGTGCGCTTGAGGATGCCGCCCGGCGCCTGAGTCGTGCCTTTCTGGGTGAAATCCGGGAGCCGGGCATTGATGATGGCTTGGAAGATTTCAACCGACTCCAGGAAGCCGATCGCGAGGCTGCCGCCCAGCGCTTCGGTCAGTTGGCTGCTCAGTTGTTCCAAGCGCGCGAGTCGGCGCTGCACGAGAAGGAGGTAGTGGTTGCCCGCTTGCGTCAGCAGTTCGGTGAGCGTCTGCCGATGGACAGTACACGTGTGGAGTTCGACAGCGATCCGGACGCAATTCGCAACACGCCGGCATCGCGCGTGGTGGTGCCGGTGATCCCTTCCACTAAGGCTGGCTGAAGGCACGATCACGTGACGGCGTTGGGCGAATCGCTGAGGCTGCTGCGAAGTCGTGGATTTCACCCAGTGGCGGCGCGGGCGCCTCGTCGCGTTTTCGTAGGCTCGCTGCCGTGCGCCAAAGGGCCAGTGCCCGTCAAGCTGACCGTCGAGGACTGGAATTTCCTGGAGTACCCTCAGATCTCGCTGGTTGAGCGCCCGGCCTTTCTCCCCGCGCTCATGCCCCACGTCGATGTTCTAGGCCACCTGTGCTACTTTGCACCGGGTGCGGTGACCTTGGATCGCTACGATCCTGCCACTGCGGTGGCCCAATGTCTGGATCAAGCTACCGTCATGCTGGATCGGATCGTTGCCAATCCGGAGTACCGCATTGACGACATCCAGAGCGAATTCCCGGCTCATTGGGAGTACGGGCAGTTGTCCTTGCCGTGGACCGTTTTTCTGGGCGATATCCAACCGCAGGCAACGACCGCCAAGTATTTCATCATGAGGAAGGGGGAGCGCAAGCATGCCCTCGTGTCCTGCGACCCGGACGAAGCGCATCGGTTGGCTCGGTCGCTGGGGGCCGCTGTGACGGCATCACGATATCGATGCTGGTTGTTCCAGACCGCTGTTCCCCCGCGCGTGCCAGCGCAGATGCCCCGGACAGTGAAGGAGCTCTTCGTCTGGGTCCGAAGCTGGGACTGCACCCTGTACGCCGGGATCCAGAAAGCGCTCGGCGAGAAGGATTACCTGCAGCAAACCTATGCCGCCTTTGCGGTCAAAACGCCGGTAGGGTGGATCGGCTTTGGTTTCGACTTGGATCAGATCAGACGGCTGGGGTACGCCAACAGCCCCAAGCGCTACCGGAATTACCTGCACAACGCCGGTGGCGTTCAGCATCTGTTCCGCATGGCGCTGCGCGAGGCGGGCAGTCGCTTCGTGCACAGCAGGAACCTAAGCTACCAAGACCTCTACAACAAGCGGGTGACCGTGGTGGGGTGCGGTGCAATCGGCTCGTTTGTTGCAGCCGCGCTGGTGCGATTGGGTGGAGGCACTGGCAAGCTCGGACGACTCAAACTTATCGATCCCGATGACCTTGGCCCGGAGAACCTGGGACGTCATGTTTTGGGCTACCCCGCACTGATGCAGACCAAGGCAGGAGCTTTGAGGGACGAACTGCTTCGCCAGTTTCCCCACTCGGCCATCGAAGCCCATGCCTGCAGCGTGTTTGATCATGCGCAACTGTTCGCGGCTGAACTGATCGTCGATGCGACGGGCGAGGAGTCGGTGAGCGAGTACCTCAATGGACTACGGCTACAGCGTGGGACCCTTACACCCCTGCTGCATGTGTGGATTCGTGGCAATGGGGAGTCTGTGCAAGCCTTATGGGCAGATGCGGAAGGCGGGGCCTGCTACCGCTGTCTCCTTGTTCCCGATGCAAGCTACCATCGCAAGGAACGGTTTCCTTTGCTTAAGACGGATCCTCTGCAGCGCACGGACGGGTGCCGTGCGTACACGCCATATGCGGTGTCCGCCCCGATGCAGGCGGCGGCTCTTGCGGCCGATATGGTTTGCGGCTGGCTTCAGGGGGATCCATCCCCGCGTTTTCGCACACGCAGCCAGGAAAACGCGGATGTCTACAGGGTGAAGAACCAGAACCTGACCCGGATGGATGGATGTCCGGCATGCGCTCGGCCCTAGTTTGGCATGGCCTGTGTCTCTGCGCTGGGCAGGTCCTCGTTGAGGCCGAGCCCTTGGCGTTGATGGACAGGCACTGGCAGGACAGCACCAGTAAGCCTGAATCCGGTGGGATCCTGCTGGGGTACCGGCGCGGTGCCCATTTGCACGTGACCATGGCTACAGCACCGCAGGCCAGTGATCGCGGTTGGCGCTATCTATTCAAGCGTTCCGCCCGCCATCACCAGGAGATCGCGCTTCACCAGTGGAACGAGAGTGGCAGGAAGATAGACTATCTGGGCGAATGGCATACTCATCCGGAGCTCCATCCCAGCCCATCCGCGACTGATCTCAGCGAGTGGCGCAAGATCTGCAGCCAGCGGCAAGCGCCCATGGTGTTCTTGATCATGGGGTGGAGCGGTGAATTATGGCTGGGTCTGTCAGGAAGACTAGAGATCGAACGATGTGTGCTAATAGATCACCCAGTGGAGTGTGGCGGGTAGCAGCAGGCCATCGTCTGGAGTGCCAGTGAATATGCACCGCGTGGTGGTTGCGATCGGCATTCCAAGCCACGACACGCTCTTGTAGCGTTGGGGGGCGGGGCGGCCTGGTCAAGAGAAATGCATGAGGGAGCAGCAAATTCGAGTTCAATCCCGGCACGGATAAGGTTAACGCGTTCCGCCGGCGAGGCTCGATAGGAGCCTTTACGAGTAACACACTCGGTATCGTAGGACCCTCATGGTCGTGGACGCCACGTTACGCATTCCGGATCGGCCATCGCTCGTTAAGCACTCCGGAGTACGGCCAGGATGAAGGAGCGTCGACCTCTCTCACAGCCTCGGACTAAGCGTCGTCTCCTGGACGTTCTGAGATATCTTCTCGATGGAGATCTCTGGATGATAGTCCTCCCTGCCCTTGGCAGGTCGCAGTGCGGCGCTGCGGTCGCCATCGCTGATAACGACGAATCTTTTGCCCGACCGGTATTAGAAATTTGGCGGGATCGCTGCCGTCCGAGATCAGCCCATCGCTCGTGACCCGCGCAAGTATCTCGGACCAAACCAGCAACGCTGCACGCTGGACGACTTCAGCGGGGACGGACCGTCGCAAGGACCCCGAGCATCGAGCGTTCGGCTTGGCGCTTCTCCACCTGTTCTCCGATCTTCTCCTTGCCAAAGCCAAGAACGCCGCTACCAACGGCCGTAGCCGCCGCTGCAGCCGGAATCGCAACACTAAGCAGCGGTGAAAGGCTTGGAAGCAACGCGGCTACAGCCGCTATGGCGAGGCCTGACCCGCCGCCGAGGTACGCCGCCACCTTCTTGGGTGCGTATTTCCGCTCAATGTCGTTCATGGCCCTCTGCTGCCGCTGGACCAACGAAGCGAGGCCAAAGCTCACTTCGCGCACCATGTCGTTGGTATCGATGGCCTCGCCGCCAGCGAGCTGCGCCGTGTACTTGTTCAGCTCCTCGCGGAGCCAGCGATGTTCGTTGTTGGCGATCAGCTCGGTGAGCGTCTGTACAGGGATCGTCGCCAGCCAGGACAGGCTGTCATCTTGGACGGCTCGCAGGGTCAGAAATGCTTGCTCGGACAGGACGCTCTTGCGCCGCAGGTCTTCGGCGTTCGCCTGCGCGCACTTCTCAAAGTAGTGCCAGTGCGCGCGCTGCGACAGCAGAGGCTGCGCACCAAGTTCAGTAGCGTTTTCGAGGAGGTGATAGTGCGGGCGTATCCGCTCGAGGACGCCGTTTAATAGCAGAACGCCTTTCGGCAGCGCCTTCATTTTGGCGAGCATTTCTTCGGACCGAACGCCTTCGAGCGCCGTGATGTACGCCTTCGCTGCCTTCGCTGGAGATTACCGATAAGTTGACCTGTCATTCTCAAAGAGCCTTACCAGCGAAACATCTGCTATCCAGAGCAATCACTTTGATCACAGCTGTCAACGATTGAACTACAACTTGAGTGTTGACCGACGATTTCAGCGTAACCATATTGGGGCATGACCAAGATGGCGAAGATGTGTGTGATGGGGCCGCATCTCACCGAAGACCTGCGCCACCTGGGCGCGGGTCGTGTCCACGCCAGCCCGCATGTCGAACATGCGTCACCGAAGTGCGTATTCCACGCCAAAACAGCCACCCATTCCGACACAAACCCTTGATCAAAAGTCGGCCAGGCGTTCCACTCAATACCCGCCAACGGGCTTTCGCCCTAGCAGGACGGCTAGCCGTGGGCTACAATGTGGCTCACCTACCAGAAGGGACAAATCATGGCTGCGAATGCTGTTGTTCGTGCGCGCATCGACGAGCACATAAAGGAAGAAGCAAGCGCGGTTCTTGCGGCAATGGGGCTGACCGTCTCCGACGCGTTCCGCATCATGCTGACCCGCGTCGCCCGCGAGAAGGCATTGCCGTTCGAGCCTTTGATTCCGAATGAGACAACCATCGCAGCCATGCGTGAGGCACGCACCGGCAACCTCAAGAGCTTCGACAGCGTTGGGGCGTTGATGGCGGACCTGCATGCGGAAGATTGACCCGACCGGCCAATTCAGGCGCGACTACAAACGCGAAGCCAAAGGCCAGCATCGGGCAACACTCGATGCCGACTTGGAGCCGGTTCTGGAGGCTCTGGCAAGGGATCAGCCGCTAGCTAGAGCCTCGGCACCGTGACCATGCGCTTACCGGCGAGTGGAAGGATCATCGGGATTGTCACGTCAAGCCCGACCTGGTGCTGATCTATCGAAAGCCAGATGATGCGACATTGCAACTCGTTCGGCTTGGCTCGCACAGCGAGCTTGGTCTGTAGTAACTAAGTCACTTGCCACTGGCCAGCGGAAGCCGTGGCCGACTTTCGATCGTAACGGGTGGCAGGTTTCGTCGGAATTCGCAACCGAAGGCGGTAGCGCTTCACCCCAGATGACCCAAGCCACTCGCGCAGCCAGGTACCGCAGGTCTTCGGTGAGAGGCGGACCAGATCACTGTGACGGTCACGATTCCCTTGCTTACTTCCAGGCGGATAGGTGAATCAACATCCCAAGGCCACTTAGCCGAGATAAGCCCCACCGCCAGGTTAGGTGCGAAAGGGATCCGGCAAGGTGATCATCCCTTGCAAAGCAAGCCCCACAGCCGGCAGATTTTGGCATTTTGGGGAGGGAGCGAGATGGGGGTATGACCGGGATGAGGGGAGGACATCGACACATCCCCAGTAAGTCGATGTTATAGAAAATACCAAATCGATTCGCTTTGATGTCAATCGCACTTGTCTGGTTTGCGGGAGGCAGATCTGCTCGCTCGCCGAGCACAGATGTGCGTGAAGTGAACTGGAATGCGAGAGTGGCCGGAACTACGGCAGCAGCAGGCTGTGGATGCTGACTTGCAGAGCGTTTGCCAGACGTTCGATATTGTCGATCGAGATGTTCCGCACTTGGCGTTCGACGTGCGCCACGAAGGTACGGTGAAGACCTGCTTCCAAAGCCAAGTCCTCTTGAGACCACCCTCTCTCCCTACGTAGTCGAACGATATTCATCGCAAGGAGTTCCCGGGCTGTTGGGATACCTGAACGGGACGATGATTCGCTGAGAGACATCGAATCAGTCTCTCGGAGTGATGCTTTTAAGTCAGCCGCGTTTAAGTCACAATATCGGTTTTCCCCGAATTCTCGGTTCAAACTGAATTCCGGAGGGAATCTCTGCTACCTGATCAACGCAATCCATTCATCGGCTGGATCGGCCACACATCACCACTGAAAGCTTCGAATCGCATGTTCATCACAGATGCATCCGCTCACCATCCCTTCATGTCTCGCTTGCTTGGCAACGGAAAGGATGCGTGGCGGGCTGTGGGCCTCACCTCGCCCAGGGAATGGTTCTACGTCAGCTACACCCTTTCCACCCCAAAAGGGAACCTTGCGGAAACCGCGCTCATCGCCAATCCGGCTGGAGAGTTGCTGGAGTTTCTCGACCAGGAGGATGAGGGCGTTTCCGCGCTCAGCGTTCAGCTTGTCACCCCTCCGTTTCTGAACGGCTCTGAGTGCTGGAAAATGGAGCCGCTGATCCGGGTCTGGAAGAAGCCGTCCGACCCCTTGGCACATGTGTATGAAGTTGAGGGAGGCCAGCGCTACTGCACAGCCTACGGTGCATGGGACATCTCAGAGTATGAGTTCTGGAAGGAGCTCCGTTCGTAAGCCACACCCCCCAGCGACAACGCTGCAGCAAAAGTCACTTCTAGCGTCGCCACCACGTGCGGCTTCGGCCAAGTTAGTTGCGCACGTCGGTCATGAAATCTTCACACATTTATTTCCATATTTCTATAATACTTGAACAATGGAAACACTAAATGCTGCTGATCTTCTCGCAGCCCTGGGCCACGAATCCCGCCTGAGCATCTTCCGCCTGCTGGTGGAAGCCGGCCCTGACGGGATCGTTGCCAGTGCAATCGGAGAAACGTTGGGCCTGCCCGCGCCAACCCTGTCCTTTCACCTGGCCCACCTGAGCCGGGTTGGACTCATCCGCGGACAGAAGGAAAGCCGCTTCATCCGCTACTCCGCCGAGTACGCCACGATGGACGAGCTGATCGCCTTCCTGACCAGCAACTGCTGTCAGGGCGAGGCCTGCCTGCCCAGGGCAGCCACCTGCGACACCACCGAGAGGCGTCGACGGCTTGCGACAGAAACCTCAACGTCCGACAAGGAGCCATCGTGACTGATCACCCCCTGAACGTTCTCTTCCTGTGTACTGGCAACTCCGCACGCAGCATTCTTGCGGAATCCATCCTCAACGCCGCGGGCAAGGGCCGCTTCAAGGCCTACAGTGCGGGCAGCCACCCGGCCGGCCAAGTGAATCCCCTGGTGCTTGACTGGCTCAAGAAGCAGGGCCTGCCCACCGGAAGGCTGCGCAGCAAGAGTTGGGATGAGTTCGCAGCACCGGACGCCCCCAAGCTCGATTTCGTGATCACGGTTTGCGACAACGCCGCCGGCGAGGTCTGCCCCGTGTGGCCGGGACAGCCGATGACAGCCCATTGGGGCATCGAAGATCCCGCTGCTGTTGCAGGGAGTGAAGAAGCCCGGCGACACGCGGTGTCGATGGCCGCGATGATGCTCAATCGCCGGATCGCGCTGTTCACGAGCCTGCCGCTCAACAAGCTTGATGCCCTGTCCCTCCAGCGTGAGCTGAAGGCCATCGGCGAACTTCGCAATACCGGCGACTGACCCTGCTTTAGCGAGAAACAGAGCATGTCTCAACTCAAGACCGTACTGGTGCTGTGCACCGGTAACTCCTGCCGCTCCCAGATGGGCGAAGCCATCCTCAACCACGAGCTGGCCGGGCTCGTGCGCGGCATCTCGGCCGGCACCGAGCCCCAGCCCAAGGTGGCCGACGGCGCCATCGAGGCTTTGACGCTCGCCGGCCTGCCTACCGCCGGGCTGTACCCCAAGACAGTCGAAGATGTCATGGACCAGGACATCGACCTGGTGGTCAGCGTCTGCGACAACGCCAAGGAAAGCTGCCCGATCTTCCCGCGCCCGGTGAAGCGCATCCACGTGGGCTTCCACGACCCCCACGGCGAGCCGCTGGAGAGCTTCATCGCCGTGCGCGACGACATCCGTGCCCGCCTGGTGCCGGCGGTCCGCGAAGCGCTTGGTCTGTAAGGAGGCGTCATGTCTGTTGTTCAATGTGAAGTGACTGCCAAGGCGGCTGCCGGCACGCCCATGAGCCTCTTCGAGCGCTACCTGACCCTGTGGGTCTTCCTGTGCATCATCGCCGGCATCGCCCTGGGCCAGCTGGCGCCTGGCGTGTTCCAGACCATCGGCCGCATCGAGGTGGCCCAGGTGAATCTGCCGGTGGGGCTGCTGATCTGGGTGATGATCATCCCGATGCTGGTCAAGGTGGATTTCGGTGCGCTGCACGAAGTGAAGCAGCACATCCGTGGAATCGGCGTGACCCTCTTCGTCAACTGGCTGGTCAAGCCCTTCTCGATGGCTCTGCTGGGTTGGCTGTTCGTGCGCCACCTGTTTGCCCCCTGGCTACCGGCGGAACAACTGGACAGCTATGTGGCGGGGCTCATCCTGCTGGCGGCGGCCCCTTGCACGGCGATGGTCTTCGTGTGGAGCAAGCTGACGGACGGTGATCCGCTGTTCACCCTGTCCCAGGTGGCCCTCAACGACAGCATCATGGTGTTCGCCTTCGCACCGCTGGTTGGCCTGTTGCTGGGCATCTCGGCGATCAGCGTGCCGTGGGACACCCTGCTGACCTCGGTCGTGCTCTACATCGTGATTCCGGTGGCGCTCGCCCAGTTGTGGCGCAAGGCCCTGCTGGCCCGGGGGCAAGCGTCCTTCGACGCCGCCATGGCGAAGATCGGTCCGTGGTCCATCTCCGCGCTGCTGGCCACGCTGGTGCTGCTCTTCGCCTTCCAGGGCAAGGCGATTCTCGAACAGCCGCTGGTCATCGCCCTGCTGGCGGTGCCCATCCTGATCCAGGTGTTCTTCAACTCGGCCCTGGCCTACTGGCTCAACCGCCGGGTGGGCGAGAAGCACGCCGTGGCCTGTCCGTCGGCCCTGATCGGCGCGTCCAACTTCTTCGAACTGGCCGTGGCCGCCGCCATCAGCCTGTTCGGCTTCGAGTCGGGCGCCGCTCTCGCCACGGTGGTGGGGGTACTGATCGAGGTGCCGGTGATGTTGCTGGTGGTAAAGGTCGTCAATGCATCAAAGGACTGGTATGAACATGCGTGAATCCCGCATCAGGCGAGCCTCTTCGGAAGACTTCGAGGCGGTATGTCGCCTGCTGACCGATAGTGCCCTGCCAGCCGGCGACCTGACGCCCCAAAGCCTCGAGAGCTTCTATGTCACAACCGACGAGGGGCGCATTGTCGGTGTGGCGGGATTGGAGGTGGCGGGTGACTTTGCACTGCTGCGCTCGGTCACCGTGCAGCCCAAGCTGCGCCGAACGGGGCTCGGCGAGGCGTTGGTGGGCACCTGTCTGTCTCGCGCCCATCACCTGCATTTGAAGGCCCTCTACCTGATTCCAAATGACGAAGAAGCCGGCGTCTTTTTTGCCAATCTCGGCTTCTCTCCGGTCAGACGTGAGGCCGTTCCTGCCGCGATCTGCGGACTCGCGGAGTTCACCCATCTCTGCCCACAAACGCACCCCTGCATGCATCGGGTGCTTGATCCTGGATTTTCCGAGGAGACCCTCATGAAAAAGCTCGAAGTGTTCGACCCGGCCATGTGCTGCTCGACCGGCGTGTGCGGTGTGGACGTGGACCCGGTGCTGGCCCAGTTTGCGGCCGATCTGAAGTGGGTGGAGGCGCACGGCGTGACGGTGAGCCGCCACAACCTCGGGCAGGAGCCCCAGGCCTTCGCCGCCAATCCCGCGGTGGTGAAGGAGATGGAGGCCGGCATGGACCGGCTGCCCATCCTGGCGGTGGACGGACACATCGTATCCACCGGCATGTACCCTTCGCGCCAACAGTTGGTGCAGAAGCTCGGCATCGTGCTGACGACCGAGGAGAAGCCGCGTATCAAGATCAGTGCGGCCGGTGGCTGCTGCGACCCGAAATCGGGTTGCTGCTGACCCAGGGAGACAGATCATGGCCCTCCCGAACACCAACACGCGTTACATGTTCTTCACCGGCAAGGGCGGGGTCGGCAAGACCTCCCTGTCCTGCGCCACCGGCCTGGCCCTGGCCGAGGCCGGCAGGCAGGTGCTGATCGTGAGCACCGATCCAGCCTCCAACCTGGACGAGGTGCTGGGTGTGACGCTGGGCCAGACGCCCACCGTGGTGCCGGGCGCACCAGGGCTGTCGGCCCTCAACATCGACCCTGAAGCGGCGGCCCACGCCTATAGGGAGCGGATGGTGGCCCCCTACCGCGGCATCCTGCCGGCGGCGGCCATCCAGAGCATGGAAGAGCAGTTCTCCGGCGCTTGCACTGTGGAGATCGCCGCCTTCGACGAGTTCTCCAAACTGCTGGGTGACCTATCGGCGACGGCCGATTTTGAGCACGTCATCTTCGACACCGCGCCGACCGGTCATACGCTGCGCTTGCTGACGCTCCCTTCGGCCTGGGACGAATTCATCTCATCGTCCACCGGCGGCGCGTCCTGCCTCGGCCCGCTGGCTGGGCTCGAGAAGCAGAAGGCCTTGTACGCGGCGAGCGTGGCGCGCCTGTCCAATCCCGCCGAGACCACGGTGATCCTGGTCAGCCGGCCGGAAGCCTCGGCCCTGCGGGAAGCCGAACGTACCCGGGGAGAACTGGCGGAGCTGGGCATCTGCAACCAGATGCTGGCCATCAACGGCCTGTTCACGGTCGACCAGAGCGAGGACGGCATCGCCACCGCCATGTCGCAGAGGGCATGCGCAGCTTTGGCCGGTATGCCGCCAACGCTGGCCGAATTACCGGGCTGCAGCATTCCCTTCCTGCCCAGGGGCACGGTGGGGCTCGATGCCCTACGCCTGATGGCACACCCGGAAACAGCCAGCCCTGTCCTGTTGAACGACATGCCTTCCACCTTGCTTCCGCCCGGGCTGGCTGGTCTGGTGGACGAGATCGCCTGTGCCGGCCATGGCGTCGTGATGACCATGGGCAAAGGCGGTGTCGGCAAGACCTCGGTGGCTGCGGCGATTGCCGTGGCTCTCGCGCGGCGCGGCGGCAAGGTCGTGCTGTCCACCACCGACCCGGCCGCCCATGTGGCGGCCACGCTGGATGGCGCCGTCCCGGGCCTGACCGTGACGCGTATCGACCCTCGTCAGGAGGTCGCCGACTACACCGCGGAGGTCCTCGCCAAGGCCGGCAAGAGTCTCGACGCGGGGGGGCAGGCGATGCTGGAGGAAGACCTGCGCTCGCCCTGCACCGAGGAGATCGCTGTGTTCCGCGCCTTCGCCCGCACCGTGGATGAAGGTAGGGACGGCTTTGTCGTGCTCGACACGGCGCCAACCGGCCACACTATCCTGCTTCTCGATGCCGCCGAGGCCTACCACCGAGAGGTCATGCGCACCCAGGGCGACATGCCGGAATCCGTGCGCCAACTGCTGCCGCGCCTGCGCGATCCGGCTTACACCCACGTGCTGATCGTGACCCTGCCCGAAGCCACTCCCGTGCATGAGGCCGAACGCCTGCAGGGCGACCTGGCCCGGGCCGGCATCACGCCCTACGCCTGGGTCATCAACCAGTCACTGCTCGCCAGTGGCACCACCGACCCGCTGCTCAGCCAGCGCGGCGGCTACGAAGTGCCTTTCATCCGACGTGTCGCCGACGACCTGGCGCCCCGCTGCGCTCTGATTCCCTGGCTGGCCGAGGCTCCGGTAGGTAGGACTAGTCTGGAGCAACTGGTTCGATAATGCCCCTGAAGGAGGCCACCATGAAAGCTCTGCCCATCGTATGGCAGCGTCTCGTCACAAACGGGGCGACCTGCCCGCGCTGCGCGGACACAGGAAATGCCCTGCAGAGCGCAGTGCAAGTGCTGAGAGAGGCCTTGGCACCACTCGGCATGGTGCCGGAGTTGGAACTCCGAGAGCTGGACTACATCAGCTTTCAGACGGATCCCTTGGCGTCGAACCGCATCTGGATTGCCGATAAGCCGCTGGAGGATTGGCTGCAGGGTTCGATCGGCACCAGCCTTTGCTGTTCGGCATGCGGCGACGCCGAATGCCGAACCGTAGCGGTGGACGGACAGACCTTCGAAGCGATTCCGCAAACGCTTCTGGTCAAGGCGGCACTGATAGCTGCCCTGACATTGCAATCACAGCCAGACCGCTGACGACGTATCCGTAGCCGTTGCGGCTGCTTTGGCGCATCAGGCGAAGGGTATGCCTTGGCGTGCCACAATCTCGGGAGGCTTCAAGTGATCTCCAGCACCAGATCCGCATGCTCGCGCATCGGTTCCTTGATCCCATGTCCCAACGGTGCGAGGAACAGTTGCGCCCCTTCGCGCCGGGCAAACTTCATGGCGGGCACGAAGTCGCTATCGCCCGCAACCAGCACGATGACCTTGACTTGATCCTTCAGCGTCAGCGCTGCGATGTCTAGTCCCAAGCGCATGTCGACACCCTTCTGTTGAATCACAGGAACAAGATCTGCTGCTGTAATTTCAACAGTGTCTTGCTCTTCTGGAAGAGGCATGGTCTTGAGTTGCCAGCCACGGAAACCCAGTTCGCCCATCCGGAGCGCCACATAGGGCACCCGGACCAGATCCACATGCAGACGTTTGCTCCGGGCGACAATCGGTGACGCGCCGAAATTCACTTTGCCGCCGTTAAGCGGCTTCTTCGCTTCACCCTCGAACGGGACTGCATCGTAGAAGTAGATCCGATGCAAACGCAGGCCCTGCAAGCACGGCTCCGCTCTGAGCCTGTCGATGAACGCTTCGAAATTCTCCGCGGTCATCGGTGCTCTTGCCGAACCGAGCTTGCGTTTGATGAAGCCGCCGTCGACCAGGATCGCGTAAGAACTCACAAATCGGGAACGTCAGATGAGAAAGGGGGGCTTCGGGCGGGCGGGGACAAGCCCACTTGGATGGTAGCCCGCCGTCAGCCGATCTTCTATGAAGGCGCACTGCGCAACTGGATTCTAGAACACCCAACTTCCAACGACAATAAAAATGAGCACATAAAACTGTTACGAAATCCATGGAGCGCTCCCGGCGGTACTCCGCACCGCTGAGTGCCCTGAACCGGCGGCGCCGGATCGGCTGGATGCCATCAAGCTCGGTTCAAAGAGCTTCTGTCGCCATCAACAACACACCTCGCAACTCAACAGAGCGTTGACGTAGGGGCGATGACCTCTATGGGGGTCGATGATCCGCTCGGGATGGTAGTGATCGTGCACGCATTCGGGAGGGATGTCTTGACGTACGACATAGCAAGGCGGGGTATCACCAAACGGCAAGGCGCGACGAGTGGCCAATTGCCCCCATTCGGACAGAATCATCTTCGCCACTTCAACCTGTTGCGCTCCTGGCACGAGCTTTACGGGGATATCGACTTCCAGGATCGTCGGGATGCCGTATTGGCGAAGCCGGAAGCGGTAGTCCTCACCGCTCGGGGATCGGCCCAGATGCGCCGCGAGTGCCATCAGATACTCGCTACCCTGAATGAGGTAGTGGCCACATTGTTCGACAAGAAACGTGTCGCTCCCCACAAGCCACATGGCACCGCGTTCCGAGTTGCTGCGGTCAGCGAATCGCATGATGACGTTCTCCACGTCCTCCTTGGGCACATCGGAGAAGATCTGGCGGAACAGATCGCAGAGAAGATCGCTTTTCTGTCCAAGCAGGCCGTGCTCGTAGTAGCTGGATACGCTCATCGGTCGACAGCCATGAAAGCCTTTGAAGTGTGTGTAGTAACCGGTGAGGCTGCCCGTAAATTCAGCCAGGATGTAGCTCGAGTCAGGAAGCCAAGAAAGATTGTCAGACCAGCATTCCGGGCGCTCTTGCGCAAGATGCTGTCGTAACTCGGTGGTCAGAACATGACCTGCATAGTGGCGAATGCAGGCTAGCCAGCTCCGGCGTTTTCTCCAGTCGAAGATTTTGTGTGCTGGCTCAGTTGGCTGCTTGAAGTTACTTCCCTGCATTGTCTCGATCGATTTTTGCTGTTTTGAGCACTAGGGCTACGCAGAATCTTTGGCAGGTTACGCCACCGTCTTTCAGGTGATTTGTATTGCGCTCGGCTTAGCTGTGCTCAATCTGAACGGTGAGGAGAGAAGTCAAAAGGGATACTACGACGGTTGAAGTAGGTCAGGCAAAGAACATCTGCGTGGCCAGCCTGGTGGGCTGCACCGGCTGGGGCATGGGCCCTGGCCGTCATGGATCCGCCCCCTCATCCGGGTGCCGCGCCGGTTGGCGAAGATGTAAGCGTGATGCGGCCGCGCTTCGCCGAAAACTCACATCACCTGTGCAAGGAGCGTGTCCATGCCGGCGCGCAAGCTACGAAAGCCATAGGGCGTCGCCCCGGACCACCACTCATGGATCACGTCAGGCCGGCAAGTTCATCAGTATCATCAAACATGACTCTGAAGCTGTTACTTGCACGAAATACTATCAACAATGAGCCTTCAGCGGCAGTGGGCGAGTCGGATGCAGATCGTTCCAAATTCTTCTACGACGGACTTTTGACGAAGCGCCGCGTAGCCGCTGTTTTTGCCAAACGGTTTGTCACCCAATCGGTCGCACCGTAAAACCTTGTGTGGCTCACGAGCTCTCGTTCGATGAGGTAGGTCAGCGCAGGATTCAGTCGTCGAGGGGGCCATCCGAGCACTTCTGAGATTTCTTCAGGCGTGTCAGGGAAACCGTCGTCACTCACGAGCCCCGCCGCGATACGAACGGCATCCTCCTCTGGGGTCCAAGGCATCCAGAATCTATCGAACCTCGCAAACAGTGCCTCTTGAGGGTAGAGCCGGCCAAAATGCTCGGAGACCAGGCCATTCAGTTCATGAAGGGCGTCTTCCAGGTCGTCTGACGACAAGGAAAGCGTGCCAGCAACTTCGCTCATCTCCAGCACGGGGTCGTGAGAGAGCGCATGCGTTGCGCCCTCGACAAACAATCTGGCCAGTGCCGTTGCCGCAGGTGAAGCCCCTGAAGACACGCCTTCGAGCTGGGCAACAATGCTTGGTTGTGGGCCGAGTGGAGGCTTGCGGGTTATGCCGTGAATATCGTTGACCAGCTGGTGCCAATCAGACTGCTCCGGACTCACCTCCGGAGAATAGGCGCTTTGCAGGAGAGGAGGCAGTTCGGAAACAGCGAGACCACACCGAAGCGCGATAAAACGAGTGCCCATATTGAGCTTTTGAATCAAGCCCGCATCCATCTCGGCGTTCACCCACGGTTTGTCCAACGATCTGGGCGTCAGCAAAACCACAAAGTGCGTACACGCCCCCAATCCCTCGTCGATCCGCTGACGGATACTGTCCCCAGCCCCGATGCACCATGGAGACCACCACGTTTCGATCCCATGTTGGGTCAGCGCCTCAGCAACACTCTTGGCAAGCTCGGCATCTTCAGAGGCGTGACTTAGAAAGACGTTGGGTGCCCGTGCCCCACCAAGCCCGACCACACTTGGGTCACTCTCCACATTCTGAGTGACTTCCGAGGTCTCTGGGCCATTCAGGCGTTGTTGAACCAGCTCCAAGAGCGCGGGGGAGCCTTCCACTCGCACCTTCAGATCGGAGAGGTCCGTTCCTGTCACCAGGATTGTCGGAAACTCCCCGGTTTCAGGATGGCGAATCGAACCTAGCCGCTCCCGAAAGTGCGCAACGACCTGTTCGACAATCGCCTCTTCTATCGAGTCCTTTGTCAGCGGCTTCCCGTTCAATGTCACTTTGAGCACATTCCCTCCCTTCGCGGTTCACGCGCTGATTAGCTCCGGCTCTTAACAAAGCGTCGGGTTTCATCAGTCTTCATGATGAAGGAAAAGCGCCAAGCCCTCCCGCTCGTAGACTTCCGGAACAGGATCAGTGCGCGGTCGGCAAGATAAGCTATCGCCGGGTTCAAGCGCCTGGCCGGCCAACCGAGGTGCTCAGCTAACTTGTCTTGCTCCTTGGGGAAATCTGGATCGTTGATGAGCCCCGCCGCAACCTGAAGCGCATCTGTCTCGGCGTCCCAGGGCATCCAGTATCGGTCAAACTCAACGAACAGGGCATCCTCTGGGGTGATGAGTTTGTCCCGATAGTTATTCACCAGCGGGCCGAGTTCAAACACAGCGTCCTTCGTATCTTCCTCGGATAACTGCAACTCCGTCGCCAAACGCGCGAGGTCATAACTGGGATCATGATGCTTCCCATTCTTGGAGCTTTGCACGAAGAGCCTGGCGACAGCAGTTGCCGAGGCCGAGAATCCTGTCGGCGCGGCTTCGGCGGCCCGAAGGACCTTGGGAGCCGGCCCCAGAGGGGGTTTGCGACTCACGCCATGGATATCACCGATCAACTGACAAAGATCGACATTCGTCGGATCAAGCTCGGGCGAGAGCATCCCGCGAAGCAAGGGGGGCAAATCCGAGGCAGAAAGACCGCACCGAAGCGGAATGAAACGAGTGGACTCGCCGAGCTTGCGGATCAATCCCGCATCGATTTCTGCATTTACCCACGATTTCCCGATTGACGTTGGTGTCAGCAGCACAACAAAGTGTGTGCAATCGTCGAGCCCCTCGTCAATGCGCTGCCGAATACTATCGCCTGCACGGATACACCATCCGGCCCACCATGTATCAATACCATTCTGTTGGAGAGTGTTGGCGATCTTGTCCGCCAGGGCCGTATCTTCAAAGGCGTAGCTGAGGAATACCTTGGGTGGAAGGATCATAGGTCGGTCTGGGATTCAGAAGGAACGCGAAAAAGTGACTTCTCACTATCGTGCCACAGATCACTTTGGAATATCAGTCACACCCGGCTCCTCGATCTACCCCCTCCCGACGCCACGTTTCACCTCGTCTGCTTCGTACCCGGCCGCCATGCGTACATGCCAAGCAAGACGACGAAGGAAAACACCAGCATGATCGCCGCCAACCGATGGGCGTCGGCGTACTCCAGTGCCTCCACGTGATCGTAGATTTGCACTGAGGCAACACGCGTCACCCCTGGCAGGTTCCCCCCGATCATCAGCACGACACCGAACTCTCCGACGGTATGGGCGAAAGTCAGGATGCTGGCCGAAATGAAGCCCGGTAGTGCAAGCGGCAACGCCACGGTGAAGAAGGTGTCGAGCGGTGAGGCACGCAGGGTGGCAGCCACTTCCAGCGGACGATCCCCAATCCCTTCAAAGGCGTTCTGCAAGGGCTGGATCATGAAGGGCATGGAGTAAAACACCGACGCCAGCGCCAGCCCCCAGAAGGTGAAGGGTAAGGCGCCGATCCCGAGCACCCGGGTCAGGTGCCCGATTGGGCCATGCGGCCCCATCGCCAACAGCATGTAGAAGCCCAGGACAGAGGGCGGCAGTACCAGTGGCAATGCTACCACCGCACCAATCGGCCCCTTCAGCCAGGAGCGTGTCCACGCCAGCCACCAGGCGATCGGCGTCCCGATCAAGAGTAGAACCAACGTCACCAGGCTGGAGAGCTTGACCGTCAGCCAGATGGCCTGCAGATCGCTGTCGCTGAGCAGCATGAAGGCCTCGCTTTCAGTGTGCATGCTTGAAGGTCTTGACGGCGGAAATCAGCAGGATGACGCCCAGCCCGCTGATCAGGATCTCCGGCGGCACTAGCCCCAGCAACAAGCCTCCCATACCAGCCCCGAGGATCGATCCGACCACCATCCAGCGAAACAGCGGGCGCTCCGCTTTCAGCACGGCGAAGGCGTCAGAGCCGCTGTAACGGGCAAAGCCGACGATCATGGTCGGAAGGCTGACCACCAGGGACAGACTCCCGGCCAGCTTGATGTCGATCCCATAGATCAAGACGATGGTGGGTATCAGCAACTCGCCGCCGGCCACGCCCAGCAGGGCCGCTACGGTGCCGATGCCGAAACCGGCAAGCAACCCGACAACGATACGCGTCGGACCGCCCTCAAACAGTGGCGCCCCGCTGTCGTGCAGTCCCAGCCACGACTCGGAGAGCATCACCACGGCAAGGCCTACCAGTAGCACCATGATCACCTGGTTAAGACGCGTGCGCGGCATCGTCAGCGCATGCCCTGCTGCCCACCAGGCGCCAATGAGACTGCCGGCGAGGAGATTGAGTGCTACATCCCCGTGCTGGATGAGTTGCTCGAAGGGGATGGCCCTCAAGCGAAAGAGCAGCGCCGAGGCAACGACAACCAGGCTCATGGCCTTGTTGAGGATGACCGCCTCCAGGGTGGAGAGTCGAAACAGCCCGACCAGTACCGGGAGGCGAAACTCCGCTCCCCCCAGACCGATCAGACCTCCTAGGGTCCCAATCAGGGAACCCGCCACAAAACCTTGGCCTGCACGTTTTCTGGTGTTCATCGTTGTCTCCAACTCACTTCGAGACAACGTCGCCGGGCAGAACAAAACCATACTTGGCCATCACCGCCCGCGCCGTCTTGCTCCCCATGTAATCGGCAAAGCGCTTGGCAAGGGCACTCCCGGCCGCTCGCTTGGTGATGACGAAGCCCTGTTCCAACGGTGCATGGAGGCTGTCAGGAATCAAGGCGTAGCCGCCTTTGCCGGCCAACTCCGGATTGATCGCCAGGGACAAGGCGAGGATGCCGACCTGGGCATTGCCGGTCTGGACGAATTGGGCCGTGTGGGCGATGTTCTCGCCATACACGAGTTTCGGCTCAACCTTCTCCCACAGCCCCGCGGCACGCAGGGCTTCTTCGGCGCGCTTGCCGTAGGGGGCATGCTTGGGATTGGCAATGGCGACGCGGGTGATCTTCGGATCGCTGAGGCCTGCCAAAGTCATCTTGCTAGCATCGAGGCTATTGCTCCACAACACGATGCGGCCCACAGCATAGGGCTTGACGTCGGAGGCAGCGAAGCCGCTCTTGGCCAATTCACGGGGGAAGCCGATATCCGCCGAGAAGAACAGATCGTAGGGCGCCCCCTGCTGGATCTGCGTATGGAACTTGCCCGACGAACCATAAGTGACATCGACCTCATCAGCCGGATTGGCCTTCTTGAAGGTCGTCACGATGTCATCCATGGCGAACTTCAGATCCGCGGCGGCGGCAATCGTGATTTTTTCAGCGTGCGCCGTGCCGACCGTCGTGATGAGCGCACAGACTGCGAGCAAGTGCTTGAGGAATGACATGGGAGCTTCCTTGGTTGAATGATCAGAATTCCTAGCCGCGTCAGAAGCGATCACCACCTTGTGCCCTGTCGGCTTTGCGATGGTCGAAGTGATCTTCTCAATCGGGACGCTGAACGTGGCTGTAGCGGCTACATGCGCATCCTTCACTTGAGCTTGTCGGTATTCTGACAGCGTTAGGTCAAAAACGACATAACGAAGCATGTAAAGCAAGGAATGCGCCATGCAAAGCAACAACCTGGAAAAATCAGTCCGCGAGCGCGACTAGAGCCTGTAGTTCGGCCTCGGATGCCGCATTGATGCGCTGCTCCAGCGCGACATAGCGGCTAACCAGCTCCTGTCCGAGTGGCGTCAGGCGGGCTCCGCCGCCGCCTTTACCGCCTGTCGCAGTGTCGACAACCGGACGACCGAAGCCCTGGCTGAGGGAGTCGATGAGCAGCCACGCCTTCTTGTAGGGCACTCCCAGTGCTCGCGCGGCGGCGGAGATGGAACGGGTCTTGTCCACCATCTCCAGCAGATCGATCTTGCCCGGGCCAAGGGCGATGTTCTTGCCGATGTAGATGCGCGGGCGGATGCGGATGGATGGAGCGGGTTCGTTGGCCGAGGTCATGGGCAGGGAGCTTACCTTGGGGAACGACATGGCTCCAGAGCCCCGAAAGATGGAGCCTGGAAAACCCCCTCAGACCGACTGCCGGCACCCCGATCAGGTCTCACATGGCGTACAAGGGGCCTGGCCCCGATTGACCTCACCCCCAAAGCAAGCCAAAGTTCAGACTGATGCGGGGATACGCCGCAGCCGGGACGTACCTTTGAGATATGAAACGCCTGACGCCAGCACCTCGACCTGTGAAACCTGACTTCGATCCGCTCGTTGATTACCCGACGGACATCGAACGCATCGTTACGGCCGCGGCCAATTTGGGCTTCAAGGTCACCCTGCGCGATGCTGCGGAGCTGTGGCGGCGGCACGCCGGCGAGGTGTGTGCAAGTTGGTTTGAAGTTGAGGGCTCTGACCAAGACATCGTGGCTACGCTACTCAAGCATGCCGAAGTCCAGGCTGATGAGGACGATCTGCCGGCGCCGCCGACCGGGTATCCGAGCTGGTTGGATTTCGCAGTCGATACAATGGAAATCAGAGCGGAAGAGCAGGAGCGGCTGTGGGCCAACACCCCAGTATCAAGACAATCTATGCGTGATGCCGTGCGTGCCGAGCTTGCTGCCCTCAGACTAAAAGCCGGCGAAAGCGCAGCACTAACGGCTCCTGCGCTGAGTCATGACACGAAGCACGGGTTCGGGTAGGCGTGAAGAACCCATGCCTGCCGGACGTAGGGGGCACTGACTCCCGATCAAGCATGCAGTGGAACCTGGACACATTCCCAGCCAATCAGTCGCAAGTCCCGAATTACGCGAGCACCCCAGCCTGCGACTGTATAAGGAGGCTGGAGACAAGTGCCTGACCCGTCATCGTCCCCATAAAATCAGCCGGTTTCGCTCCTCCCAAGGCGTGCACAGGCTGCTCAAGCCACTCGCCAACCCATCGGGCTGCATCGAAGTCCTTTGAGCCGCCGGAGTTGTCCACCATGACCGCAACTTGGCCGATCAGACACTCCAACCTAATCACGCGCTCGGATTGCTCGGTCGAGAACATCGAACCTTTACGGGCATTCCGTCTGGCTGAGAATCCAGGCATGCTTGAGCATGCCTAGTAGGCGCTCTCGCGGGAGATGCGTGGCCTCTGTAAGCTCTGGGATTCTGGACGCCGGCACTCCGGTACGGATGAGGCGCACGCGCTCGGCCGGCGAAGCTCGATAGAGATTCTTTGCGAATGCAGTACCTTCTACACCTCGCTTACGGCTCAGAAAAGCAGGCTACAGCACTGCTCGACTTTATCCGGTGCCCAACAGAGGAATGAGCAAGCAAGAGGAGGTCAGTGCGAAACCCCAAACGAACGATCTGATCACCACCTTCCCTGTCGTGCCATATCCCTCAAACCTCAGGCACAGCACCGATGCGAAGTTACTCCATGGAGCCAATTTCTGAACTCTCAACTACCACTGGAGATTACCGATAAGTTGACCTGTCATTCTCAAAGAGCCTTACCAGCGAAACCTCTGCTATTGGCATTTCCAGCGGCCTTCAGGCTCAGCCCGGACCAACTCGGGGCGTTGTGTCATTTGAGCTACACTAAAAGCCCTGGTGAGCAGGTGTGATCATGGAATTCAGAACGAAGACACCACGTTCCAAGTGGGTTCAGACGGCTCAAGCCAAGGGGCGCGTGACCTCTGGCGTCAAGGTGGTCAGCACCATGAAGAAGTCCCAAGGAAGGGTGATCACGGAGCTTGCAGGCTCCTTCCATGTTCGCGCCGGCGTGCTCGCTTATGCCAAGAATCTCTACCAAGCCTCCGCAGCCGAGTATGCCGGGGTGGTTCGGGGCAAGGTTTCAGCCACCCACGTGGACCTGATCGTTGATGTGACGGCCATACCCAAGGAGCGTCTTGTTCGATTCCTTGACCTGCGGCCAGCCACCATTGCGCGAAAAATACGTGAAGGCGAGATGCTGTCGACCGATCAGTCAGAACGCGTACTGGGACTGGAGCGCTTGATCGGTCAAGTCGCTGTCATGGTAGGCGACTCGGGTGATTCAACAGGCTTTGATGCGGCCCGGTGGGTTGGTGATTGGCTTGAACAGCCCATTCCTGCGTTGGGAGGGGCAAAACCAGCGGACTACATGGACACGATAGAAGGACAAGAACGGGTCTCCCGGCTGCTGGTGCAGTCCCAGGCCGGGGTTTTTGCCTGATGCGCGCATGGAGGAGCTACATTGTGGCCCACAAGTAACCGTCCTGCCACGGCACCGATCCCCATCGGGCAGCTGTCTTGAAGTCAATACCGTACAGCCACCAAATCACGGGAGGAGCCGCTTGACCTGGGTTCTCGGAAGCCCGGCACCGTTCGCCTTCGCCTCCGGAGGAAAAGTCCGAAGTCATGTATGCTGTTGGCACGTTCCTTGACCTTCTAATGATGAGGAGATTCGTAATGCCGAACACGAAGACGACGGGTGCCAAAGCCGCGACAGCGGCGTCCAAGACCCTGCAAAGCAAGTCAACGGGCACCAACTCCAAGACGGCGGCGGGAAGCGCTCTATCACAGAAAGACGCACCTAAGAAACAGACTTCGCCGCAAGCCGCAACCTCCGCATCGAAAGTCTTGACGGATGGTCGAACCAGCGCCCAGTCGAAGTCCGCAGCAGGGAGTGCGTTGTCTCAATCCAAGGGTAAGAAATGAGGCTCCGCCGAAGCAGTGAAACGCGCCAGGCTCCCTAACAAGACAATGGCCGAGTTGTAACTGCCCATTCCCGGAATACCCTTGGGTGGCCGGGAGACAGATATTGAGCCGTTCTACCAAAGGTGAAGGCCGGGGGTGCCCACCGATCGGCGTGTCGCGAGTGCTGCGGATGTACGACTTCATGGCGACGCGACATAGGCTTCGACTCCTCAGTAAACGTCAGGAGGCCCGTGCCCGGCGAGCCCCTCAAGAATCGGACAATCAGGGCGATCGTCACCGCAACAACTCTCCGACAAGCGCACCAGTGCGTCGCGCATCGCGGAGAGCGCCTGAATTCGCTCATCCAGATCGCTCAAGTGACTTTCCGCGAGCTGCTTCACTTCTGCACTGGAACGCTTTTCGTCATACCAGAGCGAAAGGAGTTGGTGAATCTGATCGAGAGAGAACCCAAGATCACGGGCACTGCGAATGAACTTCAGTGTGTGCAGATCCCGTTCCTGATACTGGCGGTAGCCCGCTTCGGTCCGGGGGCTGTGGCCAATCAAGCCGATTTGCTCATAGTGGCGGATCATCTTGGCCGAGACACCGCTGGCCTTGGCAACCGCTCCGATGTTCATGTCGCCTTCCTCTTATCCAAGTTTGACGGGGCGCCAGCGCCGAAGCAGCAACGCGTTCGACACCACACTGACGCTTGAGAATGCCATGGCAGCCCCCGCGATGACTGGGTTCAGGAGTCCCGCGGCCGCCAGGGGAATGCCCACGACGTTGTAGACACAAGCCCAGAACAGGTTCTGCCGCATTTTCGCGTAGGTCCGGCGGGAGATGTCGATTGTCGAAGCGACCAGAGCCAGATCGCCGCGCATCAAGGTCACCCCGGCCGCATGCATGGCCACG
>RRZU010793220.1_pt1 | contig 33498 bp, 42 predicted proteins | sample 2165561 | NCBI WGS metagenome assembly RRZU01 (sample SAMN10456909, study PRJNA506462) | wastewater metagenome | isolation source: wastewater sludge | place: USA: Moscow, Idaho | reverse complement strand
TCACTCAAAAGCTCCTCATCGATTTGCATCATACTTTTCAACCCTAAAGGCTTCAAATAGTTATAAAGTTTGTAGATAGGATTGAAATAGGTATTTATTCCACTTAGTCCAATATTTCGTACATCTTTAACGATATTTTGAAGTTCATCTATATCGTTTGTTCCTTTGGCTAGTATCTGCAAGATTTTTGTAAATTGTTCTTTATCTTTGATGTGTCTGTTGGATAGATTTGTGAGTTTGTTTCTTATAAATTTATCACACCAAAAGAGTAAACTTTTCTCTAATGTTTTTTTCTTATCGAGGAGGTACTTCATCTTAAATTCCCATATATTTCATTTTGAGAAGTATAACAAATAAAACTTTGAAAATTATAGTTTTCAAGACAAAATAATATTTTTTCCTTTTTTGATGTATTATTTCACTTATGAAAACAAACAGTATAAAAACAACTCTCTTTCTTTGTGTAACTCTTTTTTCTCTTTCACTCTATAGTGATGATAAACAACCAGAACAATGGGGAGAAAATGTAAGTGGTGTCGCTATCAAATTTCATACAACAAAAAAAGAGATAGCTCTTACATTTGATGCTTGTGGTGGTAGTCCATTTAGTCGTGGATATGATAAAGAGCTTATTGATTTTTTGACACTCCATAAAATACCAGCTACTCTTTTTTTAAATGGTGGTTGGATAGAAGCTAATCTTGATATTTTCAAAGAACTTCAAAAAAATCCTCTTTTTGAAATAGCAAATCATGGTATGAAACATAGACCATTATCAATCAATGGAAAAAGTATCTATGGACGAAATGGCACACGCTCAAAACAAGAAGTTTTAGAAGAGGTTGAGGGAAATAATAAACTTCTCCAATCCCTCAATCAAAAAAGACCCCTATTTTTCCGCTCAGGAACTGCTTATTATGATGAGATAGCTGTAGATATAGTCCAAAAAGAGCTCCAGATGGAGATTGCTGGATTTAGTATTAATAGTGATGCTGGTGCAACTTATAGTAAAGATGCTGTTGTATCTGAGCTAACATCAGCTAAAGGTGGTGATATAGTGATAGCCCATATGAATCATCCAGAGGGGTTTACGGCTGAAGGATTTATGGTAGGTTTGCAAACCTTAAAAGAAAAAGGGTTTAACTTTGTCAAACTTAGTGATATTAAAAATAATCTTATTCGTATCCCATAAACTCCTATTTCTAACCAAATCATAAAATAAAAAAGGTACAATCCCAAAATGATAGAAAATAGAGAAATTTACAACCAAAAAATTAATATATTAAATGAATGGGCAAAAGCCTACTACACACAAGATAATCCAATAGCAACAGATGAAGAGTATGACTTGCTTTACAGGGAGATAGTCGCTTTTGAAAAAGCAAATAACTATATCGCAGATAATTCTCCAACACAAAGAGTTGGCAGTGTAGTTTTAGATGAATTTCAAAAAGCATCCCATCTAACTCGTATGTGGTCACAAGAGGATATTTTCAATGATGATGAGCTTGAAGATTGGATAAAAAGAGCTTCAAAAGTGATAGATATCTCCAAAACAGCCCTTGTGTGTGAACCAAAATTTGATGGAGCGAGTCTTAATCTTATCTATGAAAATGGTATTTTAAAACAAGCGATAACAAGGGGCGATGGCTCTATCGGAGAAGATGTTACAAACAATGTCAAAACAATACCTTCTATCCCTTTGTCTATCTCTTATAGGGGATTAATAGAGATACGGGGAGAGGTTGTTATCAAAAAAGATGACTTTGAAGCGATAAATATTCAACGATTAGCAAACAATGAGCCACCATTTGCAAATCCGAGAAATGCAGCCGCTGGGAGTTTACGACAACTCGACTCATCCATTACTGCAAAAAGAAAACTCTTTTTTCAACTTTGGGGAATTGGGGCAAATACACTAGAATTTGAAACTTACTCTAGCTTGCTTGAGTTTATTTATGGTCTTGGTTTTTCAAAGCCCCCTCTTTTTAAAGTTTGTAAAACTTTTAAAGAGATTCAAGAGATATACAATGAGATACTAAAAGCTAGAGATACATTATCTATGGGACTTGATGGAATGGTTATCAAAGTTGATAACCTCCTCTTTCAAGATGATTTAGGCTACACTGTAAAATATCCAAGATGGTCGTGTGCTTATAAATTTCCAGCGGTTGAAAAAACAACTATTTTGAGGGATATTGTTTTACAAGTGGGGAGAACTGGAGCGGTGACACCTGTGGCTATAGTTGAGCCAACTTTGATAGATGGTTCCACCGTGGGTCGTGCAACTTTACATAATTTTGATGAGATTGAAAGACTTGATCTTAAAATCGGTGATAGTGTGATTATCATCAAAAGTGGAGATATTATCCCTAAAATCACAAAGGTTTTGAGTGAGCGAAGAGATGGAAGTGAAAGAAAAATCATCCGCCCTACCCTTTGCCCAACTTGTCACAAAGAGCTACTAGATGAGGGAATCTTGATAAAATGTCAAAATATGGAGTGCCCTGATAGAGTAATCAATAGTATTATCTATTTTGCAAGTAAAAATTGTATGAATATCGATGGGCTTGGAAATAAGATAGTGGAACTCCTTGTAAACAAGGGGAAAATTAAAGATATTTTGGATTTGTATAGTTTACAATATGAGGATTTAGAGGGATTAGAAAGTTTTAAAGAGAAAAAAATAACCAATCTTTTGAACTCGATTGAAAATACAAAAAATACAGAACTCCATAGGGTTATCAATGCTCTTGGAATCGAACATATTGGTGAAGTGGCAAGTAAACAACTCTGCGATAGATTTGGGCTTGCTATTTTAGAAGTGAGTGAAAATGAGCTTTTGGAACTTGAAGGGATTGGTGGGCAAATGGCACTCTCCTTTTTAGAGTTTATAAGGGTCAATAAAGAGGTTGTTGAAAAACTGTTTGCTATTATCAAACCAACCGTCAAAGAGAAAGTTGAAGCCAAAGAGAATCTTTTCAAAGATAAAACAGTTGTTTTAACAGGAACAATGTCAAAAAGTAGAGATGAAATCAAAAAGATGTTAGAAAATCTAGGGGCAAAAATAGCTTCATCGGTCTCTAAAAAAACAGATTTTGTGGTATATGGGGAAGATGCTGGAAGTAAGTATGACAAAGCTATTGCACTTGGTGTAAAAACTTTGGATGAAAATGAATTTAATAGTGTAATTGGAGAATAGTATTGTGAGTGGATTTTTAGTTTTTTTATTAGTTTTATCGGTGTTAGTATTTGTTCACGAGCTTGGGCATTTTAGTGTTGCGAGGTATTTTGGTGTGACGGTGCATCAGTTTTCGATTGGGTTTGGACCGAAATTGATTACAAAATACTGGAAAGGGACAAGCTGGAGCATCTCCCTTATCCCACTTGGTGGATATGTACAGATGAAAGGGCAAGAGGATTTAGATCCAGCAAAAACAAGTACAGATAGCGATAGCTACTCAATGCTTACACCAACAAAGAGAATACTTATCCTTTTAGCTGGTCCATTTGCAAACTTTATCTTGGCATTTTTCTTATATATTTTTGTAGGATTTATGGAACACAACGAGCTTGGAAGCCAAATAGGTGGAGTTTTAAAAGGGAGTCCTGCTTATCAAGGGGGTCTTAGAGATGGTGACAAAATCGTAACGATAAATGATGAGAAAATTGTGGTTTGGAGTGATTTACAATCAACTATCAAAAGCAATGAGGATGATAGGCTCTATGTCACAGTCGATAGAAATGGAACAACACTTACTTTTCTTGTGATACCAAAAATCCTTGAAACAAAAAATATCTTTGGGGAAAATGAACACCGAAAAATGATAGGGATTGCCCCTGGAAATATCATCACCACTTCGTATGGTGTGATAGATAGTATCTTATATGGATGGGATAAAACGGTAGAATCAAGTAAACTTATCTTTCAAGGACTCCAAAAACTCCTCCAAGGGATAGTCCCTAGTAGTGAAGTTGGTGGGGTGATTTCGATTGGAAAAGTTATCTCCGATGCGAGTGATACAGGGATAGTTTCCCTTTTTATTATCGGTGCTTTAATATCGGTAAACCTTGGAGTTTTGAACCTTTTACCTATCCCAGCACTTGATGGTGGGCATATCATGTTCAATCTTTATGAACTTATCACAAGACGAAAACCTAGCCAAAAAGTTCTTATCAACCTTACAATTGGTGGTTGGGTGATACTCCTTGGACTTATGGCTTTGGGACTTTATAACGATATAAATAGATTTTTTTAATGTTATTGCTACACAAATTTAAAAATAAAAATGCCTATGCTTTTAAGTTTTCTTTGAAGTGTTTGCAGTTTGGTATTTTGTGATTGTATTAAGTGGAGGAGGCACTCGGGGTCGAACTCTTGAACATATTTAGTATATATTTGTATCTATCCGTAGATAAGCCTATATATCAACTATATAAATGTATATAAAAGTATCTTGTAGTATTATTCCGTAAATGAAAAGGACACCTAAAAGGACACCCAAAATATATGGCAATAGATACAAAGATATATACCAATAAAATAAAACAAAATTTAAAAGCTGATAAAGATTTCAAAGTATTTTTTTATTCCTTTATTGTTGATGGCAAAAAATACAGAGGATTAATAGATACAACTGATAGAACAGGATGGAATAAAAAGGATAGAATATCTTTTGCTGAACTTGAACTCATAAATATCCAGAACAAAAAGAAAGACAATATTCACGACAATATAAACCTTGATAAGTTGATGGAAAAGCATTTTGAGTTTGTTAAAGATGGTAATTGGAAACGAACAAAAATGAGCCATTATGAAAGATATATAAGACCTTATATTGGTAAAAAACTCATCTCGTCAATTAGACAACTTGATATCAAAACAGCAATCAAAAAGCAAGAAGATTTAGGACTTGCTCCACGAACCATCAAACAAACCTTAGAAGTCCTCTCCCCTGCTTTTAAAGAAGCAATAACCAATAGACTAATACAGTTCAATCCTTGCGATGGAATTATCATTAAACTTCCAAAATCAAAGAAGATAGTCTCTAATGCTACTCAGGAGCTCATTTTAATTTATAAAGCTATACTTGATGAGTTTAAAGATGATAGTTATTTTAAAGCCTTCTTTTTATTTGCATTACAAGGAAGAAGAAGAGGAGAAATATTCAAACTTAGATGGAAGGATATCTCCTTTGAGCATAGCTATTATGTTTTACGAAATACAAAAAATGGAGAAACACAAAAAATGTTTTTACCAGATAGCATTAAAAATGTTTTGATGGATTTTTTTGATTCTAATCAAGAATATGTATTTTTTAGTTCGGTTATAGATGGACATAGAAAGAGAATATCTACACAAGTAAATAAGCTAAAAAAAAGACTAGATAATGAAAAGTTTGGAATTCATTATCTTAGAAATGTTATAACGAGTGCGATGGGAGAGCAAGGGATAGAAGCAATCTATCAAAGTGGAGCATTGGGTCATAACGATTTGACAACAATCAATAAATATTCAAGCCTCAATTATCTTAAAGGTAGTCAAATGGCTAGTGATATTATAGATGGGTTAATCCATTAAGGTTATGCACTAACAGAATGACTTTCAATCCATTTATCAATGAGATTGCGATCATAAAATACAAATCCACCTATCTTTGAAAATGGTATTTTTTTCTGTTGTCTCCATTTGCTTTGAGTTTCCGTAGTAATACCAAACTCTTCTTCAAACTCTTTTGGCTTTATCCATCTATTGTTTTTCGGTTGTCTTTCCATCATAAAACCTCATTTTCTTGATTATTCTTTTGTTTTACTTTTTCATCATATTCATAGTGTTTTCTTATCGCTTCTCTCACAAAACTCAGCATATTTTGAGAGTTATTTTGGTTGAGAATATCGTAGGTTATATACTCAATACAGTTTTTATTTATTGTAGTATTGGTATATTTTGCAAAGAAGAGTTCTCTCCCTGGATCATAAATAATATCCTCAAAATAGTAGATATTATTTTCATATTCTTTGTATCGTTTGGATTCCTCATAAATCACTTTGACATCATCTTGGATTATCCGCATTTGTTTCTCTTTGAGCTCATCGTAGTATTTTTTAAGATGGTTCAATTTTCTATTTTTTATTCTATCAACTAGCGATTTTTTGTACGAAATAGGATTTTTTATCTCTTTAGTTTTGATTTTATTTTGCATCGTATCAGTGGACATAATATAATCAGCAACTTTTAGGATATCACTCTCTTCGATTACAAATTCATCTTCAATATCTTCATCATTTGCATTAGCAACAGTTGTATCTGCATCAATTTTAGAAGTTATGGCTTTGAGTTTTTTAGCTGCTACTTGAATATCTATAGTATTATCTTTGAGTAGCTCTTGAATAGTTGATAGTTCGTTTTGAAGAGCTTTTTTATTTTCTTCTTTTGATACATCTTCTTTTTTGTTGTTAAATGTTTGATTAAATTCTTCAATATACTTATCTTTATTCCACTCAAGATCTATAGTAAAAATTGATTTTTGATTTCCAGGTGTGCCAACCAGTTCTCTAGTTGCTAAACCCAAATCAATAATCTTTCTTTTTGTATTTTTAACAACTTGCAATGTAGTTCCAGCCATAAAAGCAATCAGCTCATTGCTAGGATATGCATTATCTCCATTATTGTCTGCATAAGATAGTATTGCACCTACAACACTAAGCACCATACCATCTAGGTATCTAAACCACCAATTTGGTATCTGGGTAGTTCGTGTTTTTGGTTTTTTTACTTTTATGAGTTCCATAGATTATTACTTTTATTCATTATCAAAATTCAATACCATCTGATTATCATCACCAAATTTCGTAATTGAGCAAATATACTCAACATATTCTTTATCAATTTTTGCAATCATCTCATCATATTCCCTCTCGTCCTCTTCCATTATGAGTATTGAAAGTGGGTCGAGTGATGATTCATAAGAAATTTGCTCCATCAAATTGTTTCTAATATGTTTTTGTGCATCTTTGATACAATTTTTGTATCTTGGGTCAAAAACATTTCTCATGTTATTGGCAAGGCGACTAACTACTTTATTTACAATCTCTTCACTTGTATCTTCTAGTGAAAGAAAAGATTTTTTACCACTTAAAAAATTAAAGATTTGTTTTTTTGTCACCTGAACAACAAAAGGATACACATCATCAAATCCGCTGCTTTTAGTAATAAAGTCATAACTTGTTTTATTTATTATTTGAAATACTTCTCTCTTTGCGAGGACATAGATTGTTGAATCAACACAATTTTCTTTACATAAGTCAGTAAATACTTTTTCTTTGTCCCATAGTGATAAACTTTGTTTCCAATCCCACATTTTAAGCACCCACCTTTACTTTGTAGTGATTATTGAAGTATTCATTTATTTCAATAGGATTAAATAATCGTGTTTTGTTGTTTATTTTGTAGTGTGGTATTTGATTTGCTCTTACAAGGTCATCAAAACTTCTTCTTGAAAAGTTATACATACCTATAATCTCTTCTTTTGACTTCAAACCATTAAAAGAGATAATGATTTTAAGAAGTTCATCGATAGTCTCTTTTTCATTCTTAGTACTCTCCAAGATTTGAAGTGTTTTTGGGTCAAGATTTTCCGCAATATCTTTAGATATAAAGTGATATGACATTTCATCCCTCCATTTTATGTTCTTTTAGAGATTCTAAAACTTCTTCAAATATGAAAAAATACCGAGTAGTTTTTGTCCCTGGTGTTCTTAAGTCATGAAATTTGATAATTTTATTTCTAGCTAGCTTCATGATTTTATTGAAAGTCCACTGGTCGCTGTTTGTGTATTCATTTAATTTTGTACAGAGCTCTTCAGCTTTGATAAAATTTTGTTTTACATTTGCCATACTGCCTCCTTTAAGTTAGTTGTTAAAATTCTGATTAAAAATTTATTGTTGAAGTATTATTTTGAAGGAAATAGATATAAAATCTCTATCTATTTCCAATTGTTTTTTATCTGTTTTCATCTATCTTTAACAGAGCAACTTTTTTAATATTAATAACTATATTTCTATATTCTCCATAAGTAATATGGTTAATATTTTCAACATTATTCTTAATATATTCCTGCTTAATTCCCTTGAGTTCGTTATATCTTTCTTGACTTATCTCATGAAAATCATTGGTAAAAACTCCTATAAAAGCTATAATTGTCATTGCTGTAAGAAACCTTGTAGCGAATGGAGAACAATTAATATTTGTACCAACCATATTCGCAACTATAATTATTGCGAAGCTCATTAAAGGCAACCCATAATGATTCAGCATATTTGCACCTAGTCCATATTGTCCACCTAAACCATAACGAAAAAAATCTATACTTTCTCCCGCACTATAAATCCAAATTACTATCATCATTAATACTGCTATTGAATCTATAATTTCCTCAACTTTCCAATTTTGTTGTCTTTCTTTAGTTATCATTATTGTTTCTCCACCTCAAAGCTTCGACCCAATTCTATTTTGTATTTGCTACTTAAAAGTTCCAATCCGAAAGCTTGCCCAGCTCTACTCAAAAACGGATAAGGATTATTAAAACTCCTTGACCGATAACTTCTCCCAAGAAAACTATAAGCTTCATCAATTACATACAAAACATCACTTTTATATTTAGTAATAAATCTATTGCTTTTATTTTTAAATCTTCTATCTCGAAACTTTAAACTTTTTAATTTAGTTTTATTGGTTTTGATAGAATATGAAAATCTAGTTTTCATTAATGCCCTCTTATTCATTCTTAGTCTTAAATTTTTGCCAATATCCTCAACTGTTGGTATTCTCATTTTTTTTCTAACGTACCCATTTATTGATAAAAATGGTTGCCCTACATCAATAATTCTTGTTACCTTAGCACCTTCATCTTCAGCTTTTTTCATTGCTTCTTGAAACATATTTCGCATATCATTTCCCATCCACTTTTACAAAATCGCCTTCTTGTATTAAGAATTTTGCTTTAGTTTCTGGATTCAATGCTAGTATAGAAGTGGTTATCTGTTTCAAAAGAGCATATCTGAGACTTTGAACTCCCTCAATATTATTTAATTGTTCCAAAAATGATAAATGAAGATTTTGTCTTCTCAATATATCTTTGTTTAAATCAATTGCTAAATTCCCTCTCATGCCAACAATATTATCTTCGCCGATAATATACCCTTTGATGTTGTTGCTTTCGTAAGTAATATTGTTTTCATCTGTACAAATGGCATTTTTCAGTCTTACTTCAAACCGTTCCGTAGAACCATTAAGCTTTGTTTCGCCAATAAAGGTACAATTCTCATTACGAAAAAGAGAAGGTCTAATTTGTATATCTTCATCATGTATTGCTACCCTTAATCCAGCCATTAATTTAACATTTACTTCACTTAATGGGATTATCTTCTTTGTATCTCCATCAACTGTTCTTAAAAATGGTTTGTCATTTTTTATCTCTTGAACTTCTGGTTGTTTTTCAATTGTTTGAATATTTGTTCCAGCACACCCACTTAATAAAATAGAAGTTGTAATAACTCCACCAGTAAATCCTAAAATTCTTTTCATCTTTTTCTCCTCGTATGTTATTTTTTAATACTTCAACAATAAATTTTTAAAAAAACAAAGCTATCAAATCATAGATTATTAGCTTAATATTCACTTAATGCCCTACTTTTCGCTACAATAAACTATTTAATTTATGTAAAAAAGTGTAAGAAAGATAAATATATGAAAGAATTGTAATCAATTTTGTTTCTTTTGTCAAGAGATATTGAAACGATATTGATTTTATTTTAAAAATGATAATTTGTAAGAAGGTAAATAATGGAAACTTTTGGGGAAAGGATAATAGATTTTAGAAAGACAAAATCATATAGCCAATCACAATTTGCAGAATTGATGGAAATAAAAAGACAAGCATTATTAAGATATGAAAAGAATATCATTAAGCCATCATTTGATTTTATTACTAAGTTAACAATATTGTTTCCTGATGAAATCAACTATTTATTAACAGGAATACATAGAAATAATGAAAATTCACAAAAAATAACCATACCAAATCAATTAAATTATCATTTTTCAGAAAAAGAAATTGAAATGTTTAATAATTATCGAGAACTAGAAAAAGATGATCAAGAGATTTTTTATCTGGAGCTAAAAGTTGCAGCTGCAAAAGCGAGAAAAAAAGCTAAAGAAACAAACAGTGTATCTGTAGAAGATGTAAAATTTGCAGGATAATTTATGTTGATTTTAAAAGTAGAAGAGAAACGAATATTTTATAAATGACTATCATAATAGCGATAATAATATTCATAGGTACACTTTTTCTTATCTATCAACTTTATAAATCTCTCAAAGAAAAGAATGAAAGAGATGAGGAACTTATAACTATATACGATTTTGCAAGTGTTCAATTTGTTGATAATGGATTTACAGTTGGCAAAGATGCAGAAGCGAATGCTATAAGATACCTAGATAGTATCTCAAAAGATGGTTTGTCTTATCACAATCATGAAGAAGAAGATTGGCTTCAACCACATGAGTATGATGAATATGAAGAATTATTTGAAACAGAAGAGGAATCAGCTAATCGAATATATAATGAAATGCTTGATGACATTTCACTTAGTGACGAAGATATCGACGACTTCTTGCCAGATTTTGCAGATGAATCAAACAATCTACCAGATGATGAAGACACCGAAGATTTTTTACTTGAGTTTGAAGAGGAAAGTGATTATTTTGATGAAGAAGAGTTTTTATCTCAATTTTATGATGTAGAAATAGAAGAGTCAAGTAATGATTCAATTGAAAATGTAACATCCACATAGTAATTTATGAAAGTTACTTTAATATTCTTGATTTTTCAAAATGTTTGTTGTAGAATGGCACTAGCAAAAAGTTAGATGGTGTTCCCCTTGGTTTCGAGACTGCAATCTCTTCCATTGTTACTTTCTGACTAGCTTAGAAAACTAATAAGATTTTATTTTTGTAGTAGTTTATAGAGCTGAACTACTGCAATAACTATCCGAATAATCGTCAAGACAATCGCTAATATTTCCATATCTACACCTCCTCATATCGCCCTTTACCACCCACACGATATAAAAAAGCTACCACAAATACTAAAATTCCTAGTGCTTATCGAATTATAGCAAAAGCACTCTTACAAGAGGAAAAGCTACACAAAAGTTACACATTTTTTGCTAAGATAAGCTTCATCAAATTTTAAAAGGAAAATGTAAATGAAGAAAATGATTACGAAATCAGTATTAGTTGCAACGACTGTGTTTGCTTTTAGTGGATGTGTTGGACAGCCAGAATTAACACCAGAACAAATCCAACAACAAAAAGAGATGCAAGCACTTTTTATGAAAAGATTAAAGGAGCAATGGGGTGGATCAAAAACAGCAGATAAAGAAGTAGAAAAACCAAAAGTTGAAGAAATCAAAGCTATCTCTCAAGAAGAACTACAAAATAAACTTAGTTCTTTTGGAACTGCTTCATCACCTGTACAAATTGAAAAAACAAAATCAGGATTCAATATTAATGGAAAACCTTTTTCTGATTATGAAGGTTCAATTACATCTGCTGCATGGGATAATATCACAGGATATATCACTTATCTTGTAAAAACTTCACAAGATAGTTATTCTATGAAATTTATGCAAGCAACATCAAGTCAAGAGCCTTTAATAGTTGGAAATGTAGCATTTGAAGATGGTGTTTGGACTGTAAAAACTATTACAGGTAAAAAGTTATCTGGAGATACCTTACTTGTTGGTTCTGATGGATTTGTAGTTACAAGAGTTGATGGAAGTGGCTTTTCTTACAATCATGCAAAAGGTGTAAAATCAATAAATGTCCCATCGGAGTATCAAGTTGCAAAATTCCAAAATGGTGATATTTTAGGAACTAAAACAATTTTACTTGAAATACCTGAAGCAAAAGAAAATGATAATGGTGGTTTGTCAAGTGTATGGAGCTCTATGAAAGCAGTAGGTTCTAGCTTGGGAATCAATAAAAAACAAGATTATGCTTTTATGAATATTGAAACAGGTGCAATATCAAAAATAAATATACCAAACAATGGTAAATCACAACTAGGCGAGTGTTTGAAATATGATCCAAAACCATACAGTAAACATGTTCAAAAGTGTTTACAGTATGCACCTGCTGAAGATACACTTTATGATAGAAAAGGTGGTGGGAAAAATGTATCTCACTATTTTTGGAGAGTTGTTTGGCTAAATAGTACTAGCGGTGTTATAGCTATAACACAAGAAGATAGTCTTGGAAAGATTTATGCTACAAATCTTACAACAAACAAAAAAGTCTTAATAGCTGAAAAACTTGGAGGATTTGCAGGATTTGAAGTATCAACTCAACCAAACGGTAAAATCAATGTAACTGCAAATAAAGGGTTATTTGGAAATGATTTAGTAGAAGATGTCGAAGAAAAAATCAAAACTTTACCAGCTGTTGTAGAAGAAGAAACTAAATAGTTTTTCTTTTTCAATGAATTCTAAATAATTATAAAAGCTCAGATTCTATCTGGGCTTTTTTTAGTTCTAGAATTATATAGGATTCAAAAGAAATAATATATCTTTTGTATGTTATTTAACTATTGTTATGATATACTTACGATATATAAAGGATATATTTTAACCTTGAGGAGTTTGTGATGAAAAGATATGTATTTTTGTTAAGTTTAATTTTTCAAACTATGATTATGGCTGATACCAAAGAAGAGATTTTAAATAAAATACAACAAGAAGCGGAAGTGCTTGATAGTACGATAACAAAATGTAAACAAAAAGATGCAGAAGCTTGTAAAAGTGTTGGATTATATTGGAACAGAGCAGATGAATTTGAATTGGCATTTTTTTATTTTAAAAAAGCTTGTGATGGAAATAACTCTATTGGATGTGCAATGGCTGGAATTTATAAAACAGTTGGTAAAACAATACCAAAAAATAAGATAAGTAAAAATGACATTACTGTTGATAGATTGGTTGGGCTTCAATATTTAGGAAAGGGGTTTGAAATTAATCCTTCTGATGAAAAACTTCGTGATTTTTTAAAATCAGCTCAAAATGAACTTAAAAATATTTGGTTACAAAACATAAAAAAAGAAAAATCTAAAATTGTATGTCTTGATAGTAAAGGAGGAACATACACACTTGATAAAGCAGCTACTTTGGCTACAATCAATTCACCTATTATGCAAACATATGAAAACTTTTTAGAACGCAACTGTCAAGCAATCGAGGTATCTATAGTACCTTGATTGAATAATCTTGTAAAAATTAAGATTTAGATATCTATTGCCTCAGATACAAGTTCTACATTTTGAATAATCTCTTGTGTTGGTTCTTTGGTAATTGTCTCTTGCTGTCGTAATGATTTATGATAATTTTTAACAACATCCATATAATAACTGTTTTTCTTTATTCTCCCGTTGTAACAATTAAGAGCTTTATAATTTTCTCCATGTCTATTTATGCATCCTTTTAAATACCAAGCACCTATAAAGATATTCACACGAGGGTCAAATAAATCTTCTTTTTGTATATTGTATCTGGAGAGCATAGGTAAATGTATAGAGTTTATTTGCATAATTCCATAATCGCAACTTTTATTTTCATTTGCACAATTTACTGCTTTTGGATTTAGAGCTGATTCTCTTTTTGCAACAGCATACAATAAAGCTGGATTGACATCATAATGCTTGCCAGCTTCTTCAAAATAATTTTCATCTGCCACCAAAATCATGTGAGAGAGTAACAAACTAAATAGTATCTTTTTCATCTTGATTCTTTTCAGGAAAGAATTTTTGAGTATTTTCATCAGAAAACATACTGTAAAGCTTTAGAAGTATTGCTTTTGCTTCTTTTTGTGTAACAGTGAGTGATGATGATTGAAACTCATCCTTTTCTATAACTACATTGTTTTCATTGTCGAAATACACTTTAACATTTGACATAACCGTCCACCTTGCTTATTTAAGATACTGTTCAATCTGTGGAATATTAGCTCCATTAATCGCTTTTGCTATTTTATTATCTTTTTTATCAATTATGAATAATTTTGGAGTACCTGTAATATTAAGTTCTTTTGCAAGAGATTCCATTTTTGCCAAAACTCCTTGAGCTTTTGACATCTCCAAAGTTGGTTGTACACCTTTGATTTGTTTTTTACTAAATAAATCCTTACCAGCTATAAAGAGTAAACTTTTCTCTCTTGCTTTAGGATGAATCTCTAGGGGCATAAAGTTATAGTAAACTGTTACTTTTTTTGTTTTTAAATACTCTTCAACTTGTCTACAATAAGGACAATCAGGGTCTGTAAAAAGTACAACTTCATATCTTTCACTTCCTTTATTGTATTTTGTTTGTATTGCAAACTCTTTTAACTTATCTGGAGTTATATTTTCAATTTGTGCATTCGCTAATTCTTGCTGCCATCTTCCTACATCATTTTGAGTCAAGCTCATGCCACTGTTAGTCCAGATTTGCCCAAAAAAGATAAGTTTTTGATTTGGCTCAATATAGAGTAAATCTCCATTTGGCATAAATGCTTTATACAAACCATTAATTTCACCTTTTTCAATCTTGCTGATTGCAGTTCCTGGAATAACATCTTGTACCATTTTGCTAATTGTCGTATTTGTTTCATTATTTGCAAATAATAAGCTACTTGCAAAGAGTGATATTAGTATTATTTTTTTCATATTTATATTTTTCCTTTTTAATTTTATTCTAAATATCTGGTATATCTACGATATTTGTTTCAGAAGTATCAATGTCATCAAGATTTTGGAATACAGTTTGTATTGGCTCACTAGAAAATTTTCTTTGTTCAGCTTGTAAGTTCTTTGGTTCTACTGCAATTAAGCCATCCAAATCAACTTCCCTATAACTACTCTCTTTTTCATCTTTCTTTTTATTTTGTTCATTTTTGTCATGCTGTAGTGAACCAATTATAAACATAATTGGTGAGTTCTCACTTTTTCTGCTTTCTTTAGCAACATACCAAAGTTTAATCTCCATATATCCAAAACCAATATTAAATACTCCCTGAAAAAAAGTGTTTCCAGTTGTAGCTATCTCTTTTGATAATCCACATATATCTTTTTTGATTTCATTCTTTCTTTTGTCATATTGAACTAATCTTATGCTCGGCTCATTATCCTCAATTTGTTCTTTTTTAGATGCAACAATTTTAACATCGTAAGTTGTCAATCCTATCTGTAGATATCCTGTATTACCAGGAAAAATATTCCCAGCATTTCCACTTTTTGAAAAAAACATTTTTACTCCCTTTTTTTGTTTATTTATCTAGTAGTCATAATTTTTTAACTTACCAAATATTTTTTGTAAGCACTACATGGTTTTGTACATTCAAAACACTCTATATTTTCACTTGGTTTACTGTACAAATATCCTTGAGAGTGATTGATACCTATTGCTTTGACAACTGTTTGGATATCTTCCGTTTCTACAAATTCTGCGACTGTTTGGATATTTAACTTTTGAGCCATTATCACAATTGTTTCAATAATCAATCGAACAGATTTATTATCAATCTTTTTGATCATGCTCCCATCAATCTTTAAAATATCCACATCCATCTTTAGCAAATTCATAAAGTTAGAATACCCACTCCCAAAATCATCGATAGCTATCTTGCATCCTCTAACTTTAAGTTCTGTGATAAATTCAATAAAAAAGTTATTATCATTTTCCAAAAGTTCAATACTCTCATCTTCTAATATCTCAAAGATTACATTTTGTGGCAAATGAAAACTATCAAGGGCTGATAATATAAAAGCTCTTGTCTTATCATTTACGATATCTTTAAAAGAGATGTTTATAGAAAATGAACATGATCTATTATAAAAATATTCAAAAGATTTTGTAACCATCTGTTTGGTGATACAATCTGATAAATTCTCCTCTTTTGCTATTTTCAAAAAGTGAAGAGGAGTTAGTATTCTCCCTTTTACTTTTAGCCTTGCTAAACATTCATATTTTTTAGTTGTTGTAGCATTACATTTAATCATTTGATAATAAGGTATTATCTGATTATTTTTAATTGCATCTATGATTAACTCTCTCATCACTATCTCCCTCCTAATTATTACTGCATGACATATCGTTCGCCATACTATGCAATGCATTGACACCCGATATTGATTCATTGAAGCTATCTTTATTTACTGTTCCACATTGGTATTTCACTGTTTCCCCTGTTTCATAAGGACAATTCATTTTATCAACTCCTGTACATTCTCTAAGCTCATACTCTTCAATCGTTGTGTTTGCAGTATTTGAGGTATATGCTGTTGTTTCATCTGTATAGATTTCACCTCTTGCTTTAACCTTTACGATTTGACAATATTTTGTTTGTTCTGCATCTTCACTTTTACTCATATCAAAAGTTTCTCCATTTGCAGTGATAATCTTATTGTTTTGTGTTGCTGGAGAGATACTTGAAGCTTTGGTTTTTAGTGCTTCTTTATCTGCTGTATAATCAAAACTATTCTCATTTTCAGTAGCTTTTAGTAAAGTATTAGCAGCTGAATCTGGATTGCTTTGTTCTTGTGCCAAGATAAGCTCTCCATCATTTACAATTGTATTTTGATTGAAGTTTTTATTACCTGTTTGATAATTCGTACAAGTATCTTGATTTTCTCCGTAGATATCAGATTTTACCCCATCGTTTGTTGTTCTTGTAAGGACAAATCTATTCATATTTGCTTGTAGTACACTATACACACCAGTTGTTATATCATCCAAAATACTTTTTTTGTTGTATGTTGCTGGACTTCCACAAGAGCTATTGATACAGTAGCAGTTTGATGTGTTTTGTCGTGCAGTAGCAACCAAAGATATCCCTACACCTGCTGTATATTTGTAGTTAAAATACCCACAATTTGCCCAAGTATTAGCATTACATTTTAAGACACCATCCGTACATATTCCGCTTATCCCTGTTAAAGTATTTTGCAATTCCTTTACACCATCGGTATTCATATCTAGTTTTATTGTTGTTGCGATATCGCTAATCCCACTATAAGAAACCTCCGCCACAGAAACAGTTGCACTCTCACAAGTCATATTTGATTTAAAACTCGTTCTTCCATCAACTGTTTTAAAATCACTTGTTGATGTAGCTGGAGCAGCTACAACACTAGAAAAGTTTTTAAAGTGTCCACCAAGTGCACTAGCCTCTGTTGTATATTCACCAGCAATTAAAATATTTGATATCAGTAAAAGTAAAGTTGGGTATTTCATATTATCTCATCGAATTAAAAAAAGAATAAGCACTTAATTTAGTTTTAACATCTTGCTCTCTTTCTTTGATATATTTTAATATTGCAATGTGCCCTTGAAACTCTACTGCTGCATCCGCTTTATATTCAAATGCTTGTGCATTAAGTGCATCCAGTCTAGTTGAAATATTAAAAGCTTCTGCTTGCAATTCAGGAGGCATATCCTTCCCATTTACTGCAACATAATATGAAACACCTCTAGAAATTATTTTTGACATATAAAGCACTAAATCAATTGTTTGATTTAAGGCAACTTGCTCTGCAAGACTATTGATTTCAAACTCACCAGTTTTACTTATGATAGCTACATTTAAGAATTTATAAATTGGTATACTTAAAGATGATAAGAATTTTTTATCTGCACTATCTAGTGCTTGTTTATTTTTCATTTTTTCATATACACCTTTAATTGCATTTGTTATATATTCTTTCGTTCCAGTAATTGTTGTTTCACCACCATTTATAATTCTTTTATCTGTACGACTGTATGAAATAGTTTGTGATTTTCCACCTTCAAAAAGAACTTCAAAAAGGTCGGCTGTTGTACCACCTGGAATAATATAAGTTGTTGGCTTTCCATCACTATCTTTTCCACCAATTACATCACCAATAACTGCTCTATAAATAGACAAAAGTTGCTTATCTCCCCATTCATCAGTACCCAATATATCAAGTTTTGATACATCCGCAAGTCCTTTACTTGTTACCATATCAATTAAACTTCCATTTAAAACCATAGCATCTATTTTCTCTTGTGCTTTTGCTGCATCTCCACCAAAAAAGCTTTTCACAGAGTTGCCCCAACCCTCCATTGTTTCTCTTCCAGATTTAAGTTTTGCAGAAGTCCAACTATCACTTTGCCCATCAAAGATAGTTTTATTCATAGCTTCACCAACAAACTTCCCAGCTCCTTGTGCAGCATTGATAGCATCACAAGTATCAAAGTTAAGTCCATTGATCATATTCGCTGCTTTTTCTAATTCATTCATAATATTTTGACAATCTTTACAAAGTGCAGATATTGCCATCTGATACACAAAAGCTGGTGCAGCTGCACTGATAGCTTTTAGTTTTTCAACTATGAATTCTTTTTTAAGATATGAAAATCCACCCATTGAAATATCTATCCCACCACATCCAACATTAAACCTTGGTGGTTCAACATGAAAAGGAGTTATAGTCCCCCCTACTTCTTTAAATTTAATCGTTTTTGAACCCAAACTATAAATACCTCTTGTTTGAGTTTCATAATATCCGCTATCTGTACTTACATCTATGATATTGTCTTCAATCCAATTAGCTGACAATATACTCACTGCAAACACACTCAAAACTATCTTTTTCAAAATATTCTCCTTGCTGTATTTTTAATCTGTTTTTTATCAACCAATCCAAAATATCTACTATCAAAACTTCTAGGATGTTCACCAAGAGCAAAGAAGTTATCATTTGGAATAGTTCCATTGTATTCATAGTGTGGTAGAGCATTCCCCTCCGCATTTTTTTGCAATATTGTTGCTATAAATTTTCCATCACAAAGGACTTTATCTTTTGTAACTAATAAATGTTGTCCACTATCACATCCCATTCTTTTAATAAACAATTTTCCATGATGGTAATCTTTATAATCCATTTTGTTGTACTCAAATATCACATAGTCATTTTTGATTGTTTTATCCTGGAGTAAAAATAAATTTCCATTGACTGATTCGCTCTCAGGGATAACTAATTTGATATTGCTAGCATCAAGTATGAGCTTACATGATATAAATATTATCAAAGCTACAAAAGCAGTTATGATATATTTTTTATTTTTCATTTTAAAAGTCTCGTTTGTTTCAATTGAACAATTAGTTCATCTGTTAAATCTACAACTTTTTTTGATTTAGTTGTTAAAATAGCATTTTTAGAGTAGATGATGGCATCTTTATCTCTCCCTACTTTGTTAATATATTCATCTGAAAAGACAACTAACTTTTGTAAGCTATCGTAGTATTCCATCACATCTTTTTCGGTTGCAGTATTGATATCAAGTTCTTTGTTTTTGAGCTGATATATTTTAGCTGCATCAATTACATATACTTTTTCAGTGTAGTTTTTATATTCATCGTAAGCATAAAAACTTCCCAATACAATGATTAAGCCAAGAGCACAATCAACAATCCACTTTTGTTTTTTGATTTTTTCTAACATTGTTCTTCCTTATCTTTTTTCGTTATCCACAATAAATTGAATAGCATCATTTGTATTGTGGTTATAAGTAGTCATAATTTCACTGATTTTTGCATTGTCTTCTGGGTCAGATGTTAATACATAATAAAAATATCTATCATTAATCAATCGCAAGACTGATTTTTGATCTGCTGGATCTATTACAAAGATTTCAGAGTAATGTCCAATTTTTGTTTCTATACTTTTAAAAAGTTTGACATCTATATCAGTAAAAGAAAAAACCTTTGATTCAATAAGTGCATTTGCTGCCATTTCATTATGTTTTAAAAATATTTGCCATGGACTATTTGTCATAATAGCTTGTCCAGCATGGGATAATCCCCCTTTTTTAGAATCCCAAATATCTGCAATTCCTTGTGTTATTCCAAGAATGGAAGCATTATGTTTTCTAAACTGTCGGTATGCTTTATCAAAGAAATCTTGCATAATTTCACTTTTGCCTTCCCCAAGATAATTATGCATCTCATCGATCATAACTTTAAATCTATGCCCAGAATGATTGTCTTTATAGATATAAGAAGAGATATTTGAAACCATAGAATATATAAGTGCATCTCGTAACTCTGGCTTATCTTTCACATTTGTTAAATCTAAAACAACCATCTGATTACTTAAATCTACATTGCTTTCCCCCGTAACAAATGGATAATATGAACCATTTTTACACCACGGTTTTAGATGTATCGCAAAATCTACCATTCGTTTATCTGTATAATTTGCCGAAATATACTCAGCAACATCATGAATTTCTAAAATATGATTTGTTGATTCATTATTTTTTAAAAGTTCTAAAACAACATCACTCAAAAAACCTTGAGTGTATTTTTTATCTTCTAACGCTTTGGTTTTAGAAAGGTTAGCTCCAATCTCATACAAAAATGTAACCATATAATCTTTAGCATTTGTCAAATCATCTGCTGTTTCATTAGTTTGCTCTTGTTTGTGTCTATTGTAGGCTGTTTGTACCCCTGAAAACGGGTTAAATGAAATTGGATTTTTTGTATCAACACTGATATATTGTCCACCTACAAGTTCACATAATTTTTTATATGAATTCCCAACATCAATAATAAATAATTTAGTCCCTCTTGTATATTCCATAAAAGCAATATAGTTTGCAAGAAACGATTTACCACCACCAGAACCTGCAATAATAAATCCATTTTTAGCTGCATTAGATTTAAAAAAATCTATTCCACACATTTGTGCTCTTCTTGATGCAAACAACAGATGGGAAGCATTACCTTTTAAATCAACTTCAAGCGGTAAAAATTGACACACTTCATTAACAAAATGATTTTCATTTGCTGATTTTGTAATAAGTTTAAAATATTCATTGTTGATTCCAGCAGGAAGAGAACCAATAAAAAGTGGAATCATTTGATATTTGAAATCTTCTAAAATGATGTTCCCAACATCTTCCTCACCACTTTGGTCTTTTTTCTGCCAAAATAATTTGATTCTTTCACAATTTGCTTTTACTTTTTTATAGGACTCTCCGCCAATAATTATGTTTAGATCTATTTTAAACATTGGTGTTCTATCATTGATACCATCAACGATATTATCAGATTCTGTTTTTTCTTTTTTTGCTTTACTTGAATTTCCAGCTTTTTTAAGAATACTTTTTGCCCTTTTGATTGAGCTAATCTCACTTGTTGAAGTTCTAGTTAAATTAAGAGTAATTATATAAGTATCAATAAACTGATTACCATTCATTCCGTCACCTAAATAATCCCCTAGCTTAAGTCCAAATTGACTTATATGAGCATATTTTGGTAGTTGAATTGGTGTTAGGGCTTTAAAGTACTTATTGTCGACAACAATACTGTCTTTATATCCATAAATCTTATTGTCTGTGGTCATAATTTGTTGATTGAAATATTTTCGTTCGTTATACTCTGGAATATTTTTTAAGTTATGATTTGGATTTAGCATTTCATAAAACAAATATTTCAGCTCATGTTCACTTAGTGTCTTTGGAAAAAAGTTACTTACATCAAGTGCATTTGAGATTTCTTCTCTTACTTCTTTAAGCTTGTCAATATTTTTATTTTTAAGGACAAAAATAACTCTATTATTTTTTAATTGGGTTTTAAATTCTTTTCCTATTGGCTCATTGGTCTTTGTTCTTAAAAACTCTAAATAATTATCAAGAGTTTTTTGAATCAATGGATTATCACTTGAATGTGTTTTTTTGTGTTCTGAAATATAACCTTCAATATTTTTTCCACCAAATAGGATAATTTGACTATAAAACCCAATTGGTATTTTTGACAATATTGGCTCAAATGTTTCAGCTGTTGCACTTCCCATTCTAATTCGTGGAGCTAATTCACAAATCCATGCAAATTCTCCATCATTTGTTATCCAAATTCCATCTTCTCTTAAAACTGAAGGTCTAATGTATTTTGAAAAGTTAAAATTTGTGTAGAGTTCTGCATCCTCTAAAGAGTTACTTGCAATAAATCTATCTCGAATTTTTTGTTGTAATTTTGTAAAAATTGACATTTTATTGCTCCTTTGTATTTATAGAAAAATACTTTTTATTCTCCACAAACTTTGCATCTTCAACTTTAAGATGGATTATCTCTTTCTCATGATAGTCCCCATCTGTATCGATATATCCATTGATAGTCATTTTGGATATCTTTGGTGGTGCTAGAAGTGGACTTGTATCTTGATACTTCTTCTTTTGATTGAGTAAAGAAGTTGTTCCAGCTGTAGTGCTATTTTCATCCGTTACCAGTTCCTTAATAATCTTGCTATTAAAAGTCTCTTTTTGCTGTAATTCTGCAATATCAACAACACACCCACTAAAGCTAAAGGCAACTACACTACTTAAAAATACTAATTTTGCTTTCATTTTCCACACTCCATAGCTTTAGATTTTGATTTCATCATCTTGTACTTTTTATTCTCTTCATATTCTCTAACTGTTAGTTTGCTAATGTAACTACCATCAATGAGCTTGTACCAATTTCCATCTTCTACTTTCTCGCTATACAATAGTTTTTCTCCAAACTTAGCCGTTCTTACAATATTTCCACATTGTTTTATAGGTTCTTTTCGTATAAATGCTCTTTGATATACGACTATTACTTTTGGTGCTACCGAATCAAAGATTTGAGATACTTGCCTTTCCTCTTTACTTATTGCGATTGATGTTTTATTTTTCTCTTCCAATTGCAACTCAAGTTTTAATTGTTTTGTATGAAGAGTATTTTGATTTTTAGAGAGTTCATCTAGTTTTGCTTTTACTTCATCATAGTTTGACATTAGATCTTTGTTTGTCTTTTCTAATCCAACTATCTTTTTTTCTAACATCACTTGATTGTCATAGAGTTTCTCTACTGCTACACTTAAATCTGAAAATGTGATAATGTGATTATTTGCAAGCAACATATTTGCAATAAATATTGAACCTAATACTAATTTTTTCATCTATTTCTCTCCTCTATCTTTTCTTAATATAAAATATTCGTATTGTTGATTGCATTGGCTATAAGCATAAATATCATCTGCATATTTTGAGCAATCCTCTTTTACTTTTTTCTCTTTCTTGACTGTTACATTTGTATCTTCAAACTCATATTTAAAATCTCTTGTTTGATTTTCTTTGTAGTTATAGTTATCTCTCACCATTCCACAACTTCCATTGTACAAATCACTATTACAAGAGAAATTTTCTTGATATGGCATCAACCAACACCCACTAAAGCTAAAAGCAACTACACTCATCAAAAGTATGTTTTTCATCTTATTTCCCCTCAAATTTTATAGTTGATTCATCTGTCACAACAACATCAACATTGATATTTGCTTTTATCTCTATCGATGGCTCTACTTGCTTCACCATATCCATATAAAATTTATTCATCTCGGTTCCTCCTTGATTCATTGCTCCATAAACGCCACTTTTCAAAACATCACCCGCACTCATATTTGTGTTCCCTGTTGTTAAAGTTCCAGTTGTACTTGTAAGTGTATTTTGATACTGGGTATTCGCAACATTTGCGAATCCACTTACAAATCCAGCTATCAAACTTCTACCAAGTAAAGCTCCTTGTTTGCTTACCACTACTCCGCTAATCCCACTACTCCGCTAATCCCATTACTGCCATTTCCACCTGTAACAGTTCCAGCAAGTTTGCTTACTAACACTTCCCCATCATTTGTAGTACATGAAAGATAATTTGTTCGTATCTCAACTGTTTCAGTTGATAGATTTCCTTTTGCTTCCCCTTTGATAACACAATCTTTTATGTTTAATTTTCCCCTGTTAGGAAGCATTGCAAAATCTGTAACTTTCAAAAGAACTGGTTGCGGTTCATTGACTGCTTTAGTAAGAGTTGGAGCTCTTACTCCTGAAATAAGTCTTGCTTTTATAACAACACCTGGTGCGATTGTAATAGTCTTTTTCCCCTTTTTAACTGCCTCTTTTGAGTTATTTACATCATTTTTTTTTACATCAAATACCATACTGTCTTGAAGATTCTCAACTTTTACACTTCTCTCTTCCTCTTTTTGTGGAATATCAAAAGCTGAATTTGTTGTTTGAGTTTGTGATGGTGATGGTGATGGTGATGGAAACGATAAATTTTCTCTATTTGTATATTTAAAATCGATCCCTTTTGTAGGTTCAGACTTTGGTTCTAATCTATGAGTCTCTTGTTGCTTTTTATACTCTTCAAATTCTCTTTTAAGCAATTCATTTTGTTTCTTCATCTCATAAATATCTGTTTTTTGTGCATTAAGCTCTGGGGTAATCTCTCCAGCAAATTTTGTTTGTACCATGTCATCATTTTTAAATATTGTTACTTTCTCTGCCGATTGAGGAGTATTTTCCTCTAAGTTACTAAAGCTCACATATATTCTATAGATCACAAAACCAAGTAAAATAGCAATACCAATTGCAACTTTTAGATAGACATGACTTTTCTTTGTTTCTAAAGGTGAAGTTACTTCTTGCTCATTGTCGTTTTCAATCTCATTCTCATTCATCTCTAGCTCCTAATGCATAATAATTATTTTCAAAAGTTCCAAAAGCAACTATTTGATTTTTAATACTTTTGTTGATTTTTTCTAAGATTTCATCGTTGGAAGCATCCTTTAAAAAGAATTTATACATCACAAAATTAACCCCATCATATTGACTCACAAAATAAAAATCGTTATGTTTTTCATTTTTCACTATCTCTGTAAAGCTATTTTCTAACTCATTATTGATAGCTAATTTGAAAATGTTTTTGATATTTTTTGAGTATTCTGTAGAGTTTTTTTCTACCTTTAAAGCTTCATCTTTGATAAGTGAATTATCAGTAATATAAACAGTTCTTGTCTCAATCTTATCTGGAACAAAGACAATCGAGTAGGTTCTTTTATCTGTTAAGAAAAATACCTCTGCTTCCGTATCTGTATAATCAATCTCTTGTTTGGTAACCTTATTACCTACAAGTTCTGTCTTTTTAACAGGTATGATTTTTACATATGCTTCTTTTCCATTGATTTGCACATTGATATTTTTTTCAACACTTAAAATTTTACCTGTCACTGGTGCAGGTAACACAATCCTATTTACACTATCTTTTGAAACTCTTACTCTTAGAGTTTCATTTTTATATTCAAAAGTATTTGTATCTGTTGTATCAGCATATAAGCTAGCCGATACAACACTTGAGATACATAAACTTAACAACAATCTTTTCATTACTCTCCCCTTTTTGTTGATTTCTTTAGTAGTCATAATTTTTACTTGATTTCAAAGCTTGAGATATAAAATCTTCCATTTTGAACTATGTAAAATATCTTCAAAACTATCTCTTTCTTGTCAACAACTTTATCCCCAATGATGTGATTTCTTGTCCCTGTAATGGCTATATAATCCTTATCAAATTTAATACTTTTAGTCCAAAAAGCACTTGTGATTCCGTTTTCAGTTAAATATCTTGTTTGATTAGTAAGCTCTGACTTTAGTTGTTGATAAAATGCAGGTGCAGCCAAATCTAAAATCAATTTAAATTGATTTGGTGCAGAATTTGGAGCAACATTTAAAAGAGCTGTTGATATATACTGCCCCATTTGTTCCAAATAAGCTTCGCTCAACTGATTACTTGTAACCCAAAACTCTTTATCAACTTTTGTTGGGATAACAACTGTTCTTTGGTCATTTACAAGCTTATAGATTGTAAATGAACTTATTGCCATCCCAACTGCTAAAATAATTGAAACTGTCTTATTGGCTAGCTCTTTTGCCACCAATATATCATGTTCATTTTTGAAAAATTTTTCTATCATCTCCAGAACTCCCTTTCATAACTTTTTGGAAAAGTTTTATAATCGCCACTTTGTAATCCATACCACCAAAGAAATGCTCGATAGTACCCTTTGATTTTCGTTTCATTCAATTCTTTTAAAGTCATCATCAAATAAAACGAAACAATCAAACCTGCAATCATAATAAGCATCCCCATATGAAAGAAATTAGTTACTAAAAATATAGCAGCAGGCAACATCAACTCCTTATGTGTATAATTACCTATCGTAATATCACCATTGATACTACGATATACTTTGACATAAGCACTCATAGGATTAAATCATTGCACCAGCAATAGCTTCAGATATTGTGGTTATTTGTCCAATGACAATTGAAAGTATGAACAACGATAGAGCTTGATATGGATGCTCTTTAAACCATCTAAAAAGAGCTGATGCGAATATTGCAACAACTATAATTGGTTGTAGATATTGATCTGTCAAAACCGCTTTAATTTTTGTCCAAAGTCCACTCATTCCTAAAGTATCTGTTGTACCTGCGAAAGCTGATACACTAAAAATTGTAAGCATTACTGCAACTAACATTATTGTTTTTCTGTTTTCTTTTTTCATCTTATTCTCCTTGATGTTTTTGTTTTATTTCAATCTTTTGTGCCTAAAGTTTTTATATTCTTTAGAAACTTATTAACTTGTATCCATCTCCGCTCCTTTTTAAATTATTTATCTAGTAGTCATAATTTTTTAACTTTTTGAAACCGCTATCAAATAAGTCACAAATTCATCAATAATTTGTGGTTCACCTATCATTGGCTGTACTAATAATTGTTTCTTTTGATTGAGGATAAATGATGTAGGTGTTGAAGTTACACCAAACATTTGTCCTATAGAGTTATCATTTTCAGAGATAGCAAAAATATATCTTGAGCTAAGATATTGTTTGGTTCTTGTATCAAGCGAAGCTAATTGATTTTTAAATGTAACACAGTGACTACAGCTACTTGATGAGAAAATCAATAAAATTTTACGGTTATCATTTGGATTTTTATAAGCTAAAACCTCTTTTGCATCATAAAGATACAATCCATTCAGATTTAAAGCTCCAGCGAATAAAATATTTGCCATAAGTAAAAAAGTAAGTATGATTTTCATTTGGTATCCAACTTTCTGAGGATATCTGTTAGAAATTGATTTTGTTTCTTTTCATTGAGCTCTTTGATTGCATATCTAAAAGGCATATCGCCATAAAACAGATAAGTATCTCCACTACTCTTAGAATTGTTTGTAATCTTCTCTGCTTCAAGTTCAAAGAGTTCTTTTTGTGTAAATAAAATTGCTGGTACTCTTTGTATCCCAAAACTCTTAGCTAATCTTGGATCTATTACAATCCTTGCATTTGCATATTTATCATTTATCAAATTTTTAATCCATTGCATAGTTGGACGGAGTTTTTTCATCCCTCCAATTGCACCTTGCAACACAAAAACTACATTATCTTGAATATATTTTGTTGTTTCAAGATAATTTTTTAATGTAACTTCATTAATCGATGAACTTATAAAAATATAGATTGTTTCTTTGGAATTAAAATAAAAGTTTTTGTCGTTCTTTTCATTTGCATTACCGAGATATTTCTGTGCTATTGTTGCTTGTTCACTCCAGTTCAATTTCTTGTCATAGAGAAGATTATCTTTTGCTTCTCTAAACTGTTTTTTAAATTTATCTGTATAAACTACATCTGCATCTTTTTTTGCAATCTCATCAATAGTAATATCAACCAATCTATTTTGAATGATATTTTTTGCATCTGTATTGACTGCCCTACTTACATTGATATCTTTTTCAAATTGTGAGACACTTACATCATTTGTATTATAATTAATGGTCTTTATCTCTTTTTTGTACTCTTTTACTCCACTATTATACTTATCCAAAAATATTTTTGATTCATTAATATCATCAACACAAAAACTGTTTGTTACTAAAATTGCTGTTAAATTAAACAAGATTCTTTTCATAAAAAATCCTATTTATCACAAACTAAACAGTTTGGATTTTCAAAAACATCAGTACACAATACACATTTATGTGTTATATCTTTGATATTAAAATTTCTGTTAATTGTTGAATTAACATTTTTGCTAGCCCAAAATGAAACATTCACAACGACATCATTTGATAGTTTATTTGCAATCTCTCTTGATAAACTACGATTCATAGCAAGAGCTTTTCTCACTGTTGCATCGAGATGTTTTGATAATTCTTCTTGAGTTCTTTTACAAGTTGTCGTTTTTGCTTTAATAATTAAATCTATCATTCCTATCCCTTTTTATTTATTTACCTAGTAGTCATAATTTTTGCTATAAAACACAGCAGTCTCTTTTTTTAAAGAGCATATATCCGAAGTTGTCGCCAAGAAAAGGTGGATTGTGTCCAGGTGTCCAAATAAGTCCACTTGTTCCAATTGTTGTTGCATAAGAAGGGATTGGGCTTACAAGTTGAAACCTATAAGCACTCTTTCTCCAGATAGGTGCTGGGTAATACCCACAAAGTCCAAGTTGTCCCCAACTTCCCCAAAGTATAAGTTGTCGATGTAGTTTATAAACCATACTAGCAGCTACACTTGCACTGTCTTCAACCACATTTTTTGTATTGGTCCAACCAGTAAGAGGATAAGCATTCCCCCAACTTCCTTTGCACCAAAATAATGGATCAAGCGGTGTAAATAAAGTGGAAGATATACTATCGGCGATACAAGCAAGGTTTGCAATAGGATTTCCAAAAAGAAGAGCTTCTGGCTGCATAAATGCAGTTAAGGTATCACTATTCCATAAAGGGTCAACTTCTGTAACATAAGCGACATCAGCTCCACCTACTTGCATACAACCGATATCTGTTGCTAATTCCATAATCGACCACAATGGAAAAAGCATATAATGGGATTGATAAAATGTTTTTCGTCTATCCATCCCATCCCCATAAGTTCCACCACCAACTTTAGAAACAGAAAGTCCAAATCCCATTGTTGGAAAACACCATGCATCTGTTACAACTTCCACTATTCGAGATGGTTCATAAAATGAGATTGGTATCCCAATTCTAGGGAAAGGGTCAGGACAAGTGCAAATCGGACTTGATATCATTCCAGTTGCATCTGGCATTCTCCCAGGAACTATAGTCGCTCCAGCCATCCTAAGTGGAAACATCGCTGAATAGTCAATTTTGGCAACTAAATCTACAGTCAAAGCACCAGTAGGTGCACAAGCTCCAAAACTATTTACTACTAAAGCACAAGCTATTATTGACAATTTTTTAAACATATTTCACTCACTTGTATTTGATTTTGTATCTGTTTGATGATTGAGGGTGTAGCTGCTATTTGAAATCGATTAGTGATATCTTTGCTAAGATAATAAACAGGTCTTTTAATCTTCTTTGTAAAATCAAAAGCATTTCCATCAGCTAAAAGAATCATATATTTTGGATTATCAAAATATTGTGTAGCCCACTTCACTTCAGATTTATTATTTGTATCGATAATAATAAGCTCTTGATGGAGCATCACATAATCAGCAGGATTAAATTTAAAGCCTTTATTATAAATTATCTTCCCATTTCCATCACGAATGTCATCTTTGAGGGTATAGGTCATATCAGGATAAAAAATCTTATTCCTTTTCGCACTTGAGAGTTTTTTTTGCTCTGGCTTCCACTCTTTTGATTTCTGTTTTTGTTCGCTTTTGATTGCTTCAATCTTTTTAGTTAATTTTTCTTTGTTCTCCTCGATATGATTTTGAATTTCATCGATTGCATTTTTTTCAGCAAATGGGTAAGTTTTCCCATCCGCAATGGTTATATTTTCACAAAATCCACCACTTAAACATAAAGACAAAGTTACAATAGTTTTTAGTAACATAGTGCCTCCATCACTCTGAAGTTTTTACCCCAAAGCCCAAGTTGAAGTTGCTTTGCTCTATCCAAAAGATTCTCCAATTGCATTGGATAACCCTCTTTTTTATAGATACATGAATAACCATCTTTTACAATCTGGTATGAGTAGTTCACTCCATCTTTAACTACTACTCCAAGTATTCGTCCATAACGATCTTTCTTATGTGCTAACACTTCCACATCTGAACCTATAGGGAAAAAGCTTCTTGCATAGTTACTTGCTAAAGCACCAAGTCCACTCATCTCTTTTTGCGATGTATTTGTAGCTATGCTATCTTTCTCTGGTGTATCAATAAATAAAATTCGCACCTTTAAAATTTCATTTTTAGTTTGGACATTGATTGTGTCCCCATCTGTAACTTTTACTACTTTTCCTAAATAACTTTGAGCATTTAAACACCCAACCACTAAACTTAATAAAAATATCTTTTTCACTTTTTACCCCCTTTATTAAAGATTTCATTTCCATACTCATACACTTTGTCCATAATCTTGTCTTGAGTACTAAGTCCAACGGCAACTCTTTTCCAAGATTGTTTCTCTTTGATATTGATCATGAGCCAAATATCTGGTGTGATGTTTTTTGTGATTTTTAATTTTTGGAATAAAGATTCAGCTTTTGAATTGTTGATATCTATTTTGAGTTGTTTGATTTCAGGATATGTATAGCTTATAAAATCAAATACTTTATCTTGAGAGGTTGTGATATCTCTTTTGTTGCTATCATAAATAAGTACCAAAGTGAGATATTTTGAGTATTTTGAAAAAAACTCTTTTTTCTCTTCTTTTGATGTTAAATTGATTGCATTTCTTCCAAAAGAAGTTTTTGCAATATTGACACTCATATCAAGTTCAGGTTCTTCCAACATCACTTCAGCCCAAGTATCCATCATCTGCCCTGCTTTCTCATGAAAGAAGTTTTGTAAGATGATTACTTGCTTTAGATTGTGTTTTGTAGGATTCATAGATGCTATCCCTTTTGATTCGTTCATTAGGGCTTCAAACTCGATATGAGTTAGATTGTTTAAGTCTTTTGGTAATTCAATTACTTTTTTTGGTTTCTTTTCTACTTGCTCCTTTGTTAGATTTTCATCTACTTTTGTTATATTTGCATCTTTATATGCAAACCATCCTTCCATTCCGTTCTTGTAAAAATCTGCATATGTAAAACTACAGATAAGACAACATCCAAAAATCATTTTTTGCATCAATCTCTCCTTTTTAAATTATTTACCTAGTAGTCATAATTTTTGGAGATTTTTGGGAAATAAAAAAAGGTAGGACTTTACCCCTACCTTATAAAGTTTTTTAAGAAAATTATTCCTCTTGAGCTTTTTTAAGATTTTTAATCTCTTTTGAAAGTTTCTTAATCTGTGCTGATTGTTCCCTTTGTTCAACTAATTCAATGACATTTTTATCAGTAGTTATGTTTTTATCAAATACATTATTTCCACTTTGTGTAAACTGAACACCTTTACTTTCTAAGTATTTTTTTAATAAATTATCTGATTCATCACTCATACCTGATGTCATATCTTTTGACTCTTGATATACTCTTTTGAGTGTTTCTGTATCAGTTTTTTTCATTTTCGATGGATTGATTTCATCACTATATACACCATCTTCAACCAAACCAGATTTAATTGCTTTTTCATAAGCTTTTTCATTTCTATCTTCATTGGTTTCTATTTGTTTTTTGACATCAACTCGCTTGTTGCTCCATTCACCTGTCTTTTCACCCTTACCGTTATAGGTATTTCCATCTGCTCCGTAAGTACTTGAGACTTTCTCTACAGCTCCTTTGATAAGATCTCCAGCTTCGCTACCTGTTTTAATAATGTCGGCTATTAATGGATTTTGCTTCATTGCACTAGTTACACCTACATCGAGACTTGCCTTATCGAAATCATTTTCCAAAATTCCATTTTTTTGATCAATAACATTTTCCAGATTTAGAGCTTCTTTTTTCTCAAAGTTTTTTAAATCTTTTTTTGCTTCCGTTTCAAATTTTGCTTCATCTTTGTCGTATTGTTTGATAATTTGCTGTTCTTTTTTATCTAAATCACTCTGATTTTTAGGTGCATCTGCAACACTCTGACTTACATGAGAGACACGATTATCTACAGTATTGGTAAGATTGTTTCCATCTTCTATTCGTTGAGTTGTATTACTATTAATCTCTTTTTGAACATTCTTAAGATTGCCTTGTACATCTTTTGTTTGAGTAAAATCAATTTTTCCACCTGTGACATCACTAAATGCTTTTAAAACATCTTCTTGATATTCTGGGGATTTCATCATCCTTGCTGCAAAAGTTGCAGCCAATGCTTTTTGTTCATCATTACCACCATCTCTTAAATCAGATAATTTAACTTTTTGTCCATAGTTATCATATGTTGCATTATCGATAAGCTTATTCATTATTTGAGGATTTAAGTCTTGACTAAAAGTCAATTGGTTATTGCTTCCTACACTAATTGAATCTGTTAAAGTATCTACTTTACTCATCGATTTAGTATAAGTATCTGCTTTAGATACCAAATCACTATCACCAAAACCTTTCGTAGTTTGTACTTGTTCTGCTAAAGCTTTTGTAAGTCCCTCTGTTTCCCCTATTGATTTAGATAAATTTTTATTAAAGCTTTCTGTGAATTCTTTTGAATCGCCACCTGAGAGAGTATAATTAAAATCTTTACCATCTGCTGATTTACCAGATACAGAAACATTTCCATCTGCTTTTATTTGGAAACCTGTAACATTCTTAACCCAATCAGGAACTCCAGCTGTACCACCAACTGTACCAGAAACACCATTTTCACCTGTAAAAGAAAATTTTCTTCCATTGCTATACATTTCAGAAAATGAAGATTTTAAAGCTTCATTTGTAACTTTTGAGAGAGTTTCATTTGTTTGTTCACTATATCCGAAATTATGTCCAGTTGTTGTCGTATCAATAACCGTACCATTCTGACTAAGTCCATTTGTTATATTACTAGCAGCTGCTGTATTAAATGCTACTCCATCACTTTGAGCTGTATTAAATGCTATTTGCTTTGCTGTATTCAAACTATCTGCTACTCCAGTTGAAACCGCTAGTCCTCCAACACTTAACACTTTTCCTGATGGTCTATCCATTTTAATATCAGCATTACCTGCTGCATCAGTATGAATCGTCCCCAGTCCAGCTCCATTTACATTACTTGAATTCATTGCACCTGAAGATGAAAGAGCTTGATGTCTAAAACCATCTCCTCCAAGAAAGTCATGAGAACCATGTTGATCTACTGCATTAAAAGTTCCTAATCTTCCATTACCTGCACTTAGATTTCCACTTGATGTTTGTGATGTTGCACTGCTCGCTGCACTTGTACTAGCACCACCAACACCACCAAAGAAACTCACAAAACCATGTTCACTCATTTTTGCTATAGAATAAGCAAAAACAGGAATAGATGCAGCTAGATATCCTAAAAATGAAAGGTAATTTTTAAGATTGCTTCCAATTTCACTTACATTTGTCATATTCAATCCACCACTACTAATAGTTGGTAATATTCTTTCAATTGCTTCATTAAACATACCGTTTATCAAAATTGCTAACGGAGTCCATAGCACCATTGCAAAAAGAAGTGTAAAGCCCATCTTGATATGTCCAATATTTCCATATACCAAAGAAAG
>RRZU011896383.1_pt1 | contig 33556 bp, 27 predicted proteins | sample 2165561 | NCBI WGS metagenome assembly RRZU01 (sample SAMN10456909, study PRJNA506462) | wastewater metagenome | isolation source: wastewater sludge | place: USA: Moscow, Idaho | reverse complement strand
CCTGCGCCTGCTCGTGCCGGTCGAGGGCCGTTCGGTACTCACCCGTGGGCACACCGGTCCGGGCCGTGAAATAGCGCAGGTAGACCGCCTCGGTCGCCGCCAGGAGCGTCTCGGCCAGCCCCGAATCGCCAACGCCTGCAGTCTCTCCCGCGCCCCGACCCGCTCCGGCGGCGGATGCACCGACGGCACCGGGATCGTCCGCCGACGCCCCGTCGACGGCACCATATGCGCCGCCGGCGGAGCCTGCCGCCGCATCGAGGGCTGCAGCCAATGCCGAACTCCCCGCGAAATCGCCCTGCAGGAGCGAGGTCGCCTGCAGGAGCCGCAGGGCGCGCCACAGGGACATGTCCGCGGTCTCGGCGAGCATGGCGCGGACCCGCTCGTGCGCTTCGTCGCCGACGAGGTGCGCCCGGCGAGGAGCGGTGATCTCGAGCTCCGTGCGGGGCTGGCGCAGCCAGCGCTTGCGGTAGGTGAAGCGGTACGGCCCGGTCGACATCTCGACCTCGACCCACGGCCCGACATCCCGATCCACCGGTCGGGCGGCCCGGATCTGCGCCCGCTTCGAGGAGTCCTTGTGCTCCAGGAGCAGGTCGAGCGCCTCGAGCATCGAGGACTTGCCGATCTCGTTCGGCCCCTCGAGCACGAGGATGCCGGACTCCGGGACGCGCACGTCGCGCTCCTCGATGCCCTTGTAATCGCGGACCGCGAGCCGGTGCAGCTTCACGCCGCCGGCCCCTTGGCCAGCCGATACAGCAGGGACAGCGCCTCGCGGGCGACCTCCGCATCGCCGCCGTCGGCCATCCCCGCGAGGTCGGCGACGGCCGCGTCGACAAAGCCCCCGACGCCGAGATCGGTGAGCTCGTCGCCGACGATCACCGCGATGTCCTGCCCCGGATCCCACGTGAAGCGCCCCGCGAGCACGTCCGAATACGCATCGAGCAGGGTGTCGAGGCGCGCCTTCTGCGCCAGGGTGAGCGTGCCCTGCAGCCCCGTCCGCACGACGGTCCGATCCTTGGGGTCGAGCGCGCCGAGCTCGGCGTCGAGCGCGTCGAGGTCGGCATCACCGCTGACGATCCGGTCGAGGGTGAGGAAGCGCCACGTGCCGACGTGATGGGGCTGCGACGTGGCGGGCCGTCCGGGTGCCGCGTCGACGACGAGCACGTCGCCGGGCAACTCCTCGCGGAAGGACGTCACCTCCGGCGATCCGCTGTAGGCGACGAGCCGATCGCGCCCCACGGTCAGCCGGGTGTGCTTGTCGCCGAGGGCGACATAGTGGATCGATCCATCCTGCAGCGCGTCCTCAAGGGGTGCGAGCTCGATGACGGCCGGGTCATGCGTATCGGGGGTGAGGACGTCGAGCGCACCGTGCCCCACGACGATCCGCACCGTCCCGTCGGGAGCCGGCTCCAGCGGCCGGACCACCTCCCCGACGAGGTCGGACAGCGGCGCCTTGGAGCGCCACGGGGCCGCGACGAGCTCCACCCCGGGCCGGATCTCGTGGATCCCCGACTCCTGAAGCACGTGCACGTTCGGCGGGCGGAGGCTCTCGAAGAGCCGACTGCGATAGACCGTCACCGCATCGAGCGGGTCGTGGTTGCCCGGGAGGAGGTAGATCGGCAGCTCGACCGCAGCCATCGCCTCCAGCGCCCGGCGGACCGTCTGGCTCGCGACGAGACTCGACTCGAAGACGTCACCCGCGACCACGACGAACTCGCAGCGCGCCGCGCGGGCCACGGCCCCGATCGAGCGGATCGCATCGATCCGCGCCGCCGTGTAGCGCGCCTGGGCCTCCCCCTCGAGGAAGTGTCGCGTCATGCCGAGCTGCCAGTCGCTCGTGTGCACGAAACGGACCACGTCACTCCCTCCTTTCCGCACGGATCACGGGTGGATCCGCAGAGCTCCTGAACGATGCGCCCGGCGATTTCTTCGCTGCGATCGACAGTAGACGGAGGCACCGACAAGGTTCGCCAGACACGTCGTCAGGGGCGCGACGGCACCCGCTCCAGGACCCGCCCAGCACCCGCCCGGCACCCGCGAGAACGGCGACGGCCCGCCGCCCACCGAGGCTTCGGTGAGGCAGCGGGCCGTGATGCCGCAGGCCGCGCAGGTGCAGGCTCAGACCCGCCCGTAGGTGACCTTGGAGGACCAGATCTTGTGCAGGCCGGTCCGCTTGCCGCGGCGCGGGGCGTCGTACATCTTGCCCTTGCCCGCGTAGATCCCGACGTGATGCGCCGGGCGGCCGAAGAAGACGAGGTCGCCGGGGCGCGGCGTCGAGACGCGCCGGGTGGCGCGCTGCTGGGCGGCCGCCGTGCGCGGCAGGTTGACGCCGAGCTTGCGGTAGACGTGGCGGGTGAAGCCCGAGCAGTCGAAGCCGCGGGTCGTCGTGCCACCCCAGACGTAGCGGATCCCGCTGAGATTGGAGGCGTGGGAGACGGCGCCGACCGTCATCGGCCGCGAAGCGTTGACGACCGACTTCGCGCGGGCGGCGCGCGGCGCGAGGGCTCGCGTCGACTTCGTGCTCGTCACCGCCTCCTCGGTGCGCTCCTGCTCGTCCTGCGACGAGGAGTCGCCCTCCGTCTCGGTCGTCTCGGTCGGCTCGGACTCCGTCGAGGGCGACGGTGCGGGGGTCGGCTCGTCGGCCGACTGGGCCGACTCCTCGTCGGCACCGCGCTGGGACCAGTCGCGGGGGGCCTCGCTCGAGGTGCTCGAACCATCGACCGGTGCGGGGTCGGCGCCGGCGGGGACGACTCCGGTCGCGGCGAGACCGCCGGTCAGGAGCAGGACGGCGGTCGTGCGCATCGCGTGCTGGGTCGGCAGCACGGCAGACGCCGAGGTCGGGGTGGGGAGGATGGTGGCAAGGACGCTGGTGCGGGGGGCACGATGGCGCCCGGGCGCGCGGCGAGACATGAAGGGGCCTTCTCCGTCCGCCTACGGGGTGAGCTGTCGGGTTCGGGTGGGAGTGCGCACCCGGCCGGAGAACTCCGGCTTCACCCCGAGACCGCCTGATCGGCGGTCGAATTCGTGGGTCCCCCGCTCCTGCCGTGCGGTGATTCGAGCTGTCCTGGGCCGGTGGCAGGATTCGGCGTGTCGGCCCGGGGCCACCTGAGGGGATGGGGTGACGTCAGAGAAGCTACCCCGCCCTCAGGGCCGGATCAGACCGCTCTCGGGTTGTCCCCAGGTGGCGACGCGGGCACCGACACGGGCGTCGCTGCGAAAGGCTTTACCCGCCAACCGGATCACCCCGACCCCACCCAAAACTGTGAGCATCGTCACAGTGAGACGGCGCGGCGGCGCACCCCCTGTGGATATCGAGCGCGCCAACGCACCAGAGGTCAGGACGGGGTGACGAAGAGCAGCGCCGCGACGGCGTGCGGCAGGTCGACCCCGGCCTCCGGGGCGACATCGACACCGCGGACGACGACCCGCCCCAGCTCGCTCACGTCGTAGGCGATCGTCCGCTCCGGGAGCACCTGCGCCGCACTCAGCGCCGCGAGCAACTCCTCGTCGGTCTGCAGCGGCTCACCGAGACGTCGCAGCGCGACCGTGCCGGAGTCGCCGACCGCCGCGGCCAGCTCCGTGAGGTGGACGAGACCGTCGGGTCGCGCCTGCGCGGGCAGCCCCCCGAGCTCCTCGAGGCCGGGGATCGGGTTGCCGTACGGGCTCGCCGTGTGCTCGGGCAGCATCTGGAGGATCTTGCGCTCGACGCGCTCGGACATCACGTGCTCCCAGCGGCACGCCTCCTGGTGCACGTGCTCGTACTCCAGGCCGATGACGTCGAGGAGCAGCCGCTCGGCGAGGCGGTGCTTGCGCATGACCCGGGTCGCCCGCTGCCGACCCTCGGCGGTGAAGACCAGCGCACGGTCGGGCTGGAGCTGGACGAGCCCGTCGCGCTCCATCCGCGCCACCGTCTGAGAGACGGTCGGGCCGGAGTGTCCGAGGCGCTCGGCGATCCGGGCGCGCATGAGGGGAGTCCCCTCCTCCTCGAGCTCCAGTAGCGTGCGCAGATACATCTCGGTGGTGTCGATGAGGTCCGTCACGGGCACACCTTCTCACTTGTTGAGGCGTACGTCTCTTTTCCCCATTCTTGCGCAACCACCCTTGCGATCCCCAGGGGATCAGTTTATGTTTCAACCATCGGCCGGAGCGCTCGCGGACCTCCCCAGTCCGCGGCTCAGCTGCTAGGTCGATAAGAAGTAGGACCGGCTTCCCCTGGCTGGCTTGCACGGCGGCACTCCCCCGAGTCGCCGGGCACAAGACGGGGCCGCACCCCCCTGATGCGGCCCCGTCTTTCATGTCCGGATCCGATCTGCCCCGCCCTCCTCCGCACGAATCCCTTGCGCCGTGGCGCTTTTCACGCCCGTGTCAGGGCTGCAGGCGCACGTGCCCCCAGCGCCCCTGCGCGTCAAGATCGCGCGGATCCTCGACCTGCGTCGCCACATAGCGGACGCGGTCGTGGAGGCGATCCGGGCGCCCCGCCCACAGCTCGACCTCGCTCGCGCGCAGCCGATAGCCCACCCAGTCGGGAGGGACGGGCACATCGTCGGCGCCGCCGCGATCGGGCCACTTTTGCGCATACTCCTGGGTCCGCAGCGCCAGATCCTCCCGCGATTCGACCGGATGGGACTGCTGCGAGACCCACGCCGAGATCCGCGAACCGTAGGGACGGGTCGCCCAATAGGCGTGTGTCACCTCCGGTTCGATCACCTGCGCACGCCCGCGCAGCCGGATCGCCCGATGCAGCGGGGTCCACACGAGGGTCGCGGCCATGACGCCCGTCGCCTCGACCTGCTCGGCCTTGCGCGAGTGCGTGCTCGAGACGAAGCCCACGCCGCGCGGGTCGAAGAAGCGCATGAGGACCATGCGCACATCGGGCACCCCGGAGGCGTCGACGGTCGCCACCGCCATCGCATCGGGCTCGTGCACCGCCCCGGCGGCCGCGGCCTCGCGCGCCTGCGTCACCCACTCGCGCATCAGCGGCCAGGGCGTGTCCGGAAGGTCGCCCTCCAGCCCCGTCCCGTCGTACTCCCACCGGCGTAGCTCACTCATGGACCCGACTGTAGGGGGCCGCACCGATGGGCCGACCCCGCTCGGGCGCATCGGGTCGGCGATGATGGACCGGTGAGCCAGCGCACCCCCGCCGCACCGCAGTCCGTCGATCTGCCCCCCGAGGTGCTGCCGCGTGACGGCCGCTTCGGCAGCGGGCCGAGCAGGATCCGCCCCGCCCAGCTCGAGGCCCTCGCCGCCGCCGGCGACTGGCTCGGCACCTCCCACCGGCAGGCACCGGTCAAGCAGGTCGTCGCCGAACTGCGGGCCGGGCTCGCCGACTTCTTCGCCCTCCCGGCGGGCTACGAGATCGTGCTCGGCAACGGCGGGGCGAGCGCCTTCTGGGACGTCGCGACGGCCTGCCTCGTGCGCCGCCGCGCCCAGCACGTCGTCGTCGGCGAGTTCTCCGCCAAGTTCGCCCAGGCGACGACTCAGGCCCCCTTCCTTCAGGACCCGCAGGTCCGGCGCGTGGAGCCGGGCTCGGCCTGTAGCCCGGAGCTCCTCGACGACGGCGCGCCGGTCGACGTCTACGCCTGGCCGCACAACGAGACCTCGACCGGGGTCATGCTGCCCGTCGAGCGGGTGGCCGGAGCGGGCGATGCCCTGATGCTCGTCGACGGCACGTCGGGTGCGGGCGGGCTGCCGGTCGACCTGGGCGCCGTCGACGCCTACTACTTCGCCCCGCAGAAGTGTTTCGGCTCCGACGGCGGGCTCTGGCTCGCCGCCCTCTCCCCTGCCGCGCTCGAGCGGGCCCAGGAGATCGGAGCGGGCACCTCCCGGTGGATCCCCGGCATCCTCGACCTGCGCGCCGCGATCGAGAACTCCCGCAAGGACCAGACGCTCAACACCCCGGCCCTGGCGACCCTGCTCCTCATGCTCGAGCAGGTCCGCTGGCTCAACGACAACGGCGGCATGGCGTGGGCAGCGAGCCGGTGCGCCCAGTCCGCGGGGATCGTCTACGACTGGGCGCAGGCCAGCGACTACGCCGAGCCGTTCGTGCGGGAGGCCGGCGCCCGCTCGGATGTCGTCGCGACGATCGACATCGAGGACTCCCTCGACGCGAGCGCGATCACGCGGGCCTTGCGCGGGCACGGGATCGTCGATCTCGAGCCCTACCGCAAGCTCGGCCGCAACCAGCTGCGGATCGGGGTCTACCCCTCGGTCGAGCCCGACGACGTGCGCGCCCTGACCCGGTGCATCGACATCGTGGGGGACGCGCTGCGCTCCTGATTCACCCTGCGGGGCCGCGGCTTCTTCCGCGGCGACCGGCTCAGAAGAGCGGCGCGACGACGACGGCGAGCAGCATCGCCGCGAGCGCGACGAGCACGACGAGCCGTCGGATGCGGGGGGTCATGTCGCGGTCACCTCGGGCAGCGGTCGGCTCGGCGTGGGGTCGGCGCTCTGCCCGGCGCCGGCCTCCCGACGGTAGCGCAGCCCCTCGCGACGCCGATGCAGCACCAGGTAGGCCCCGACGGCGATGAGGACGAGCAGATCGGCGACGGAGCCGACGAGGATCGTCCACCGGGCCCCGTAGGTCGCGCCGATCCACCCGATGAGCGGTGCGCCGAGCGGGGTGCCGCCCATGAAGATCGCGAGGTAGAGCGACATGACGCGCCCCCGCATCTCCGGCTCGACGGACAGCTGCACGATCGAGTTGGCCGTCGGCAGGATCGTCATCGCCGACAGGCCGACGGGCACGAGGAGGAAGGCGAAGGTCCAGTAGGTCGGCGCGAGGGCCGCCGCGGTCGAGGCGAGGACGAAGGCGGCGAGCCCGCCGAGCACGAGCCGCAGCCGCGGTTGCGCCCGCTGGGCCGCCAGCAGGGCCGCGGCGAGGGAGCCGATCGCCATGATCGAGCCGAGGATCCCGTACTCCCCCGGCCCCTTGTCGTACACGGTCGTCGCCATGAGGGCGGTCGTCATCTGGAAGTTCATCCCGAAGGTCCCGTGCACGAAGATCACCGCGAAGATGAGCAGGATGTCCGGCCGACGAGCGACGTAGACCAGGCCCTCTCGGATCCCGCCGCGCCCCTGGGCCCGCGGGGCGGGCAGGAGCCGGCGGGCGTCCATCCGCCACAGCGAGACGATGATCGCGACGACACTCAGGGCGTCGATGACGAAGACCCACCCCGTGCCGACGAGCGCGATGAGCAGGCCGGCCAGGCCGGGGCCGATGAGGCGGGCCGTGTTGAAGCTCGCGCTGTTGAGGCCGACGGCGTTGCTCAGCAGCTCGGGGCCGACGACCTCGGAGACGAAGGCCTGCCGCGCCGGCGCATCGAGGGCCGCCGCCACTCCGTAGGCGAAGGTGAGGCCGTAGACGAGGCCGAGCTGGGCGTGCCCGGACAGGACGAGGACGCCGATCGTCAGCTGGACCAGGCCCATCGCGACCTGCGCGCCGGTGAGGATCTGACGCTTGCCGAAGCGATCCGCGACGAGGCCGGCCCACGGGGCGAGCAGGAGCGCCGGGAGGAACTGCAGCGCGGTGACGATCCCGAGGGCGGTCGCGTCGTGATCGGTGAGGACGGTGAGCACGAGCCAGCTCTGCGCGGTGCGGCCCATCCAGGTGCCGATGTTGTTGACGAGGCCACCGACGAAGAGGAAGCGGTAGTTGCGCTCGACGAAGGAGCGGAAGGTCGGCGTCATCGGGTCGCCACCTGCGCCAGGAGCGGGGCCGCGCGCTCGAGGAGCTCGATCTGCTCCGGATCGAGTCCGGCGAGCCGGGAGGACATCCACAGGTCGCGGCGGCCGCGGATCGTGGCGAGCTCGGCGATCCCCTGCGCGGTGAGCTGGAGGATGACCTGGCGCCCGTCGCTCGGGTGCGGCGCCCGCCGGATGAAGCCCGCTGCCTCGAGGGCGGCGATCGTGCGGCTCATGCTCGGCGCGGACACGCGCTCGAGCTGGGCGAGATCGCCCGGTGTCGCCGACTGCTCGGGCGACTGCTCGAGCCGGGCGAGCGCGCTGAACTGGTGCGGCGGCAGCTGGTCCGCCGCGGACTCGAAGCGCACGCGCCGGCTGATTCGCATGCAGCTGAGGCGGAGGTCTGCGGCGAGTCGACCGATCGCGACCGGATCGAGAGAGGTGTCGAAGGAGGGCGCGAACGGTGGATCGGGTGACGGGTCGACCGGTGCGTCGGCGGGGTCGCGGTGCACGTCGAGGCGGAAGTCGAGCTCAGCGGGTGTGGACTCACTGCGGTCCGGCGGACCGGGTTCGGGAGGGCGGTCCGTCACGGGCGTCTCCTCTCGTGCGGCCAGGCGCGCTGCCCGGCCGGTCGGGACAACTCCTTAGCTTAGCTAATTATTTCCTGGCGTCCACCGAACCTGCCTTGAACTGCGCATCCGTCGCGCCTAGGGTCGAATGCACCAGCTTGATGAGGCGACGAGACCCTCTCGGCGCTCAGCCCCGGACCCCGGCTCCCTGCTGCGAAGGGAAGAACCGATGTCCAGACTCGTAGCCCATCCCCCTGACCTCGCTCGCCTCGGCCCTCGCGATCCCGCTGTCCTTGCAGCCGATGCCCTCGAGCCCCAACACACCGAGCACCAAGACACCGAGCGCCAAGACCTTGCACCGGAGGACCTCGCACCGGAGGTCGCCGACCGGCTCCCCAGGTGGCGCCGCCGCCTCTGCGACGACCTGATGCGCCCCTCGCACAGCGAGCGCATGAAGCGCGGCGCAGCGCACGAGGATCTTCGGGACTTCGCGGACGACATCGCGCACGAGCAGATCGAAGTCCTCGCGCACCAGCTCCTCGGAGGCGACCTGTCGCTGTGGGCCAGTGCCCGGGGCGACGCCGATCGGGCCGCTGCGCTGCGGGCCATCGAGTGCGACCTCCTCGCGCATGTGCACCACGAGGTGGAGGTCGCCCGCGCCCGTATCCTGCAGGCGACCCTGCCGGCGCAGCACCGCCGGCCCCCGCGACATCTGCAGCCCGCCCCGCACCTCACCGGCGACGCCGACGAGAGACCCGCAGCCGTCGAAGATGCGCGCCCGTGATCACGACCCGCACCCCGACCTGCGCCCGCCCGGCGCTACGCACCCACCGCACCGGGTCCTCGTGCCGTGCTCAGGAGCCACCGCGCCGCGCGCGGCTCGACGAGGGATCCCGAGGGGGACGCATGGCCGAAGCCGACCGCACTCACATCAGGGCGGGGCGACAACGGGTGCTGGCCTCGCTCGTCGCCGCGGCCGAGGCGGACCTGCGCCAGGTCGGGGCGAGCGGTGTCAACGTCACGCTCGCGGCCCACGGCCAGCTCGTGCAACTCGCCTACAGCTCCGGGGTTCTGGCCCGCGACCTCTACGAGATCCAGCGGACGCTCGGTGAGGGGCCGACGCTCGTCGCGGTGGCCCGGGGCGTGCCGATCGTCGCCACCCTCACCGACGACACCCACGACCGCTGGATCGCCTTCGGCCGCGCAGCACGCGCCCACGGGATCGACCGGGTCTACGCGATCCCCCAGGGCACCGGCGGCGTGCGCATCGGGGCGCTCACCGTCCACGTCGGTCCGACCGGGCGCGTCGGCGCGGACCGGGCCGACAGTGCGGACCCGGCCGGCGGCGCGGACCCGGCCGGCGGCGCGCAGCTCGCGTCGTCGGCGCCCACCGACACGCCGGCGCCACCCGGCGACGCGCAGCTCGCGGGGCTCCTGCGGCTGGCCGATCGCCTCCTCCTGGCACTGCTCGCTCCCCCGAACGCGCCGGCCGACGCTGCGCGCACCGGAGTCTTCACGACGGTGACCCACCAGGCGGCCGGCATGGTGAGCGTGCAGCTCGGCATCCCGATCGCCGATGCCGTCGTCACCCTGCAGGCAGAGGCCTTCGGCTCCGGCCGGGACCTCGTGGCCGTCTCCCGCGATGTCGTCACCCGGCGACTGCGCTTCGACCCCGACGACACTCCCGATGAGGAGAGGGGGACTCTCGATGACCACTGACCCCAGCACGCAACTCTTGACCCGCATCATCGGGCTCGTCGACACGATGATCGCGCCATTCGACCTCGTCGAGCTGATGGACGAACTCGTGCGCTCCTGCCTCGAGCTCGTGCCCGCCGACTCGGCCGGGATCCTCCTGAGCGACATGCGCGGCGGCCTGCAGATCCTCGCCAGCTCGACCCAGGACATGCACCACCTCGAGCTGCTCGAGCTGCAGCACGAGGAGGGACCCTGCTTCGAGTCGTTCCGGCTCGGCACCCTCGCCCGGGTCGAGGACCTGTCGGGCGCGACGACCCGATGGCCCACCTTCGCGCCCGCGGCGCTCGCCGACGGGCGTCACCGCGGTCTACGCGATCCCCATGACCCTGCGGGAGCACCGCCTCGGCGCGCTCAATCTCTTCTGCACCCAGGGACGCACCCTCGACGCCGAGCATCTGCGGATCGCGCAGGTGCTCTCGAGCATGGCCACGATCGCCGTCCTCAACCAGCGGTCATTCCGGGAGCAGGAGATCCTCACCCAGCAGCTCCAGGCCGCGCTCTCCTCGCGGGTGCTCATCGAACAGGCCAAGGGGATCCTCGCGGAGCGCGAGCGCCGCGAAATGGACCGGGCCTTCGACCTCCTGCGACGCACCGCACGGTCGCAGCGCCGACTCCTGTCCGACGTCGCCGCCGACCTGGTCGGCGGGCAGTGGCGCATCGGCGACCCCCCGCCGACCGGCGAGCGCGTGGAGCGCAGGGCTCGTGACGACCGTGACGCCGCGTCGGACACCGGGGCTACCCGCGCCTCGAGCGGGCGCTCGGCGCGCGACGCGGACCCCCGGCCTCGACGCCGCCGCTACGGGCCTCGCGGCCCGGGCGAGCGCTAGTCGGGCCGGGCGAGCGACTCCCGACGCGCTCGACACGGCGCTACGCCTGAGGCTCAGGGGGCCTCAGGCGTAGCGGGTGGCGGAGGACATCGCCGCGCGCTCGGCGTGCAGGTGCCGGCTCACCGCCCGCTCGCGCAGGAAGAGGGCGAGCAGCTCCGGCTCGGCACCCGGCTCGCGCGGCCACGTCTCGTCGGCGGGGAGGCGCTCGCGGATCTGGTCTTCGATCAGGACCAGCTCGGTGAGCAGCTCGCGCTCGGAGAGATCGCTGAGGGACCCGAAGGGGCTGGAGGGGTTCATGGCATCAACCGTGGAGACATCCGGTGCGGCCTCGAGGAGATCGACGAGGCGGGACGAGACAGCAGACATACGACAGCTCCTAGCTGTGCGCCTGCCAGTGGCTTGGGCAGATCGATTCGGTGCCGCGACGATCGTGGCAGCTGCCAACCATCGGATGCGGCGAGCGCCACAGGATCGGAACGGATCGGACCCTGACCAGCGCGTTCGGACACCTGCAGCCTAAACGCCCACTCACGCCGTGACAATACGTAATTCCTCGGATGTCAGCGGGATTCGGCGCCATGAGAAGCCCCGAGTCGGCGCGGGCGCGAGCCCCGCCACGGCCTCGAATCAGCCGACGCCGAGGAGGGAGCGGATCGGCTCGATCGTGAAGTAGATGACGAAGAGCACGGAGATGAGCCACATGAGCGGGTGCAGCTCGCGGGCGCGCCCCCGGGCGATCCGGATCACCGTGTAGGTGACGAAGCCCGCGCCGATCCCGGCGGTGATCGAGTAGGTGAACGGCATGAGGACGATCGTGAGGAAGGCCGGGATCGCGATGTCGATGTCGTGCCAGTCGATGCCGGTGACCTGCTGCATCATGAGGAAGCCGACGATGACGAGGGCCGGGGTCGCTGCCTCGTGGGGCACGATCGCGACCAGCGGCGCGAGGAACGTCGCGACGAGGAAGAGCAGGCCGGTGACGACGGAGGCGAAGCCCGTGCGGGCGCCCTCGCCGACGCCGGAGGCCGACTCGATGTAGGCGGTGTTGCTGCTCACGCTCGCCGCGCCGCCCGCGACGGCCGCGAGGGAGTCGACGACGAGGATCCGGCGGGTGTTCGGCGGGTTGCCCTCCTCATCGAGCAGGTCGGCTTCCGCGCCGATGGCGACCATCGTGCCCATCGTGTCGAAGAAGTCCGCGAGCATGAGCGTGAAGACGAGCAGGCTCGCCGCGACGATGCCGATCTTGGAGAACGAGCCGAGCAGGTTGAACTGCCCGAGCAGCCCGAAGTCGGGGGCGGCGAAGATCTGGCTCGGGATCGTCGGCACGTTGAGGCCCCAGCCCGTCGGGTTGACGACCTTGCCCGTCGCGTCGGTCTGCGAGCCCGGGTGCACGAGCGCCTCGACGGCGATCGCGAGCAGGGTGCCACCGACGATGCCGTAGAGGATCGCGCCCGAGACCTTCTTCACCATCATGACGATCATCGCCAACAGCACGACGACGAAGACGAGGGTCGGCCAACCGGCGAGGAAGCCGCCGACCCCGAGCTCGACCGGCGTCGCCGGGGCCTTGCGGACGATGCCCGCGTCGAACAGCCCGATGAGCGTGATGAAGAGCCCGATACCGACGCTGATCGCCGTCTTGAGCTGGGCCGGGATCGCGTGGAAGACCGCTTCTCGGAAGCCGGTGAGCACGAGCAGGAGGATGATGATGCCCTCGATGACGACGAGCCCCATCGCGTCGGCCCACGTCATCTGCGGCAGCCCGGCGATCCCGAAGGCGACGAAGGCGTTGAGCCCCAGCCCGGTGGCCAACGCGAGGGGGAAGTTCGCGAAGACGCCCATGAAGATCGTCATGAGGCCCGCGACGAGCGCTGTGCCCGAGGCGACGAGCGCGAGGTTCGGCGCCGAGCCACCCCCGAGGAAGGCGCCGGTGCCGTCCTGCACCGTCCCGATGATGAGCGGGTTGAGCACGATGATGTAGCCCATCGTGAAAAACGTCGCGAACCCGCCGCGGATCTCGCGGGCGAGCGTCGACCCGCGCTCGGTGATGTGGAAGTAGCCGTCGAGACCCGTGGCGCGGCGGGGAGGGGCAGTCGTGGACATGATGAGGATCGTAGGCGGCGCCACCGGCAAGCTCGAACGCGCCACCGCCTCGTGGACGGCCCCCGCAGCCACCCCGACCGGGCCCCCTACCGAAACGGGGCGCAGGTCAGGTGGATCCGGCCCTAGGGGACGAGCTCGACGTCGTGCAGATCGTCGACGATCGGGCCGTCGGCGCGTCGCTCCGGGGCGGCCTCGACGTCGGTCTCGCTGTGCGCGCCGCACCCGTGGTCGAGGCTGACGACCCGGCCGTCCGAGGGCGACCAGGCGTTCGCGCAGACCCCGAAGGTGCGCCGCAGCGCGCCGGCGAGGGGCAGGTAGAAGCCGCAGCTGGAGCAGGGCGCGGTCGCCTGCTGCGCCGCGGGCGCCTCCGGCCCCCAGTCGCCGTTGTACCAGCGCTGGGCCGCGCTCTCACGGCCCTCGGCGGACAGGACGCGCGGGCGGCCCAGGCCGAGCTCCCACAGCGCCATCGCGTCGACGTCCTCCTCGCCCGTCGCCTCGAAGCCGGGCTCGAGGAGCGGGTCGGCCTCGCGATAGGGCAGCACGTCGCCTGGGCCGACGTCGCCGGGGGCGATGCGCTGGGCGTAGGGCAGCCACTCCGGGGAGAGGATCGCGTCGGCGCCCGGCAGGAGGTGCGTCTCGCAGATCGTCACCTTCTTGCTCCGCGCGACGCGGGTCACGGTGACGGCCCAGCGCCAACCGCGGTAGGCCCGGGCGGTGCACGCGAAGGAGTGCGTCGCGAGGCGCTCGCCCTCCATCGTCATGCCGAGGTGCTCCCCGACCGTGCCGGGCTCGGCGATGCCGGCGGCAGCGGCGCGCGCCTCCTCCACGGCATCGGCGAGGGTGGCGTCGAGGCGAGGTGCTCGCGTGGCAGCGGCCATACTCATCAAGCTCCGTCGAGGTCCGCGGCGACGGCGCGCAGCACGGCCGCCACCTTCGGATCCGGGTAGTGGCCGCGTCGCAGCTGGTTGGAGACACCGTCGAGCAGCTTGATGAGGTCCTCGACGATGATCGTCATGTCCTCGGCCGACTTGCGGTGCTTGGCGTGCTGGGCCGCCGCCACGGAGGCGGGGGCGTCGAGGATCTTGACCTGCATCGCCTGGACGCCGCGGCGCCCCTGGGCGATCCCGAACTCGACCCGGGTGCCGGCCTTGAGCGTCGTGACGTCACCGGGCAGGGCGTTGGCGTGCAGGAAGACGTCCGCCCCCTCGTCGTCGGAGACGAAGCCGAAGCCCTTCTCCGCGTCGTACCACTTGACCTTGCCTGTGGGCACCCTGCTCGCCTTCTTCTTCTCTCCACGCCGAACCGGCCCTGGGACAGGGCGCGCGGACGGACCGTCGGGTGGGCACGCGTGCTCGCGGCCCACCTCCAAGGCTAACCGCTAGGGCGCTCGCCCGTCGCCGCCAAGGTGGCCAGGACGCCCTGGCGCAGCATGACGGTGTCGACACCGGCGACGACGAAGGCGCAGCCGGCCTCGAACCACCCGCTGACGGCCTCCGGGCGGGCGCTCATCACCCCGGTCGCGATGCCGTGGCGACGCGTCGCGGCGACGACGCGGTCGACCGCCTCGAGGACCTGCGGGTGCTCGGGCTCACCCACGTGCCCCAGCGACGCCGACAGGTCGTAGGCCCCGACGAAGACCGCGTCGACGCCGGGCACGCCCGCGATGGCCTCGATGTCGGCCAGCGCCGCGGCGTCCTCGCACATGACGATGCACGCGGAGTCGGCGTCGGCGCTGCGCAGGTAGTCGGGGCGGGCGCCGTAGTGCGCGGCGGCGACGGCGCCGTGCACCGAGCGCGAGCCGGTCGGGGGGAACCGGCAGGCGGCGACGGCCTGCGCGGCCTGGGCCGCGTCGCCGACGTGCGGGACGAGCACCCCGTCGGCGCCCGCGTCGAGGGCCGCGCCGATCGCCTGGGCGCGCAGCTCGGGCACGCGGACGACGACATCGAGCCCGACCCCGTGGGCGGCGGCGATGAGCCCCGGCAGGTCGGCAGGGTCGAAGACCCCGTGCTCGCCGTCGAGGATGACGAGGTCGTAGCCGCTGTAGCCGACGATCTGCACGACCTCCAGCCGCGGGATCGACACGAAGGCGGCGATGCGACGCGCACCGGGCTCGGCCAGCGCGGCCCGTAGGCCGCTCAGCGGGAGCTGGTCAGACCCCATGCGGCACTCCATTCGTCTCCGGGTGACAGCAGGATGAGGCCTTCGCCGGTGCGCAGGGCGTCGGGCCCGCACGTCATCGGCTCCAGGGCGACGCCGGTGCGGCGCCGGGCCGGCTCGGGCAGGCCGCCGCCGGTGAAGATCTGCGCCCAGGGGTAGTGCTCCGCCGGCGCCCACAGGGTGCTCGTGCGCCCGGTGCTCGGATCGGTGACGTGGGCGCGCCAGCGGCCGTCGGCGTCGGCCGCCATCGCCGTGTAGGCCAGGTCGAGGTCGCGCTCGCCCAGCAGCTGTCCGCCCAGGTGCGTCACGTCATCGACGTCGGCGGTCGACTCCGCGAGCGTCGCGCCCGCGGGCAGGAGCCGGTCGTCGTCGACGAGCAGCCGATGCGCGCCGGGCAGGGTGATCTCGGCGTCGTCGACCCGCGCCTCCCCGGCGGTGACATAGGGGTGGGCGCTGTAGCCGAACGGCGCGCGCGCCCGCTGTCCGCCGCTGCGGGACGTCTCGTTGCGGACCCACGGCGTGACGGTCAGGCCGTCGTCGCTCAGGGCGTAGGTGACCCGGCAGCGCAGGGTCCAGGCCCAGCCGGGCTGCGGGTAGAGGACCGTCTCGCACGTGACGCGCGCGGCCTCGACCTCGACCGCGTCCCACGGCTGCCAGCACAGCAGCCCGTGCAGGGCGTTGCCGCGCTCGGGCTCGGTGAGGGCGAGGACGTGCTCGACCTCGTCGCGCACGTAGCGGCCGTCGCCGACCCGGTTCGGCCACGGCATGAGCTGCTTGCCGCGATAGGCGGGGCACACCTCGTCGGCGGCGAACCCGCTGATCACCGGCGCGCCGTCGACGTCGTAGGTCCGCAGCGTCGCCCCGACCGAGACGATCCGCGCCTCGTGGGCGCGCCCGTCGGAGCCGGTGTGGCGGATGACCCACTCGGGGCCGGAGGGCCCGGTGGCCGGCTGCGGCTCGCGCTGGGGGGTGCCCTGGTCCGCCTCGCTCACTTGCTGCCCTCGAGCCCGAGGATCTCGACCGCGTCGGCGCGCATCGCGACCTTGCGGATCTTGCCCGTCACCGTCATCGGGAAGCTGTCGACGACATGCACGTAGCGCGGGATCTTGTAGTGCGCGAGCTTGCCGCTGCAGAACTCGCGGATCGCCGCGGTGTCGAGCCCCTCGACCCCCGGCTTGGCGATGATCCAGGCCATGAGCTCCTCGCCGTACTTCTCGTCGGGCACGCCGATGACCTGCACGTCCGCGACGCCGGGGTGGCCGTAGAGGAACTCCTCGATCTCGCGGGGATAGATGTTCTCCCCGCCGCGGATCACCATGTCCTTGATCCGCCCCACGATCGAGCAGTAGCCCGCGTCGTCCATCGTCGCCAGATCCCCGGTGTGCATCCAGCGAGCCGCGTCGATCGCCTCGTCGGTCTTGTCGTCCTGCTCCCAGTAGCCGAGCATCACCGAGTAGCCGCGGGTGCACAGCTCGCCCGCCTGGCCGCGCGGCACGGGCCGCCCGGTCACCGGGTCGACGACCTTGACCTCGAGGTGGGGCATGACCCGCCCGACCGTCTCGGTGCGCCGCGCGAGATCGTCGTCGCTGCGCGTCATCGTCGAGACCGGCGAGGTCTCGGTCATGCCGTAACAGATCGCGACCTCGCGCATGCCCATCTTGTCGATGACCTGCTTCATCACCTCGACGGGGCACGGTGAGCCGGCCATGATCCCGGTCCGCAGCGTCGAGACGTCGTAGTCGGCGAAGTCGGCGAGCCCGAGCTCGGCGATGAACATCGTCGGGACGCCGTAGAGGCTGCTGCCCCGCTCCTGCGCGACCGCCCGCAGCGTCGCGGCGGCCTCGAAGCTCGGCCCCGGGATGATCATGCAGGCGCCGTGCGAGGTCGCCGCGAGATTGCCCATGACCATGCCGAAGCAGTGGTAGAAGGGCACCGGGATGCAGATCCGGTCCTCTTCGGTGTACCCGCACAGCTCCCCGACGAAGTAGCCGTTGTTGAGGATGTTGTGGTGGCTCAGCGTCGCGCCTTTGGGGAATCCCGTCGTCCCCGAGGTGTATTGGATGTTGATCGGGTCGTCGGCGGCGAGCTGGGCGCTGCGGCTGCGCAGGGTCTCATCGTCGATCCCGGCGCCCGAGGCGACGAGCTCATCCCACCCGGGCTCGCCGATGTAGACGACCTCGCGCAGGCCGGGGCACTCGCCGCGGACCGACTCGACCATCGAGCGGTAGTCGCTGCTCTTGTGCTTCACCGCCGACACGAGCATCCGCAGCCCGGATTGCTGGGCGACGTAGGTGAGCTCGTGGGAGCGGTAGGCGGGGTTGACGTTGACGAGGATCGCCCCGACGCGCGCCGTCGCATACTGCAGCAGCGTCCACTCGGGGCAGTTCGGCGCCCAGATCCCGACCCGGTCGCCGATCTCGATGCCGGCCGCGAGCAGGCCCTTGGCGAGGGCGTCGACGTCGGCGTCCAACTGCGCGTAGGTCCACCGGCGGCCGCTGGGGACGTCGACGAGCGCCTCGCGATCGCCGAATCGCGCGACCGTCGCCGCGAGGTTGTCACCGATCGTCTCGCCGAGCAGCGGCACCTCGCTCGTCCCGCTGGCGTAGGAGAGGTCTCCTGGCGTCGCGGCTTGCGGTGACGACTCGGACGTGGGCATCGGACCTCCTGGCGACATCGGACAGGTGAACTCCCGTCATCCTCGCAGCGGCGTCGGGGGCTGTCGAGCGGTTCGGCCGTGATCGGTGCAGGTCATCCAGGGTGGTGTGCCGGGGGCCCGGCCGGTGCCCCACGGGTCTCGCGAGCCGTGCCCCCGAGTCGTGGGGACGACCTCGTGCAGGCGGGGAGCCGGTAGCGTAGAGAGAGTGCCCGCACCCTCCGATCCGGCCCCGGCCGTCCGCAGCCTCGCGGATGACCTGCGCGGTCGCTCGGACGAGGAGCTAGCCGACCTCCTCCTGGCCCGCCCCGATCTGGCCCGGCCCTCCCCCGCCGATCTCACCTCGCTCGCCGCGCGAGCGGTGACCCGCGCCGCGCTGTCACGGGCCCTGGACGCCCTCGACACCGCCCACCTGCAGGTGCTCGAGGGACTCGCCGTGCTCGGCGGCGTGCCGACCGACGATCTCGCGCCGCTCGCGCAGCTCATGGGGAGCACGCCGAGCGCCCTCGAGCCGCTCGTCGAGCGCTTGTGGCGCCTCGCGCTCCTGTGGCGGGCCCGGGCGTGGCACGTGCCGCGCCCGGTCGTCGACCTCCTCGGGCCCTATGTCGCCGGGCTCGCCGCAGCGCCCGCGGGATCATCGTCGGGATCGGGATCGGGATCGGACGACGCGTCGGCCGCGCGGATCGACGCGGCGCTCGCCGGACTCGATCCCACGGAGCGCGCGGTGCTCGACCGCCTCACCTGGGGGCCGCCGCTGGGCCGCCTGCCGAGCACCGGCGTCGCGGCCGACGCGTCCCGGCGGCTCCTGGCGGCCGGGCTCCTCGTCTCCGCCGGCGACGCGAGCGGCCAGGTGCTCCTGCCGCGCGAGGTCGCCCTGCGCCTGCGTGGCGGGAGGCTGCATTCCCGCTTCGCGGTGACGCCGCCGGAGCCGACCGGTCGCGCCGTCCCCGCCGGCCAGGTCGGCACCGCCGCGGGCGGGCAGGCCGTCCACCTGCTCACCCTCGTCGAGGAGCTCGTGACCCGCTGGGGCGAGCAGCCCCCGCGGGTCCTGCGGGGCGGGGGCCTGTCGGTGCGCGACCTCAAGGCCGTCGCCACGGCGCTCGACGTGCCGATCGAGGAGGCGGCCTTCGTCGTCGAGCTCGCTCGCGACGCCGGACTCGTCGCCGACGACGGCACGATCGACCCGGCCTGGACGCCGACGCCCGAATACGACGCGTGGATCGAGCGCCCGACGAGTCGGCGGTGGCTCGCCCTCGCGCGGGCCTGGCTCGGCTCGCTGCGCGCGCCGCACCGCGTCGGCACCCGGGTCGAGGGCCTGTCGAGCCCGATCAACGCCCTGTCCGACGCGGCCGCGTGGCCACGCCTGCGCGTCCTGCGCCGCGAGATCCTCACCGAGCTCGCCGACCTCGCGCAGGCCCACGGCGACCTCTCCCCTAGCGTGGACGGCCTCGTCGAGCGGCTCGAGTGGCGCCATCCGCTGCGCCCCGACGGGCTGATGCGCGAGGCGGTCGGCGCGACGCTCGCGGCCGCCGAGCTCATCGGCGTCACCGGCCGCGGCATCCTCTCGCCCGCGGGGATCGCCCTGCTCCGGGCCGGCCGCGAGGAGGGGGGCGACGACGAGGCGATCCTCGCCGCCGTCGCGGCGCAGCTGCCCGAGCCCGTCGACCACGTCCTCCTCCAGGCCGACCTCACCGCCGTCGTCCCCGGGCCGCCCGGGCCGCACCTCGGTGCCCTGCTGCGGGTCGCCGCCGAGCAGGAATCGCGCGGCGGCGCCTCGGTCTACCGGTTCACCCCCGACAGTGTGCGCCGGGCCCTGGACACCGGGTGGGGCAGCGAGGAGCTCCTCGCCCGACTGGCGCAGATCAGCTCGACCCCGCTGCCCCAGCCGCTCACCTATCTCGTGAGCGACGTCGCGCGGCGGCACGGCCTCCTGCGGGTCGGGGCGGTCTCCTCGGTCGTGCGCAGCGACGACACCGCGGCGCTCGATGCGCTCCTGGCCCGCCGGGAGTGTGCCCCGCTCCAGCTGCGGCGCCTCGCCCCGACGGTGCTGGCCTCCCCGGCGCCGCCGGGCACGCTCCTGCAGATCCTGCGCGAGATCGGGGTCGCGCCGGTGCTCGAGGGCCCCGACGGCGGTGTCGTCGTCGCGCGCCAGGAGCCGGCGCGGGCGACGTCCGCGCGGCGCAGCGCGCCCCCGGTCCTGCACAGCGAGATCGACGCCGACCTCGCCCGCGGGCTCGTCCGCTCGATGCGCGAGGGGCAGCGCGCCCGCGACGACGCCGACGTGCTCCAGCAGGACGGCGACGGTCCGCGGGTGCCGCCCGGCGATCCGGCGATGGTCATGGCGCTGGTCCGCGACGCGATCTCGCGGCGCGGCTCCCTGTGGATCGGCCTGGCCGATTCGACCGGCACGACCCGGCGCCTGCGCCTGACCCCTGCCCGGGTCGACGGCGGGAGGATCCACGGCGACGTCGAGGGCCGCGAGGGCGCCCAGGTGCTCTCGCTGCACCGCATCACCGGAGCGGTGCCTGCCTAGGCGAACGCATCCGGACGAATCGGGCTGAACCGCCGTTCGCCAGGCGAGACAAATCGGGCGCGACTAGGGTAAAGGGGTGCTCAGCCTCCGGTGCGTCGTGATCGACACCACCGACCCTGCGGCGCTCGCCGCCTTCTGGTCGGCGGCGTTGCACGCCCCCGTGCGCCACGACTGGGGCGAGTACATCGCCCTCGCCTCGGACCCGCAGATGTCCTTCCAGTCCGTCGGACGACCCACCGAGGGCAAGAACCGTCTCCACGTCGACCTGCAGGTCGACGGCGCCGCCGACGCCGAGGCCGAGATCGCCCGACTCATCGGGCTCGGCGCCGTGCGCGTCGCCTCCGTGCAGATGCGCGGGGTCTCCTGGGTCGTCCTCGCCGACCCCGACGGCAACGAGTTCTGCGTCTTCACCGAGTTCGTCCCCGAGATCATCTGAGCCTCGTCGAAGCGCCCGTCGACGGCAGTGCCGATCGCCATGCCGGCCGCCGGCGACCGGCCTCGACCGGCGTGTTCGCCGGCTACCAGATGCGGACCCGCTCGCTCGGCTCGAGCCACAGGCCGTCACCAGGAGCGACGTCGAAGGCCTCGTGGAACTCGACGAGATTGCGGACGATGTTGGCGCGCAGGTCCATCGGCGAGTGCGGATCGAGGGCGAGCAGCCGCTTGGCCTCCTCCGGGCGCGTCTTGCCGCGCCACCCCTGCGCCCACCCGGCAAAGAAGCGCTGGTCACCGGTCAGCCCGTCGATGACCGGTGCCTCTTGCCCGTCGAGCGCGATCCGATAGGCCAGATGGGCGATCGTCACGCCGCCCAGGTCGCCGATGTTCTCCCCGACCGTCAGCTCACCGTTGACCTTCTCCTCCGGCAGGTCCCGCCCGGCGAGGTCGTTGTACTGCGCGATGAGCGCCCCGGCGAGGGCGTCGAAGGCGGTGCGGTCGTCGGCCGTCCACCAGTCGACGAGCTCGCCGTCACCGTCGTAACGCGACCCCTGGTCGTCGAAGCCGTGCCCGATCTCGTGGCCGATGACCGAGCCGATCGCCCCGTAGTTCACCGCGTCGTCGGCCGCTGCGTCGAAGAACGGCGGCTGGAGGATCGCGGCGGGGAAGACGATCTCGTTCATCCCCGGGTTGTAGTAGGCGTTGACCGTCTGCGGGCTCATGAACCACTCGTCGCGATCGACGGGCCCGCCCAGCTTGGCCCAGTCGCGGTCGGTCTCGAAGGCGTAGCCCCGGCGGACGTTGCCGACGAGGTCCTCGGGGTCGACGTGCAATCCCGAATAGTCGCGCCAGCGGTCGGGGTAGCCGATCTTCGGCGTGAACTTCGCGAGCTTCTCCAGGGCCTTCTCGCGCGTCTGCGGCGACATCCACGCCAGCTCGGCGATGTCGCGGCGGTAGGCCTCGACGAGGTTCGCGACGAGGACCTGCATCCGCTCCTTGGCCTGCGGCGCGAAGTGTCGCTGCACGTAGAGCTGACCGGTCGCCTCCCCCGCGAGGGAGTCGACGAGGCCGATCCCCCGCCGCCAGCGCTCCCGCAGCTGGGGCGTGCCCGACAGGGTGCGCCCGAAGAAGTCGAAGTCCTCCTCGACGAAGGCGTCGGAGAGGAAGGGGGCCCGCGCCGAGACGACATGCCAGCGCGCCCAGCTCTGCCAGTCGGCGTGGGGGGCGTCGCGCACGACATCCGACAGCGCCTGCACGAAGCTCGGCATGCCGACGACGCACGGGTCGAGCGCGTCGGCCGGCGCACCGAGACCCTCGCGCCAGGCATCCCACGGGATTGCCGGGGCAAGCTCCCCGAGCTCGGCGCGGCTCACCATCGTGTACTTCTTCACCGCATCGCGCGTCGCGACGCGATCCCAGTGCGCGGCGGCGATCCGGGTCTCCAGCTCCATGACGGTGCGGGCCGCCTGCGCCGGGTCGGGCAGCCCGGCGAGGGCCAGCATCCGCTCGATGTGCGCGACGTAGGCCTCCCGGATCGCCGCGTACTGCTCCTCGCGGTAGTACGCCTCGTCCGGCAGCCCGAGCCCCGCCTGGTAGAGGTAGGTGATGTAGCGGTCCGAGGCGCGCTTGTCGGTGTTGACGTAGGCCACGACCGGGCTCGCGACGCCCTCGCGCATGAGCTGCCCGAAGAGCCGCCACAGCGACTCGGTATCGGCCGCCGCATCGATCTGCGCGAGCTCGGCGCGGATCGGCTCGACCCCCAACTCCTGCACGCGCTCGGTGTCCATGAACGAGCCGTAGAGCGAGCCGACGAGCTCACGTAGCTGCGCCTGGGTCCCGCTCCCGCCCTCGGCGGGAGCCGCGGACTCGTCGGCCACGACCTGGCTCGCCTCTTCGAGCAGGTCGCGCACGTGCTCCTGGGACTGGTCGCGCAGCTGGTCGAAGGTGCCGTACCGGCCCTTGTCGGCAGGGATCTGCGTCTCGCGGACCCACGTGCCGTTGACGAAACCGAAGAGGTCGTCCTGCGGTCGGACCCCGGAGTCCATCCCGGCCGTGTCGATCCCGGAGCACGGCTGCGTCGTCGGCCCGGGTGTCGGCTCCGTCGTCGGCTTCGTCTGCGGTGTGTCGGCAGTGCTCATGAGTGGTGCGTCCCCTTCGTCGCAGGTGTTCCTCCAACCCTAACGAGAGGGTCCGACAAGAGTTCGCCGCTCCGGCTGCGGCGACGGCTCGGACGCCCCAGCCCCACTATCGAGCGCCTCCCCTTCGGCAGGACCTCCCCTTCGGCAGGACCTCCCCTTCGTCCGGACACCTCCAGCAAGGTCCAGACACCTCCCACACGAGGTGTCCGGTCAGAAGAGGAGGAGTCCAGTCGCGGAGGAGTTGCCCAGGAGCAGGTGCCTAGACCGACGGGAGGTGCCCAGTCGACGAAGAGGCGCCCCGTCCGCCCGAGTCGCCCCGTCCGTTCCCCGGCCAGGCACGGCCCGACGCGCCACCTGATCCGATCGCCGATCGTCGTGCGGCTCAGCGCAGTTCGAGCTTGAATCCGGTGTGGCTCGCGACGAAGCCGAGGTGCTCGTAGAAGCGGTGCGCGTTGCCCCGGCTCGCGTCGGAGGTGAGCTGGACGAGCCCGGCGCCCCGCTCCTTCGCGGTGCGCAGCGCCCAGCCGAGCAGGGCCTCGCCGATCCCCTTGCCGCGCAGGGTCGACAGGGTGCGCACCCCCTCGATCTGGGCGCGCGTCGTGCCTCGCCGGGTGAGGCTGGGGATGAGGCTGAGTTGGAGCGTGCCGACGACCTGCCCGCCGAGCTCGGCGACGACCTGGATCTGGTGCGGATCGGCGGTCATCCGGGCGAACGCGGCGGCATAGGGCGCGAGGTCGCCGCCCTCGCGGCGCGCGGCGAGCGGGTCGTCGGCCAGGAGATCGACGATCGCCGCGAGATCCTCGATGCGCGCCTCGCGCACGGTGATCGCCGGCGGCTCCGGGGGCGCTTCGCCACCACGCTCCGGGCCATCGACCGCACCGACGGGCGCACCGAAGCCGTTGGTCGGCATCCCGTTCGTCATACGGAGTCGGCGAGCGCCGTGACGACCCGCGAGGGCGAGGGACGCCCGAGCCGACCGGACATCCACACGCTCGTCGCGACGAGCTTCTTGAGATCCACACCGTTCTCAACCCCGAGCCCGTCGAGGGCCCAGACGAGATCCTCGGTCGCGAGGTTGCCCGTCGCGGACTTGGCGTAGGGGCAGCCGCCCAGACCGCCGGCCGATGAGTCGACGACCGTGACGCCGCAGCGGATCGCGGCGAGCGTGTTGGCCAGCGCCTGGCCGTAGGTGTCGTGGAAGTGCACGCCGATCCGGTCGACCCCGATCCCGGCGTCGCCGATGGCCTCGAGGAGCCGCTGCACGTGTCCTGTCGTCGCGACGCCGATCGTGTCGCCGAGCGACAGCTCGTCGCAGCCCAGATCCATGAGCCGCCGGCAGGCGTCGACGACCTGGGAGATCGGCACGTCGCCCTCCCACGGGTCGCCGAAGCACATCGAGACGTAGGCGCGCACCCCCGCGCCGGCGTCGCGCGCCCGGTCGACGACGGGCCGGAACATGTCGACGGACTCGGCGACGGTGCGGTTGAGGTTGTTGCGAGCGAAGCTCTCGGTCGCGCTCCCGAAGATCGCGACCGCCTTGACGCCCAGACCCAGCGCGCGGTCCAGTCCGCGCTCGTTGGGCACGAGGACCGGGCGGTTGCGCCCGCGGCCGAGGTCACCGAGGTTGTCGAGCAGCTCCTCGGCGTCGGCGAGCTGCGGGACCCACTTCGGGGAGACGAACGAGGTGACCTCGATCGTGTCGAGCCCGGCATCGGCGAGCATGCGGACGAACTCCGCCTTGTCCTGCACCGGCACGATCTGCTTCTCGTTCTGCAGCCCGTCGCGGACGCCGACCTCGTAGATCCGCACGCGTTCCGGCAGGCCCTCGACCCGCTCGACCTGCGGACGTCGCATGACCCCTCCTATCTCGGGTGCCGACAGCACCGGTCAGCTGCCGCCGGCCACCGACAGTAGCAACCCGGCCCCGCCGACGACGACCATTGCCGCCAGCGCGGCCCAGAGCGTCTTCGGCGTGCTCTGCTTCATCCCCGGCACGTAGCGCGTCGCGTCCTCGACCCAGCGCTGCCAGATGTGCCCGAGCAGGAGGGAGAGGGCGAGGAGGCCGAGCCGCACGGGGCCCCCGAGGTGGCCCAGCAGCCCCTCGGTGAGGAGGATGAGCGGCCAGTGCCACAGGTAGACCGAGTAGGAGATGAGGCCGAGCCACTGCGTGGGCCGCCAGGCGACGATCCGATCCAGCGGTGAGCCCGGGCGCGCGGCACCGGCGAGGATGACGAGAGCGGCGCCGAGCACGGCCGGCAGGGCGAGCGGCGCGGGGAAGGCGGCGCCGCCGGGCAGGACGCCGGGCCCGGGCATGACGTCGGGCAGGACGAGCATGAGCGAGCCGGGCAGGATGAGCACGAGCCCGAGCCAGCGCATCCACGTCGCGGCCCGCGGAGTCGGCGCCCAGCGCCGCAGGAGGAGCGCGACGAGACCGCCGGCGGCGAACTCCCAGACGCGGGTGATCGTGATGAAGTAGGCGACCGGGTAGTCACGCCAGGTCCACACGAGGGCGACGACGAACGAGACGACCGAGAGCGCGATGAGCGCCGTCGCGACGGCCGTGACGTTGCCGACCTGGCGTCCGCGACGGCGCAACCAGGCCGCCACCCCGACGGCGAGGAGGATGAGCGGAGGCCACAGGAGATAGAACTGCTCCTCCAGCGACAGCGACCAGTAGTGGACCGTCGGCAGGTGGGCGAACGCTGCCTGACCGCCGAGCGAGGTCAGATGAGCCGCATAGAAGTTCACGGCATAGAACGCCGTGGCCAGCACGCTGCGACCCGAGTCGCCCCACTGCTCGCGCGGCAGGGCGAACGGCACGACGGCCGCGACGATGAGGAGCACCGACAGGCTGGCGGGCAGGAGACGGCGCGCGCGCCGGGCGTAGAAGGCCCCGAGGCGCACCCGGCCGGTCCGCCTCAGCTCGCCGAGCAGGTGCTGCGAGATGAGGAAGCCCGAGATGACGAAGAAGACGTCGACGCCGACGAAAGCACCTCCGACGACGGTGATCCCCGAGCCGAAATGGAACAGCAGGACCATGCCGATGGCCACGGCGCGCAGCGCCTGGACCTCCGGATAGAAGCGTCGCTCCGCACGCGCCGCCACCCGCTGCTCCACCGAGCCGCCGGCAGGCCCCTGCCCGGGCGCGCGCGAAGATGTGGGTCGGTCCGAGGACTCGCGCCTCGGATCAGTGGTCGTCACAGCATTTCCCCCGAAATCGTGCATCCTGCAGGCGGATTGCGACGTCGTCCCGTCGCCTCTTGCGGGTGTGTCCCCGCCCCATTGTCGTGGACGATCGTCCAGCTGTCACGTGAGGGATACCTAAGCCCTGGGCTCCCCACCCCGCCGATCGGCCGGCGCGGGGTGGCCCCGCCCGACAGGGGCGGCTCCAGGCTGGTCGGCGCCTGCGCGGCGACCCGTCAGACTGAAGGGATGAACGACGGAGCCCTCATCGTCCAGAGCGACAAGACGCTGCTGCTCGAGGTCGACCACGAGCGCGCGGAGGAGGCGCGGCGGGCCATCGCGCCCTTCGCCGAGCTGGAGCGAGCGCCCGAACACATCCACACCTACCGGATCACCCCGCTCGGCCTGTGGAACGCCCGGGCCGCCGGGCACGACGCCGAGCAGGTCGTCGACGCGCTCGTCACGCACAGCCGCTACGCCGTGCCGCACGCGCTGCTCGTCGACGTCGCCGACACGATGGACCGCTACGGCCGGCTCACGCTCGACCGCGAGGAGATCGCCGGCGAGGCCAAGCTCATCCTCCGCACGACCGACCGCCCGGTCCTCGAAGAGGTGATGCGGCACAAGAAGATCAAGCCGCTGCTCGGCGAGCGGATCGACGACCTCACCGTGCTCGTCCACCCGAGCGAGCGCGGCCACCTCAAGCAGGAGCTCCTCAAGGTCGGCTGGCCGGCCGAGGATCGCGCGGGCTACGTCGACGGCGAGGCGCATCCGATCGACCTCGTCACCGACGGGTGGTCGCTGCGGCCCTATCAGGAGCAGGCGGTCGAGGGCTTCTGGTACGGCGGCTCCGGGGTCGTCGTCCTGCCCTGCGGCGCCGGCAAGACGCTCGTCGGCGCGGCCGCGATGGCCAAGAGCCGCACGACGACGCTCATCCTCGTGACGAACACCGTGAGCGCGCGGCAGTGGCGCGAGGAGCTCATCGCGCGCACGAGCCTCACCGAGGACGAGATCGGCGAGTACTCCGGGGCCCGCAAGGAGATCCGCCCCGTGACGATCGCGACCTACCAGGTGCTCACGACGCGCCGGAAGGGCGTCTACACCCACCTCGACCTGCTCGATGCCCGCGACTGGGGGCTCGTCCTCTACGACGAGGTGCACCTGCTGCCCGCGCCGATCTTCCGGATGACGGCCGACCTCCAGGCGCGCCGGCGTCTCGGGCTCACCGCGACCCTGGTCCGCGAGGACGGCCGCGAGGACGACGTCTTCAGTCTCATCGGCCCCAAGCGCTTCGACGCGCCGTGGAAGGACATCGAGGCGCAGGGCTACATCGCCCCGGCCGACTGTGTCGAGGTGCGAGTCAGCCTGAGCGAGGGCGAGCGGATGGCGTACGCGATCGCCGAGCCCGAGGAGCGCTACCGGCTCGCGTCGTGCTCGCCGGTCAAGGACCGCGTCGTCGCCGACATCGTCGCCCGGCACAAGGGCGCCCAGACCCTCGTCATCGGCCAGTACCTCGACCAGCTCGAGGGGCTCGCCCAGCGTCTCGGCGCGGAGATCATCACCGGTCAGACCAGCGTCGCCCAGCGGCAGAAGCTCTTCGGCGCCTTCCGCGAGGGCACGCTCGACCTCCTCGTCGTCTCCAAGGTCGCGAACTTCTCCGTCGACCTGCCCGAGGCGAGCGTCGCGATCCAGGTGAGCGGCACGTTCGGCTCGCGCCAGGAGGAGGCCCAGCGCCTCGGGCGGGTGCTGCGCCCGAAGAAGGACGCCGGGACCGCGCACTTCTACACGGTCGTCGCCCGCGACACGGTCGACGCCGACTTCGCGGCGCACCGGCAGCGCTTCCTCGCCGAGCAGGGCTACGCCTACCGGATCGTCGACGCCGAGGATCTGCCGACCGCCCCCTGAACGCTGCGCCCCAGCTGAGCCCTGCGGGAGGGGCGGAGCGAATCGGCCGGAGCGTCAAGGAGATCCGCCTGAGCTCCCCCGCAGGGCGGAGGCGAGGCGGCCAGGTGGGCCTCAGGGCGATCCCAGGAATTCATCCGCGAGGCGGACGTGGTTCGGGCGCCGACCTGCGAAGGTGAGGATCACCTTCATCGCTGCGGGCCGCCAGCGGGCACCCGCCGAACCTCAGGGGATCGTCATGAGAGTCGCCTACCGGGCCGCCACCGGCCTGCTCATCGCCGTGCCGACGGCGTTGGCCCCGCTCGTCGCCGCATCCGCCCAGCCGGGCCCCGCACCCAGCCCCGATTCGCCCGCGAGCTCGGCCATGGCCGCCGCGACCGCACCGGCCACCGCGCCGGCTGCGGCCGCTCGCGACCCGCGCACCCCCCGGCCGATGCGCTGGGCCGAGTACAACGCGCAGAAGCCGAAGTGGAGCGCGAAGAACTGCGACGCCGACACCCGCATGGTCGCCAAGGCGACCTCGACGAAGAAGCTGCCGGTCACCGCCGAGTGCGCCCGGATCAAGACCCCGCTCGACTGGTCGGACCTCACGAAGGGCTCGATCACCCTCAACATCACGCGGGTCAACCGCCCAGCGGTCAAGGCCAAGCGCCCGGCGGCCCGCGGCCTCTTCGTCAACCCCGGCGGCCCCGGCGGCGCGGCCGGCGTCATGGTCCCGGCCCTCGCCGCGACGAAGCCCGCGCTGCGCGCGACCCACGACATCGTCGGCGTCGACCCGCGCGGCACCGGCCTGAGCACGCCGCTCCCGTGCGACCCGCTCATGCCGGTCGCCGCCGACTACCGCAACCCCAGCGCCAAGGTGCGCGCCGCGATGCAGGCCTCCTACAAGTCCTGGGTCACCACGTGCGTCGCCAAGCAGGGCAAGATCCTGCCCTACATCACGACGACGAACACCGTGCACGACCAGGACCTCGTGCGCCGCATCATCGGCTATCCCAAGCTCGACTGGATGGGCGTCTCCGGCGGCTCGTGGATGGGCGCCTGGTACGCCCAGCTGCACCCCAAGCAGGCCGGGCGCATCGTGCTCGACTCCAACACGCAGTTCACGACCGACTGGCGCACGAGCTTCGCCGACATGCCGATGGGCGTCCAGCGCCGCTACGACCAACAGTTCCTCCCGTGGCTCGCGCGCCAGCACAAGACCTACGGCCTCGGCTCGACGACGAAGGCGACGCGCGCCTCGGTCGAGAGGCTGCGCGCGCAGGTGGGCAAGGGTCGGGTCACCGGCATGACCCCGTTCGCCTTCGATCTGAGCATCTTCCAGGCGCTCTACCAGGACGAGGCCTTCCCCGTGCTCGCCCAGGCGATGTCGACGACGACGAAGTCCCTGGCCAAGACCAAGGGCAAGGTGACGATGCGCCTGCCCGGTGACGACGTGCAGCTCACTCCGGCGCTGCTCGCGACGACGACGGTCCGCACGGCGATCCTGTGCAACGACGGGCCGTATCTGCGCACGCCGGCCTCGTTCGAGAAGGAGTTCGGCCAGCAGCGGGCCAAGTACTCCCTCCTCGGCCCGAACTTCGGCTTCCTCCTCGGCCCGTGCGCCTACTGGCCCTACAAGCCGAAGCCGGCCCCGTCGATCGACGGCTCGGGCGGCGTGCCGACGATGCTCATGGTGCAGAACGAGCTCGACCCGGCGACGCCCATCGAGGGGGCGCGCAAGGCCCACGCCGCGAACCGCGCGACCCGGCTCGTCGTCGCCAAGGGGCAGGGCGCGCACGGCGCGTTCTTCTCCGGGGTGCCGAACCCGTGTGTCGACAAGGCGACGCTCACCTTCCTCCAGCAGGGCACGCTCCCGGCCAAGGACCTCACGTGCGCCGGCCTGCCCCTGCCGGGCGAGAAGAAGGTCTACGACTACACGACGGGCTGAGGTCCACGGCAGGCTGAGGCTCGCGCTGCGGCGCGGGTCGCACCCGAGCGCGGACGCACGCAGCCCCGCGGCGCCGACCGGCCCGACCCGGCCGGTCGGCGCGCGCTCTCCCACAGTCGCGGCTACGGTGTGGCGGGCGGTCAGGCGACCGCCTGCTGCACCGCAGCTGCCGGGGTGAGGGAGACACACCGATGAACGTCCGCTTCCAGCACACCGCTGCGGCGCGGGTCAACCCGGTCGCGGCGGTGCTGTGCTGGTTGACCGTCGCGCTCGAGGGATTCGACCTCGTCGCTCTCGGCGCGGTCATCCCGACCCTGCTGTCGAGCGGTCATCTGGGGATGACGAGAGCGGATCTCACGTTCGCCGCGACGATCTCGCTCGTCGGGGTCGGCCTGGGGGCCGCCGGAGTCGGGCCGCTGGCCGACCGGTTCGGGCGCCGCTACACCCTCATCGCCTGCATCGTCGTCTTCTCGATCTTCACGGCCCTGCTGCCCCTGGCCGGCAGCGTGATGCTCTTCTGCCTCCTGCGCTTCGTCGCCGGGCTCGGACTCGGGGCGTGCATGCCGGTCGCGCTCACGATGATGAGCGAGGTCACGCCGCCGCAGCACCGGGCCAAGGCCGCCACGCTGACGATGACCGGCTACCACGTCGGCGCGGTCGCCACCTCGCTGCTCGCCCTGTCGGTCGGCGCGGGCTGGCAGACGATCTTCTACGCCGGCGGCGTCGCCGGCCTCCTCCTCGTGCCGGTCATGTGGTGCCTCCTGCCGGAGTCGAGCGCGGTCGCCGCCGGAGAGAAGCCCGCGCGTCTGCCGCTGTCGTCGGTGCTGCGCGGGCCCTATGCCAAGGCGAGCATCGGCGCGTGGGTCGGCTCCTTCATGGGCCTGCTCCTCGTCTACGGCCTCAACACATGGCTGCCGCAGATCATGCGCGACGCCGGCTACCCGCTCACCGCGGCGCTCAACCTGCTCCTGCTCATGAACGTGGGGGCCGTCGTCGGCCTGCTCATCGCCGGGTGGGTCGCGGATCGCAGCGGGATCAAGCGCAGCGTGCTCGTCTGGTACGCGCTGTCGGCGCTCTTCCTCGCCCTGCTCAGCATCAAGATGGCCAACCCGGCGCTGCTCAACGCCGCCGTCTTCGTCACCGGCGTCTTCGTCTTCAGCGCGCAGGTGCTCATCTACGCCCTGGTCACCGACCTCTTCGCGACCGACGTGCGCGGCACGGCGCTCGGGCTCACCTCGGGCGTCGGGCGCCTCGGCGCGATCGCGGGGCCCGCGATCACCGGGACGCTCGTCAGCGCGGGCAACGCCTACCCGATGGGCTTCTACGTCTTCGCCGTCGTCGCGGTGCTCGCCCTCGTCGCGCTGACGATCATGCCCGCGGCGATCTACGACCCGAGCCGCGAGGACGCCTGAGCGCCACCCGATCGGTGCCCATCCTCGGCGCGCCTGTCAGCGAACTCCCAGACTTCGGGCGCATCCTGACGTAGGTGAGCACCCAGTCCCAGCCCGAGGCGCGCCTCCTCGTCGTCGAGGACGAGCCGAACATCCGTGAACTCCTGGCCACCTCGCTGCGTTACGCCGGCTTCGAGGTCTTCACCGCCGCCGACGGCTCCGCCGCGATCGAGGTCGCCGAGAAGGAACACCCCGACCTCGTCGTCCTCGACGTGATGCTGCCCGACATGGACGGCTTCACGGTGACGCGCCGCCTGCGTGAGACCGGCCGGCTCATGCCGATCGTCTTCGTCACCGCCCGCGACTCCGTCGAGGACAAGGTCAAGGGCCTCACGGTCGGCGGCGACGACTACGTGACCAAGCCCTTCAGCCTCGAGGAGGTCGTCGCCCGCATCCGCGCCGTGCTGCGCCGCACCCGCGGCGACATCACCGAGGACGCGATCCTGCGCTTCCACGACCTGGAGCTCAACGAGGACTCGCACGAGGTGCGCCGCGGCCGCCGCGTCATCGACGTCTCCCCCACCGAGTTCAAGCTCCTGCGGTACCTGTTGCTCAACCCGAACCGGGTGCTGAGCAAGACCCAGATCCTCGACCACGTGTGGGACTACGACTTCCGCGGCGAGGCCGGGATCGTCGAGTCCTACATCTCCTACCTGCGGCGCAAGATCGACATCGACGACCCGCCGCTCATCCACACCCGCCGGGGGGTCGGGTACGTGCTCCGGCTGCCGCCGGAGACCACGTGACCGCTCCGGTGACCGCCGGCGCCACGGCCCCGTCTGCGGGACCCGAGCCCGGGGACGACCCGGCGCACGACAGGGGCCGCGGGCACCGGCTGCGTCACGAGGTCGCGGAGCGGATCGCCACGCCGCTGCGCCGCCAGACGCTCACCTGGCGGCTCGTCGCCGTCCTCGTCGTGCTCCTGCTCGTGGCCCTCACCCTGTCGAATGTCGCGACCGGCGTCCTCATGCGGCGCTACCTCGTCGACCGCGCGGCGACCGAGCTGACCGTCGCCTCGCTCTCGATCCGCGAGACCGCCGCGGCCTCGCCGAAAAACACGGCGATCGCCTTCCCGAGCACGTACGCCGTCGTCTTCATGGACGCCGGGCACGGCACCCCGACCGGTGAGATCGCGCCGACCGACTCTCGCTATCGGCCCGACATCCCGCAGCTGACCGGTTCCGATCCGCGCCTGGACGGCAAGCCCTTCGTCGTGCCCTCGCGCGGCACGGACAGCGGACCGCAGTGGCTCGTCGTCGCCCGCGCTCTGCCCAACGGGTCGAGCACATATGCCGTGGCGTCCTCCCTCGCGGGGATCAACCAGACCGTGAGCCGGATGCTCGCGATCTCGACCTTCCTCGGGCTCTTCGTCAGCGGGGCCTGTGTGCTCATCGGGTGGCTCGGCTTCCGCCGCGCCTTCCGACCGCTGCGCTCGATCGAGGACACCGCCGCGGCGATCGCGGCCGGCGACCTGACGCGCCGGATCCCGCCGCGCGCCGCGAACGACGAGGTCGCGAGCCTCGCGCGCTCGCTCAACGCGATGCTCGCCCAGGTCGAGTCCTCCTTCGCGATGCGCGAGACCTCCGAGGCGCGGATGCGCCAGTTCGTCACCGACGCCTCGCACGAGCTGCGGACCCCACTGGCCACCGTGCGCGGATACGCCGAGCTCTACCGGCAGGGCGCGGCCTCCTCCCCCGAAGCGACGGCGAGCGCGATGCGCCGGATCGAGGACGAGGCGACGCGCATGTCGGGGCTCGTCGAGGACCTGCTCACCCTGGCGCGGATGGACAATCGCCGCCCCATGGAGCTGACGAGCGTCGACCTCACGGTGCTGGCCGGCGACTCGGTGCAGGACGCGCGCGCCCGCGAGGGCGCCCGCACGATCCGCCTCTCCGGGCTCGACGGCGGCCCGATCGTACCGGCAGTGCTGCGCGGCGACGAGGCACGCCTGCGCCAGGTCGTGACGAACCTGCTGGCCAACGCCCTGACGCACACCCCCCACGGCACGGCGGTCGACGTCGCTGTCGGCCCGGTCGGGGAGCGCGTCCGGCTGCAGATCCGCGACCATGGCCCCGGCATCCCGGCCGCGGACCGCCCGCGCGTCTTCGAGCGCTTCTTCCGCAAGGATCCCGCCCGCGGCCGACCGGCCCAGGGCGGCAACGGGCTCGGCCTGGCGATCGTCGCGGCCATCGTCGAAGCGCACGGTGGCCGGGTCGGGGTCGACGAGACCGACGGCGGTG